>Ga0182739_1000179_pt1 | contig 112546 bp, 95 predicted proteins | sample eDN5th30CBELigBY_FD_128873 | JGI IMG/M metagenome (GOLD analysis project Ga0182739, IMG submission 128873) | Enriched backyard soil microbial communities from Emeryville, California, USA - eDNA 5th pass 30_C BE-Lig BY (version 2) (version 2) | ecosystem: Environmental > Terrestrial > Soil >...
AGTCGAGCACGATGACCACATCCTTGCCCTGCTCCACAAGGCGACGCGCACGTTCGAGCGTCATCTCGGCCACTTCCACATGGCGCTTGGGCGGCATGTCGAAACTGGAGGCAACGACTTCGCCGTAACCCCAGGTGATCATCTCGCTCACTTCCTCGGGACGCTCGTCCACCAGCAGGACCAGCAGCACGGCCTCCGGATGATTCACGGCCACGCCTTCGACGATGGCCTGCAGGAGCGTGGTCTTGCCGGCGCGGGCCGGTGCGACGATCAGGGCGCGCTGGCCGTAGCCGATGGGCGCAATGAGGTCGATGGCGCGACGCGTGAGCTCGGGACCGGTCTTGGCGGGACGACCGGTTTCGAGCGTGAGCTTCCGGTCGGGGTAACTCGCCACGAGCGTGTTGAAGTCGGGGCGCTTCTCGAGCACCACCGGCGACCCGTCGTTGAGCGTCTGTACTTCGACCACGAGGTAGCGACCCCGGTGATCACGACCGTAGGTCACCTCAAGCTTGTCGCCACGACGCAGCTGATGCAGACGGACGAGAGCCGGCGGAACGAACGGATCGGTGGGTTCGGGCAGATAGCTGTGTTCGGCCCGACGCAGGAAGCCCCCGTCGCGCGACGGATCGAACCAGCCAACCATGGTGCCTTCCACTCCGATCGGGGCTGACGGCACCGAAGCCTGGGCCGGTCCACTGGTCGGTCCTTCGTTGCCCCCACCTCCACCGCGGCGGAAACGATTCCGGCCCCGACGTCCGTTGCGCTGCTGACGGAACCCCCCGCGCTCCTGTCCATCAAACCGGTCTGCCGAGTCCGAAGGACGATCGGTGCGCTCGCCACGATCGAACGGGCGATCCCCGCCCCGGTCGTGCGCGGGCGCTCCCGCCTGATGGCGATCGCCTCCCTGACCGCGGTTGTCGGGGCGACCGCCCCGACCGCGACGTCGACCATTGCGGTCGCGGCGATCGGGACGATCCGGCCGCTCGTTCCGGTCCTGCCGTTCCTGCCCCATCGGACGTTCCGGACGGGCGGCATCCACCCGTTCAGGTCCATCGGTGCGGTCAAAGGCATTGAGTTCGGCGCAGGCTTCAGCGCGGTGGAAATGCTCGGCAGCGAGCATAACGACTCCATGAGCACAGAAGGTTTTAGGACGAATAACGCAGGTGGTATCATCGGAGGTATCAGTACAGGCGAGGAGATTGTGTTCCGGATCGCGGTAAAGCCAACCTCTTCGATTTCCGTACCGCAGCAAACGACTAACATTCATGGTGAAAATATAACGATCGTGACCGAGGGTCGCCATGACCCATGCATTTGTCCGCGCGTCGTTCCCGTCGTTGAAGCGATGGCGTGTATCGTGCTGGAGGATCAATACAAGCGTCAAGCAGCTATGCTGGGATAAATAGATAAGCGCAAGGCCGTTTAGTTTAAAAGCGGTCTTGCGCTTTTTTTGATGGTAAAAAGTTTGCTGAGTGTCACTAGAATAGAAGAATCCGTAAAAATAACTAGTTACAGTATTTACAATATTAAGTAGTTATGTTTAATATTATATTTGGCCCGATACATAAAAAGACTGCAAAGAATGAAATACGTGAGGATGGAAATCAAAATGAAAAGAATAGTAGTGTCTATCATCTTTGTGCTTCTACTTACAAGTTGTGTTAAGGCTCCAAGTGAACAGCAAGATGTAAGTCTTAAGATTATGGTATGGAATGAAAGGGAGTTTAATAGTAAATACGGAAATTTTTTTATTGCTACACATCCCAATTATAAGCTGCAAGTTATTCCCGTTATTGATCATTTAACTGCGGGCGAAGACCTTAATAAAGCAGTCGAGATACTTGTATTGCAAGAAAAACCGGATGTCGTCATGCTGGATATGAACAACTACGAGTTATTAAACGATCGTGAGCAGCTAAGCCCGTTAAACTCGTATATAAAGAAAGATAAATTTAAAACGAATGATATTACACCAGCGATTATTGATTTTTTTACGGATGAGCAAGGACAAATAAATGGCCTTACTCCGACTTTTGTAGGCTCCGCACTATACTATAATGTTGGTATGTTTCGAGAGCGAGGTATTTCAATACCTGCGGATGCAATGACATGGGATGAGGTATTTAGCCTTTCTAATATGTTCACTAATGCACAGGATGCTGAATATCCGGAGTATGGATATTACGATAAATATGTTAGCAACCCTTTTCTTATGGGACTTTACATCGGTGAGGGCAGCGGATTGAGCTTTTATAACCATGGTAAGTTTTTGCTGCAATCGAATTCTTGGCAGAACGTATTTAAAAATGTGACTGATTGCATGAGGGTTGAGGCCTGTTATAAAAAAGTTGAAAACAACATATCGCAAGCCTCAGGGCTTGAAGCAGCGCAAAAATTAAATTATCCATTTCTTGAAGGCAACATAGCGATGGCTGTTAATGACTCCTCCCTGTATCGCCTATTAACTGCCCCGAATAGCGGCTACTCTGAACTCGAGTGGGGTGTCGTACCCATCCCAACAGACAGAAACAGTCCCGACCTTGGAAGCGGGGTCATGATGACAGATATATTTTCCTTAACAAAGGATGGTAACCAGGAAGCAGGTTGGGATTTCATCAAGTATGTTTGTGGGCCAGATTATGCAAGATTGTTGCCTACAGTGAATCCCGAAGAATTGCCAGTTATACAAACATCAGATGCGGAAGACGAGGACATATCCGTATTCTACAGTTTGAATCGAGTATCAAATACGACAATTCGTACATTGAGAACTCTTCCAGCTGAAGTTATCGGAAAAATGGATGAAATATCCCAACATTATATGTCTGAGATCATAATGGAGAAACTTTTAGTGGCAGATGCACTGGGTAAAATGGAGTCAGAGCTTCAATTAACACATGATAATAGTATAAGGATCAGTAAATAGTGAATTCGAATCGAGGCGAGCACTTTGACTATGATTCTGGAAATACAAGGTCTCAGCAAATTCTATACAACGGATTCGAAAATGACGCATGTCATTAAGGATATTAACCTAACGATATCGCGTGCAGAATTCATTGTCGTCATGGGGAAAAGCGGCTCTGGCAAAACTACTTTACTTCAGCTTATAGGAGCATTAGTTGAACCATCAGAGGGTACTATACGAGTCGATGGTCAATCCTTAGAAGAGATTTCCGATGAACCGCATGCCACACAATTCCGAAGAGAAAAAGTAGGGTTCGTATTCCAGTTTTTCAATCTCATTGCTTCGATTAATGCCGAGGACAATATTGCCATGCCATTGCTGCTGGCAGGGGTGAAGAAGAAAAAGGCTTACGTCCAAGCGAGAGATCTGCTTGAGAAAGTAGGTTTACTCGATAAAAGAAAACAATACCCTCACACCCTATCGGGTGGGGAGCAGCAGCGTGTCGCGATTGCGAGAGCACTCGTGCAAAATCCTTGCCTCTTGCTTGCAGATGAACCAACAGGAAATTTGGATTCGGTTACGACCGCTCATATTTTGTCCTTGCTAGTTCAACTTCAGAGGGAACGTAATCAAACGATTATGTTAGTCACTCATGATCCTCAAGTGGCCGCTCATGCGGATCGGGTCATTTTCTTGCACGATGGCAAACTGATTCTTGATCATACGAATGATAGGGAATGTGACCATAATGAACGGGTTTCGGTTATCGTCGATCATCAGCTTGCATCGCAAGGAAAGGTCGAAAGCCGATGGTTATAATGAAGCTAGTCTGGCAGATGCTGCTTGCCAACAAGAGAAGAATCATCTATATGCAGATCGGTGTAATGTTGGGCACGATTTTATTAACCAGCGTAGTGCTGCTCAGTCAGATGCTTCATGCTCCAACCCAAAAACAACAGTTTGATCAATTTGGCTATACAGATATTATGGTGGGGTATAGGACAGCTGGAGAAGGACTTACGCCCGAACAAATTGATCTAATAAAGAGCAGTACGATGGTTAAGGGTTTGGCGCGAATATTGGCGGCTCCTCAAATTACCGGATTCTCTCCTGATTATTATGTTGTTGGGGTCGATAATTCTGAAATTGCAAAATCAACCTATAAATTTACACAAGACCTGCAGCCCTATGAAATGGTGTTGACCGGGAGGCTTGCCGAACGTTGGGGTGTCGAATTACACGGTACAATATCTATACCGACTCTTCCATCCTCTCAGGCCTGGGTAGTAAAGGAAATTATCCCTGATCGTTATGGAGCAGACGGCCCATTGCCGGATTCTGCCATATTCCATCTGAAATCCCTGCAAGAGAATGCAGGAAGTAACGTAAAGGTTAATCTTCTAATGATAGATTTAGTCAAAGATTATGATAAGCACAGATTTTCACAGTTTGTGAAGAATAACGTAGATCCCATACCGGAAACGGATATTGCTGGGAATCATGAAGAGGGGAAAAATTTAAATAGTTTCCTCGTATTCGGATATGCATTAGGCATTATGGTATTGGCCGCCAGCGGTTTTATGGTTCTGAGCAGTTTATATATTACTGTACAGCAGAGAAAAAAAGAGCTGGCTCTTCTTCGTATAATCGGTGGAAGTTCGGACCAATTAAAGATGATGGTCTGCATAGAGGCGTTGGTGGTCGCCATCACGGGGTCATTTCTCGGCTCGCTTATGGGCGTATTATTAACAAAGATCACTATTAATGGGATGGCTCGATATCTTGAGATCCCCTTATTTTCTGAGTCAATTTCGTATGAGTACGTTGCAGTCACTGCAATAAGTATCATCATATTCGTATTTCTGACTGCCTTAATTCCTGCCTATAAAGCTTCCAAGGCTGCACCAATAGAATTCCTCAATGAAATCGTTGATGCCAATTTGCGGCCTCGGACAACCCAGAAATGGATAGCGTTTGGGCTACTGATAATTAGTCTTCTTTGCGCAGGCATAGGCAGATGGGTGGATGAGGCAAGCGCCTTGCATGTGCTGTCCTATGTTGTAGGAGGATTATTGATCGCCAGCTCTCTGTATATGTTAACTCCCTTTTGGATAACACCTGTCTTGCGCCTATTGTCACTGCTCCTTGAGCGAATAGTAGGCATAGAATCCCAAATTGCCGTTCAAAATCTGATTTTTCATCGAGCCCAAAGTACGTTGGCTGTTATTATCATTGGTTTATCCATGACATTGACGATCCCGATTGTCACGATTTTCACATGGATTGAAGATAATATGATGCAGCAAATAGAGTCAAATTACATTTCGGATCTTTTAGTGTCGAGCAATAGAGTCATGCGTTCTACTGTTCCGGTGGAAATACAAGAAGATTTGCAACGGATACCAGGAGTAAGAACGGCTATTGCGGCTAGCACCAACCAGGCATTGATCTTGGATCATTATGATTTCTCAAAGAGCAATCAGAGATGGGTGAAATTAAAGTCGTCCCCTACTTTTAATTATAAAGATGAACACAATAATCTGGTTCTGCAACGAGAATTGACGAGATATAAATTTATTCATATGCATTCTCTTGTTAAGGAACTCGATTTGCAATTGCCGCAAGAGATCGAATCAAAAAATGCGGTACTGATAACAGCGCATTACGCCGAAATGTTGGGTGTTAGGGAAGGGGATACATTGGAATTTATCGTTCCTCAGATGAAGAAAGATCCTATTCGCCGGGTGAAATTCACGATTGCAGCAGTATTAAATCAGTTATATGCAAACGAAGACTCGCTGCTTTTGGATTGGAACAATCCCGCTCTCGCAGGGCTTGATCAACCTAAAGTGCATAGTGTCATGTTATACATCGATCCGAACCAGAAAACGCTTGTAGAGCAGCATCTAAAGCTGCTTCAAATGAATAAATACAGCGAAATCTATTGGAGTGATAGATCTACGCAGTTGTCTGAACTATCAAAGCAATTGTCTAAGCGCCTGCTGATCGTAGGAGCGACATTTGTGTTACTGCTCATGATGGGACTGAGCGGGATGGCAAACCATTTATCAGCCATCCTGCTGACTAAACGTCGAGAAATGTCCATCCTTCGTATGATTAGCGCAACCCACGGTCAAATTCGGAAGATTGTTATCGTTCAGTGTGTATTATTTGGCATTATGGGAATTGTTATCGGAGTAATCACAGGATGGCTCATCACGCTCTATTTTTCACAAGTAGATTCAGGTCACATTTATAATGCTATTGAAGAACAATTATATATAGTCATATGTGTTGCGGTTTTTACTATTATCTTATCGTTTCTATTAGGAAGCAAAGAAGCCAAAATGGTTTCTGAGTCGAAGAAGACCTACATTCAAATGGATTAGACTAATTAATCAGCCCGCAAAGCGGTCGCTTTGTCTTGCTTTTTTCCCAGCTGAAGAGGCAGGATACGCACCAATTGATAGACGCCCTCTGCAATGAGAATGCCTCCGACAATATCGATAGCTGAATGCTGCTTAATAAATACAGTGGATGCAATAATGAGCCATAACCATAAGGAAGCCAGTGCTTTCCACAAGACCGGCCAATTCAAGTGGCGGTTAATCATAATGATAAGCAAGTAACTAGTTAAGCAGTGCACACTTGGAAAACAATTGAGCGGAGCGTCATTGGAATAAACAAATTGGATCAATCTGCTCGCAAGATCGGTTCCTTCAATTTCTGGACGCGGGACGTAGGTATTAAAGAGAAGAAAAATAATGTTGCAAACCATGACCGATACGTTATAGACGATAATCGTGCGCCAATAAAGCGGGCGGTTTACTATGGCAAAATATAAAAAAGCGACATACAAAATTAGCATCCAGCTGACATAGGGGTAGGCAAACCAACGGACGACTGGAATATAGGTATCGAACCAATAATAGTTATAGTAAGCCGTTTCACCGGATACTCTGCTTATTAATAAGTAGAATAGTCCCTGAACAGGGATAGATAGAATGCCAAGTAAATGACGCCAGTCTCTCCAGAGCTGTTCCATAAGTTCACTCCTCGAGTGTAGTCGCTGCAAACATAGTTCTGCGGCAATCCTTATTGTAAACGATTGTTCCAAGAGGCGCCCCGTACTTTAGTCGAGTTATAATGACGAATAAATGCTATGATGCAAAAAAACCTTGAAAAGCATAATGCTCTTCAAGGTTTTTTTAACAATTGGATTCACAATCAAAAGATAAAACCGTTTACACCAACTACTTCGCGATAAGCACGGGTACTTTACTATGCTGAACGACATTATGGCTGACGCTTCCGAGCATGAGCTCTTGAATGGTGCCAAGGCCTCTGCTGCCCATTACGATCAGATCGCAGTTTTCAGCTTCAGCATATTCAATGATCCTCGAGGCCGGCGAGCCGGACAGAACAACAACCTTCGAATTTTCTAGAGCAGACAAGCGTGTCTCAACATCCTCAATAAGCGCATTCGCGTGATCCTGCATATGATTTTGAAATTCTTCGTTAGGGAAGAAGGTCATGTCAGCAACGACTAGCGGCTGCATATAGATGACATGTGCTACTGTCAGTTGAGTAGAAGGAGACAGACTTGCTAACCAAATAGCTCGATCGAGTGCTTGAATGGATGGCTTGGAACCGTCGTAGGGTACTAGAATATGTTTGAATTCCATGGTGTTGCCCTCCTCAATTGTGATACTTCTATTATAAACCTTTCCAATCCAAACAACTATATTTGACATGAATTGTCCATATTTACTAGACGTCCGCCTAATATAACTACTAGTCTGTTAAAACCTCAGCACATCCAGCAGCCGCGCGTTAAACGTGTCGAGTTCGTCATAGAACAGCCCGTGGCCGCTTTCATCAAAACGAAGCAGGATCGAGCCAGTAATTGCTTGATGCATCGCGATTGCGAGAGGGAAAGGGCAGACCTGATCGTGAATGCCGTGAAAAATATATGTAGGAGTCGCAATCTGAGTCAAGTCATTGCGAAGGTCCTCATCACGCAGTGCTTCCAGTCCGCCTATCGTGCCATGTGAGGAAGCGTCAAAGCCTAATGACCGGAACCAGTCGGAGAAAGCAGGCGTTACCGGTTTGTGGAAAAACATGTTCCCGAACTGTGTAAGCAGCTGTGGTCTGTCTGTATACGCCCCGGCAATAAATTGCTGAACGGCCTCTGTCGTCATGCCATAAGGAAACCCTGGTCTTTGCACGAAAGAAGGCGCAGCCGCGCCGCAAAGCAGCAGTTTATTGATTTTATAGCCTTTATATCTGCTCATATAGCGCACGGCAATGCCGCCGCCCATAGAGAAGCCGACCAAAGTGGCATCACATTCAAGATTCAGTGATTTGATGACCTCATATATGTCATCAGCCATGCGATCGTAGTTATAGCCGTCCCAAGGCGCATCGGAACGCCCGTATCCGCGAAGATCGATGCTGATGCAGCGATAGCCGTGCTTGGGCAGAATATTGGTCTGATACTCAAACATCTTACAATTGACGGGCCAGCCATGGATAAGCACGACCGGCTTGCCGCTCCCTAGTTCCTCCACGTAAATTTTAACGCCAGGCTCGACCACCACATAATGCCCCATTGTTTGTTATTCCTCCTTATCACCCTTAGAAAGTGAAACTATATAGGTTCTTTGTACTACTATATGGAGGCGGATTCAGATGTAGAAGGCATGAGGGAGTAACGGAGTTATGGGCGAGTGTGGCGTATGGGGGAGTAATCAGTGCTAAGGGTTAGTATGTATGTCGTGAGTGAATAACCAGTGTTATAGGCTAGTGGGGCGTGTGAGGAGTAACCTGCGTTAAGAGTTTGTGTTGCGAACAACCGGATGTGCTGGCAAGCGATCGGAAAATAAAGACCTTATTTCGGCGAAATGCCGCTTAAATTAGAATTAATGGAAAACAGATTCCTTATTTCGAGCAAAACGCCTGTTTATTGGGCATCTGGCCTGATATAAGGAATCGTATTTCCGATAACTGGAGCAATCGCACATTTTATCAGGAATAAGGAATCGTATTTCCGATAACTGCTGAGTGAGAACGTATTACAACTCGCCGTTGTTGTGCAGCTCCAAAATAATCGGACAATGATCGCTGCCGGTCACCGCCATATCGATGCGTGCATCGGCCAGCTGCGGCTCCAAACGCTTGGAGGTAAGGAAATAGTCTATGCGCCAGCCAATATTCCGTTCCCGCACCTTCGGCATGTAGGACCACCAAGAATATACATCCGTCTGCTCAGGGTAGAAGTAACGAAACGTATCGATAAAGCCAGCTTCCAGCAAAGTCGTCATTTTGCCGCGTTCCTCATCTGTAAAGCCTGAGTTGCCGACATTCGACTTCGCATTTTTCAAATCGATATCACCATGCGCCACATTAAGATCGCCGCACACAATAACGGGCTTTTTCTGATCCAGATCTAGCAAATAGGCCAGAAACCGATCCTCCCATTCCAGCCGCAGCTCCAGCCGCGACAGATCCCGCCTTGAATTCGGCGTATATACATTGACGAGGTAGAAGTCGCTAAACTCAAGCGTAATAACTCGACCCTCTGGCTCACTGTCCTCCTCTAAGCCATAGCGGACGGACAGCGGCTTATGCTTGGTAAACACTGCTGTCCCCGAGTAGCCTTTTTTCAAAGCATAGTTCCAATACTGCTCGTAATCCTCGCTTATATTTAATTGAATCTGCCCCTCTTGCAGCTTCGTTTCCTGCAGGCAGACAATATCGGCGTCCATTTCAGCCACATAGTCGTAAAAGCCCTTATTCACACATGCTCTTAGACCGTTCACATTCCAAGAGATTAATCTCATGCTGATTCTCCTCTCAAGTTAAACTTGTCTGCTAGTGTAACATAGAATGAAAGGGCTATGAAACTATGATAGTCTATGAAGTCAATGCTGCTGGAACGGCTTCTAACGGTTTCCTATTTATTTTATGTGTCGTTTATATTAATATATGGTTAAGGAAACCGTCGCTGTATGTTGACGGTTTATTTTATTTTACAAGATTCATAGGCAGTAGAAGGAGAGATTATAAATGGAGTTAAATGAGGAAAGAGGCAGACGATCACCGTTTGTTCTAGTATTCGTGCTGCTAATGTTAAAGATGGCATTGTTTAGGGATTTCGTCTTTCACGATATCAGCTTGATTAATATGACTGCAGATGCTGCGGCCGTGCTTGTATTGCTCTGCCTATCCGACTTATTGTCGAGCGGCAAGTGGAGATACGCGGTGTTCACTATAGTGAATGCGTTGCTGTCATTACTATTATTCGCGGCAACTGTCTATTCCAGCTATTATGGGACCCTTCCGACCTATACGGCGCTCAGCGGCGTAGGTCAAGTAGGGCAGATTAAAGACAGTATTAACTCGATTATCCAACCGATTTATTTTATGTTTTTTGCGGACATCGTTGTTATGGTCATTTGGTTCGCGGTAAATCTAGTGAAGCGCAAAGCTTCTATGAGAAGCAAGCGAGCGGCCAAGCCGTTATATGTTGGTATTGTTGGTGTGTTTTGCATAGCTTTATCCTTCGGGTTCGTATGGAAAAACGGCGACATTGCCAATGAGCTTGTTCAAGGTAATAAGCTTGGCATTATTGGCTATCAGATCGCGGCGGCTATGAAATCAGATCAGTCTACACATGATGATATTGAATCGATTGCAGAGACAGTGGAAAAAGTGCAGAACGAATTCAATGAACAGAATGCGGATGTCAAAGACGAGGATCCGAACTACTTCGGTATTGCAGAAGGCAAAAACGTCATTGTCGTACAGCTGGAGGCCTTTCAAAACCTAGTCGTTAACCTTGATGTTGACGGTCAAGCAGTGACGCCTGTACTCAATAAGCTGCAAGAGAGCAGCTTCTACTTTCCGCATTTCTTTCAACAAATAGGACAAGGAAACACATCCGATGCGGAATTTTTGTCTAATACGTCTATTTATCCGATTGGATCGACAGCTATGTCTACAGGCTTTGGTGACCGCGTTATTCCGAGCTTGCCGAGACTTCTTGAAGAAGAAGGCTACGTATCTAATACATTCCACGTCAATGATGTGACGTTCTGGGATCGCAACCGCATGTACCCAGCGCTAGGTTTTACGCAATATTATGAGAAAAGTGCATTTGAAAATGACAACTTCAACGCGTTCGGCGCATCCGATGTAGAAATGTATCGGGTAGGTGTTGAGAAGCTTTCGGCTCTGCACAAGCAAGGCCAGCCGTTCTATGCGCAGTTTGTAGCGACATCGGGCCATCATCCGTTCAAGGTGCCGGCGGAGCTGCAGCGTATGAAGTTGCCGGATTCGCTGCAAGGAACGCAGCTTGGTGATTATATTTTGGCTATGAATTACGCAGATTATGCGTTAGGCACGTTAATTGACAGCTTGAAGGAGCAAGGGATGTGGGAAAATACCGTATTAGTCGTCTACGGGGACCACTTTGGCTTGCAGGCTAAAGATAATGATCCGGCATGGGTTAGCGAACAGCTAGGTATTACTTATCACGAGAAGATTAGCCGGTTTAATATTCCTTTCTTTGTACATGTGCCGGGCGTGGAGGAAGGCGGCTCCGTTATCGAGACGGTAGGCGGTCAGGTAGATATTTTGCCTACAGTAGCTAATTTGCTTGGTGTATCTTTGAAGGATGAAGGCTTTACCGCTTTTGGACATGATCTGCTTAATGTGACTAAAAACTTGATCGGCATGCGATATTATTTGCCTACAGGCTCATTTTTCAACAATGATATTATGTTCGTGCCGGGAGAAGGCTTCGATGATGGAACCGCAGTTGATTTAAAGACGCTTCAGCCCGTGGAGGACTTCAGCAAATACCGGAGCGACTATGATGAAATATTGAAGCTGATGAAGCTTTCGGATGAGTATGTGAACCTGCTTCCGAAGCGTTCCGCAGTACAGGAATAAGCAAAAAGAAACCTGCAGCGATGACCTTATGCAAGAAAGATCCGCCTGAATAGGCGGTTCATTCCATAAGGCTGCTGCAGGTTTTTTGTTGTCTGCATCCATTTAATGCCGAGGCTGCTTCGCTTTAGCGATCTCGTTATCGTAGCATACCCGCAGCTCAGCGAGCTTGCGCGGGTCCGTAAAGGCATCCTTGCCTGCCAGATAGCGTTCATGCAGCAGCTCCCAGCTCAGCGCAAGCTTTTGGGCGGTTAGCGTACGAATAGCGGTCTTGATCATTCTGCGTTCCTTCGCATTAGTGAATTGGTCCTTATAATGCTGCTTGTGGGCAAGGTCCAGCTTATCGTGAATGGCGCGCAATATATGGGCGGTCATACGGGCATCGTCCAGCGCGCGATGTGCTGAGCCCTCAGGCGCAATGCCAAGCTCCTGCAAAGCCGCTTCAACGCTGACGTCATTGGTTACATTTTGATAACGGATGTACCCCTTGAGCAAATCAAAATACTCGATCTGCATCCAGAAGGAATCGTCCAGCTTATGCATTCTTGTATCTAATACGATGCGCTTGAGATCCTCGCCGCCCCATGTGAACAGAAGAAGCTCTTCGCTTTGCTTCAGCCAATCGATGAATTCGGCTATGACTTTCTTAAAGCCAGCGGCTGAGTCAATCTCTTCTTGTGCAATGCCGGTTTTCTTTTTTATAAAAGTGTTCAGCTTAGAAAAGTATACCGGCTTAATAACCGCGTGAAATTCATCAACAGCTTCTAAACGTTCATCTAGACGAACTGCGCCGATTTCAATGACCTCCATTGGCAGCTCGCTGGCAAATTTTCTTCCATTAAACTCAATATCCAGTATGATATAATTCAAGTGTTTTGTCTCCCATCATTCGTCCTTATAGCTTCTATTCTATCAGAAACCTTGCAGAAAAAAGAGAGGGGGTCATTGGCATGAGAATTTGAAGATGATGAGATGAGGATTGATGTTGCGAATACACTCAGGCAGGAGTATAGTGAATGGCAGGTAGTGAGAATAGGAAGGAAAGGAGGTAGAAGATGGACAGCTTTATTGAATTGTTAAAGTATTTCGTTCTTGGTCTTGTACAAGGCTTTACAGAGCCTATACCTGTATCCTCCAGCGGACATCTCATCATTGCGCAAAGATTGATGGGTATGGAGCAGAGAGGATTAACCTTTGAGATCCTGACGAATACGGCTTCCTTAATTGCCATTGTTTATATTTATCGCCAAGACATTTGGCGGCTTATTAAAGGCTTTGTCCAATACATACGAACTCGGGATACACAATATAAATCGGATTTTTTGTTTGCCTTTTTTATTATCGTTGGAACGATTCCTGCGGGTATTATAGGTGTATTGTTTAAAGATCAGATTGAAGCTGTGTTTGCGGACATTAGAACCGTTGCGGTTGCCTTGCTTGTGACAGGCGTTGCGCTCTGGCTCATTCGCAATCTGCGGGGACGCAAGCTTGAGGGTGATTTGTCCTTCAAGGATGCCCTTATTGTTGGCTTGGCTCAGGCCGTTGCGCTCATTCCAGGCATCAGCCGATCAGGATCAACCGTTATAGCTTCGATTGCTGTTGGCATGAAGCAGGATACGGCATTGCGGTTCGCCTTTATGCTGTATATACCGGTCAGCCTTGGCGGACTAATTCTAGGAGTGTCGGATTTCGCCAATGACCCTGAGCTTGGATCACTAGCGATTCCTTACTTGATCGCATTCCTCACCACGTTAATTGTAACCTATTATTCGATGCGTTGGTTTATGGGCATTATGGCGCGCGGCAGTCTGAAATATTTCTCCTATTACTGCTTCGTTGCCGGCATTTTGTTGTTTATGTTCCTTCGTTAAAGCACTCTTAATAGATCGTTAAGAAAAGAACAGATATCTCCAGAATAGGAGGTGTCTGTTCTTTTTGTATACAAAATCTTAAAACGACGATGACATTACAGTAATATTACTGTCCTATTCTAGGGCTGTACGAGATAGAAGAGAAGGTGGTTATAGGATTATGGAACTGAGAGATGGAGAATTAATCTTGCATAGAGCGGAGAACAACAGCTTGCAGAGACTTCATGTGAAGTCAGCTAAGCTTAGAAAATTGAAGGAAAGCTCGCTCGGCTATTTTTTCCTGGCGCCGTCACTGCTGCTGTTCGGACTGTTCTTATTCTATCCACTAGTTAAATCCGTGTACCTAAGCTTTCATCTAACAGATCCGCGAGGAAGAGTAGCTGCATTTGTCGGCTTCGATAACTTTACAAATTTATTCGCTTCCGAGCTGCTGTGGAACAGCTTGAAAGTGACGGGCTTATTCACATTAATGACCGTCCCTGCAGGTATCCTGCTTGGTGTTATAACTGCGGCGCTAACTCATATTAAGCTGCCAGGCATGCGTATCTTCCAGTTTATGTACGCTATGCCGCTGGCCATGTCGGCCAGCACTTCTGCCGTCATCTGGCTCATTCTGTTCCATCCGACGCTCGGCGTACTCAACTATTTATTGTCTTTTCTTGGCATTTCGCCTGTTCAGTGGCTCCCTGATCCGTCCGTGGCGTTGCTTTCCATTTCGTTAATGACGATCTGGATGAACTTCGGCTTCAACTACATAATCGTGCTGAGCGGACTGCAAGGCATTCCGAACGATCTTGTAGAGAGTGCGAAAATAGACGGCGCGGGTCCGATTACCGCATTCGTCCGTATTGTGCTTCCGCTATTGTCACCGACGCTGTTCTTTCTTTCGGTCATTTCAATCATCAGCGCGTTCCAGTCATTCGGGCAGGTGCATTTGCTTACGAAGGGCGGTCCGGCGGGTTCAACGGAAGTATTCGTCTACTCCATTTACAAGGAAGCGTTCGTTAATTACCAGTACGGCACAGGCAGTGCGCTGGCGCTTGTATTGTTTGCGATTGTGCTTCTGCTGACCATTATCCAATTCGCTTTCGTAGAGAAGAAGGTGCATTACCAATGAGTTTCCAAAAGCAATATATTCGCAACACGCTCGTCTATGTTCTTCTTGCTGTGATTGCCGTCATCGTGCTGTTCCCGCTGCTGTACACCGCGCTTCAGGCGATTATGAATCCTGCGCAGTCTACATTGTATCCGCCTAAGCTTATTCCAGAGTCGATATACTTGGGCAATATCGAAAAGGTTTTCTCCTTAATACCGGTAGGAACATTCATCGGCAACAGCTTCATTACAGCGACAACGATTATGATCGGTCAGGTTTGTATCGCATCGATGGCGGCTTACGCTTTTGTCTATATACAGTTTCCAGGGAAAAAAGCTTGGTTCATCTTGTTCCTGTCTACGATGATGGTCCCGTGGGAAGTGACGATCATCCCTAATTATCTGACGATTAAATCATGGGATTGGCTCGATTCTTATCAAGGACTGACGATTCCGTTTCTGGCTTCTGCATTCGGCGTGTTTCTGCTTCGCCAGTTTTTTCTGCAGCTGCCGCGAGAGCTGTTCGAGGCGGCGAGAATCGATGGAGCTGGTCATGTGCGGCACTATTTAACGATTGTGCTTCCGCTTTCCCGTCCAGCAATTGCATCGCTGTCGGTCTATGTGTTTCTAAACTCATGGAATATGTACTTATGGCCGCTGCTTACGACCAATAGCGATAAAATGCGCACGGTTCAGATTGGCGTCAGCATGCTGCAATTCGAGGAAATGAGTTCATGGAACAATCTTTTGGCTGGCGTTATGGTCGTTCTGCTGCCGTCACTCTTGCTGCTAGTACTCGGTCTGAAGCAGCTGGTACGCGGAATAACTGCAGGCGCAGTCAAAGGCTAAGTCAGGAAACGAAGGCGTTGGCAGCGCTCTAACGGGCGATTCCATATAAAAAATTAGAGTTAAAGGGAGAGAAGAGGAGAATGGGAGCAAGAATGAAACTGGTTTTAACGGCTATGATGGCTGTAATGCTTGTCTTTATTGCGGCATGTGGAGGGAATGGCAATGGCGGCAATAAGCCGTCGAGCAGCAATAGCGGCAAGTCCGGAGCATCGCAAGCGACTGGGGCGCCTTCGGCTGCAGCTAAAGAGCCTGTTAAAGTCGTATGGTGGCATTCAATGGGCGGCGAGCTTGGCAAGGCTGTTACGCAATTGGTAACGGATTACAATGCTTCGCAAAGCGACATCATTGTTGAAGAGATTTACCAAGGCAGCTATGATGAAAGCTTGAACAAAATGAAGGCGTCCATGGACTCCAAGACGGGCCCATCGCTTATTCAAGTGTACGAGATCGGATCTCGCTTCATGATTGACTCTAAGGCAACTACGCCAATGCAGCAGTTTGTCGATGCGGAAGGCTACGATCTGTCCCAGCTTGAGGAAAACATTACAAACTACTACACATTTGAAGGCAAGCTGCATTCGATGCCATTCAATACCTCTAACCCGATTCTATACTACAACAAAGATATGTTCAAAGCGGCAGGCCTTGATCCGGAGAAGGCGCCGTCAACGTATGAAGAGATTGCAGAAGCGGCCGCAAAGCTGACCAAAGATAACCAGACTGGCGCTGCATTCGCTATTTATGGATGGTTTATGGAGCAGTTTTTCGCTAATCAAGGCAGCGACTACTTAAACAACGGCAATGGACGCGAAGCAGCAGCGACAGAATCATTGCTTAACAGCTCGACAGGCGCTGAAACGCTGAACTGGTGGAAAGAGCTTGTTGATAGCAAAAATGTGCTGAACCTCGGCCGTTCTACAGGCGATACGAAAAAAGCGTTCCTTGCTGGACAAATTGCAATGACATTAGATTCAACAGCGGCGCTTCGCGGCATTGTTGATTCAGCTGCCGGTCAATTCGAAGTTGGAACAGGCTTTCTTCCTAAAGCTGCCGGCGCGGCAGACGGCGGTGTTGTCGTAGGCGGCGCAAGCTTATGGATACTGAACAATAAGCCGGAGGCGGAGCAGCAGGCGGCTTGGGAATTCATTAAGTATTTGGCTAAGCCGGAGACACAGGCTTATTGGTCTGTGAACACGGGCTACTTCCCGATTACAAAATCGGCATACGAGCAACCGCTAGTCAAGGACAATCTTGCGAAATACCCGCAGTTCCAGACGGCAATTGATCAGCTTCACGCTTCTAAGCCTAACACAGCATCGACAGGCGCTGTTATGGGCGTGTTCCCAGAAGCGCGTCAAATTGTTGAGGGAGCGATTGAAGAGGCTTTAACAGGCGTTAAGGACCCGCAGAAGGCGCTTGATGACGCGGCGAAGGCGATAACTGACAAAATTGCGACTTATAATAAAACTGTAAAATAAGGCAGATTTACAATGAGGGGCTGTCCTTGTCATGTGACAAGGGCAGCTTTTCATTTTTTTAGGCGCTGCTTAGTTAAGGCACAGCAGAGCGTAAGTTAATGTGCGGGCTCAGTGTATGATGGTCTATTTGTATAAGCATAATATAAGAATAAATACCCAAATGCATTAAAATCTAAATAATCGTCGAAAAGTACATGTTTTTTTTGCATTTTTTTGTTTAAAGTGTTTCTATTATATTTAGTTGACTGAAGTATGGACAAATATATAGTTTCATGAGGAGGATACTTGCAGTGCAAAACATAAGAATAGGTATTGTGGGCTACGGAAATCTCGGTAAAGGCGTTGAGAAATCGATCAGTCAAAACGTCGATATGGAGCTTGTTGCGATATTCACAAGAAGATCGCCTGAGCAAATGCCGCCAAGCCATTCCGGAGCACCATTTGAGCATATATCTGCTGCTGAGCAATACAAAGGACGAATTGATGTCATGATTCTATGCGGAGGCTCGGCGACAGACCTGCCGGAACAGACGCCGTATTTTGCCCACATGTTCAATACAGTAGACAGCTATGATACGCATGCGAAAATTCCAGAGCATTTTGAGGCGGTTAACGCTGCTGCCAAGCAAGGCGAAACTTTAAGTATTATTTCGACTGGCTGGGACCCTGGGTTATTCTCGTTAAATCGTTTGCTGGCAGAAGCGATTTTGCCTCAGGGTACAAGCTATACCTTCTGGGGATCAGGCGTAAGCCAAGGGCATTCCGATGCGGTTCGCCGTGTTCCTGGCGTGAAAGCCGGTGTGCAATATACGGTTCCGATCGAGGAAGCGATCAATCGCATTCGCAGTGGAGAAACTCCGGATTTTGCTACTCGTGAGAAGCATTTAAGACAGTGCTTTGTTGTCGCGGAGGAAGGCGCGGATCAAGCTCAGATCACAGACGCAATTGTGAATATGCCGAATTATTTTGCTGATTACGAGACTACAGTAACCTTCATTACAGAAGAACAGCTGAAGACCGAGCATCAAGGGATGCCGCATGGCGGGTTCGTTATTCGCAGCGGTAATACTGGGGATGGCCATAAACAGCTTATTGAATTCGGTCTTAAGCTTGAGAGTAATCCGGAATTTACGGCAAGTGTGCTAGTCGCGTGCGCGCGGGCTGGATACCGTCTAAGCGCGGAAGGAAGCGTAGGCGCGAAAACGATTTTTGACCTGCCAATCGGTTACTTGTCGCCGAAGTCGGCAGCGGAGCTCCGTAAAGAGCTTTTATAATCAGAACACTTCCTTATAGAGCAATTTAATCAGTCATAAAAATATTTTTATTGGGATTTGTTATTACATTGCTATAAACTTTACAGTACAAAATACAAACCATTATGCGCGGAGTGTAAAGTGTGTATTGTAACTGTTTGAAGGTTTGGGTCGGATTTAAGCCGTATTAAACGAAGGAGAGTGTTTACTGTGACAACAGCAATTTCGGAACAAAACCAAATTGAGGCTAAAAAGTATGTAGAGGCTGTATATCAATCTGTTGTAAAGCGTGATCCGGATCAAAGTGAGTTTCAACAAGCAGTTAAGGAAATTTTCGACTCACTCGTACCTGTATTTGCAAAGCATCCAAGCTATATCAAACATAGTATTTTGGAGCGCATGGTTGAGCCGGAGCGTATTATTACATTCCGCGTGCCATGGGTAGACGATAACGGCAAAGTACAAATCAACCGCGGCTTCCGCGTACAATTTAACAGCGTACTAGGACCGTACAAGGGCGGTCTGCGCTTCCATCCGTCTGTTAACCTGAGCATTATTAAGTTTTTAGGCTTTGAGCAAATATTGAAAAACAGCTTGACTGGACAGCCAATCGGCGGCGGCAAGGGCGGCTCTGACTTTGACCCTAAAGGCAAATCAGACAATGAAATTATGCGCTTTACACAAAGCTTTATGACGGAGCTATTCAAATATATCGGACCTGACGAAGATGTGCCGGCTGGCGATATCGGTGTAGGCGCAAGAGAAATCGGCTATATGTTCGGTCAATACAAACGCCTTTGCGGCGGTAACCAGCCTGGCGTATTGACAGGCAAAGGCATAGGCTACGGCGGCTCCTTGGGTCGTAAAGAAGCGACTGGCTATGGCTGCGTTTATTTCGTAGAGGAAATGCTGTCGTCCCGCGAGCTGAGCTTTGACGGCAAGCGTGTCGTTGTTTCCGGCTCTGGCAACGTATCCATCTATGCGATTGAGAAGGCGCAGCAGCTTGGCGCTCATGTTGTCGCTTGCAGCGATTCCAACGGTTATATTTATGATCCGGACGGCATCAACTTGGATACAGTGAAGCAGCTGAAAGAGGTTGATCGCAGAAGAATCCGTGATTATGTAGATATTCATCCTAACGCTATTTACACAGAAGGCTGCACAGGCATCTGGACAATTCCTTGTGACATTGCGCTGCCATGCGCGACACAGAATGAAATTGATGAAGCAGCTGCTAAAATTCTCGTTGATAACGGCGTTATCGCTGTCGGCGAAGGTGCTAATATGCCTTCAACCTTGGAAGCTATCGAAGTATTCCTTGCAGCGAAAACATTGTTCGGCCCTGCGAAGGCTGCTAATGCTGGCGGCGTTGCCGTATCTGCACTGGAAATGGCGCAAAACAGCATGAAGCTGTCCTGGACGTTCGAAGAGGTTGATGCAAAGCTTCACCTCATTATGAAGAACATCTACAACAGCGCGGTTACTTGTGCGAATGAATACGGCTTTGAAGGCAATCTGGTTGTCGGCGCTAATATCGCAGGCTTCAAGCGTGTTGCTGATGCGGCGATCGCTCAAGGCGTAGTATAATTACATCTGCTATTATTAAACGATATTAATAGGGCTTCCCGAATGTCATTGTGAATTCGGGAAGCCCTAGTTTTTTTGTTTGAGTTAGTTTTGGGGGCAGTGGGAGGCAAATGTACTGCACTTATACATTACATTTGGCGGTTGTTGGGGCGTGGGAGGCAAATGTACTGCACTTATACATTACATTTGGCGGTTGGCGTGGTGTGTGTGGTAAATGTACTGCACTTATACATTACATTTGGCGGTTAGCGGACGTGGGAGGTAAATGTACTGCACTTATACATTACATTTCGACGATCTGTAAACGCTTCGGGGGACTCTCCTATTGCAAAGGCAATGAAAAACACCACATGCCTCTACAATAAGGAGTAATTTGATAAGTTGCTTAGATTTATCCGCGAAACGGTACTATAAATCTCAAAGACGGTGTTAACCGTTCACGCTTGAATTAAATAACACAGTTATACGAGACCCTGCGCCGAGCTCGGACTCGACCTCTATGCGCCCATTATGCGCCTCCGCGATCATACGCGCAATACTCATGCCCAGGCCGGAGCCGGCTGTCGTTTCCTCTGTATTGGTGCCGCGATAGTAACGCTCGAACAGCATGCGCTTCGTCTCATCATCCATACCTCGTCCGTTGTCCGAGACGCTAAAGTAGGCTTGGTCATTCATCATGCCGCAGGCGACAGTGACGGTTATGCCTGCTGGATTATGCTTGACCGCATTAGAGAGCAGATTATCGAACAACCGCTGCAGCCACATTTCATTGCCTACAATAGGAATAGGCGCAGCATACTCATCGCATTCAAAGCAAAACTCAACGCCGGAAAGCGTTGCGTCATTCACATACTTGAGCACAGTCTGCCTCAGCAGTTCACTAAGCTCAAGCATATGGCGGTCAACTGGCATGCCTTGCTGCTGCTTCAGCTTCGAGATGAGGGAGAAGTCGGTGATCAGCTCAAGCATATAGTCGCCCTTTTCGCGGATCATGCGTCCCATCTCCTGAAGCTCCTCCTGCGTCCAGTTAGCGGAATTGCTCTCTAAAATATAACCATAGCCTTGAATAGTAGAAAGCGGCGTGCGCAGATCATGGGAAATGCCTGACATCCATTCCTCGCGAAGCTTCTCAAGGCGATGCCGCTCCTTTTCTGTTTTCGCCAGCTTCTCGGCCATCCGATAGAAGGACTGAATAACCTCCTTAAGCAGCTTATAGCGCATCCGCAGCTTACCGCTTTTTCGAAATACTTTGCGCTTATCGCTGGCTGTCAGCACCTCATCGTATTGGCCGTTTTCCATGCGCTCGAACCAGCCTGCGAACAGCAATAGCGGCCTTGAATAGCGATAGCCATGCCATATGGAGATCAACAGTGCTGTAATAAGGATAATAATTCCGATAATGACGAATACGCGAAGCTCCTCCTCGAACAAAGGACGCTTAACCGCTTTGTCTTGCTCATTAGGCGTATGGATGATCCATGTTGTGGAAGCCGCGTCGTGCTGATACGCGATGATGCTGCTGTCATAATGATCTGGTGATTGCGTCATTACGATAATCTCCAAAGGCTCGTAGTGTTTTCCAGCCTGGGACTGCGCTCCAATATGCTGAATCGTCTCCCCTTGAGCATTTAATACAGCTAAATAACTATTCGTTTGCTCCAGCTTATGCGCCAGTTCCTCTTGAAAGGGCTCACCGACAAGGCCGTCATGCGCATAGCTGTTATACCATGAGACAAGCTGATCATATTGTGGATTCTCATAACCGACGATGAACAAAAAAGGTTTTTTATAAGTATGATCCAGTTTAGTATCAACCGTGTAATGCTCGTATGTATTCGTCTGCTGTATATTTAACAGCTGAGTAGTTGAATAGGCCTCAGGCAATGATCGATTATCAGCATTAACGCTGTGAATAACTTTGCCTTCTTGATTCACGATTTGGAGCCAAGCACCGCGAGTTTCAATCAACTCCACGATACTGTCCGACAGCTCGGCTGTATCGCTGCTAATGTAAGTGCCGGATACGATTGTATCCAGCGCTCCTGCAGCAAAGTTGTATTTCATTTCCTCAAAGGCAATTCGGTTAATGAGCATCAGAAGCAGCACAACTGTAATGACAATCATGAGGAACGAATAGATGACCATCTGATAAATAAAATGAAAGGACATACGGCGCTGCAGCTTCATTGGATTGGCGGCTCCTTTACAAGCTTATAGCCTAGACCGCGTACCGTTATAAGATGGGTCGGCATGCTGGGATCGCGCTCGATTCTTTCGCGAATACGTCGTATATGGACCATAACGGTATTGTCGTCTCCCAAGCCGTCCATTCCCCATACGGCCTCATAGAGCTGCGTCTTGGAAAAAACAATGCCGGGATGCTTGCAGAAGTGGAGCAGCAGCTGGAATACCTGAGCCGGACAAGCTACAACTTGTTGATCTACGAGCAGTTCGCCTGCAGCTTCATTCAATTGGAATCTCCCGTATGTGTAGGCAGAAGTGTTGGTCGCAGGGATCGCTGCGCTTGCTGGAGCAGGCTGCAGTCTCCGCAGCCTAGCCTTAATGCGAGCCGCAATCTCAAGCGGATTGAACGGTTTTGTAATATAATCGTCACCGCCCATTGCAAAGCCTGTCAGTATGTCAAGATCAGAAGCCCGCGCGGTTACGAATAAAATATGCGGATTGCCGTAAGCGCGCAGCTTGGCGCATATATCAAAGCCGCTGCCATCAGGAAGCATCACGTCAAGAATGATGATGTCCGCGCCGTGAGCGGCAATTTGAGTCAACGCCTCAGCGCAGCTTCCCGCTGTATACAGCTCGGTGAAGCCTTCCTTCTGGAGCACCATTTGCAGCATTTTGACGATGGACGGCTCGTCATCTACAATTAATATTTTATTTTGCATCAAGTATAATCACCCCTCCTCATGCTAGCACAACAACCTTAACAGCAGTTGAACAAAATCATGAAAAATTAAGCTGGCGTTATACTTCTGTTTGCTTTGAGTTTAGCGGCGGCTGTTAAGATTTTCCGTGAGGTGATGGAGATGATAAATAAATTAGAAAACGGAAATCGCGTACGTATGATCGATGCGATCAGAGGACTTAGCTTGTTAGGTATACTGGCGGCTAATATGCTGATTTTTCAGTATGGGATGTATGGCAAGGAGGAAATGGAGCTGTTCGGCGGGCTGAGCGGCATTAATGAAGCGGCGTATGCTTTTTTGAAAATCGCTGTTGAAGGAAGCTTTTATCCTATCTTTCTATTTCTTTTCGGCTATAGTCTTTATAAGCTTCGGGACAGTCTGGTGAGGCGCGGACATAAGCCGTGGCGATCGCTCGTCCGTCGTTTTGTATTGCTTTTGGGGCTCGGCTTGCTGCACAGCTTTCTCCTGTGGGAGGGTGATATTCTGCTGCTGTATGGAGCAATGGGCTTTGTGCTGCTGCTGTTCGTTAATCGTAAAGCGAAGACGCTCGTTATTTGGGGAACTATTCTAAGCGTGCTTGCTATTGCGATGAGCTATGGAGCTCCTTCAGATGACAGCGAACTGTTCGACAACAATAAGCTGGACTCCTATATCGAACAGTCAATAGGGGTATACGCAGAAGGCACTTACAGTGAAATTATGGATTTTCGATTGAATGAGGATCCTATGAATATGGATCCGCTGCTGGCAGTTATTATGCTCGTGATGGCTCCTATAGTCGTTGCGTCTATGTTTTTATTCGGGCTTGCCGCGTCTAAAGCGGGCTGGCTGCATAATCCGAAGCAGGAGCGTAGCAGGAATGGCTGGTTGTCTCTCGCGCTGCCGATCGGCCTGGCTTGTAAAAGCGTGGCATTTATACTTCCAGACTGGGAGTGGAGCGGTATCTTTTTGATGGCAGGCTCGCAGCTTCTCGCTTTCGGCTATATTTTCGCCGCTGCCTTTGTAATGTCTTACGCTGACCAGGCCTCACGAGCTATTGCTGCGTTTGAATCCGTCGGCCGTATGTCGCTTACGAATTATTTGATGCAAACGATCATTTGCACTACGATTTTTTATGGTTATGGCTTCGGCTGGTTCGGCAAGCTTGGCGTTTTTTACGGCCTGTTATTGTCGTTGTTTATATTTGCTCTGCAGGCAGCGGCCTCAACCGTTATTCTTCGCAGAGTAAATCATGGCCCGATAGAGAGATTGCTGCGGATGTGGACGTACTGGTCTTGGAGCGGTAAAACGAGACTTAGCAAGAGAAGGGGCGCGGCGGAGAAAGGGGCATCGAGTTCTTTTGCGCAAAATTAACTTTCGTTTCCAACACTACGTATTTTTATGCTATTGTGGTTAATAGAAAATACTATAGTAGCAGAGGAGAGGCTGGCTTTGTCGAAAGAATGGATATTGCACTCGGTTATCTTTAGCTTGAAGCATAAGGAAGGCTCAGAGGAGGAACGCCGTTTCCTTGAGGATGGGCAGCGCATTCTTACATCTATTCCGTTTGTTAATAATTTTCAAGTTTATAAGCAAGTAAGTGTAAAAAATGACTACAGCTTCGGCTTTTCCATGGAGTTTGCGAGCCAAGCGGACTATGATGCTTACAATGCGCATCCGCTGCATGAGGGCTTTGTGAAGGAGCGCTGGGAGCTTGAGGTAGAGCGGTTTTTAGAAATTGACTATAAGAAGCTTGCTCAGTAGCATAAAGGCTTGGCCAAACCTAAATGCCTATTCTATTAATATTGTTGAACAAATGCTCGGAAAACCCTATAATTAGCGATAGCAGTTATAGAACATTTTCGAACATAAATGAACGAAAAGGGAAGAGGGCGTAGGTTATGAAAAAGCTTAGAGTGCTTCAACAGCTGACAGATGCAGGCGTTGTCGCCGTGTTGCGTGCGGATTCTCCTGAGGAAGTAGCAGAAATGGCTCGTCGCGCCATTAAGGGCGGCATTAAAGCAATTGAGATTACGATGACGGTTCCTTTTGCACTGCGTGCAATTGAACAGCTGTCTAAGGAATATTCCAGCTCGGTTGATCCGGGAGCGGACAATTATGCGATCATTGGCGTGGGCACGGTGCTTGATCCCGAAACAGCAAGAGCTGCTATTATGGCTGGTGCTGAATATGTTGTCGCTCCGGCATTTAATGCCGACACGATTAAGCTGTGCAACCGCTACGCAATTCCAGTTATGCCTGGCACGATGACAGTTCATGAAATACAAAGCGCGCTGGAGCTGGGTGTTGATATTGTAAAGCTGTTTCCAGGCAATCTGTACTCGCCTAGCGTCATCCCTTCGATCAAAGGACCGCTTCCGCAGGCTAACATTATGCCGACGGGCGGCGTATCGCTTGATAATCTGAAGGATTGGATTAAAGCGGGTGCTGTTGCAGTAGGCATCGGCTCTGACTTAACTAAGGACGCGGTGAAGAGCGGCGACTTCTCTCTGATCGAAGGAAAAGCAGCTGCCTATATGGCTGCGCTTCGCGAAGCGAGAGCACAGTAAAGAAGGAATAGGATACTGTTGATGGGTTTGTTGAAGCTGTAGTAGCGTTCATTATAATTAATGCGTAATAAAGGCGTTGATGGGGAAGATGCTCCAGCCAGCGCCTTTTGCATCCCCTGATTTGTCAAAGGCTGACTTGATTATAAGCGGAATAAGGGTTATAACAGAAAAAGGGTTACTGACTGATTAATCAAATGGTTAAAGGAGTCGTTAATGAATGGATTACCGTATTGAGAAGGACACAATGGGCGAAATACAAGTTCCTGCAGACAAGCTATGGGGCGCACAGACGCAGCGCAGCTTGCAAAACTTTAAAATCAGCGGCGAGAAAATGCCGATCGAGGTTGTTTACGCGATGGCTTACGTAAAGAAAGCTTCGGCGTTCGCGAATGAGAAACTTGGTGTACTTGACGCAGAGAAAGCAGCTGTAATCGGCGAAGCTGTCGATGAAGTTTTGAGCGGTAAATGGGATGAGCATTTCCCGTTAGTCGTATGGCAGACAGGCAGCGGCACGCAAACGAATATGAACGTGAACGAGGTTGTCGCTCATCGTGCGAACCAACTGCTTGAGGAGCGCGGCAGCGCAACTCGCGTTCATCCGAATGATGATGTTAACCGTTCGCAAAGCTCTAACGATACATTCCCTGCCGCTATGCACATCGCCGGCGTTATCGCGGTGGAGGATCGCTTGCTGCCAGCGCTTGATCATTTGAACAGCACGCTTCACGCTAAAGCTGAGAAATTTAATGATCTTGTCAAAATCGGACGCACGCATCTGCAAGACGCTACGCCAATTACGCTTGGCCAAGAAATTAGCGGCTGGTATGCGATGCTGGACAAAACTCGCGCGATGATCGTACAAAGCGTCGATTCGATGCGTGAGCTTGCGCTTGGCGGAACTGCGGTAGGGACAGGGCTTAACGCTCATCCAGACTATGCGGTAGCTGTAGCGGAAGAGGTTACGAAGCTGACTGGCAAGAAGTTCATTACAGCGGCTAATAAGTTCCATTCCCTAACGAGCCATGACCAAATCGTATATACCCATGGCGCGATCAAAGCGTTGGCAGCGGATCTTATGAAGATCGCCAACGACGTAAGATGGCTCGCAAGCGGACCTCGCTGCGGCATTGGTGAAATCTCGATTCCTGAGAATGAGCCAGGCAGCTCCATTATGCCAGGCAAAGTGAATCCGACGCAAAGCGAAGCGATGACGATGGCTGTGTGCCAAGTAATCGGCAATGATACAGCAATCGGCATGGCTGCAAGCCAAGGGAACTTTGAGCTTAACGTGTTCAAGCCGGTCATTATGTACAACTTCCTGCAATCACTGGCATTGATGGCAGACTCGATGATTTCGTTCAACGACAATTGCGCCGTGGGCATTGAGCCGAATGAAGAGGTTATTAAGCGCAATTTGGATCAATCGTTGATGCTTGTAACAGCGCTCAATCCGCACATCGGCTACGAGAACGCTGCAGCAATCGCTAAAAACGCACATAAAAAAGGACTAACACTGAAGGAATCCGCTATCGCAAGCGGCCTGCTGACATCGGAGCAATTCGATGAATATGTTCGTCCTGAGAACATGATCGGCAAGCGTTAATATGTGATGGAATTGGATAGCTGCGGCTGTCATTTGGCGGTACTTCTTAAAAAGGCATTCCGGTGTTTTGCCGGAATGCCTTTTAGCTTGCCGGATTACTCGCTCTTAACGCATATCCTAGTGCATTGATGAATCACTCGCCAACGTCGCACACTCCTTAACTTTGCGCATTACTTGCTCCCATCACAAGTCACGTCACCGTAACAGACTACTTGTTCCCATCACGCTTCACGTCATCGTAACAGATTACTTGTCCCCATCACACTTCACGTCGCCGTAACAGATTACATGCTCCCATCACACTCTCGTCACCGTAACAGATTACTTGTTCCCATTACACTCACGTCACCGTAACAGATTACTTGCTCCCATCACGCTTCACGTCACTGTAACAGATTACTTGCTCCCATCACGCTTCACGTCACTGTAACAGATTACTTGCTCCCATCACGCTTCACGTCACTGTAACAGATTACTTGTCCCCATCACACTCACGTCACCGTAACAGATTACTTGCTCCTATCACACTCTCGTCACCGTATAAAGGAAATACTTACCGTTAAAATTCGGCGTCATCATGTATCGCTATGTGTAGCGGAAAACTCTACCGTTATTTCTATAGTCCCGTCTACAATTAAGCAGTATGGTCGATTTTTAGAGTCGTTTTTTCCGCTAGAAGGACCATTTGGCCATAGTTAGTGTTTTTAGGGGTAGTTTTTACCGTTGGCGTCGATGTTTGGGTTCGCATGGATATAGTCGAAGCAGGTGTTGCGAAGTAAGTTAAGCCTAAGCAAAGCAAAGCAAAGCAAAGCAAGCAAAATAAGCAAAACAAGCAAAGCAAAGCAAAGCAAAGCAAGCAAAATAAGGAAAACAAGCAAAACAAGCAAAACAAGCAAAGCAAGCAAAGCAAGCAAAGCAAGCAAAGCAAGCAAAGCAAGCAAAGCAAGCAAAGCAAAAAGGAACAGATGCCTCTTGCGAGGTACTGTTCCTAACACAGCTTATTCCCACAAAGTGTTACATATCTACCATATCCTCATGGTACGCTTGTACGCCCACAAATTTAAATTCTGCAAATGGCAGAAGGACATGCCGGGCATTCCGGGCAGCCTGTAATTTCTTTCAACCGCTCTTTGTCTTCTACAATCAAGTAGCCGCGCGAAGCGTTGACAATGCCTTGCTCCTTGAAGGCATGGAGCATTCGGTTGACGCTCTCGCGAGTAGCGCCAATTAATTCGCCCAGCTCGGCGTGAGTAAGCTTGACTTGAATGCGAATGCCTGTCGAGACGGGGAAGCCAAAGCTGTTCGATAGTCGGAGCAGGTACGACGCCAATGCAGTTGTTTTGGGCACCGATAAAGTATCACGCAGCTTCGATTCCGAGATTTGTTCGCGCTGTACCATCCACATGGCGAATAAATAAGCGGCTTCGCTGTCATGACGGACAAGCATGTCGAAGTCGTCGGGATGTATGCATGCAACGACTGTATCCTCTGTAGCTAAAGCGCTGCAGCGATGATACAGCGTTTCATTATACACATTCGAGCTGCCAGCGGCGCCGTAGCCGATAGGAGCTGCCTCCGCATTTTCAGCGCCGGCCATCGAGAATTCACCGATCAAATCGCCGGGCGATGCGACCGTGACGAGCATTTCATCGCCGCTCGCTGTCGTTCTTTTCAGCTTCAAATATCCGCGGCAAACGACATAGAGCGATTCGCAGCGCGAGCCTTCACGAAAGCAAAGCTGCCCTGCTTTAATAATTTTATAATTGATCGATCCCGGCGAGAATGCCGCAATCTTAAGAAATAGACGTGTGCTAAAGCTGTTACCCAACTTGAAATCGGTTGGTTTAGGTTTATGCTGCGCGGTAAGTGCCGCTTGCTTGTAGGCTATCGCCATGGTGATTCGCCTCCTGTTACATCTTTCTTACTATAAGCATACCTAACAACCGCCGCTAGGGGTATAGGGGAATGCACTGAATTATGAGGGGTTTATTCCCTGAATTGAGCTAAAATCGACTGATTGTAAATCAGGGGTTTCCCCTACATACACCTTTGCTAAATGGTTTTACAATAGGAAATGAGTAAAAGCAAGCGCTGTTCCCTTCGTATGGAGGTGTCCGCGCATGGGGAGGTGTGCTCTGATGGAATTCATTGCATTTGTAGAAGCGGAGCGTTATTTATTGCAGCTGGCTGATAATACCGAGTTTGATTTTTACGGGCTAGCTCAACTAGACCGCCATACGAGGCGATTGCGCTGGATATGGTCATATGGAAGCACAAGCGGACGTACGATGCATATTTATCATAGAGCGAGCGGCGGTCTAACCGGTGCGGCGCTGCGCGCTCGCAGATTGATTGTGCTGGATGCCGCGAATACGAAAACAGAGCACTTGCGCAGCGAGGAGCCGATTATGTTGTCGGAAGCGCTTCATACCGCTGCTGCCGCATGGATCGGTACAAGATACGATGAAGAAGGCGTATTGCTCGTTGGACGAAGAAATGCAACTCCGTTCTCAGAGGAAGAGCTTCGATCAATTCAAAGCTGCGCGGTTAAGCTTTCCGGCGCGATCCAAACGATTATTTGCCAAGCGTAATCTACCACTCCAGACATTGCTCTGTCAAAAGACTCTTTGCTATGATAGATGAATAGATGAAGTGAAACCATTCAAGTGATGGTGCTGCTGCATCAAAGGGAAGAGGATTGGGGGCGGACGCAATTGATTAAGCTGCTTATTACAGATGATCACGCAGTAGTGCGGTCGGGACTTGCGATGCTGTTGCATGGAACGCAAGGAATAGAAGTAGTCGGCGAAGCGGCGGACGGGGATGAAGCAATTCGTATCGCTGCGATGAAGCAGCCGGATGTCATTCTGATGGATTTAAGCATGCCGCATGGCAAGGATGGGTTGACAGCGACAGCTGAGCTGCAGCAGCTGCAGCCACAGATTGCTATTCTTATTTTGACCATGCATGACGATGAAGAATATTTGTTCCGCGCCGTACAGGCAGGAGCTTCGGGCTATATACTAAAAAACGCGCCGCACGAGGAGCTGATCTCAGCTATACATTGTGTGGCTTCTGGCAGTGCTTATTTAACTCCGTCAGCAACTAAGCGGTTGATGAGTGAATATATCGGGCAGCTGAAGTCAGAGGACAGTGCGGATATTTACGATACATTATCGGAACGGGAGAAGGAAATACTGGCTTGGATCGCCAAAGGCTATTCCAATAAGGAAATTGCTGAAAGTCTGGTCATAAGTGTGAAAACGGTTGAATCACATAAAAGCAATCTGATGGAGAAGCTGGGGCTGCGCACGCGGCCGGAGCTTATTAAGTTTGCGCTTAAGAAGGGACTGCTGCATTTTGACGAATAGGGAATACCCTGAGGTCATTGGCGGGAGTGTCGAATCTCTCATTGAAGAGATAGAACAGACGCTGCCGAATGAGAAGCTGGGGTGCCGGATTATAGGGACGCTTAAGGAGCTGTCTCATCTAAAAATGGCGCTAAACGAGTCGTCTATCGTTGCTTTGACGGATAATAACGGAAAAATACTATACGTTAACGATAAATTTTGCGAAATATCAGGCTATAATCGCATAGAGCTTATTGGGAAGGATCATCGGCTCATTAACTCCGGTTACCATGATAAGAGTTTTTTTCAGATGATGTGGCAGACGATAAAAGCGGGCAAGGTATGGCATGGCGAGCTTCGCAATCGAGCGAAGAAAGGCAGCTATTATTGGGTCAATACGACCATCGTACCTTTTGTCAACGAGGATGGATTGCCTTATCAGTTTTTGGCTATACGCAATGAAGTGACAAAGCTCAAGGAGACAGAGGAAGAGCTGCAGCGCATGATGACGAAGGTGATTCATATTCAGGAGGAGGAGCGTCGACGCTTCTCTAGAGAGCTTCATGATGGGATTGGACAGAGTTTGTTCGCACTGCAAATCCAGCTGGACCGCATTATTATGGAAGGTGCGACAGACTCGCTGCGCAAGCTGCGCAGCAAAGTATCCGACGTCATGGATGACGTCCGCAACTTGGCCCGCGAGCTTCGCCCGTCCGTGCTGGACGATCTCGGTGTAATTCCTGCTATCCGCACCTACATTGATAATTATACGGAGCATTACGGCATTGCTGTTATGCTGGAATGTCGGTTTCGGACACGGCTCGATGTTCTGCGGGAAACGGTTATTTATCGGGTCATCCAAGAGGCGCTGACTAATATCGCGAAATATGCGGATGTAACAGAAGCAGAGGTAACGATTGAAGAGCAGCCGTCGGCGATACTGGTTTGGGTGAGGGATGAAGGCAGCGGGTTTATCCGGGATCGAAGCGGCAAGGGGGTCGGCTTGTTCAGCATGGAGGAAAGGGCCCGCAGCGTCGGTGCGTCTCTATCCATACAGTCTGCGCCTGGAAGAGGTACTGTCATAGAGCTCGTGGTGCCAAAATGATGCGAGTGCGGTAAAAGTGTTGCAGTTGCGACTAAGTGCTGCGGATGCACCTAAAGTGTCTAAAGTGTTGCAAGAGCGACTAAGAGCTGCGGATGCACCTAAAGTGTCTAAAGTGTTGCAAGAGCGACTAAGAGCTGCGGATGCACCTAAAAGTGTCTAAAGTGTTGCAAGAGCGACTATGAGTTGCCTATGTGCCTAAAGTGTACAGTGTTGCAAGAGCGACTATGAGATGACGATGTGCCTAAAGTGATGTGGGGCTGAATGATGCGGGTGTGGTCAAAACGTTGCCATTACGGCCGAAATGCGGTGCGATTTGCATGCCTGCCATGCGACAGCCGACCGTGCTTATGGTATGATACGTGTAGCTGTAATCGCTGATGCGATAGGGCTAGTCTATATAAAGTAGGTTATTCTAATGCACTTAATGTCTATTGAAAATATAACAAAAAGCTACGGAGAGAAGCTTCTCTTTAAAGATGTTACCTTCGGCGTGGAGGATGGCGACAAAATCGGCATTATCGGCGTCAATGGAACGGGAAAGTCGACGTTTCTGAAGGTAATAGCAGGCTTAGAGCAAGCAGACTCCGGCACGGTCTCTATTGGAGGCCGGATTATTGTGCGCATGCTGGCGCAGGACCCGGTTTTTAATGATGAGGAGACCGCTCTTGAGCATGTGCTGGGCGGCGATACATCGGAGCTTCGCGCGGTGCAGGCCTATGCGGCGGCTATGCAAGCGCTGGAATTAAACCCAAGCGATGAGGGGCTTCAAGGTCGGCTTATTGCAGCTAATCAGCGAATGGATGAGCTAGATGCTTGGCAGCTGGAAAGCGATGCGAAGACAGCGCTCTCGAAGCTCGGCATTTATGACCATAGCGTTAAGCTGGGCACGATGTCTGGCGGCCAGCGCAAGCGTGCCGCTATGGCGGCAGCGCTGCTGCAACCGTCAGATGTGCTTATTCTGGATGAGCCGACGAACCATATCGATAATGATTCGGTGGCGTGGCTGGAAGGCATGCTTCAGAAACGGCGCGGCGCGCTCATTATGATTACGCATGACCGTTATTTCCTTGATCGGGTCAGCAATCGGGTTATTGAGCTGGACAAAGGACAGGCTTATTTCTATCAAGCCAACTATAGTCGGTTTCTTGAGCTCAAGCTGGAGCGCGAGGAGCGTGAGGCGGCCTCGGAATCGAAGCGGCAAAATCTGCTGCGCAATGAGCTTGCTTGGATTCGCCGCGGAGCGAAGGCGCGGACGACGAAGCAGAAAGCGCGCATTGACCGCTTCGAGGAGCTAAAGGGGAATGCGCCAAAAGCCAGCGCGGGCAAGCTTGAGCTGTCGGTCGCATCCAGTCGTCTAGGCCGCAAAATTATGGAAATTGAGCATGTGACGAAATCATTCGGTGAACGGACAGTCATTCGCGATTTCAGTTACATTGCTGTACCGGAAGATCGGGTAGGTATAGTAGGGCTTAACGGCAGCGGCAAATCAACCTTGCTTAAGCTGATTACCGGCAAGCTTGAGCCCGACAGCGGAACAGTTGAGCTTGGACAGACGGTTAAGCTTGGCTGGTTCACGCAGGAGCATGAGGAGATGGATGAGTCGCTTCGCGTTATTGAATATATACGCGAGGAAGCAGAGCAGGTGCGAACGGCGGATGGCACGACGATCTCCGCCTCGCAAATGCTGGAGCGGTTTCTGTTTTCGCCTAATATGCAATGGTCGCCGATTGCGAAGCTGTCCGGCGGCGAAAAGCGGCGTCTGCAGCTGCTGCGCGTGCTGATGAGCGCGCCAAATGTGCTGCTGCTTGACGAGCCGACTAATGACTTGGATATATCGACATTGACCGTACTGGAGGATTACTTGGATGATTTTCCAGGCGTCGTCATTATCGTATCTCATGATCGTTACTTTTTGGATCGTACGGTAGATAAGATCGTTGCGTTCGAGGGCAATGGCGTTATACGCCAGCATGTGGGTAATTATTCGGAATACCAGCAATATGTGGAGAAGTTTGGTCTGAGTGAAGGAAATGCTGGATCAAGCACGGCTACTGCAGGCGGCAGCTTGGCAGGCGGAGTTGCGGCCGGCGGATCGGGCAGTCGCACGGCAGACGGAGGAACGGCTGGCGGCGGGCAGGGAAGCGGGTCTGGCGCTGCCAATGCGCGTGCGAGCGCTGCTGCTGGCGGTGCTCAAGATGGAGGATCATCAGCTAAATCCGGCGGACGTGAACGTGCGCTCAAAATGTCGTACAAGGATCAGAAGGATTTTGAACAGATTGATGATTGGATTGCGGATGCCGAAGCAGAGCTGGCGGCTATTGCAACGAAGATGGAAAAGGCGAGCAGCGATTCTGCGCGCTTGCAGGAGCTTGCCGCTGAACAGATAGAGGCGGAGAAGAAGCTCGAAGAGCTGATGGATCGATGGACAGAGCTTAATGAGCTTGCTGAGCAGATTGCGGCTCAGAAGAAATAGCTTTATGCAGCACAGAAGAAATAGCGATATGCGGCTCAGAAGAAATAGCTTTATGCAGCACAGAAGAAATAGCGATATACAGCACAGAAGAAATAGCTATAAAGGAGCTGGCAGTGAGCATGAGTACAACTGTTATTCGCAATATTTATTGTATCGGGAGAAATTACAAGCTGCATGCGCTGGAGCTGGGCAATGAGGTGCCAAGCGAGCCGCTTGTCTTTATGAAGCCGACACATGCGGTCGTACCGATGGCTGGCAACACGGTTGAGCTGCCTGGCGATGCGGGCGAGGTTCATTTTGAGCTGGAGCTGGTAATACGGATTGGCCGTGAATATGAGCCAGGCATAGATGCTGACTCGTTGATTGACGGTCTTGCGCTGGGACTTGATCTTACGCTGCGCGATGTACAATCCAAGCTAAAGGCGAAGGGACAGCCATGGCTGCCGGCCAAAGGCTTCATGAGTTCCGCGCCGCTGGGCGAATGGCTGCCATATCCTGGAGCCGAAGGCTTAGCGGCGAATGACTTTGTCCTGCTGCGTAATGGACAAGAGGCGCAGCGCGGCAACTCAGGCGATATGCTATTCGCGGTTCGGGAGCTTGTGGACTATATAGGCCAGACTTATGGACTCGGCGCAGGTGACATAATTTACACAGGGACACCAGCGGGTGTAGCGGCACTGCAGGATGGTGACCAGTTGCAAGCATTCTGGGCAGACCGCGAGGTCGCCAGCTGCGTCGTGAAGCTGGTGTAGTTGTTCTGAGCAATCCACTTCACTGCTATTTTGGCATCACTGGCGGTCAGACGTTTTCACCACGGATATTACGGTCATTATTGGCGGTCAGACGTTTTTACCACAGATATTGCGGCAATCACTGGCGGTCAGACAGTATCACACAGCTATTGGCGCCATTACTGACAGTAGACGGCTCCTGCATAGCCCATTTAGCGGTATAAACTGCCGTTAAAAATTTACCGATGCAGGGAATCGAGGTTGCAGCGGTAATACCTTCTCTTAAAGGAAGTCACATTGAAGAAACGGAGATGTATGGTAGTGTTTAAAGGTAGTTATTACCGTTGTAGCTCGGTTTCGGACAATTTAACTAGTTGTAAGGTAATGTTTTTCCGTTAAACCTGGCATGTGGTGTATTCGAGTAAGTGTGTAAACTGTGGGTATATGTTAGTATGTGTAAACTGCCGATATATGTTGGTATGTGTAGGCTTCGGGTGTATGTTGGCATGAGTAATCGTTAGTAGGTGTTACTCTTGTTACTGGCGAGGAAATTGTATTTGTTGATAAGGATTGTGCCAATCGTATTGGAACAATCCTTTTTTTATGCCAATATAATGGTATCGGTAAAATGGGAGAGGATTTAAGATGTCGATGAAGCTTGTTTGGATTGAGGATGAGGAGCAGCTGTTGAAGGAATGTACAGATTATTTGCGCAAGGAATCGATTGAGGTGATCGGTGCTGCCAGTTTTGAAGAGGCACAAAAGCATATAGAGCTGGCTCGACCGAATCTGATGCTAGTCGATTGGATGCTCCCAGGTGAAATGAACGGATTGGATATATGCAAATGGAATGAGAAGCATTGGCGGCTTCCGCTCATTATGGTGACGGCGAAAGGCGATGAGTTTGATAAGGTGCTGGCGCTGGAGCTTGGAGCAGATGACTACTTAACGAAGCCTTTTGGACTCCGAGAGTTAAGCGCTCGGATAAAGGCAGTTATGCGCAGGGCTGGGAGAGTAGGGGAAGTAACTGCGGATACGGATCGTGATGCTGTGTTGCAACGCGGCGAGCTTGTCCTGGACCAACTTCGGTTTACGGCTGAATATAGCGGAAAAAGAATTGAACTGACTCGAACGGAGTTTTTGCTGCTATGGAAGCTGGCTTTCTATCCCGGCAGAGTATTCACGCGAGCGCATCTGATGGACGAGGCATTGGGCGACGGATTTCTTGGCTATGAGCGGACATTGGATTCTCATATTCGCAATGTACGGAGAAAGCTTGAGGATAGCGGAGCGGGAGCAGATACCATTGAGACGGTATATGGTGTAGGCTATCGCTTTGCGGAGCAGCTGTAATGAGGGTAAAGAGCTGGCGTGCCGTCGCACGCGAACAAATGATTTGGATAGGCTGCAGCTTAATGACGGGTGTTCTGCTCTTCCTGATTCTGACCTCTATGCTAGGACAAGCTTTTGAACGGGAGCAGCGGCAAGCAGGCTTGTTCTGGAACGGGTATGTCAACATGTATGTTGAGCAGGTGGGTAATTGGAGCAGATTTGAGTCACGTTTGGCCGCGGATCGCTATATGCGAGGATCGGATAAAAATATGGCGGTATATGTATTTGATAAGGATGGCGTAACGAGATTAGCGGCAGCTGGGAGCATTGTTCATGATTCAAGCTTAGCCATCGGGCGTAAAATTCCGATTTTTGTACAGGGGGAGACGGTAGGCTATACCGCTATCGCACTTACGATGCAAGGTGTAATGAAGTCACTTATGTACGGTATCCCCTCTCTGTTTGCGTTGCTCATATATCTCGCGGGTATGATTCACATTCGCCGTCAGCGTACTGCATTGGAACGATTGGGTATATCTATTGCCGAAACTATCCTTCAAAAGGCAGCCAGAAAAGCGGGAGAGGCACTGACTTCTACAGCTAAATCGGACTCAGGACAGCTCCTTGCAGGTGATCGATCTGCGGATCAGCAACAAGCAGCTGTTCATGATTGGATGCCGCTCCATGAAGCTGCGCAAGAGCCGCTTCGGAAGGCAATGCAAGAGGTGGACAGGCTTGCGGATAAGATTGAGCGGCTGGAAACGGTTAGGCGCACCATGGTTGCGGATATTGCTCATGAGCTGCGAACACCGATTGCCGTTATGCGGACGCAACTCGACAATGCGCTGCATGACGGAGAACCGCTCCCTTTGCCCAAAATAGCAGCGCTTCATGATGAGACGCTTCGTTTAACTAGGTTAGTCCGGGATCTGCAAGAGCTGTCGCTAGCGGAGTCAGGCAATCTTCCGCTTGAGAAAGGCTGGTTCTCATTGACAGAGCTTGTGCAATCGGTGGGGGAAGCGCTCTCCGTAGATGCCGAGGAAAGACAGCTTTTCATGACGGTTAGCTTCATTGATCAACCAGATATTCGAATCTATGCGGACGAAACAAGGGTAAGACAAATCATTATTAACTTGATCGGCAACGGCCTTCAGCATGCCCGATCAAAACTGCACATAGAGACGAGATTAGTTGGAAGCGAAGCGGAAGTAACCGTTGCAGACGATGGTTGGGGTATTGAAGAGGAGGAGCAGAGTAGGGTTTTCGACCGATTTTATCGTGGAAAAAGTGGGAATAGGCCGAGAGCAAGAACATCTGGCCTCGGACTCGGGCTAGCTATAGCCTATCAATTTTCGCTTGCCCATAATGGCACTATTACATTGGAAAGTCGATGGGGGGAAGGAGCGTCATTTACGCTCAAGCTGCCAGTGATTGACGGGTGAGGAGCTGCGCAACAAATTGATAGATATGGCAGCGCACAATTATGGATAAGGTACTAGCAGCATCGGGCCCACCCGACGTGTACGATTATTCGTATAAACCATCAACAGTAGCACGGAGATCCCAGCGCCTATAGCCTTGGGGTTCAGCGCGATTGTACGAAATTTCGTATACATCGGCAACTATAGACTATAGTCAAGTGGTTGCGCATCGACAGCTTACGGTCGATGACTAGAAATCTGCACAAGTTCTGCACATTTGCTTCATAACGATTGCACATCGTTCTGCTAGAGTGTAATCATTCAGTAGAATATGAGGTGAAAAATATGATCGTTCAAGTAAAAGCGCTGTCGAAGACGTACGGCAGTGGAGAAGCGGCGGCAAGAGCGCTGAGAGAAGTAGAATTTTCAATTAACAAAGGGGAAATGGTAGCGATAACCGGTCCATCCGGCTGCGGAAAGACGACATTGCTGCATATTTTAGCGGGAATTGAGTCTATCGACAGGGGGGAAGTGTGGGTCAGCGGAGCTCCTATTCATAAGTGGAATGACAAGAAGATAGCGGAGCTGAGGCTTCATCGCATGGGCTTTATTTTTCAATCGTATCATCTCGTTCCTGTCCTTAAAGCTTGGGAAAATGTAGCGCTGCCGCTTATCGCGTCCGGCATGCCGACTAAGCAGGCGCGCCAGCAGGCACTCGAAGCGCTAAAAGAGGTGGGGCTTGTGGATAAGGCCAACCGCCATCCCTCGGAGCTGTCCGGCGGCCAAAATCAACGCGTTGCTATTGCAAGAGCCATCGTTGGCAAGCCTGATATCATTTGGGCAGATGAGCCGACAGGAGCGCTTGACACGAATACGGCAGAGCAAATAGTCGGGCTTCTGGAAATGCTGAATCGACATCATGGGACGACCATCGTTATAGTGACGCATGACACCCAAGTTTCGGCGAGAATGCCGCGCCATATCCGCCTTCAGAACGGACGAGTGATCCATGACGGAGGCGGTGGGCTATGATTACGTCCAGCATCATCTGGCGCATGGCGCTCAAAAACTTGCGGGGCAGCTGGAAGCAAACGCTGCTTACCATATTGGCAGGCTCCATCGGTGCTATGCTCATCGCGGTCAGCGCAGTTAATTATGAGTCACTCAGATATAGCGGAAATGAGTGGATCGAGAAACGGCTTGGACCGGTAAGCTGGAAACTTATTCCCGAAGGGGAGACGACGGGCGGATTCTCACCCGAAGATATAGCTGCATTAAACAATTTCAATAAGGTGTCTTCAGACAGATTCATGCTGCTGCCCTATGTGATGACGGAAACGGCATTGCTGTCGAAAGATGCTTCCACCGGGGAAGACAGAGCGGTGCTGACGCAACTGCTAATGGGGTTCTCCATGGAGGCGGCAGCAGAGCTTGATCCTGAAGGAGCATCGCTTTGGAACGCGGGGCTTGCCGATGATGAGCTTATCGTAGGCGAGCAGACGGCTGAGCTGCTGGGCGTCGCTGCGGGCGATACGGTAACAGCAGCAACCGGATCAGTAAGTAAGCAGTTCCGTATCGCGGCGGTAGCTGAGGAGCGGGGTTTGACTGGCTTTCGCGATTCGGGAGGCTATAACGGCACCGTTATAGCGACTGAAAACACCGTTCGCATGCTGACGGGAAAAACGGATCGTCTTTACGAAGCTATTCTTGCAGGCACCGATAACCCGAACTATCCCGTACATGGCTTTCCGTATTTGCATGGAGTTGACTATTCGATTGTATTCCTTGAGGCCGACTACAAAAGCAAAGTAGAGCGATTGAATCTCACCTTAATAATCGGACTGGTCAGCATTGTCGCAATCATTTCCAGCCTGCTGTTCATGCGTCAGGTGTTAATCATGATCGGGGAATCACGGACTGAAATCTATGGAATATTGCGAGCGATCGGCTTTTCAAAACGCAATATTTCGGTCATGTTCTTCACAGAAGCGCTGTTGCTGTCATTGTGCAGCGCGGTCTTCGGCACATTGTTCGGCTTGGCAGGAGGTTACGGCGCTGTTGCATGGCTTTATGGCGGTTATGCGGAAGAGCTGGCACGTATGACAGGGGAAAATATTCCCATATCGCCATATGTATCGGCTGCAGGCATTGCCATTGTATTCGGAATCATATTTTTATTCCTGCTCATGATCTCATTGCTTGCCGCACGTAAAGCGGGCAAGGTGCGGATCGTTGAAGCGCTGCGCGGTCCATCCAGCGAATCCGACTCGTCAAGAAGCCGATGGCGCAGAACGATTTCAGCGATAGCTGCTGCCGGCGGTGCTGCAGCTGTCGCGGTACATTTTTACCAAGCATTTGTAGAACCGCCCAAAATGGGGGCGGAGCCGCCATTGCTTTTTGCGCTGTGCTGGATTGTTGCTTGCTGCGTCATTTTATTCTGGGGCATTTACTTGGTCGGCGCGTTGCAGCGTCCGCTTATGAAGCTGCTGCAAGCGATGAAGCTGCCGCAAATCTCCATCATGCTTGCCGTTAAATATCCACGCAAGCATATCGGCAGAACCTATACGTCCGCGCTGCTGTTCGCGCTTGTCATGATGACGATTACGTTCACAGCGTGTATTTTGCAAGCTTATCTAATGAACTTTAATCCTGAGCGCAATCGGCAGGATGTGTACGGCTATGGCGGTTATGCTTCTTACCGCTCTGCTGAGGAACGAGAAACAATCATAGCGAAGGCAGCGGCTGATCCTTTTTTGCAGGAGAGAATCACAAGGACATTCTCCGTTGAACCGTTTATGCTGTCGATTCAGAAGAATGGAATAGCATCGGCTGTTGTACCCGCTACCGAGGAGTTGATGAAAGACGGCGCATTTGAGCTATTTAGCAGATCTCCGGAGTTCACCACGGACGAAGAAGCTTGGCAAGCGGTGCAAAATGATCCTAGCTACATTATTATGCCGTATTATTACAATGTGACGGATCAATTCACTCGCATGACGGAGACTTTTATGGAAGCGGGCCAGACGATTACGCTGCCCGTTTACGAGAATAAGCTTAGGGGCCCGACTGATTCCTATGAGCCAGTCATGAAAAAGCAATTTACGATTGCCGGATTTTCAACTACTTACTCTGCCGATTCTATATCGAATTATTTTTATGGCGCTGTCTATATGCATCCTTTAGTCGTGGAAGAGGTTAAGCCGTACGGTCATAAGTGGCCGCATCATACCGATCTGGGCTTCGTTCTGTTCGATTTTGACAATGAAAATATTGCCCTGTCTCAACAGCTGGAGGAGCGATTCGCAATCCTTGGATTGATGACCTTTAAAGTGCCTTACTTGGACAATCAGGATTCGCTGCTTATGATTAAACAGATCGGTAATGGATTTATTGGTTTTACGGTCATATCGGCCTTCATCGGTCTCTTGGGCCTCGCCGTTATTCAATTCCGAGCGGTAAGAGAGAGAAGTAATCAGATTGCGATGATGCGCTGCGTTGGATTGCCGGGAAAACAGATTTATTGGATGTTCTTTATTGAAGGCTTCATCATTAGCGCGATTGGGCTGCTAGTCGGATGGACGATCGGTACAACAGGAAGTCGTATTATTATTGAAAGCTTATCTTCAGACGTGAGGGCGTATGAACAGCCATATGATATCCAATATCCGATAATGCTCCTTGCGTCCATTTTACTAGGGCTGTTGATTACTTCGCTGCTGATCAATATAGCGCCAAGCCGTTCTGCTCTTAAGCTTAAAGCGGCGGATGTGCTGCGGATGGGTAATGAATAAATAGTTCAACCTATGGTTGAGCAGAGTGCGCCTTGCTCTACCAATGCTTGATACCCTTTCCAAATCGATTCGGTTACAATGGAAGCATTCTAGTCAATGGGGAGTGCGAGAGTCGTGAATACGCATGATTTCAAAAGCCTTGGCGATCATATTGCTAGCTGCCGCAAAGCAAAAGGGATGACACAGGAGGTCCTCGCCAGCCAGCTTGGCGTGACTTATCAGGCAGTCAGCAAGTGGGAAAACGGGCAATCCTATCCCGATGTGGCGCTGCTGCCAGTGCTGGCGGATATTTTCGAGATGACGATGGATGAATTGTTCGGCAGGGCTCTTCGCGAGCCGCGGTATGACCTGCGTAAAGGGCTGGCAGCGGAATATTTGTTCAATGGCAATGCCAATGATAGCAGCGGCGGGCAAAAGCATGGGAGGGTTGCTGGGGCTCAGCTGTGCGAGGACCGATTCGGGGTACCGAATAGCGCTTATTATTTTGACGGAAAAGCTGACTATATCATTATTGATCCGGCCCCTCCGATTGGAAGCGAAGCGTTCTCGTTGTCGGTATGGTGCAAATATGCAAAAAACAAACGGATCGACGGCTGGCACAGCGCTATAATATCCCAGGATGGCAATCTTGCCCGACGGGTGTTCCAGTTAAGCACCTTTGATGAACGAATGACCTTCCATCGTTTTTTGAACGAGCCGGAGCTGTATGCGAATGCACCCCTGCATAGCGAATATTGGTATCATATTGTCGTCACTTACGGCGATCATCAATTCAAGCTCTATCGGAACGGGATGCTCATTCATCAGGTGGAAGGCGCTCTTAGACCGGGAGAAGGGGAGCCTTTGTATATTGGCCGAAAATCGACGAATGAGCCGTACTTCTTCTTTCATGGCGTTATTGATGATGTGAGAATATACAATTGTGAGCTGGATGAGGAAACGGTAAATGAGCTTTTTCTGGAAAATGGATGGATTCCGCAAAGCGAACCGGAGCTTCGTATAGAAGAGAAAAAGGAGCTCCCTGTGCTAGACAGCCTTTCAGACATTACCGTGTACATTGCTGAGCATGAAATCGATGCGGCTGCGCGATGGTATATGGAGCATTTGGGCTTCAAGCTGCATATGGAGCAGCAGAACGAGTTTTATATGCTTACGCTGTACAATGGTCCTGAGCTGCTGCTATGCAAGGCAGGAGAGAGTGGAATCCGCAAGGATGCGGCAGCGTGCGTCACCTATGAAACGAAGCGCCCGATCGAGGAGCTAAGCGTGCGGGTCGCTGCAGCGGGTGCAACGGTTCAGCCTATTCGAGACAGAGGCTTTGCACTTTACCTGCACTTTGTCGATCCTTTCGGCTATCCGTGGACGATATTACACATGATTAAATAACGATGATGCGCATTATAAAAGCACCTTGCAGCCTTGCTTCGAGTATACTGATACCCGGAACAATGGCGGCAAGGTGCTTTTTAGTGGATATAGGGGTGAGGATGCAAGCATTTCTGTTGTAATGCTGATGCTTTTAATGCTCTAAATGTTTTTGTGATCAAGAAGTTTTTAATGTTCTAAAGTATCTTGTGCTTAAGATGATTTAAATGCTCAGATGTTTATCTGCCATTAAACGCACTTAGCATCCAGACATGCTTCTCAAGGGATGTATGAATGGCTAACAGCATGTCCTCTGTCGTTTCGTCATCTGCATCATCGGCAGCCTCCATGGCTTCTTTCAATTCACCGATGATCGTTGTGAAATCCGCAATGAGCTGGTCGACCATTTGCTCAGCAGTTTCTTCGCCAGTTGCTTCTTTAATGTTCGCGTAGGACAGATAATCACTCATACGTGCCATAGGCTTGCCTCTAAGTGCCAGCATACGCTCGGCTATTTCATCGACATGCAGCGCAGCTTCCTCATAAAACTCTTGGAACTTTGCATGCAATGTGAAGAATTGAGTGCCAGTTACATACCAGTGATAATTATGGAGCTTAATATACAGAATGCTCCAGTTGGCGATTTGACGGTTTAAGTGCTCTTGAACAGTGTTCATTGTGATCATCCTTTCTTGTCATAGTGTGTGCCAATATAGGGAATGAAATACAACCATACTCATCAATCATAACACACATCTATAATTTAGACTAAGTTCTTATTTATAATTATTACAAACAAAAGAGAGATTGTCAAGTTAACGTCGGAGAGAAGCTCGTTATCGTCTTATTTATTATAAATGGGAGTAGAACAAAGAGTCGTAGTTGTGCCACATTTAGTTGTGAACAGTAAAAAAGGCTGCTCCCTTAGTAGTAAGCACTAAAGGAACAACCGAGAAATGAGAGGGCTGGCAATATCGTTTACCCGAATTCGGATTAAATTCGATCCCACTTCGATGGCTAGCGGTAAAAGCTTCTTTTAAAAAAGTTGAACCACCGAAGAATGACCGTCTAAGCGAAAAACCTTCCCCTATAAGAAGCCATTTCAGTTAAGTAGCCAGACGAGATAGATTGCAAAGGTAGAAACTTCCTCTAAAAAGATGCGAACTCGATTTTGGACTAAATTAAGGGAAGAAATTACCGTTGGACACGATTCCGCAACCAGATCACTACTATCGACCGCACCACCACGCCACCGCACCACACCACCGCGCCACCACGACCACCACGTCCACCACGCGACCACGCCACCGCACCACACCACCGCGCCACCACGACCACCACGTCCACCACGCGACCACGCGACCACGCGACCACGCCACCACGACCACAACTGCTGTCACTCTCGCGATACTTATCGACTACTTGTATAACAGCAGAAGCGGCTCCAACATTATTGCAATTGGCAGCTTCTATAGCGTTGCACTGGAAGCTTCAGCAACATTTAATTCAGCAGCTTCTGCATCAGCCAGCATAAATATAGCTAGTACGAACATGGCATGCGACCAAGTTAGCGGGACGACCCAAGCCGTATCTCCAGTATGCTTATCAATCTGTTCAGGGAGCAGGCCGGATTCGGTGCGATGGTCTATCGCCCAACGAATCAGCCTCCTTGCATCATCGAGCTTGCCGGTCTGAATGCGATAGTGAGCCAGCCATAGCGTTGTCAGAATCCATGAATTTCCTCCAGCATAGATGTCATCCTCGTATCGGAGAATGCCCCCAATCTCCGGAACAGTTAAAGCAGCCTCAATGGCATCCGCAGTCCGCGCCATATATTCATGGTCAGCGTCAACAGCATTGAAGGGCACAGAAACGCCTAATAAGGAAACATCGATAATGGAATCATAATCCAAGCGATGCTTTTTATAGCCTTTGGTCAGCTCCTCGATATGACCCGAATTGCCTGCAGCAAGTTCACGCTCATAGCGCTCGCTGCTCACGGCAAGATTAATGCCGCGATAGAAACAGCCGCGATCCTCATTCCAATGCTGAGCGACAATAGCGGCCGAGATTTGGGCCGCAGCAGCGCTCCATTCAGCAGTCAGATCTTCTCGATCGGCAAGCTTGGCGAAGCTGGCTGCAGCAGTTAATCCGCCATATACGGCGGCAGAGGAGTAGGTATGGGATGCATTTCGCTCCTCCCATAGATCAATGCTCGGCTTAGGCAAGGAGGTTTCGTCATCGATGAAGCTCACAAGAAAACGAGCGCCTCGTTCGACAGAAGGCCAGACTTTAGCGGCGAAGCCGTGGTCTTGCGTCTCCGAATAATGCTGCCACATTCCCCACAAAATCGAAGCTCCTTCGTCGATTTGCAAGCCCCAGGAAGGAGCGAGACTGCCGTCATGATAATGACGCTGCTGCCATGACCCGTCTGGCGATTGAGCCGACAATGTCCAGGCATAGAAGCGATCAGAAAGCTCGCTCAGCCCAGCGCGGTCAAACGCGGCTGTAATAAATGCCGCATCGCGCCCCCAGCAGAAGGAGTAGCCCCCGCAGCGGGAGAAATGCTCGTCAAATTCAGGTGCAGCAATAATACTTCCTGTTTTGTCATCGCTCATCAGCTTGAACATAAGAACGGAGCGTTCATATAGCTTAATGATGTCGGCTTCCTTGCTTGGGCAAGGAGTGGCGGCATCCACATAGCTGTTCCAATAGCGGACAGTATCTTCTGCCCATTCATGAGCAGTCCTGCTCTTAGCCAGCGACAGCTGATGCAATGCCTCAGGCTCATTATGCCCTGCAGCCATATAGATCGGAACAGAGACGGAGGCGCCTGGAGCAAGCTCATCAATCTGCCAGCTCATCGCACCGTCCGGTGACATATCGATCGGATTCCCGTTTAGATCTGCTTTTCGAGCCGTATCCCAATCGGCGCCAGCCTGAAACTTCGCGCAAGCGTTTGCACCAGAAAGCGCAAAAAAATAACGATGGCGATAATGAATCAAAGCATCCGAAGCTTCATGAAAAAATGTTGTATTAAACAACGGACTGTCCCCTACATAAAAAGAGGAATGCATAACAAAGTCAAATGAGACGGGCTTTTCACTGATATTCGTGAAGGTATAGCTTCTAACGATTACGTCATGCTCCGGAATAGCAAAATGCTGACTGTCTACGACAACAGGAAGCTGCTCGGAGCGTGCTGTAATGGTGTAAATATTCGTTCTCTTCATATAAGAAGCCTCATGGGTCCAACCATGGGCTTCGCTGTCAAACCATGTGAGATCATTGCTGCCGAGCTTAATGCCAGTGCGAATGGCATCAACATGCTGCGGCGTATCAATATTTGGCCACCATAAGCGATACATGCGCCCATTGCGTCCAAGCGACGCTAGAAAAGCGGAGTTCCCGATAATAGCGTCCACTAAATAGGGTTTATTCATAGACATGATAGATGTCAGCTCCTTCTAGTAATCGATAGAATAGAAGATTCACGCACGATAAGACGGTGAGGAATGATGACTCTCTTCTGATGAATGGCATTTTCCTCTTGAATAAGCCTGATCAGCATTTGCGAGGCGGTATAGCCGAGTTGATAAGTGCCGATATCTATTGAGCTGATCGGAGGCGTCGCCAGCTCTGAGAGCGCGATATTGTTAAAGCTAACCATGCTTATATCATTCGGGACGCTGTAACCAAGCTCCGTCAATCCGCGCAATACGCCGAAGCCAACGGCGTCGTCAATAACGACTAATCCGCTCGGGCGCTCTGGCAAGCTCATCATAAAGGACATGGCTCGATATCCGCTGTGCTGTAGAAATTCGCCCTCGACTATCCACTCTGGACGAATGGACAAACCGGCTTCCTGCATCGCGCGGCGGTAGCCTGCCATACGGTCGCGCGCAACTGTTAAATTAGGAGGACCGCTTACGAATCCGATTCGTTCATGGCCTTGGATGATTAAATGATGGGCGGCGTCATAGGCTGCTTGTTCGTTGTCGGTGTCCACCGACAAAATATTGGAATGCCCGTCAGTTCGCCCAATGAGCACGGTCGGGAAGTTCTGTTCATCAAGTAAAGTGATCAAAGGGTCATTTACGCGGGAGGATAGCAAAATAACGCCGTCAACTCGTCTGCCGAAGACGAGACGAGATACCGTCTCCTTCTCATCGTGCAGAGAGGTTGCTGTCGTCAGCAGCATATCGTACCCCGCATGTGTTGATTGCGTTAATATGCCGCGAAGCAGCTCACCGAAGAAGAAATCCTGAAACAATTCTTCCGCAGGACGAGGCAGCATAATAGCGAGCGTCTTGGTTGTTTTGGACACGAGGCTTTTGGCCATTACGTTAGGATGGTAGCCCATTTCCTCCATAATGCGTTTTATTTTTTCACTTGTCGCTTTGCTGATCCGGGGGTGATTCGATACGACCCTGGATACCGTGGATGGCGAGACGCCGGCGGCTTTTGCAATATCTTTTATAGTAACCATAAGGAAATGCTCCTCCAATGCGCAATCGATTGTATATTTGCCACTCATCTTAATGCATGCGATGTCATAAAGTAAATATATACCTAATGTAAGCGCATAACAAATGACGAGAAACTGTTAGAAACAAAGAAAAATAGAGCAATAAGAAGAATATCTAGTTATATTTCCAAAATCCGGACAGTGCAAACGTTTTAACAATACAAGCAGTCTGTTGTATGATAATGACACGAATAGAACGCTTACATTGGCAATCCTATCACGATATAAAAGTGTAAACGGATGAAAATGACAAATTTTCTGCACTTTTGCCGAAAATTGAACAAACGTTTGCGCTTACATGCATGCTGCGGGATTGAGAAGGCGAACTGTTGAGTATTTCATTACTAAAGTAAATAGTTGCGAAAGGGGATTACTTAGAATGAAAAAGTGGTTAGCACTAACGATGATTGCTGCACTGTTTGTTGTAGCGGCATGCGGAGGCTCAAATGGCAATGGAGGCAGCACGAACAAGCCTGCAGCTAATTCGGCTACAGAAGCGCCAAAGTCTACAGAAGCACCAAAGGCTACAGAAGCACCAGTTGTCGATCCCAGCGATATTGCGCCTGAAGCGGACGCGACTTTGGTCGTATGGGACAGCAAAAACCAGCGTACCGTTCTTGAGGAGATTACGAAGGAATTTACGGCAAAGTACAATATCCCAGTGAAAATTGAAGAAGTAGAGTCACCGGATCAAGTAGGTAAGCTGACTACAGATGGTCCTGCAGGTATTGGAGCGGACGTCGTAACGTTCCCGCATGACAACTTGGGAAAAGCGGTTGCTGCCGGGCTAGTCTTCCCTAATGATTTCTATGAGGAAAAAACAAAGAACGAAAATGCTGAAGCGGCAGTCAATGCCGTCACATCGGGTGGAATTCTTTACGGATATCCGCGTTCGGTAGAAACCTACGGCCTTTTTTACAATAAAGATCTTGTAACGAACGTGCCCGCCACTTTTGAAGAGCTTGTCGAATTCTCAAAAACGTTCAACGACACGGCTAACAACAAGTATGGTGTTATGTGGGAAGTTGGCAACTTCTATTTCAACTATATCTTCTTCGCTACTAACGGCGGTTACGTATTTGGCAGCAACGGTGAAGATCCTGCCGACATCGGCTTGAACAATGACGGCGCTGTTGCGGGCATGAAATATTTTCAATCGTTAAAAGAATTACTGCCGATTAACTCGGGCGACATTAGCGGCGATATTATCGAGAGCAAATTTGCCGACGGCTCGATCGCGATGACGATTACGGGTCCTTGGAAAGTAGGGGATTTCCGCAACCGCGGCATTAATTTTGGCGTAGCGCCAATCCCTAGCATTAACGGAGACGCAGCTATTTCGTTCTCCGGCGTCAAAGCATGGTATGTCAACTCGTACACGAAATATCCAAAGGCATCCCGCTTGCTGGCGAGCTTCCTGGCTTCGAAAGACAGTCAATTGAAGGACTTTGCAGCGACTGGCGCAATTCCGTCCAACACTGAGGCGATGAACGATCCAGCATTTACTTCGGATGAATTAGCAAGCGGCTTTGCGGCGCAGTTTGTGAACTCGACTGCAATGCCTTCCATTCCTGAGATGAATAGTGTGTGGGATCCGGTTGGCGCGGCTCTTTCTGACATATGGAATAAAGGCACTGATCCGAAAGCGGCGCTTGACAATGCAGTGCAGCAAATTAAAGACGCATCGACGAAAAAATAAACAAATAAATGAATTACGGACTGATGAGAACCCGCCGAAGCACATTCGGCGGGTGATCAATATAGAAGGGAGCCAAGCGGTATGAAACGTAACCGTAACACGGCGGTTATAGTGTCTAGTCTGTTCATGGGGCTTGGACAGCTGTATAATCGGCAAATTATGAAGGGCTTTATTTTGCTAGTCATCGAAGCGGCAGCGCTTGCGTACTTCATACCGAATTTGGCGGATGCACTATGGGGTATTATTACGCTCGGCGAAGTTACGATGAGAATGGAAAAGGTCGACGGCCTTACGCAAATGATGCCTGGCGATCATTCGATCTTTTTAATGATTGAGGGCTTAATCGTTATTTTAGCTTTCATTATATTTATAATTATTTATGGAATGAATATCCGCGACGCCTATCGTACTGGAGCTTCCAGAGACGAGGGAATGGAGCCGGCGAGCTTCAAGCAGTCGCTTAATCATATGAGAAACAATCATTTTCCGTGGCTAATGCTTTCCGTTCCAGCGCTCGGCATATTATTTTTGACCGTGTTGCCTATCATTTTCATGGTGCTGCTTTCTTTTACGAACTATTCGATGCCTAACAACATTCCTCCGGCTAAGCTGGTGGATTGGGTCGGCTTCCAAACCTTTGTCGACTTACTTACTTTAAAAACATGGTCCAAAACCTTTTTTGGCGTCTTTTTATGGACTGTCATTTGGGCAGTAACCGCTACAGTTACTTGTTATTTCGGCGGTCTGCTGGTTGCGCTTCTAATCGAGCAAAAAGGAATTCGTTTCAAAAAGCTTTGGAGAACGATCTTTATTTTGCCGTATGCAATCCCGCAGCTCATCTCGTTGCTTGTCATGAGAAATTTATTCAACGGACAGTTTGGTCCGATCAATGATTATTTGGCTATGTTCGGCTTAGGCAAGCTGCCGTGGCTGACAGATCCCAATTTGGCGAAGCTAACGGCGATTGTTGTTAATATGTGGGTCGGCATTCCGGTATCCATGGTGCTTATTATGGGCGTCCTTACGGCGATTCCAAGGGATCTTTACGAGGCCGCAGACGTTGATGGAGCCTCCGCTTTCCAAAAGTTTCGGATCGTCACGCTGCCTTTCGTCCTATTTGCTACAGCACCGATTCTGATTACGCAATTCGCAGGTAACATTAACAACTTCAATCTGATTTTCCTGCTGACTAACGGTGATCCGAAGGAAGGTGCCTACCAGTTCGCGGGCAGCACAGATCTGCTTGTGACCTGGCTGTATAAATTAACGCTTAATCAGAGCCAGTACAATATGGCTTCGGCGATCGGCATCATTATATTTGTCCTGATTGCGTCGATTTCCATCTTCAATTACCGCCGTACGAAATCGTTCAAAGAGGAGGATATGATCCAATGACTACAGGCAGCCGTAAACGTGGAGCGATTCGTCTTGCGTTCAGCTACATTGTCCTCATCATCATTGCGATATGTTGTATCTATCCGGCGCTATGGGTGCTGCTCTCTTCCTTCAGGCCTGGGACATCGCTGTACAGCGAGCACTTTATTCCAAGAGTGTGGTCCTTGATCCATTACCAGGAACTTTTTAACGACAGTACGTTTTTGTTCGGCCGCTGGTATTGGAATACGCTTAAAATCGCTGTATTCTCGATGATTTTCTCGACGCTGCTCTCTACTCTGTGCATGTATGCTCTTTCCCGGTTCAGATTCAAAGGCAGGCAGACGCTGCTGTCTTCGATACTTGTGCTAGGGATGTTTCCAGGCTTCATGAGCTTGATTCCGATTTATATTTTGCTTCTTCAATTCGATTTGCTTAATACGCATACGGCAATCATTATCGTATATTCCTGCGGGGCAGTGCTGCTGAACGGATTCGTTATTAAAGGGTTTTTCGATACCATTCCGAGAAGCTTGGATGAATCTGCTCGTATAGACGGAGCCAGCAATATGCAAATATTCACCAAAGTGATGATTCCGCTTGGCCGCCCGATTTTGATCTACGTCGCGTTAACGACATTTACAGGGGCTTGGGTCGATTTTATTTTTGCAAGGCTGGTGCTAACCTCCAGGGAGCAATGGACTCTGGCAGTAGGCATGTATGACCTTGTCAATTCGTATCAAAACTCGAACTTTACGATGTTTGCCGCTGGCGCGGTTATGATTACGATTCCGATTACGCTGCTGTTCGTATTCCTCCAGAGGTTTCTCGTTCAGGGGCTTACGGCTGGAGCGTCGAAAGGGTGAACACGATGGATGGGAGTATCAAAAAGAGGACAGGGAAGCTGCGGATTGCCGCAGCTTCTTTACTGCTGGCCATTGGCGTAGCTGTGCTGGCAGGCTGCGCCAAAGAGCCGATGGAAGGGGAGCGGCCTTCTTCTGCGCAGACTGTGGAACCGCCTGCGACCTCATCGCCCCCAATTAAACAAGCGGGTTATGAGGTAGACGAGCAGCCGGGTACGGTCTATTATGAAATATTTGTACGTTCCTTTTACGATTCAGACGGGGACGGAACTGGCGATCTTAAGGGTGTGACCGCTAAGCTTGATTATTTGAAGGAGCTGGGCATCGGAGGCATATGGCTTATGCCGATTCAAGCCTCGCCAAGCTATCATGGCTATGATACGACAGACTATTATGCGATTAATCCCGATTATGGCAAGATGGATGATTTGAAGGAGCTGCTCAGTGAAGCGCATGATCGCGGCATAAAGATCATAATGGATCTTGTCGTCAATCACACGAGCGCCGAGCACCCATGGTTCATCGATGCGATTGACAACCCAGATAGCCCATATAGAAGCTGGTATCACATCGTAAATGGCGATGAAAAAGTGTTGATGGACGGCGCAGCGGGAAGCGGTTCGCCGCCATGGCATGCGAGAGGCGACAGCAAGTACTTAGGCATTTTCTGGGGAGGAATGCCTGACTTGAACTTCGATGAGCCAGCTGTGCGCGAGGAAATGATTCGTATAGGCCAGTTTTGGCTGGAGCAGGGGCTAGATGGCTTTAGGCTGGATGCAGCAAAACATATTTATGGAGATTTCACCTCCACTATTTATACGCCGGAAGTAACGGCAGCCAATCAAGCCTGGTGGCAGCAGTTCCGCGATGGTCTGTCCGAAGTGAAGCCTGACGCTTACTTGGTGGGAGAAGTATGGGATTCGGTCTCAGTTATTGCCCCATTCTTAGATCGCGCTTTGAGTTCCGCTTTTCATTTCGATCTTTCCGATCGAATAATGGCAGCTGCTAAAAATGAAAGGGACTCCGATTTCGCCTTTTCACTGGGACGGTCTCATAAGCTGTTCGAACAAGCGTCAAGCGGCGCTTACATCGATGCGCCGTTCCTCAGCAATCATGACGATAATCGCGTAATGACTGTATTGGACGGCCATGTGCCGCATGCGAAGATGGCTGCTGCCATTTTGCTGACTATGCCGGGCAATCCGTTCATCTATTACGGCGAGGAGATCGGGATGAAGGGCGCTAAGCCGGATGAATACATTCGGGAGCCGATGATTTGGTATTCTGATTCTAACGGAGGCGAGGGTCAGACAACCTGGGAGAGCTCGCGCCATAATGCAGAGGCGGGGGCTGTATCTGTAGAGGCGCAATTACGCGATGAAAACTCTCTTCTTGAACATTATCGAAAGCTGATCAAATGGCGCAATGAAGAGCCGGCGCTTCGTGATGGGGTGATCGCGGAGTATGCGCTTGCGGAAAGTAATTCGAAGGTAAGCCTATATATTCGAGCGACAGCAGAAGAACGAGTGCTCGTCGTCCACAATCTATCGTCTGAGCCGCAAGTCCTCGAGCTGGCGGAATCGCCGATTTACGGCAGGTTTGGCGAGCTTCTCTACACTACGGCAGATGGGGCTAACTTGGAGAATAGCGAGCTTAACATGCCGCCATTTAGCACCGTGATAGTGAAATGAAAATAAATGAAATGAAACGAAAAGAAATGAACTGAAATGGGCAAAAAAAACAGCCTCGCGTCATTAGGATGCGGGCTGTATTTTTGTTTTATAGGTGTCGTAGCAGTTAAGCAGATAGTCTAGTTTCTGGGACAGCTCGAGCACGTAAGGGCTTGTCAACCCATTACAGCTGATTTTATATGCGCCTATCATTTCCTGGCGGAGCTTTTCTATCGATCGAAGCAGGCTGCTCAATTCTTCATTCATGACATGTACCTCCAGTTATTAGATAGTCATTTCTTATGGGTATGACATCATAATAATAGGCAATTATTACAAAAGTTTATGAAAATGTGTTAGATAAAAGTTAGAGTTACTAAAAAATGCGAGTGAAGCTGCCTGTTAATGGGGCTGGCTTGCTCTAGTTGGATAGTTATCGGAACATAGGAGACTGTCGATGATCATACATAGCTCTAACGAAGAAAATTAGTCTTATATGCTGAATAATGGTCACTTTCGAAATCTAACGAAGAATATTAAAGCTATTTAGCAAAATTAGAGGTTTTCGGACACTGTTCCGGAGTAATAAGCAATCAAATCTTCCTTAGAATATTTAATCTACTCAAAAACGAAACATAGCGCTATAAATATTCGTTAGAGCTGGGATAGTGGAGCTAGACGCGAGGTTTAAAATAGCCAATATCTGCTAAATAAGGAGTCTATTTTCCGATAAGTGTAACAATCTCATAAGTCAAGCGCACTCAGCTTCAAATCCAAGAGTGACTAGGAACCCAATGCATGGAAATGTATTTACTCTGAAAGTAACATATCCGACTAGAACAAAAGAGCCGGCTACAGCCAGCTCTTTTTGTTTCGTATATATCATGTTCTCATAATAATCAAAGCGGCTAATCATCCCCAATAGACTTAGATAACTTAGATAGAGGGATTTTTGGTTTCCGCCTTTAGGACGATAAAGCTGTAAGGAGGCAAATGGATGGCAAGAGCGCTTGGCTGACCGCTTGTCAGCGCAGCTTGTCCGCTATTGTTGCCGGCGCTTGCAAACAGAGTGGACCAATCCGCAGTCGGAGCAGCCTCTAATGTTAACTGCAAATCCGCAGCCGCGCCGCGTGCATTCATCGCAATAAGCAGCCGCTCATCTCCGTCGCGACGCTCATAGGCGAGGGTACCTTCCTCGCCGCTACCTCCGGCGTGAACAAAGCGAATATCGCTGCTGCGAAGCGCGGCATATTGATGGCGTAGAGCGATTGCTTCTTTATAAAACTGCAGCAGATCGGCATTTTGCTCTTCCGGCTTCCATACCATACATTTGCGGCAGTCGGGGTCGCCCTCGCCATCCATCCCTACCTCATCGCCGTAATAAATGCATGGCGTGCCTGGGTAAGTAAGCTGGAATAGCGCCGCAAGCTTCATGGCATCCGCATTATCCTCGCAAAGCGTAAGCAGGCGAGGCGTGTCATGACTGTCCAGCAGATTGAAGGCCGCCATAGTTACTTGCTGCGAGTAGGCGGCCAGCTGGCTGCCGATTGCATTGGCGAATGCTGTAGCATCAATGGTCTGATAAGCGAAGAAATCGAGCACTGCATTCGTGAAAGGATAATTCATAACGGCATCGAATTGATCGCCCTGCAGCCACATCATGGAATCATGCCAAATTTCGCCCAAAATATACGCTTCAGGATTTACGGCTTTAACGATTGCTCGGAATTCCCGCCAAAACTGATGATCGACCTCGTTAGCGACGTCCAGACGCCAGCCGTCAATGCCGATTTCCTCAATCCAATAGCGCGCAACTTCGAACAGATACTGCTTCACTTCCGGATTTTCGGTATTCAGCTTTGGCATATGCGGCTCGAAGGCGAAGGTTTCATAAGTCGGTATTCCGTCAATTACCTTAAGGGGCCATTCACGCACATGGAACCAGTCCGCATATTTGGAGCTTTGCCCATTCTTTTGCGCATCGACAAACGGCGGAAAGGTGCGTCCGGAATGGTTGAAAACCGCATCCAGCAATACGCGGATGCCGCGAGCATGACATGCCTCGACGAGCTCCTTAAGCTTCTCGTTCGTACCAAAATGAGGATCTACCTTCATGTAATCCTGCGTATCGTATTTATGATTGGTCGTCGCCTCGAATAGAGGCGTAAAGTAGATTGCATTAATGCCAAGCTCGGCGATATGGTCCAATTGATTGATCACGCCTTGCAGGTCGCCTCCAAAAAAGTTCGTTGGCGTAGGCTCGCCGCCCCATTCCTCAACATTGTCCGGACTGATCGATGGATCTCCGTTAGCGAAGCGTTCAGGAAAGATCTGATAAAATACAGCATCCTTAACCCAAGCTGGCGGCTCGAATACGTCGATGGGATTAATGAAAGGAAAATCGAAGAATGTATTTGGATTATCGGGCAGCTGCTTCACAAAGCCTTTTTCTGTCATAATCACGCTTGCTTCGCCATCCGCACCAGTCAACCGGAATGCGTATCGCAGCCGGCGATAAGGAGGTACAACGCTTGTCTCCCAGTAATCGAACAGCTCATCGGAGGATAATAGTCCCATAGGGACGCTTTGCACTGTGCTGTCCCACGCATATTTGTCTCCGACGACAGCTTCGACTTTCAGGCAATCGTCTCTTTTGGTGCGAATACGCAAATGGATCGTTTGCTGATCATAGGCGTAGGACCAGTTATGCTTCGGTCTGTGGTAGATGGCTTCTAACAGCATGAACTATCACTCCTTCAAAGTATCTGAAATAAGAAAAAGGCACAACCAAGGGCTTATTAAAGTCCGAGGTTGTACCTTCTCCCATAAAAAATGTTCCGGCGCCGCTCTCGCGAAGCGTATCGAACATAGGTGTGCGGTAGCATTGCCTTTCTATTGTAACTCTCAACAATTTTATTATACATGATGGCTTTAATTTTTGACTAGTAGTTTTAACGAAATTATCTGTTAATTTTCACAAATCTAAATATCGCTCGCAATCGAGCGCCGCCATGCAGCCGCTGCCTGCTGCGGTGATCGCTTGGCGATAGCGGTTATCCTGCACATCGCCGCAAGCGAATACGCCGGGGATATTTGTTTCAGAGGTGCCTGGTTTAACAATGATGTAGCCCTGCTTATCGATATCGATCTGGCCGCTCAAGAAGCCGGTGTTAGGGGAGTGACCAATGGCGACGAATACGCCATCCGCTTCGAGCAGCTCCGTGGAGCCGGTCTTATTGCTGCGGGTCTTTAAGCCTCGAAGCCCGAAGCCTGACTCGCTAGGCAATATTTCAAGCGGCGTGTAGTCGAGGCTCCATTTGATTTTATTGTTCGCGCGGGCGCGATTCTGCATAATGACGGAAGCGCGAAACTCATCGCGGCGGTGAACGACGCGTACTTCTGATGCGAATCGGGTGAGAAAGATCGCTTCCTCCATTGCGGAATCGCCGCCTCCAACGACAATCAGCTTTTTATCCTTGAAGAAGAAGCCGTCGCAGGTGGCGCAGGTGCTGACACCGCGGCCGACATGCTCTCGTTCGCCTGGAATGCCTAAGTAGTTGGCTGAAGCGCCAGTCGATATAATGATGGATTCAGCTTGCAGCTCTCCATGCCCTTCAACTTGCAGCGTATACGGCTTGCGGCTGAAGTCGATATTCGTTACCGTTCCCGTCTTGAATCGCGCTCCGAACCGATACGCTTGCTTGCGCATATTGGAGATGAGCTCACTTCCGAGCACGCCGTCAGGGAAGCCGGGAAAGTTCTCGACTTCACTTGTCGTCGTCAGCTGACCGCCTGGCTGTGAGCCTTCGATAACCAATGGTTCTATATTAGCGCGAGCTAAGTAGATTGCGGCTGTCAGACCCGCAGGCCCCGTGCCGATAATAATTGTTTTATGCATCAATAGTTCCTCCATAACCATAATCGAAAGATCACTCTATTATAGCAAAAATGATAGTAAAAAGACGAAGCGCTAGAGCTAATGAAAGCACGGTGCTTTGTGGAAAAATATTCGTAAAAACGTTATGATAAGCACATTATACAAGCTTGCTCGGAAGAGACAGAGAGGACGGTCAGAGAGTTGAATAAAAAAATACGTAAAGCTATTATTCCGGCTGGAGGCCTAGGAACACGTTTTTTACCGGCTACAAAGGCTCAACCGAAGGAAATGCTGCCTATTATCGATAAGCCTGCCATTCAATACATAGTAGAGGAAGCGGTGCGATCGGGCATTGAGAGCATCGTTATCGTGAGCGGAAGGAATAAAAGGGCCATTGAGGACCATTTCGATAAATCGGCGGAGCTGGAAGCAGAGCTAGAGCAGCGCGGCAATGAGGAAATGCTGCAGATTGTTCGGGATATATCGCATCTGGCGGATATTTATTATGTCAGACAAAAAGAACCGCTGGGTCTCGGACATGCAGTGCTATGTGCCAGACGCTTTATAGGAGATGAACCGTTCGCGGTGCTGCTAGGCGATGATATTTTGAAATCGGACCCGCCATGTCTTCGTCAAATGATTGATGCGTACGAGGAGAGCGGCTCGTCTGTTGTCGCTGTCATGGAGGTGCCGTGGGACCAGACGCATAAATACGGAATTGTAGACATAGGAAGCTCGGAGCAGAAGGTAGCCGGCGTTAGGGACATTGTGGAGAAGCCGCTGCCAGGACAGGCACCCTCTAATCTGGCTGTTGTTGGACGCTATGTGCTTGATTCGGCGATATTCGATCTGCTGGAGCGCGCTGAGCCGGGCAAGGGAGGCGAAATTCAACTCACGGACAGTCTTCAGCAATTGAAGGAAACATCCGCTCTGACAGCGCTGCGCTTTGATGGGATTCGGCATGATACAGGCGATAAACTCGGCTTTGTGCAGGCAACGATTGATTTTGCGCTGGAGCGTCCGGATCTTGCGGAGGATGTTCGGCGTTATATGATTGATCGTCTAAGGAAGGAGTGTCATTGATTGGAGCAGGGGCAGCCAAAATATAGACAATTGAAGGGGCTTATCTTGTCATGGATCGTGAGCGGACAATATAAGCCGCATGACAAGCTGCCGTCTGAGAATGAGATTGGCAAGCAATATGAGATGAGCCGTCAGACCGTACGGCAAGCGCTGGGCGATATGGAGCAGGAGGGCTGGCTCTATCGGGTGCAGGGTAAAGGGACGTTTGTAGCGGATCAATCCGTGTCGGAGCGCCGCGGCACATCGCAGTCCATGTCTATTGGAATGATCACTACACATATTTCAGACTATATCTTTCCGACAATTGTGCGCGGCGTGGAATCGAGCTTGCGGGCGAGGGGCGTCAACCTGCTTCTAGCGAGTACCAATAATGAAAAGGACAAGGAACAAGGCAGTCTGGAATCAATGCTGCATGAGTCGCTTGGCGGTCTTATTATTGAGCCGACTAGGAGCGCGGAAGGGAATCCGAATTTTCATTACTTTTTAGCGTTGGATGCGAAGAACGTACCCTATGTGATGCTGAATGAGCGTTACAGCGATGTGGATGCGCCATGTCTGCGAGTTGATGATGAGCTGGGCGGTTACCGTGCTGCGTCTCATTTAATTGAACTGGGGCATGAGCGTATTGCCGGCTTATTCAAGACGGATGACTTTCAAGGCGTGCATCGGATGAGAGGCTTTATGAGGGCTCATCGCGAGCAAGGCTGGAGCGTGCAGAGCGAGTATTTGCTCCGATATACAACGGATGAGAAAGATACTAAGCCGCTTGAAGCGCTGCAGGCACTATTGAACCGAGAACCGGGGGAACGTCCGACCGGGATCGTCTGCTACAATGACCAGCTGGCGGTCAAATGCCTCGATATTATACGGCGAATGGGACTATCTGTGCCGCAACAGCTGTCGATTGTAGGCTTCGATGATTCAAATCTAGCGACAGCGACCGAGGTCAAGCTGACAACGCTTGCGCATCCCAAGACCGAAATGGGTGAGGATGCTGTAAAGCTGCTGCTGGAAATGATAGAGAAGGGAAATCGTCCATCCGACAAGGTATATGAGCCAGTCCTTATTTTAAGAGAATCAACAGCAGCACCCGATTGCTAAAAAATTTATAGACACACTTGTACGTACAACCTATAATGTTAATAGTAATAATCAGTTAATATGTACGTATAACTTTAGTGTGGCATGAATTTTGAGAGGAGTTGGCGAGCAGCATGCTGGAAGGGTTAAAGCAAGCCGTATGGGAAGCGAATATGGATTTGCCTAAGTACGGGCTAGTCACTTTTACATGGGGAAATGTGAGCGGCATTGATCGCGCATCGGGCTATGTCGTCATCAAGCCGAGCGGTGTTTCCTATGACGATATGAAGCCGGAGCAGATGGTTGTGGTTGATTTGGAGGGAAAGGTCGTAGAAGGACGAATGCGTCCATCCTCGGATACGGCAACGCATGTGCTGTTGTATAAAGCTTTTAAGCATATTGGAGGCATTGTTCATACACACTCCCCGTGGGCGACAAGCTGGGCGCAAGCAGGCAGAGGAATACCGGCGCTCGGTACGACGCATGGCGATTATTTCTATGGAGAAGTCCCTTGCACCCGCCTGATGACTGAAGCGGAAATAAAGGGCGCTTATGAGCATGAGACAGGAAATGTCATCATCGAAACTTTTGCTAACCTGAAGCTAGATCCTACCCAGATGCCTTCTGTGCTCGTGAACAGTCATGCGCCTTTCTGCTGGGGCAAAGACCCGCATAATGCGGTCCATAACGCAGTCGTTTTGGAAGAGGTCGCCAAGATGGCGCTGCATACTTATCAATTAAATCCGAACGTCCAGCCGATGGATCAGAATCTGCTTGACCGTCACTACTTGCGCAAGCATGGAGCCAGTGCCTATTACGGGCAATTATGAGGAGGTCATACAGCCGATGAGTAAAAAGTACGCTATTGGTGTGGACTACGGAACGCAATCTGGACGCGCGGTGCTGGTTGATCTGTCGAACGGCGCAGAGGTAGCCGAGCATGTGACGCCTTATCGTCATCATGTCATTGATGAACAGCTGCCTGTATCCGGTATTAAGCTTGAGCATGATTGGGCGCTGCAGCATCCTCAGGACTATTTGGAGGTGCTGGAAACCTCGGTGCCGGCGGTTATGATGGAATCTGGGATTAACGCTGCGGACGTTATTGGACTTGGCATTGATTTTACGGCATGCACGATGCTGCCGATCGACGCATCCGGCGCACCGCTCTGCACGCAGGAAGTTTATAAAAACAACCCGCACAGCTGGGTGAAGCTTTGGAAGCATCATGCGGCGCAGGATGAAGCGAATCTCATTAATGAAATTGCAGCTCAGCGCGGCGAGCGGTTTCTGCCTCGTTACGGAGGTAAAATTTCGTCCGAGTGGATGATGGCGAAGGCTTGGCAAATATTAAATGAAGCGCCGGACATTTATGAGGCTTCGGATATGTTCATCGAAGCGACAGATTGGGTTGTCAGCCAGATGACCGGCAATATCGTGAGGAACAGCTGCACCGCAGGCTACAAATCGATCTGGCATAAGCAGGAAGGCTACCCGGACAGTGAGTTTTTCAAAGCGCTTGATCCGCGGCTGGAGAGCTTAACGGAAACGAAGCTGCGCGGCAAGGTGCTTCCGCTTGGCTCAAAGGCTGGCGAGCTGACCGAAGCGATGGCTGTCCGCATGGGACTTGCTGCCGGTACAGCGATTGCGGTCGGCAATGTAGACGCGCATGCGGCAGTGCCGGGCGTCGGCGTCGTAGAACCGGGCAAGCTAGTTATGGCGATGGGCACGTCGATCTGTCATATGCTGCTTGGCACGGTGGAAAAGGAAGTCGAAGGCATGTGCGGCGTTGTTGAGGACGGCATTATTCCGGGCTACTTCGGTTATGAAGCGGGACAATCAGCAGTCGGAGATATTTTTGAATGGTATGTAGAGGAAGCGGCTCCAGCCTATGTGCATAAGGAAGCGGAGGCGGCAGGCGAGAACATCCATGCGTACTTGACGCGCAAGGCTGAGGAGCTGAATGCGGGACAGTCTGGATTGCTGGCGCTCGACTGGTGGAATGGCAATCGCTCCGTACTCGTAGATACGGATTTGACTGGGCTGGTTGTAGGGATGACGCTGCTTACGAAGCCATGGGAAATTTATCGGGCGCTGCTTGAGGCTACAGCTTTCGGTACCCGAAAAATCGTTGACGCGTTTCATGGTAACGGCGTTGAAGTAAATGAGCTGTATGCTTGCGGAGGATTGCCGCAAAAGAATACTCTGCTTATGCAAATCTATGCGGATGTTACCAATCGAGAGATTAAGGTTGCGGCATCTAAGCAGACGCCAGCGCTAGGGGCGGCGATGTTCGGCGCGGTCGCGGCAGGAGCGGCGAAAGGCGGCTATGACAGCATCGTCGATGCCGCAGGGCAAATGGCTCGTGTACGTGAAGAAACGTTCAAGCCGATTCCAGCCAATGTTGCGGTGTATGAGAAGCTTTATGCAGAATATAATGCGCTGCATGATTATTTTGGCCGCGGAGCTAATGACGTGATGAAGCGTTTGAAAACGATCAAGGAACCGTATAATTAGGACTAATAGCATAGATCGCAGGTCTCAATTTTGAGACCTGCTTTATTTTGTTAATAAAACGTTCAATTTCCCACTAATTAAAAATGGTGATTAATACCCTAATCATATAGAATAGAATGAAATGATAGTTAGAGAGAGAAGCTAGAGCTGGAGGATGAAACAATTGTACTGCCATCATTGCGAGAGAAGGCAGCCGGATGACGCTGTATATTGCTGTTATTGCGGTCGGTTGCTGGATATAAAGGAAGGGTACGAGGCTGAGGCAGCTGCTGGCACTGAATATGCTGCCAAGCCGCCGAATCCGGAAGGCAGAGTAAGAGAGCATAAAGCCGGGTCACAGTGGATCTGGTTGACGCCCCTTATATGCGCTGTGCTCGTCATGGCGACGTTGATTTACTATTATCAATATGAGAAAGGCCTCAATGAGCAGGTTGCTTCGCTGCATAAACAGGCGCAGGTAGAAGCTTTGGAGGGCAAATACGCTCAGGCTGCTGCTACGTTGGACGAGGCGATTGGGCTGCGGGAGGACCATGTGGGGCTCCGTGCGGATATGGCTATTGTCGTTATGGCCGCTAAGCTGGAGCATTCGCTGATGATTACCGGCAAGCAGCTGGACGAGAAGGATGCAGAAGGCGCGCGCAAAGGACTGGATGCGGTAGCCGATAATTTGGGCAGCCGCAAGGAGCCGATGTTCGACCGTCTGCAGGAGCAGCTGTTAGGCCAGCAAGAACGGTTGATGGCGCTGAGAATGAGTTTGCAGCTTCATGAAATTCACTCGATTGAGGATCTTGGATACGCGCTTTCAACATTAAGCGGCTTAGGAAGCAAGGAAGCAATTGATGCGCGTGAAGGGCTGATCGGCAGAATAGTTTCGATTACAGATACGTCAGGAAGACTGCTGCTGAAAAAGAAAAAATTCAACGATGCGATTATGACTGTGAATAAAGGCCTCGAATATGCCAAGTATGATGAATCGCTTTTAGCATTGCTGGAGGAAATAAAGCTGGCGAAGGAAAAGTATGAGCACAACGAGCAGCTTAGACTAGAGCAAGCTATGCAGAATGCGGCGGCTGAGGATCTTAAAAATCAGACTGCGGCAGTTGAAGTGCTGCATGTTGAAAGCTTTATAGATGCGGAAGGCCGATTCACGGTACAGGGGGAGCTTCGCAATGCGGCGACTCGTCCGATTTACCGCGTATCCGTTGAGTTCACCGTTTATAATGAAGCGGGGGAGAAGCTGGCTTCCGGTATGGCTGAAGCATCGCCTGAGTATGCGGAGCTGGGGGAAAAGCTTAATTTTTACAATGATGAAATAGAGCTTCTAGAAGAGCAAACGACCGTTACAATCGATAATGTAACCTGGTATTTAGATTAAGGGAGCGGATGAAATGAACAAAAAAACATGGATAAGCTTGTTGGCATCCGCTCTCATTTTATGCGGGGGGGCCATTGCTTTTGCAGCAGTCGGAACGCAGGTCCCGAAGCAATTGGAGAATTCGCCGCTGCTTGCGGCTTCGGTTGATCGAGTGAAGACCTTGAAGGAAGTTATTTTTGATACACAGAAGCTGGTCGTTATGATTGAAACGGAGGACGGCACTCAAGGCTCAGGATTTATGTACAATGAGCAGGGAGATTTCATTACGAATGCCCATGTTGTAGCTGGTTTTAAGCAGGTTACGATCAAAATGTCCGACGCGCGCGAGCTGCAGGGTGAAGTTATAGGCATTAGTCAGGATATTGATATTGCTGTCGTTCGAGTCGCGGAGCTGAAAGGGATGGAGCCCTTGCAAATGGCGCGCGGCAAGCAAGCTGAGATAGGCGATGAGGTGCTGGCGATTGGCAGTCCGCTTGGTTTTCAGAATACGGTGACAACCGGTATTATTAGCGGATTAGGAAGAAGCTTCGATATTGAGCCGTATCGCTATAAGGATTTGTACCAGATTTCAGCGTCAATAGCGAAAGGAAACAGCGGCGGACCGCTTGTCGTAAAGGCGACCGGCGAGGTAATCGGCATTAATTCCGCTGGCATTCAGGAGGGAGCGATCGGCTTCAGCATTCCAATCATTAATGTGCTTGCATTAGCGGAAAGCTGGTCCAACGATCCGATGACAGAGCTGCCGGAGCTGAACTATATTGATGACAGCAGCAATATGCAAGTCGAAGCTTCCATCGATGAGTTTGGTGAATACTTGGTCAGACATTTCTACGATAGTCTTAATCATGCTGACTATGTATACGCATATTCGTTGCTCGGCGGCAATTGGAAGGAAGGCACGACCTATGAGAAGTTCAGGGAAGGCTATCTGCCTACGCGCAACGTCGTCATTGATGAGCTGCACACTCGTGATAAGGGAGACGATACCGCAGTGGTTACAGCTATTATTTCTGTGGATGAGCGTTTTGAAGGTGAGTATGTGCTCAGCAAATATCAAGTTACCTACGAGGTTGGCTATGAGAACGACCAGCCTAAGCTGCTCATGGGCAGAGGGAAGAAAATAGAATAGCTCTTATTGAAGCGAAAATGGTTGAGCAACATGCTCTCCAATAGATATGAAGAAAAGCTCATGCATGATTACCCGTAGGGTGGGTTGCGTGAGCTTTTTTTACGTGCAGTTGGTTAGTTGGCTATCAAGAAGATGCTGATAAGTGAACGTTACATAGCGCATGAGTTGTTTACGTGCTGCAACTTCAACGGGGGCTTGGTGGGCGAGGCGGCGGCAGCTTTAAAAAAGCAGTGTGAGCTCGATCCTGTCATTAGGCTGAATCGGGAAGTTCAGAAGCGTAGATGGAATGATCCGACCGTTTATCGTCAGCCTGTAACTGACGTCACTGCCGATTGGTAACTGGAATAGGCCAGCGATTTGTCCGTTGTGATAGAAACGTACAGCTTGAGTGGCAGCTAACGCTTGCGAGATGGTCAATCCTGGCGCGTAAGGAACGGCGAACGAGCTTCTCAGCTCCGGAAATGATCTGTCACCGTTGATCATGACATAGACATGCCCTGCGGGCCGCAGGACAGGGAAAGGGAAAAAGCCGCTCCCAGGAAATGACGGAGCAACGCCCGTTGGCAGCATACCCGCTGGCGAGACTCCTATTTGAGGCACACTCGCTGACGATATGCCTGTTGGCCGTGCGCCCATAGGAGGTGTGTCCGGTGATGATAAGGCTGTTGACCATGCTGCGCCCATAGTATGCACGTTCATTGACGATACACCTGTTGGCCGTGCGGCGCCCATAGGAGGCGTGTCCGGTGACGATAAGGCCGTTGGCCATGTGCCCACAGATGGTGTGCTCGGTGATAAGGCCATCGGCTGTACAGTTGCAGGCATGAATCCGTTTCTTGGTATAAAAGGCGATATGGCACGCGGACCACCGCAGCCGCAACCGCTTGAAGCAGTACGAAATGAGTATTGCATATGAGGCTCAAGCTCCTTTATCAATCAGTAGTCGTATTAATTCTGCTATATGATATGCGGCAGGAGCCTACATCGTGTAACTAGTTAGCGCAGATGTTGCAGTATCGATACCTATGAGACCATTTATTTAGTTTAAACTTTCTTCTTGGATGGGCAGCGGTAAAAGCTGCCCTTAAAACTGATGGGGATGAATGAAATGATCGTTTAAGAGAAAAGTCTTCCCCTATATTCTACAATTACAGTTAAGTAGCCCCATGACTCCGTTTTTAGCGGTAGGGATTTCCCTTAAACCTTTGTTAACCCAATTCCTGTTTTTTTAAAGGTAGAGATTACCGTTGCAGTACAATAGTGCTGGTCGAGCTGTTGGAGGACAGTGGCCGCAAGTATAGCAGTCAAGGTGAATATTAGAGAATCAGCATAATGATATGTCCTTGAAGACGTCCATCATTAATCGGCAGTCTCCTCTGTTCATAAAGCAGCTCAATACTTGGTTAGTGAATTGGCAAGCCCTGATAAGCTACAGCTTAGCCAGCCAGCACGCGAGTGTTGGAGCTCGTTGAAACTCGTTGAAGCGCTGTACCTGCACAACAAAAAAGCAGCCTGACGATTTCGTCAGGCTGCTTCATGATTACTTAACTGCTGCTTCGTAGCGTTTGCCAACTTCAGCCCAGTTAACGATATTCCAGAACGCCGCAATGTAGTCAGGGCGTTTGTTCTGATAGTTCAGGTAGTAAGCATGCTCCCATACGTCCAGACCAAGGATTGGCGTGTCGCCTTCCATAATTGGGCTGTCTTGGTTAGGCAAGCTGTATACTTTCAATTTGCCTTCAGGGGATACAGCAAGGAACGCCCAGCCGCTGCCGAAGCGAGTAGTTGCTGCAGTTGTGAAGGAAGCCTTGAAAGCATCTAAGCCGCCAAGCTCGCTGTCAATTGCTGCTGCAAGTGCGCCTGTAGGAGCGCCGCCAGCGTTAGGTGCGATTGTTTCCCAGAACAAGCTGTGGTTAGCGTGGCCGCCGCCGTTGTTGCGAACAGCAGTGCGGATTGCTTCAGGTACGCTCGCCAGATCAGCAATCAATTCTTCAACAGACTTGCTTGCCAATTCAGGCGCGTTAGCAAGAGCGTTGTTAAGGTTTGTTACGTAAGTATTGTGATGGCGACCATGGTGAATTTCCATAGTAGTTGCATCAATGTGCGGCTCCAATGCGTTTGCAGCATAAGGAAGTGAAGGTAGTTGATGGGACATATTATTAGCCTCCTATATTAGATCAGTTTTTGATCAATTTCTAATTCCTATTATCACCTAATCAAACTAATAAATCAACATTCATGTTTAAAAAGTCATACCGATCATTGCCAAGCATGTCTCAAAATAGTATGCCTTTATTCCTAGGCTTCATACATCAAGATAATAAACTTAATATAAAAAATGATTATCTCCCTGTAAGCGCTTAATATAAAGCGTTTTCAAGAGAAAAACGGCGATTTGTTAATTTTTTTGATAGTTTTTTAAACTTTTTAGCAGGATTTCGTAAAAATTTGTAGTATAATATTTTTTAGTTATACTAAGACAAGCTCATAGAAGGTGTTATTGAAAATGAAAGTACGTTCCTTCCAATTGTCCGATTACAAGTCAATTACTGTACTGCTGCAAGAGGTTCTTTCAGAAGAATGCTATGAACAAACGATGGAAGCATTTGCGCGTCAATTGTCATGGGACAGTGATCTTGTCCTAGTAGCTGAACTGGATTCCGAGATTGTCGGCATCATTATCGGTACTATCGATAACAACAGAGGCTATTATTACCGTATAGCTGTATCAAGAGATCATCAGAGAAAAGGGATAGGCAAATCGCTTATTCAAGCGTTGCGCGTTCGCTTCGAACAGCGCAATGTGACTAAAATACTTATTACCGCGGATGAACACAACGAGCCTGTACTGCCATTGTACGAATCGTTAGGGTACGCAGCTACTGATTTTTTCCGTTCCTTTAATAAGCTGAGTATCGTTGCTGGTTAACGCGAGCATACTGCAGAATACATGATGTGCAGGGCATATCTGCATCGCCATTGCTTTTGGCGGTCAGATATGCTTTTCTTATTCATATACGCATAAAGAGAGGTGAAGGCATGGGCTTGTATCGCCACTGCGTTATAAAAAGCTTTAAGCATGACGGGCATCTGCATCGAACCTGGCAGGAAAACTGGCTGATACCGAATGAAGAGCTTGCCCCAGAGCATGCTGAGCAATCTATGTATGTGTTAATTAATTGTCAAACTCCAATTCAAGAAGCGGACGGCAAGCTTTGGACAAGCCGAGTTCCGGCCGTCTCTTTTTTTATACCAGGTGAATGGTTTAATGTTGTCGCTTTAATTGAAGAAAAGGGCATTCGATATTATTGTAATATCGCATCGCCTCCTTATATGCAAGATGATGTGCTGACGTATATCGACTATGATCTCGATGTCATACGGACAGTTGATGGGACGCATTCTGTTGTGGATCAAGATGAATATGAGCAGCATAAAATCGCTTACCACTATCCGCCGATGGTGGAGGAGAAGGTGCAGGCAGGATTAAGAGAGCTGCTTGAGCGTATGAATAGAGGGGCGGCTCCCTTTCATGATGAGCAAGTAAAGGCTTATTATGAAGCTTGGCAAGAATGTTCTGCTAAGGAGGATGCGGACCATGCTTAATGCGGAGCAAGAGCGTGAGCATGCCGATTCATCCACTACGGAAGCACAGGGCAAGCGGGCTGGAAGCTGGATGATTAAAGAGCTGCTCGATTGGGGCAAGACGATCGTTGTCGCTATAGTAATCGTCATTGTTACCCATTTATTTGTGTTTAATCTGTCTACAGTAGCGGGGCATTCAATGGAGCCGACGTTAGAGGACGGCGAGTGGCTGTATGTGAATAAATTTGTATATTTAATGGATAGTCCTAAGCTTGAGGATGTCATTATTTTAAAGTCACCGAATAACAGCGGGCTGGAGCAAAAATATCTCGTCAAAAGAATTGTCGGTCTGCCGGGCGACCGGATCGAAATTCGGGATCATGAGCTGTATCGTAATGGCGAGCTCGTTGAAGAGTCTTATATTGATACGCGGATAGAGGATTCGGACTATGGTCCGATTATCGTGCAAAATGGTCATTATTTCGTTTTAGGGGATAATCGCCATGCACGCGCAAGTATGGACAGCCGTTCGTTCAGCGCAATATCTGATGAGCTTATCGAGGGACGGGCGGACTATATATTATGGCCGCTGGATAAAATGCGGTCTTTAAAATAGGAGGTGCGGCATGAAGGAAGTGATGATATATACAGACGGCGCTTGCTCGGGCAATCCGGGACCAGGCGGCTGGGGTGCAATTCTTTTTTATGGAGAGCATAGAAAAGAAATTTCCGGCGGGGAGAAGCATACAACGAACAATCGTATGGAGATTCAGGCGGTGATCGAGGGCTTGAAGCTGTTGAAGGAAAGCTGCGATGTGAAGGTATACAGCGATTCTGCTTATGTCGTTAATTGCTTCGAAAAGGGGTGGATCCATGGCTGGCTTCGCAACGGCTGGAAGAACAGCAAGAAGGATCCTGTCGAAAATCAAGAGCTGTGGAAAGAGCTGTGGGCGCTTATGGGCAAGCATAAGGTTACTTATGTGAAGGTAAAGGGCCATAGCGATAATGAATTTAACAATCGATGCGACGAGCTCGCTCGCGAAGCGATTAAAAGGCTGTAATGATGATGGATCGTTGGATGAAGCTGAAGGAGGAGCTGCAGGCTGCGGCGCAAAGTCTAGGCATAGACTCGATAGGAATTGCTTCGGTAGAGCCGTTTCAAGAGCTGAAGGATATATTGATCCGTCATCGAGAGCTTGGCCGTGAATCCGGCTTCGAGGAGCCCGACTTGGACAAGCGAACAAACCCTGCATTGCTGCATCATAATCCGAAGTCTATTATTTCGATCGCTGTCGCATATCCGTCCAAGATGAGCAACCCTCCAAAGTCAGAGGCTGGCGCGCGGCGCGGTATTATGTCACGTTCGGCATGGGGAGAGGACTATCATAAGGTGCTCCGCGACCGCCTTGCTAAGCTGGAAGCATGGCTGAGAGAAAGAGCGCCTGAGCTTGCGGCTGTCAGCATGGTAGATACAGGCGAGCTGGTCGATCGCGCAGTGGCTGCTCGCGCGGGCATTGGCTGGGGAGCCAAAAACTGCGCGGTCATAACGCCGGAATGGGGCTCTTGGGTGTATCTGGGCGAGATGATCACGAATTTGCCGCTGCCTCCCGATAAGCCGTTAGCTGATATGTGCGGAACCTGTACAATATGCATTGATGCTTGTCCGACAGATGCTTTAGTAGGCCCTGGACAATTGGATGCGACGCGCTGCATATCTTTTATTACGCAGACGAAAGGGATGGTCGAGGAGCCGATTATGCGCAAAATGGGCAATCGAATCTACGGCTGCGATACCTGTCAAACCGTCTGTCCTATCAACAAGGGGAAAAACTGGACACATCAGCCTGAGCTTCAGCCCGATCCCGAGCTTGTAATGCCGCTTCTGACGCCACTTTTGTCTATGGGCAATAAGGAGTTCAAGGAGCGCTATGCAAGCAGTTCGTCGGCTTGGAGAGGAAAGAAGCCGATTCAGCGAAACGCGCTTATTGCGCTCGGCAATTATAAGGAGAAGTCAGCCCTGCCGAATATTATTCAGGTGCTTCAGCAAGATCCTCGGCCAGTTATGCGCGGGACCGCAGCGTGGTCGCTCGGGCGTATTGGCGGAATGGACGCGCAGGAAGCGCTGAAGCAGGCTTGGGGCAAGGAGACGGATGAGGAAGCGAAGGCATCCATCGAAAGGGCGCTTGATAAGCTTGGCTGCAGGATAGACAAGCTTGCGGGCAGTGAACAATAATCTATGTTGGATTAGCTCTGACGGCGCAGTTGGCTGGATGAAATTTACCTAGGTGCAGCTGTTTGCGAACGCAGGGCGATCATGCTATTATAGTTGACATTAATATAGCAGAATAGTTGAAAGGAAATGGTGAACGTTTCATGGCTTGGTATGATATTGTAATTCCAATTGTTACTTTAATCGTCGGTTTAGCCGGCGGATTTTTTATCGGCGTATTTTACTTGCGCAAGCAATTAGAGAAAATGCAGAATGACCCTGAGATGATTCAAAAAATGGCGAAGCAGATGGGGTATAACTTAAATAAGCAGCAAATGAATCGTGCTCAAAATATGATGAAAAACCAAAAATTCCCGCGTAAATAAAAGGACGCAAAGGGGACCGGAAGGAGTAATCTGAAATGGCGGGACTAAAGGATTACGTCAATTCAAAGGTGACGAGCAACCGGGAGCAAATTGAGCACCATGTCACAGAGATATTAAGGCTGATTGGCGAGGATGTTGAGCGTGAAGGGCTGCTTGAAACTCCCGCTCGCGTAACGCGAATGTATGAAGAAATATTTGCCGGCTACGAGGTCGATCCTCGCGAGGCTCTAGGTGTCGCCTTCGATGAGAACCATGAGGAGCTAGTCATAATCAAGGATATTATCTATTACAGTCAATGCGAGCATCATATGGCGCCGTTTTTTGGCAAGGTGCACATCGGCTATCTTCCAAGCGGAAAAATCGCAGGCCTGAGCAAGTTTGCTCGTTTAGTAGAGGCTGTTACTAGAAGGCTTCAGGTGCAAGAGAGAATTACGAGCCAGATCGCCGATATATTGGATGAGGAGCTTCAGCCGAATGGCGTAATGGTCGTTGTGGACGGCGAGCATCTGTGCATGTGCGCCCGCGGCGTGAAGAAGCCGGGCAGCAAGACGGTAACATCAGCAGTTCGCGGTGAGTTCCGCAGCAATGCCGCGCTTCGTTCGGAGTTTTTATCTTTAATCAAAGACTAGCAATAGGTGAAAAAAGCCAAGGGCTTGGGAGTGATTCCGGCCTTTGGAAGTGCCAATGCCGAAACGGCGAAAGTGATCGAGTAAATAACTTCTATTGGCAGGAGTGTTGTTATCCATGAAATATAATTTCCTTCGTCCGATTCTATTAATTGCGATTGCACTGCTCGTGAAGAGCCTGGTTACCAATCTATGCATGTTATTCGGGATGGGACCGGATGGAGCTGAGAATATTGGCTTTATCGCGATGATTATAGCCGCGCTCATCGTCTACACAAGAATTGCCAAGAAGCGGCGCCAATGACGCCAAGAACGCCAAAAACGCCGATTACGGGCTCAAAGCCCGGAGTTGGCGTTTTTTTGTTTAATGGTAACTGGCAAGTCCGTTCTGAATTTTATTCACTTGGATTAGCTCCTGATGGTCCACCCCTTGTACATACGCTCAATCTCACACTATTCACTTTTAACCGTCCAGTTCCGCTCTAGATTGCTCTACTTGACTCAGAAATACAATCGCACGCTGCATATACTCTTTGGGGTGCGTGCGGTAGATCAGCTCATGCTGACCGTTCTCAACGATCCAAGAGCGAGATAATGAATGACCTTGATCGGCAGCCACAGCCTCAGCAGTCGATACCGGAGCTTTGGCATCCTTTGTGCCGTGAATGACAAGCATAGGAATATCATAGGCATTAGCGATAACTTCATCAGTAGGAATAGAACCGAAGCTCATCCCCGTCCATAGCGGTATTAGAGACTCAATAGCTCTAAGCGATTGTGAAGGCAGCTCAATGAATTGATTCAGATTATCGAAGAGAGCTTCGGAGCTTGGAATGAACAAGCTGTCAAGAATCATCGCGTCGATCTCATCGGTTCGCAGTGCAGCTTGCAAAGCAGTGCCGGCCCCCATGGAGAAGCCCCAGACGATGACCTCTTCAGCTCCGCGGCTTCTGGCATAATCTACTGCGGCGGTCAGTTGCTGAGATTCCTCCCAACCGCCTGTTGCGGGTGCTTTATACTGCTTAGAGGCATATCCATAATCAAAGAGCAAAACATTATAATGAAGTCCGTGCACAAGCTCGGTCAATTCATACATCGGAACCCATGACTCTTCGCGATTTGCGCCGTATCCATGGCTGAACACAATGGTTCTGGCAGAAGGGGCCTCTAAGCTGCCGTTCTCTTCCGCAGGGATGTACCAGCCGCTTATTGTGGTCCGGCCGCTGGCACTGGGGAAAACAACATCCTCATATGCCAGACCCAATTCTTTCTCCGGGTTAGATTGAAGCGGGGCAACATAAGGATAAGCGAGCATCCAAGCAACATACGCATGAAAAATAACGGCAAGCAGCAGGATCACCGCCGCAGCAGCTGCAATAGAGGCGATCCATAAATGACGAACTCTTCTAGAGCTTTTTGATCGATTTGCCGAGACTGGCAATGAAAGAGGTATATTGCTTTGGAAGCCGCCGTCGATTGGGTGAGGATTCATAGCTGTTGTACTCATTAAGATCGGCCCCCCTTGATAGTAGAATGATTATGAAAGCGTTTTAAAACGAGTAGTTCTTTAATCCTAAAACGAATATTATATACTGTCAATCGATGTCGATGTAATGTTAGTCGTTTGTAATATAGCTGTAATCTGGCGTCATTCCTTTACGCTTTACTTATGAATGGGTTATACTAAGTGAAAACGAGTTTCAACTAATGAAACATTATTGAAGGAGGTGCAGCTGCATGGAGGAGGGGAAATCAACTGTCCGAGCAGTGGATCGAGCGCTCGATATATTGCTGTGTTTTACACTAAGAACGGATTGGGCGATGACAGAAATAGCTGACCATGTCGGCTTGCACAAGAGTACGGTCCATCGTATGCTTGCGACGCTGGAGGAGAAGGGGTTTATTGAGCGGAATCCGGAGACAGAGCGTTATCATTTGGGACTAAAAGTATGGGAGCTGTCCGCCCATTTATCGAAGGACGATGATCAAGCTTCGATTTGGCAGCCGGAGATGGAGCGTTTAAGGGATCTGCTCGGCGAAACGGTCAGCATATATGTACGCGACGGCGCTTCACGGATAAGAATTCAGGCCGTACAAAGTAACCAGCCCGTTAGACGGGTAGCGCCGGTTGGCGTCCGTTTGCCGCTCTACGCAGGGGCTTCAAGCAAAGTTCTTCTAGCTTACGAGGAGCCGCTTATACGAGACTCGTTACTCAACGATCCGACATGGGCAGATCATATTGATATTGAGCAATATAAGGAGCAGCTTGGCGAGGTTTTGGCGAACGGCTTTGCGACAAGCTTTGAGGAGCGTGAGACGGGTGCTGCAGCATTGTCAGGACCGATCTTCGACCGTTCGGGCAAGCTTCTTGCGGCGTTGTCAGTATCGGGACCGGCTAGCAGGCTTACAGTGGATAAAATGCTGCAATATGCGCCAGCGATGCTGGAGTCTGCTAAGCGTATGAGCATGATGGTGAAGTAGTCGAACAAACTTAAAAGTTTACGGACCCGAGCAACGCTATTTTGCTGAATTGGTATGTTTATTGAGTCTTACGGACCCAGGAGCCGCTAATGTACAGGAAGCAAGAGGTGGGAGCTGGATTTGGGTTGAATTGCGGCGCTGGAGTCCGTTGGAATTTGAATGAGCGTCGCATTGGCATCTTAACGTCGGCGGTGTCCGTTATGGGATGACAAAGGTTACTAAAGTGCGGGCTGCAAAGCAAGGGAGCCAAATAGCTGCGTTATCGACAACGGTTACTTTGGTTGGGAACTATTAAGCTCAACAAATGTGATCAGCGAAATGGCATCAACGTTAAAAAAGAGCTATTATCCACAAGTGGACAATAGCCCTTTTTTAATATACATACATTTGTATTGGACAAGGGAGACCGGTGGATTATGTGGACAGTAGAATATTTGGTGCATTATTGCTTAGAGCATATTACGGATTCGAATAATTCATTGAAGTGCCGCTTGCAGCACAACTGCTGCCATTCAGCTTAATCCAGGTCATCAACTGAACAAAAAACATTGGAAAACGGTTAAAGGGGAAAAATTTAAGAATGACCGTTATAAGTCAATATATTTAACAGATCTGGAGTGAATATCTTAAACTGTACATTGAATCGCAGCAGCAGATTCATTAATATTAAATTTAGTATTTCAATTACTTTCCAAATAGAGCTAGGGGTGACTGCAAATATGAAACAGCGCAAAACGCACATTTGGCTGATCACAACCGACCAGATGAGGGCTGACGCTTTCGGAATGGAAAATAGTACGGTCATTACACCGGTGCTGGACGGGATGGCGAGAGAAGGAATTGTATTCGACCGGTCATACTGCACAAGTCCAGTATGTACACCGTCCAGAGCTTCTATCTTTACTGGACGTTACCCGCATATTCACGGCGCGTGGAACATCGGCGTCTCGCTTAATGAGAACGAGGTGACACTATGCGATCATCTTAAGAAGCTAAATTATGCTACTGTAGGCGTAGGCAAGATGCACTTCCGCCCACAATGCAAGCCGAACGGCACGAATGAAGCCGAGGTGCCGGCTTACAGAGACCGGGGCCGTGAATGGGACAATACCTATTATGGGTTCGACCAACACTATATTACGGAGGACAACGGCATTGGTATGTACGCGGACTGGCTGAGCGAGCAAAGCCAGGATTGGGCCGAGCGCTTCAGGCGCGATCACGGCCGCAGCGATGACGCCGCGGGCGACGTGTGGGAAAGCGAAATGCCCCCCGAGCTTACTCAGACTTACTGGACGGCAGATAGAAGCATCAAAGCAATTGAAGATCATAACGATGATAGACCGTTGTTCTTGTGGACAAGCTTCGTAGATCCGCATCATCCCTTCAATCCGCCGCGTTCTTACGCGGATCTTTACTCGAATGCGGATATTCGATTACCGTCCTCGACAAAGATTGCGAGGCCGGATCGTCCAGAACATCTTCTGCGTCAGGGCGGGAATTATTGGCCGGGAGGCGGAGAGGCTCATACCCGCGATGAAGACAATTTGAGGCGTTTAATCCGAAATTATTATGCAATGATTACTTTTATTGACGAGCAGATTGGACGTATCCGGGATGCGTGGAGAGCGAAGGAGATGTACGACGATGTTCTTGTCGTATTCACCGCGGACCATGGAGAGCTGCTCGGTGACCATGGCCTGCTATACAAGGGTCCATGGTTTTATGAAGGATTAACGAGAGTACCCATGATTGTGCGCGGGCCGGGCATCCGAAGCGGACACCGTACATCTGCTCTTATGGAGAATGTGGATATCGTGCCGACGCTGCTGGATGCGCTTGGTCAGGAATGCCCTTACGGCGTACAGGGAGTATCGCAGCTTCCGGTCATGAAGGGACAGGCGGAGGTCATACGGAATTCCGTGATGACGACATATGATGCGCATGATCGGGGCATCCATGCCAAGTGTATGAGGACGGATAAATATAAGCTGGTCCTATTTGAGGGTGAAGCCTATGGTGAGCTCTTTGATTTGGAGAGCGATCCAGGAGAAACGACCAACCATTTCTTTAACCCGATCTATCGTGAAATCAAATACGGGTTGATGGAAACGATGCTTCAGCGGCTTATAGGCTGGCAAGATCCACTTCCGCAGCGAAAGGCGCTTTGGTAGGGCTTCGAATGGCTGGCGCTCCAATTGTAAGCTTATTCTGACAAGCCTAGCTGAAAGGGTGAAGAAGAGATAGGATGAGAAGGTTTACCCGCATTGTAGGCGAGTTGTATCGTACCCATTTTGCAGAAAAGCTGTTTAATAAAATATTGTTTTCATATTCGGTTATTATAATGGTCACTCTGATTGCGCTTGCCTTTTTCATCTATCAATATTTCACGCAATATATGATTAACAAAGAGACTTTGCGGATGCAGGAGGCATCCTCGAATGTAAGCGCTTATATGGACCGGCGCATGGATTCGTCAAGGATGATGTTGGAAAGTATTCACTCTAATGAAACCCTTATGCATTATTTAGAGGTGCTGCTTGAACAGGGTTATGAGGAGTTTTTAGCGTATCAGCTCGACCGATATTTAGACGTTGATATCCCCAATAGGACTTCATTAAATTCACTGTACGCTTACTTTAACAACGGGTTCGACCTCGATTCCATCCTGTTTTTGGGAAATGATGGGGAAGGGTATCGGGTTACCTCCCAGCTGTCACTAGAGATCGTCCCTAGGAATGAACTGCCGGTGCGAGTTGCGCAAGAGAATGAGCGTTATGCTGTGTTGATGCCGATCTTCCCAGTCATGACGAATGAGAGCGAGGGAAGGCAGTCATTGTATGTATATGAGGCCGAGTTGAAAAATCCGGATACGCTGGAGTCGATCGGCAAAATTATGCTCCAGTACAGAGCGAGCGGAATCATGGAGTCAAGTCAGCGCGCTCCGTCTGATTTGAAAGGGCAAATTATGGTCCTTACGCGTGAAGGCGATGTCATCTATGATTCCTCCTTGCAATGGTACGGTATGAGTTATCCGGTTGAACGCCTGCTCGACAGCAAAGGAACGAGGCCGGAATGGGAATTCACAGTATCGACTGCGAACAAAGCAGGCGTCATTGTCGCAGGGATCATCTCCAGCGAGCAATTGAGATCAGGCACGAAGGCTCTGCAGCGGTGGATAACGATTGTTACTAGCTTGTTCATTGCCGTAGCATTGTTGCTGACATACATATTGATCCTACGATTTTCCAAGCGGACTAAAGTGATCGTTCGGGCGATGGAGAAGCTGGACGTCGGTCAATGGAATGTACGTATCCCATTGACTAAAGGGGATGAGCTGTTTCAAATTTCCTCAAACTTTAACAAGATGTGCGAACGCGTCAACGATTATATTGAAAAAGTATATGTCTCTGAAATCAAGCAAAAGAACGCTGAGATTGTCGCCTTGCAGATGCAGATGAATCCGCATTTTCTGTACAACACGCTGGAAGCGATCCGAATGAACGCGGTTTCGCAAGGCGCGCATGAAGCCGGTCACATGATTTTCCTACTCGCCACCTTATTTCGCACCACGATGAAGAGCGCAATGATCGTAGATGTCTCAGCGGAAATAGAGCGTTGCCGCGTATATCTAGAGCTGTTCCAGATTCGTTATCCGAACCAGCTTCAAGTAGAATTCGACATTCCAGAAGAACTTGTACATCACGAAATCTTGAAGCTGTCGGTACAACCGCTGATCGAAAACTATGTTCTGCATGGCTTTAGAGCAAATCAGCAGGACAATCTAATTCGTATTGAATGTCTTTTGGAGCAAGGTGTTATTATTATACGCATTAGCGATAATGGCAAGGGTATACCGCTTCCAAAGCTTATGAAGCTTCGCCAATCCTTGAGCGAAAAGAGAGAGCTGGAAGTGAAGACCGATTCGCTGGGCTTATGCAACGTACATATGAGATTGCAGATGCTGTACGGTAACGCATACGGTTTATCAATCGAAAGCATAGACGGAGCCGGGACTGAGGTCATACTCAAAATCCCCGCCGTCGTCAAGGAGTGAGACAGCATGTACAAGGCGATGATTGTAGATGACGAACCTCTCATCTTGAAAGGCATGCATGCCATCATGAATTGGGAAGCACATGGGATTCGGATCGCATCGCAGGCTTTGAGCGGGGAACTGGCGCTGGAGCATTTTCTTGCTCAACCGGTCGATGTCGTTCTGACCGATATCCGAATGCCCGGCATGGACGGCCTGAAGCTGATTGAGACGATTCGCTCCATCGATTCAAGCGTCAAGTTTGTCGTCCTGAGCGGCTATGAGGATTTTCAGTATGTGAAAGAAGGGATGCGCTTCGGCATCGAGAATTATCTGCTCAAGCCTGTAGATGTGAGCGAGTTGTCAGTGACGGTTGCTACAGCCGTAAGAAAGCTGGAGCTCGAAGGGCAACGGCGGATTCGCTCCATCGAAGAGAAGCAGATATTGCGCACCAATCTGCTTAATCGGTGGATGAGCCGATCGCTTCCAATGGCGGAGTTGAAGCAACGTGCGGAAATGGCCGACATTCCGCTTCATCATCGCGCCTATGCTGTCGTGACTGGCAGTCTTCTAAAAGGAGAGCAGGCCGATGACAGTTTTCCGCATGATGTGCGTAACGAGCTCTTATCCGAAGTTTGCGCACTGGTTCATACAGATGCTTCGGAACTGCTCTCTACTTTTACGACGCTTGTTTTTGAAGATTTTGATGGCGATATTGTCATCTTATTCTCAGATTATAGCGGCAATCTGAACCGCGAAATATTGCATAGCGAACTGGAGAGTCTCAATGAGAGAGTCAGAGTGCGATGGCAGATTAATATGCTGTTCTCCATTGGCGCAACAGTCGGTAGTTACCTAGAGGTGCCCGAGAGCTATCGGCAGGCTAAAGAAATACAGATTCAGAGAATGATTAACGGTGATCGATTTATTGTTGACGGGGAATGTGCTGAAAGCAGAGCGTCTAGCATTGAATTTCTACAGGAGCTGCAGATGCTGACGTCGCTGCTCACCAAGAAGGATCGAGAGGGACTCCAGCAATGGATTGACGGCTCGTTCGATGGATTGAAGAAAAATATGCACGCATCGCTTGCGGATGCGCAGGACGGTGCGCTGGAAATTATGCTTCAAGTCGCCAAGCAAACGGGTCGCAACAATTTTATGGAAAGCTTCTCACAATTGTTCCGATTAAGAAGCGTAGACCAAATCAAACAATATATTCAGCAATTTGCATGTGAATCGTTTGATGCTGTTTCCGCAGCAGAACAGAGCCGAAGTCCGGTCATATGCAAAGTTGTTCAGGATATCCATACCCGTTATGAATCAGAGCTTTCGCTTAAGACGCTCGGTCAAGTCTATAACATCCATCCCGTCTACTTGGGCCAGCTCTTCAAGAAGGAGATCGGCTTAGGTTTCACGGACTATGTCAATGGATATCGCATCCAAATCGCTAAGGAGCTGCTTCTACAGACTGAGCTAAAGGGAAGCGAGATTGCAGTAAGGGTTGGCTGTCTGGATCCCAATTACTTCTATAAGCTGTTTACGAAGTTTACGGGAGTATCTCCTACCGAATTCCGTTCCGGACATAGAGGGAGGACGAGAGGGTAAGTGGGTGTTCCCCCGATATCGATAATTTACCGGTTGCACTGTGGGCAGCCGGTGTTTTTTTGTTCCCGTAGGTCTCTATAAAATAAAATTTATCATTAATAAACAAGGTTGTACCTCTTCGAAAGGTCCTAGATAGTTGTATTCTCATTGATTTCTGACGGTTCATCTTTGATTATTCCTCTTTCTGAAGAACGGCGTAGAACGGATAATAGTATCAAGAATGAAAACGCTTAAAACGCAAGGGTTATACAACTTGGAAAGGAAATGGGAGAGTGGAGAATGTCAACGAAATGGAAACGTCTGAGAAGAAATCAAATCTTTCTGTTAATGGTACTTCCGGCGACTTTGTGGTTCATTATAATGAAGTACTTGCCTATATTTGGCAACGTAATCGCTTTTCAGAAATTCACTTATCATTCTAAAGGAATATTCCATGGGATCTGGAGTGCGGAATGGGTCGGCTTTGATAATTTTAAATTTCTATTTCAGACAAACGACGCATTTATCATCACCCGTAATACTCTGCTTTATAATCTCGCCTTTATTATACTTGGCATCGTTATACCTGTGGCACTTGCCATTGTGGTCAGTGCGTTGACCAATAAGCGGATGTCTAAGTTTTATCAGACTGGGATGCTGCTTCCGCATTTTCTATCCTGGGTCGTTGTCGGATACTTTGTATTCGCCTTTCTAAGCATGGACAAGGGATTCCTCAACAACGTCCTTGAGAGTATGGGTATGGAACCTAAGATGTGGTACAACGAACCGGCATACTGGCCATATATCCTTATTCTTGCGCAGGTCTGGAAGACCGTCGGGTATTCCAGCGTCATCTACATCGCGGCCATTGCCGGTATAGACAGAACCTATTACGAAGCGGCGGTCATTGATGGCGCGAGCAAGTGGCAACAAATTCGCAGCGTGACGATTCCGCACTTGAAGCCGCTGATTATTATCTTGACGATATTGGCTGTCGGGCAAATTTTTCACTCTGATATCGGTCTGTTCTATCAAGTACCGCGAGAATCCGGTCTTCTGTTCCCGGTTACGAATGTTATCGACACCTATGTTTATCGAAGTATGAAGGAAATGGGCGTATTCAGCATGAGCGCTGCCGCTGGCTTGTATCAATCGGTTGTCGGCTGCATCCTGGTTCTGACGGCCAACTACGCGGTTCGCAAAATCAGTAAAGATGACGCTTTATTCTGACAGAAGGAGGAATCTTGCTTGAAATCAAAAAACAACGCGAATGTCGAGGGGTTTTCTCGGGGCTGGAACTGGTTTTGGAACATAGTGGCCGCGGTCATCGCATTCGCTTGCATCATGCCGTTTGTATTCACGATCATTATCTCGCTGACGGAAGAGAAGTCATTGATACGCAATGGGTATCGGATCTGGCCCGAGCATTGGAGCTTGTCCGCCTACGCGTATCTATTGGAGGATTCCGGCCAGATGCTGAACTCCTTCCTTGTATCTATCCTTATTACGGTGCTTGGCGTGATTATAAGCTTGGCTCTGATTTTGCCATACGCTTACGCCATATCGAGGCACGAGTTTGCATACCGTAAGCTATTTACGTTCATTGCATTTCTAACGATGCTGTTTAACGCCGGTCTTGTGCCTTTCTATATGATGGTGACGCAAGTTCTGAACTTAAAAGATACGATATGGGCGCTAATCCTTCCACTCAGCGTCAACGCCTTCTATATCATCGTCATGAGAACCTTCTACCGGACGACGATAGAAGAGGGCATGATTGAATCGGCCAAGATTGACGGGGCAGGAGACTTCTCCATATTTGTTCGTATGGTGCTTCCGATCTCTCTGCCCGGCATTGCAACGATAGGTTTGTTCAGCGCTTTGGCTTATTGGAACGATTGGTTCAATGCGATGTTATTCATCGATAAGCAGGAGCTGACGCCTCTTCAATATATGCTCTCAAGAATTCAGAGCAACTTACAGTATTTACTTGAGAATACTGATTCGCTATCCACATCCAATGCAATGACGATCGCTAACCTGCCTCAGGAAACGATTCGTATGGCGATGGTTGTTGTCGCTACCGTTCCAATTGTACTCGCATATCCGTTTTTCCAGCGGTTTTTCATCCAAGGGTTGACCGTAGGGTCCATCAAAGGATAGTTGTTTTAACGCGACGGGCGCATCCAAGCGAACGGTGCTTTAAATAAAACAAACGATACAGGAGGGTACAAACATGTTTTTGAGAAACAAAAAAAGAGGATTGATATCATTAGTGACAATCTTGTTGTTGAGCGTCGTGCTCAGCGCTTGCGGCGGTAAGAACAACAATGAGATTGCACAAACGGGCGCAAGCAATTCCCCATTGCCTAAAGCGACCGATGAAGCGATGGAAGATAAATTGAAACCGTACGAGCTGGTGCTATATTTCTTCGGCGATCCGCAGAAAGATACGGAGCTTATTGAGCAGAAAGTGAATGAGTACATTCAGCCGAAGATAAACGCGTCAGTCAAAATCAACTTTGTTCCCTGGGGTGAAGCAGATCAGAAAATACCGGTCTTCCTGGCATCCGGACAGAAGATTGACGTATTGTTTGCACAGGCCGGTCATATGGTTCCGCTTGCAACAAAAGGCGCCCTGAATCCGGTGAACGACTTGCTGGAGAAGCATGGACAAGATGTGCTTAAGTCGATGTACAGTAAGTTCCTAGACCTGACCAAGGTGAACGGCCAAAACTATGGTATTCAGAATCCGAAGGAAATTGCCTCGCAGTGGGTATTGCGCTTTAATGAACCGTTGCTGCAGAAGTATGAAATTGATGCATCCAGTGTGACATCAATTGCAAGTGCAGCGTCTGTTTTAAAGCAATTCAAAGAGAAGGATCCAACGATTTATCCGATCGAACCAACGAGGCAGGCGGCATGGTATGTACCATTTGATTATGTTATGAACGAAAATGTCCCATTTGGCATGGTCTATGAGCCAGTGGCGTCGGACGGGAAGATCGTCAGCTTGTGGGAGACCCCGGAAGCTCAGCAAGCACTTGAGACGATGCGCGAATACTACAAGGCCGGCTATATCCGTCCTGACGTTGCAACATATAACCGTCCAGAAAGCGAAGAGCAGGCAGGTAATTGGCTGACCGGTATTTCCGGCGGTATCCCAACGGCGGAGGTTATTTGGTCGAACCGCGCAGGCTTCGATGTAAGCTATAAGCCGGTTGAGAAACCGATCGTTACGACAAATGCGGTAATGGGCTCCATGCTTACGATTCCAATGACATCCGAAGATCCGGAAAGAGCGATGATGTTCATCAATATGCTGCATGGCGATGTTTACCTGCATAATCTATTTGTATATGGCATTGAAGGTGTGCACTATGAGAAAGTGTCCGATAATGTAGTTCGAGATTTGCCGGCTCGCAAAGAACGCTGGAATACGGGGTGGTTCCAATTCGGCAACGGCTTCATTACTTACCTGACAGAAGCAGATCCGGCTGACAAGTGGGAGCAATTCAAGAAATTTAACGATGAGGCGCAAGTATCGCCGCTTGTCGGCTTCATGTTTGATCCAACACCGGTACAAGCCGAGATTGCCGCGATTCAGAACGTGTCGGCCGAAGTCAGATTACCTCTGATTACGGGTTCCGTCGAACCGGAGCAGTTCTTGCCGAAAGTAAACGAGAAGCTGAAGGCTGCTGGTTCCGATAAAGTAATCGCAGAAATGCAAAATCAGTACGACGCATGGAAAGCTACGCAATAATAGTTTTTTAATAGTTGATTACTGCGAAGCCTCCCAATCTTATTGATTGGAGGCTTCGTTTATCGAGAGGAGAATCGATAATGGCGGGTACAAAAAAAGACGCGATGAATAACGGCGTTCACGAATATACGACAGAGGACATGTATGTGCGTCCGGATAACCCGAACGTAGTAGAGGCGTTGGAGAAATTCCGTGACCACAAGCTTGGCCTCATGATGCACTGGTCGCCAGCATGCCAACTGGGCATCTACGAATCCTGGTGTATGTCTGACGATAGCGAAGCATGGTCGAAGATAGATGTAGATTGGACCGACGATATGAACGAGTTTCGGCGACAATACCAGAATTTGAGAACGACATTTAATCCGATCCGATTTCAGCCGGAGGCTTGGGCGGATTTCGCGAAGGATTGCGGGTTCCAATATTTACTGTTTACGACTAAGCATCATGACGGATTCTGCATGTGGGATACCGAAACGACGGATTACAAAGTGACTAGCCCGAACACGCCGTTCAGCACGCACCGCTATGCCGATATATGTCGGCACTTGTTCAACGCATTCCGCGAGCGAGGCATGGATATCCATGCTTACTTCTCCAAGCCGGACTGGAATACGCCGTATTATTGGTCTCCCGACTTTACCTCGCCGGATGGAAAGACGGATCGCAATGTTAATTACGATGTGACGGAACATCCTGAGTTATGGGAGAAGTTCGTCGAGATATCGCATCGGCAAATAACAGAGATCATGACGAACTACGGACGAATCGAAGCGCTGTGGCTGGATGGCGGCTGGGTTCGTCCGGACAACAAAGGGCAGAATATTCGAATTGGAGAGATCGTAGAACGTATCCGTGAGACGATGCAGCCGCATTTAATGGCGGTGGACCGTACTGTCGGGGGCCCTTATGAAAACTTTATTACACCGGAGCAAACGGTGCCAGATGAGCCCATTCTGGTTCCATGGGAGAGTTGCGTCACAGTCGGTAAGCGATTCTCGTTCAACTACGACGATGATTTCAAGCCGCCGAGACAGCTCATCCACCTTCTTATTAACATAATTGCTAAAGGCGGTAATTTGGCTTTGAATATAGCGCCGCAACCGGATGGCAGACTTCCGGCCAAGGGCGTGGCTGCTCTGCGAGAGCTAGGCGCATTCCTGAAGAGGAACGGTGAGGCGGTATATGGCACTCGTGAATGTGCGCCTTACTTGGCAGACGGCATGGCGTACACGAGAAAGGGCAGCACGGTTTATGCATTCTATCTCTATCAAGAGGATTCGTCCGAGGTTCGCAATTCATTCATCCTGCCGAGTTTCGGAGCGTTGCATTCTGTTTCCCTGCTAAGCGATGACGGCGAAGTGAAGACGGAGGCAATCAATGAAGGCCAGATTCGAATTACTGTTATGTCGAGGACAAAGCAAGGAACACCATATGCCGATGTATTCCGAATCGAATGCTAATAACTTTGAGCAGCGAGAATCGGATTTAAGGACATGATGCAACAGTAAAATGATTAGAACAATATTCAGGGCAAGAAAAAAGGGCTGCCTCTAAGGTCATATTGACCTTTTGAGACAGCCTTTTTTCATTTGCCGTGAGATGTGCATCATGCAAATACCCACGGCTTTATACATAAGTTATTACATGTTAGCGATCATTTGACGAAGCACGGTTTGCAGAATACCGCCGTTGTGGTAGTAGTCCACGTCGACCATGGAGTCCAGACGTACTGCTGCTTGGAATTCGAATGTCGATCCGTCTTCGCGAGTAGCTGTTACCTTAACCGTCTGGCCAGGTTGAACATCGTTGGACAAGCCAGTGATATCGAATGTTTCGCGGCCAGTAATGCCGAGCGATTTCCAGCTGTCGCCGTTAATGAACTGCAGCGGAAGCACGCCCATGCCAACCAGGTTGGAGCGGTGAATACGCTCGAAGCTTTCAGCGATAACTGCCTTAACGCCCAGCAAGTACGTACCTTTAGCCGCCCAGTCTCGGGAGGAGCCAGTACCGTATTCTTTACCTGCGATAACGACAAGGTTTTTGCCGTCAGCTTGGTATTTCATCGAAGCATCATAGATCGATTCAACTTCGCCTGTAGGCAGGTAAGTCGTTACGCCGCCTTCTGTACCAGGAGCAACTTGGTTGCGGATACGGATGTTGGCGAATGTGCCGCGCATCATCACTTCATGGTTACCACGGCGTGAGCCGTAGGAGTTGAAGTCTTTGCGTTCTACGCCGTTAGCGATCAAATATTGGCCGCCTGGGCTGTTAACTGTAATGTTGCCCGCTGGGGAGATATGGTCCGTTGTAACGGAATCGCCCATAAGCGCAAGCACATTTGCTGCTTTAATATCTTCGATATTGTTAAGCTCTGAACCAAGGTTCGAGAAGAACGGAGGATTTTGAATATAAGTCGATTTCTCATCCCACTCGTAGCTTTCGCCTTCTGGTACAGAGATTGCGTTCCAACGAGCATTTTGCGTAAATACGTTCTCGTATTTATCGTTGAACATTTGCGGATTAAGGGAAGCTGCAACAGCCTCTTTAATCTCAGCGTTAGTTGGCCAGATGTCTTTCAGATAAACAGGCTTGTCGTCTTGGTCGTAGCCGATTGGATCGTTAGCCAAGTCGATGTTGACTGTACCTGCAAGCGCATATGCGACAACAAGCGGAGGAGAAGCCAGGTAGTTAGCTTTAACCTGCGCGTGAACGCGGCCTTCGAAGTTACGGTTACCGGAAAGGACAGCCGCAACCGTCATATCGTTATCAAGAATCGCTTTGCTCACTTCGTCTGGAAGCGGGCCGGAGTTGCCGATACAAGTTGCGCAGCCGTAGCCTGCTACATAGAAACCAAGCTGCTCAAGCGGATCAAGCAGATTCGCTTTTTTCAAGTATTCTGTAACGACAAGGGAGCCCGGAGTTAGGGAGCTCTTCACGTAAGCCGGCTTCTTAAGACCGCGCTCTACTGCTTTCTTAGCTACAAGACCTGCGCCAAGCATAACGCTCGGGTTGGATGTGTTCGTGCAGCTTGTAATCGCAGCGATAACGACAGCGCCAGTACCCATTGGCACTTTGTCGCCGTTAGCGTAGTCAACTGAAACGGATTGTGCGATTTTCTCTTCGCTTAGGCCGTATCCGCCTTTGTCGATGGGCGTGCGGATAATTTTGTTGAACTCTTCCTTCATGTCCGTAAGCTCTACACGGTCTTGCGGACGCTTAGGACCAGCAAGGGAAGGAACAATTGTCGACAGATCAAGCTCGATGATGTCTGTAAATACAGGATCAGGAGTTTCATCCGTACGGAACATGTCTTGTGCTTTATAGTAAGCTTCTGTAAGCTCGATCAGCTCTTCGCTGCGGCCCGTTTGGCGCATGAAGTCAAGCGTCTCGGAATCGACAGGGAAGAAGCCGATTGTAGCGCCGTACTCAGGAGCCATGTTAGCTACTGTCGCACGGTCAGCTAGGCTGATATTGGACAAGCCAGGGCCGAAGAACTCGACGAACTTGCCGACAACGCCTTTCTTACGAAGCATTTGAGTAACGGTAAGCGCAAGGTCAGTAGCTGTTGAGCCTTCTGCCAGGCTGCCAGTAAGCTTGAAGCCGATAACTTCAGGCATAACGAAGTATAGCGGTTGGCCAAGCATGCCTGCCTCAGCCTCGATGCCGCCAACACCCCAGCCAACAACGCCCAAGCCGTTGATCATCGTTGTATGGGAGTCTGTACCTACCAAGGAATCTGGATATACGACGGTTTCGCCGTCAACTGTTTTGGTAGCAGCTACAGAAGCAAGGTACTCCAAGTTAACTTGGTGAACGATACCTGTTCCAGGAGGAACAGCGCGGAAGTTATCGAACGCCGTTTGCGCCCAACGAAGGAAACGGTAACGTTCTTCGTTGCGTTCGAATTCAACCTTTGTATTGTATTCCAGCGCGTCCGGCGAACCGAATGCGTCAACCATTACGGAGTGGTCAATAACAAGATCAACAGGAACTAGCGGGTTGATCTTCTTAGGGTCTCCGCCTGCTTTCTTAACCGTGTCGCGCATTGCCGCAAGGTCAACGACAACAGGTACGCCAGTAAAGTCTTGAAGCACGATACGAGCTGGGATGAACGGAATTTCTTTGTCTTCGCGTCCAGCAGCCCAAGTAGCCAGCTGTTTAACATGCTCAGGTGTAATGGCGCGGCCGTCGAATTGACGAACAGCAGCCTCAAGCAGCACCTTGATCGAGAAAGGAAGCTTGGAAATATCGCCAAGGCCTTGCTCTTCAAGTCCGCCCAGACGGTAGTAAGCATAGGACTTGCCGCCTGCGTCCAGCGTTGTGCGAACAGAATACTGATTTTGTTTGGACATCGTAATTCTCCTTTAAGTTTAAAATGATGCAGTTTCACTGTGTGAAACGCAATTTCAAAAAAACCTATATCTTTATTATAGCGTTAATCTGCATTGTTCGTAAAGTCCAATTATGCCCTCCGCACAGCCATTTCATCAGGAAAAAACGATTATTCCGAATGTTACATGAAATAAGGGAAAGCTTCATATAGAAATAGTGGCACTTATTAGCTTTATGGGCAAGCTTGAAGTGTTTTGTCGATGAGAGGGGGATGTGTGATGAAGCGAAAGGGTAATCCTGGACCAGCACGGATAATGAAAAAAAACAATCAAGCTTCACCTAAGTCGGATTCAGCGGGCCAATGGACTGATATTGCGCAAACGCATGAAATAAAACCGGGAACCGGGCAACAGAAAGGAAAAGGTAAAGGTGCCTCTAAGGAAAAAACCAAGGAAAAGGTAAGCGATAAACGGCTGTCGACCTCTTCGATTGCCAGTAAACCTACTAAGCTTAACTCCCTTCTCCGATCATCTGATTATTCACCATATATGCAAGCTGGTCAGCCTATGGAGTGGAGATCCTCTATTCATCGCTACATCAGCTTATATAATCAATCGGAAACGGAGCAGCATGCAGGAATTCTAACCGATTATGTGGCCGATCAAGACCATTGCGAACGGTTGCGCTGCCGATTAGAACGGCTGCGGGAGCGTGATTTGCTTCGCGGCGCCTTACCCGCAGGCAGCGAGACGAAGGCGGAGCTTATCCGTGTGAATGAATCCAATAATGAAATGTCGGTGCTGGTCAGACTTCATATCAAAAGAAGAATGGAGCAGAAGGGCAGCTATTATATAGAGGAAAGGGCGGAGCTGGAGCGGATATGGTTGAGTTCCTCAGGCGGACATTGGGAAGTGCTGCGAGTAGAACCGATTATTTCTGAACGCCGTCCCCGTTATGGCGGGATGAATGAGGGGATACTGACTGTCGATACGGACACTGCCCTTAAAACGCCGGCTTTTCCATCCGTCCCATATATAAATTACGAGGTTATGCAATCTTTTAGACAGAGTAGAGCAGGTGTTCCATATAGAAGAGATTTGGCAGCTGCTTACGCAGACCGATGGTGGAATGAGGGCAACCCGGCCTATGAGCTTTTTGAAGTGAATTGTACCCATTATGTTTCACAGTGTATCTTTGCAGGCAATGCCCCAATGGACTATACTGGTAAGAGGGAAAACGGCTGGTGGTACAAGGGCAGAAATAGCGGCCGCGAATGGTGGAGCTACAGCTGGGCGGTGTCTCATGCGTTGAACAGCTTTCTGAGCAGCGCAAAGCGTACAGGACTTCGTGCCGAGCTCGTTGACTCAGCGGATAAGCTGCAGCTTGGCGATGTGATCACCTATGATTGGAACGGAGAAGGAAGATTCCAGCATAGCACGATCGTGACCGCCTTCGATGCGCTGGGCATGCCGCTTGTTAATGCGAATACAGTCGCCAGCAGGCATCGGTATTGGGATTACAAGGATTCTTATGCTTGGACTGATCGTACAAAGTATCGTTTTTTTCATATCTCAGATTATTTATAAGCATGAAGGCAACGTTAAGGACTGCACAGCAGTTATGAATATGTATGTACCGGAGGATGGACAATGGGGAGCAAAATTAAGGTTGGGCTTGTATACGGAGGAAAATCGGGCGAGCACGAAGTATCGCTGTCAACCGCATTTGCAGTTATGGGTCAATTCGACTACAGCAAATACGAGATTAAGCCTTTTTATATTACAAAGCAAGGGGAGTGGAGAACGAGCGCTTATCGTACAGCGCCGCCTGCAAGCGTTGAAGAGCTTAAGCATAATGATGGACAATCGCAGTCTTTAAACGCCGCGCTAGCCTCCATTTTTCATGCGCTTCAGCCATCTCAAGGCGATGATAACGCGGAAGCAGTTGAGGTTATGTTTCCGCTTTTGCACGGGACGTTTGGCGAGGACGGGACCATTCAGGGCTTGTTTGAGATGGCGAACATTCCTTATGTTGGAGCGGGCGTGCTCGCGTCAGCAGTAGGCATGGACAAAATATTGATGAAAAAGGTGTTTGCGCAAGAAGGCTTGCCGCAATGCATTTATCGTTATTTTAATCGGACGCAGTGGGAGAAGGATTCTTCTTATTTTATTATGGAATGTGAGATCGCCCTTGGCTATCCGTGCTTCGTTAAGCCTGCTAATCTGGGGTCAAGCGTCGGTGTTTCGAAAGCAAGCAACCGTGAAGAACTCATTCAAGCGGTTGAGTATGCCCTTCGGTATGACCGCAAGGTTATCATAGAAGAATTCATCGATGCGCGCGAGATTGAAGTGAGTGTGCTGGGCAACGATGAAGCGAAAGCTTCAATGCCCGGTGAAATAACTTCCGTTCATGATTTTTATGATTATAACGCGAAATATACGGACGGCAAATCAACAATGCAAATTCCGGCGCATCTTCCGCAGGATAAAATCGACGCTGTTCGTGATATGGCGGTTCGCGCTTTTCAAAGCATTGATGGATCGGGACTGTCACGCGTAGATTTCTTCATGCGCAAATCGGACGGCGTCTTGTTTATTAATGAGGTTAATACTTTACCTGGCTTCACGCCATACAGCATGTATCCGTTAATGTGGAAGGAAAGCGGACTGTCCTATAAGAAGCTGCTGGATTCGCTTATCGATCTTGCTTTTTCCAGATACAAGGATAAGCAGCGTATTCTTTTTACGAATGAGTAATTAATTATTTCGCAGGAAAGAGGGATGATGAATGGGATTTCAAACAGAGTTCAATTCCGTGTGCAAGTTTAAATCTGAGCAAGAGCTATATGAATTATTGGAGTATGGCAAGGGCAAAATGGTAAAGAGCGGGTTTCGGGTCTATCCAACTGGTCAGAAAGTGATTGCTTACGCGCCTAATAATGATGCTGTTGCAATTGTGCGCATTTCAGCGTACACGCCTGAAATTAATTTTCAAGGCGAAGAAGTAACAGGGGTAGAGCTTGAGCTTATTAGAAAGCTGACTTCTGAGGAAGCTGCCGTTCAAACCGCACTTGCCTATGAAATGTTCTTTGGAGAAAAGCAGGGATAATAAAACAATGAAAGTACGCTTCGGATTTGTCGCTATGAGCACGCTGCTTGAGGATGCTTCACCATCAAAGACAATGACTTACAAAACGTTCTCAAAGCTAGCGGACCGCGAAGCTGCGGTTCGTAGATTAGTGTCTATAGCTGAACAGAATCTGCATAATACGCTGCGCATATTGAAGCACAGCACAGCGCACGACATTCAAATGTATCGCCTATCATCAAAGCTTATTCCGCTCGCCACGCATGATGAGCTGCAAGATTGGAAGCCGTATGCTGCTCTTCAGCAAGCCTTTAAGGAGCTTGGCGATTTCGTATTAAAGAAGCGTATGAGGGCTTCTTTTCATCCTGACCATTTCTGTGTATTCAGCACGCCGCGTCCGGAGGTTCTGATCAATTCTAAGAAAGATTTGATTCATCATGTGGTGATGCTGGAGACGATGGGCCTTGACGAGCGATTCAAATGCAATATACATATTGGCGGAGCCTACGGCGACAAGGAGTCATCAGGACTGCGGTTCATTGAGCAGTTCAGCGCCTTGTCGCCTCGCTATAAGCATCGAGTGACGCTGGAAAACGACGATAAGACGTTCAATGTCAAAGAGACGCTTGCAGCGGCTGAAGCGACAGGCGTTCCTATGGTGCTGGATATTCATCATCATATGGTGAATCCAGGTGATCTGGATGCGGACGAGCTGCATCAAGTTATATGGCCGCGTATTAGCGCGACATGGGAGAGAGAACGGAATCGGCTGGGACTAAGCTCGGAGGAGCAGCTGCCGCCGAAGATTCATGCGTCTAGTCCGAAAAGTATAACGAATTTGCGCGGGCACGCTGATTACGTAGAGCCGTTGCCGCTTCTGGAGTTTTTGCTGGAAGCAGCTCGAACTACAGAGTATCTTGACTGTATGCTGGAAGCAAAGAGCAAGGACAGCGCTTTGCTTCAGCTCATGGAGGATATGAGGGAGCTGGCTGGGCGGGATGAACGCATTAGGATCGTGGACGGCGCGAGTATTGAAATAAATAATTAAATGGCAACAGGAATAGAAAGTGGTGCTGGAAGCTATGGAATGGCTGCTGCTGTTAGTGCTAGGAATCGTCGCAGCGATGTTTGGAAGCGTAGTCGGACTTGGCGGAGGTATTATTATTGTGCCAGGTCTGCTGTTGCTTGGACCGCTGCTGCTGGGGGAAGGGATCAGCCATACGACGGCTGTAAGCGTATCGCTTGCTGTGCTTGTCGTTACCGCGCTCGCTTCTACTATCTCTTATTCAAAACGCGGAATTGTTGATTTTCGCAGCGGATGGCTGTTATTTATTACGAGCGGACCTGCAGCTCTTATCGGATCAGCAATGACCGGGCAGCTGCAGGGCGCTGTGTTTCAGCTTTCATTCGGGGGCTTTATGCTGTTCATGGCGGGTTTGCTTATAGCACGTGATTATATGAAACCGTTTACGAAGGAATGGCCGATCAAACGGTCCATTACGGATGCCTCTGGACAATTGCATGCCTATAGCTATGGTGCTGCGCCGATGCTCATTATCGGTTTTTTCGTCGGACTCATATCAGGGCTGTTCGGTATTGGCGGCGGCTCGCTGTTTGTACCGATGATGGTGCTGATGTTTCGTTTTCCGCCTCATGTTGCTGCCGCTACCTCTATGTTTGTCATTTTCTTATCGTCGATACTTGGCAGCGGCATGCATGCCGCGCTTGGCGAAATGAACTGGCTGCTAGTGCTTGTGTTAGCTCCGGGCGCATGGATAGGCGGAAAGCTGGGCGCTGCAATCTCGCTTCGGATGAGCGGCAAAGGGCTGCTGTGGCTGCTGCGGATTACGCTTCTGCTGCTGGCGGTGAAGCTAATTATTGAAGGGATCGCAGCATTGTAGCGAGGATAGTTAGCAGTAATCAACTTTAATTATGAATGGAACATTCAGGGAAACGTAAGCTTTAGCTTTGCGTATTATGAGAAGATGATAATGACTGACTAGAGTATTTTTCGGTACTTAATATTGTATTACGGAGGCTTGATAGCTTGTGGATAATCAGAGCGGAGCATCGACAATCGGCGGTAAAAGCTTTACAGCGGTCGCTATCAATTGCGCAGCCAAAGCAGGAGAATGGATTAAAACCAAGCTAGGCAGTTATGCGAGTCTTGATCTTAAATATTCCTCTCATGACCTAGTGACTGAAGTGGATAAAGGCTCAGAGAGACTCATTAAAAATCTGATTCTAACCCATTTTCCGAGACATTCCTTCTTAGGAGAAGAGGGGGTGGAGCCGGGGCCGGAGGCTTCAATGCTCGCTTATGAGAAAGCGAAGGATGCGGAGTATTTATGGATTGTCGATCCGATAGACGGGACAACGAACTTCGTGCATGGCTTTCCTTTCTTTAGCGTTTCGATTGCGTTAGCGCATCAAGGCGAGGTTATTGTTGGTGTTGTGTACGATCCGATCAAGGACGAGCTGTTTGTGGCGGAGAAGGGCAAGGGCGCTTATGTGCATGGTAAAAAGATGCAGGTGTCTTCAGAGGAGAAACTGCAAAGCAGTCTAGTTGCAACGGGTTTGCCTGCCGATCATCACTATGCGCTGCCGCTTAATTTGAAAGGCATCGGAGCCATTGCTCCACAGGTGCGGAATTTACGGATTGCAGGATCGGCGGCTCTGCATTTAGCATATGTGGCTGCTGGACGGTTGAGCGGATTTTGGGAAATTGGGTTGAACAGCTGGGATCTGGCTGCGGGAGCATTACTGGTTAAGGAGTCAGGCGGGGCTATTACGGATACTACAGGTGCGGAATATCATCTAGGTGTTCGCAATGTCGTAGCGACAAACGGCAACATTCAGGATGAGCTTATTGCGGCATTACAGCAGGCAGAAGCTGCACAGTAATTCACGCGAGGGACAGCACTACGGGAAGGATCATAGCGAGCGCAAAGGACAGCACAGTTGAGAATTGCAACGGCTGTCCTTTTTTTAGCTTATTGTGCGAGCGGTGGGTAGTGGGGTGGTCATGTACTGCATTTATACATTACATTATGCGCGTGGCGGGTAGTGAGGTGGTCATGTACTGCATTTATACATTACATTAGGTGCGTGGCGGGTAGTGAGGTGGTCATGTACTGCATTTATACATTACATTAGGCGCGTGGCTGGTAGTGAGGTGATCATGTACTGCATTCATACATTACATTAGGCGCGTGGCGGGTAGTGAGGTGGTCATGTACTGCATTTATACATTACATTAGGCGCGTGGCGGGTAGTGAGGTGATCATGAACTGCATTCATACATTACATTAGGCGCGTGGCGGATAGTGAGGTGGTCATGTACTGCATTTATACATTACATTGGGCGCGTGGTGGGTAGTCAGGTGGTCATGTACTGCATTTATACATTACATTAGGCGCGTGACGGGTAGTGAGGTGGTCATGTACTGCACTTTTGCATTACATTGGGCGCGTGGCGGGTAGTGAGGTGATCATGTACTGCATTTATACATTACATTAGGCGCGTGATGGGTAGTGGGCGCATGGCGGGTAGCAAGTGTCATGTCAAAATTAAAAGTAACAAGGAGGGCATTGATGTGATTAGTCGAAAACTTGCAAGTATTGTATCCGGCTTAAGCGTTCTAGTTTTGGTCGCCGCGTGCAGTAACGGTCAAGGCAGTCAGGCTGTTCCAACGGCGGTTCATCAGCCGACTTCGGTTGTATCCAGCAGTCCTATGCCGACGGATGACAACAGGGGCGAAGCAAGTGAGACGGAGCCGCCTGAAGCGATAGAGTACGAGAATAAGTTCGATTATGACAAATTAGCAGGATATGAAGTAGTAGCTGAAGGTTTAAAGGTGCCGTGGTCCATTGCCGCTGATGGGGATACCTTTTATATATCAGAGCGCGGCGGAAGCATCGTTAAGCTTGAGAATGGGAAGCAGATTAGGCAGCAGATCAATATTAGCAAGGATGTAAAGCAAACTGGAGAAAGCGGCTTTCTCGGCCTTGTGCTGTCTCCTGATTTCTCTAGCAATCATGAAGCTTTTGTCTATCATACCTATGAAAGTAATGGGAATATTGTCAATCGGATAGTGAAGCTGGCGGAGAAGAGCGGGCAGTGGAGTGAAGTCGCTGTCATGCTTGAGGGTATACCAGGAGCCAAATATCACGACGGCGGCAGGCTGGCGATCGGGCCGGACGGAAACTTATATGCAACAACTGGCGATGCGCAACAGCCGCAGCTCGCTCAGAGTAAAGACAGTTTAGCGGGCAAAATATTGCGGATGTCAATCGAGGGGAATATCCCGGCGGATAATCCTTTTGAAGGTTCGTATATCTATTCATACGGTCACAGGAATCCGCAAGGGCTTGCCTGGGATGAAGCGGGCAGGCTATTTGAAACGGAGCATGGACCGTCAGGCAATCCTGGCGGACATGATGAGATTAATCGGATTGAAGCGGGCAACAATTTCGGATGGCCTGCTATTATCGGCGATGCTGAGCAAGCAGGGATGATTGCGCCGCTATATCATACTGGAGATCCTGCAATCGCGCCATCGGGTGCTGCAATAGATGGTAATGGTCAGCTGCTGTTCACTACACTGGTGGGGGAAACGCTGTATCGCTATGATACAGTAAACGGGGGTGCTCCCGTGCCAGTGCTGCAAGGAGAAGGGCGGCTGCGGGATGTGTTGATTCACAATGGACATATCTATGTCATTACGAATAATACGGACGGGCGAGGCAGTCCTTCCAAGACGGATGACCGACTGCTGGTATTGAAGTTTGAAAAGTAAAGAATTGGACTTGATAAACTCGGTAAATAATGTTGTAGATAGAAAAGAAGAAACAAAAGTTATCAAAACAAAGGGAGGCAGGAAAACGTGTCCAACATGGACAAGGAGAAACAAGCTATCGGAAAAATGCAAACGGTTTATATAACAGGCGAGATCATAACGAATAAAGTATACAAGGTCACCCCAGAGCAGAAAGAGGAACTCGATCGAATGTCAGCTGAGAAGCTCGAAAAGTTACGTGGGGAGGCAATTCTGAATATCAGCGAGCGGTATGAGCAACTGACTAAGCTTCGGCAGCAACAGCCGAAAGCCGGCGACGATAGCAAGCCCCCCGGGGGAATCCGCTAATGGGAGAAGATAGTTGAATAAGCCTCATCGTTGCTGACACAACAACTAGCATGAGGCTTATTTAATGTGCTGGAGTGGTACGTTCTAAAGTTTAGCAAAAGCTTGATGTGCAGCTTCGATTGTTGCGTCTATGTCTGATTCTGTGTGAGCAATCGTCATGAACCAAGCCTCGTATTTAGATGGGGCAAGATTGATGCCCTGCTCCAGCATAAGCTTGAAGAAACGACCGAATAATTCGCCATCGGTATTCTGTGCTTCATCATAGTTTGTAACTTGATGATTGCAGAAATGAGTGGAGAGTGAGCCGCGAATTTGATTAATGGTAAGCGGAATGCCATGGGCATCGGCTCCAGACTTCAAGCCGGCTGCGAGCTTAGCTGTCAAAGTATCCATTTGCTCGTAAATACCAGGCGTTTGGAGGACTTCAAGGCAGGCGATGCCTGCTGAAATTGAGGCAGGATTACCGGCCATTGTGCCTGCCTGATAAGCGGGACCGAGCGGCGCAACCTGCTCCATAATCGCTTTGCGTCCGCCGTATGCCCCGATTGGGAGGCCGCCGCCAATGATTTTGCCAAGCGCTGTAAGATCCGGCTCAATAGCTGCATGGTCAGCGAATGCGCTGTAAGTTTGCGCAGAACCGTAGTGGAAGCGGAAAGCGCTAATCACTTCATCGTAAATAACGAGTGCGCCAGCATCGCGAGTAAGCTTGCATAGCCCTTCAAGAAAGCCCTCATGCGGCATGACCATGCCAAAGTTCCCGACAATCGGTTCAACCATTACAGCAGCAGTCTCATCACCCCAGCGCTCAAGAGCCGCCTTCAAAGCAGGGAGATCATTGAAAGGAACCGTTATAACTTCACTTGCAATGCTTGCAGGAACGCCAGCGCTGTCTGGCGTGCCCAATGTCGAAGGACCTGATCCCGCGGCTACAAGCACAAGATCGGAATGGCCGTGGTAGCAGCCGGCAAATTTTATAATTTTGCTTCGATTCGTGTAGGCTCTGGCTACTCGAATCGTCGACATTACCGCCTCCGTTCCGGAGTTAACGAAGCGCACCTTATCCAAGGAAGGAATAGATTCCTTCAGCATGCGGGCCATAGTAATTTCCAGCTCGGTTGGCGTACCGTACAACGTACCATTTTTGGCTGCAGTAATAATAGCCTCCGTAATATGCGGGTGGGCATGTCCAGTTATAATCGGTCCATATGCTGCTAAATAGTCGATATAACGATTGCCATCAACGTCCCAGAAATACGCGCCTTCCGCTCGTTCCATAAATACCGGCGCGCCGCCGCCTACCGCTTTATAGGAACGGGACGGGCTGTTCACGCCGCCAACGATATGCTGCAACGCTTCTTCATAGAGAGCCGCTGAACGTGGTCTGTTACTTGTCTTCATAATTAATCCTCCTAAAAGTCTATGTACCTAGTGAAAAGAGCGCACATGCTGGGCATGCACGTTTGAGTAATGAACGTGCATGCCTGCTTGTGCGCTAAACCTAGTAAAGTACTATTTAACGGACTGTAGCATCGCTATTTGCAGAAACGGCTCTATTTCTTAATCTAACGGACACCGTTGCCGCTGCTTGAGCCTGACGAGTTGTTTCCAGCTCCAGTGCTCGAACCGCCGCTGCTGCTGCCGCTCGCGTTGTCCGGAGAGCCTGATTCGACAGGCTCATCCATGCCCTTAGGCATGTCAGTTGCTGCTGGCGCGTTCTCATCGACTGCGAGCACTTCTTGAATATAGCTGTGCAGATCATCTGTATCTCTCACCGCGATGACAGATGCGCCGCCGATTGTTTCCTCACGAAGCATCTCCATTGGAGGTACTTGGGAGGAACCGGCGATGCTGCCGCTTACGCCGAGCTGTCCAAGCTTCAGCATGTCGCTGACCGAGATATTCATCTCAACGTAGGGCTCAATGCTGTTCAAGATTTTCTCCATCTTCACGATGTTCCAAGTGGACATCATTTCCTTAGCGACAGCTTTCAAGAGATTGCGCTGGCGCTCAGTGCGGCTGTAATCACTCAACGCATCGTGACGGAAACGAACATACTGCAAGGCTTTGTCGCCGTCAAGCAGCTGGTAGCCTTTCTTCAGATTAATATCATATTGATTACCATCCGCGTTGTCGGTATACCTCATATTTTTCTCAACATCGAAATAGATGCCGCCCATTGTGTCGATTAGTGCTTTAAAGCCTTCGAAATCCGTATAAACATAATACTGAATTTCAAGCCCCAGCAGCTCACCGACTGTCTGCATGGCAAGTGTAGGACCGCCCAGCGTCAGCGCTGAATTGATTCGACCTCTGCCATGTCCCTCAATCGGAACGTAGGTGTCGCGAAGGACGGAGAAGAGATGCACCTTTTTCGTAACCGGGTCAAACGATGCGACCAGCAAAGAGTCCGAACGCGCCAGCTGACCTTCATCCAAGCCGCGGGCGTCGCCGCCAAGCAACAGGATGTTGACTCGTTCTTTGCCTTCCCAAGTTGGAACAGGAACGGCTTGCTCCACATAATCTTTAAATCTGGAATCCTCATCTGGCTTGGAGAAGTTATCGAGCGCATTGTACACCCCGCTCCACCAATAAGCGACAAGGCCAATCGCAATGACGACTATAATTGAAATAACCGCTAATATCCAGGGCCATTTGTTCTTCTTTTTCTGAGTTGCTCGCATGATCCAATAATAGCTCCTTTCAGCAGCTGTTCGTTTAGTATAATGTTAGGCAGTAACATACAGTTCTTGTATATCGTTTACGCATTACAATAAGTATTGTATGATTACATATCATAAAATTATAAAGCGGAATGATACTGTTAAGCAAGTTTTATCGTTTCCACCATAACGGTATCATAATTTCCCAGGAAATGTCGAAGCAAGAGGAGCGAAAAAAATAAGATGCTGGCTATAGATGTGAAAGATCTGCGAAAGCAATTTAAGGTGCAAAAAAATCGCGAAGGGCTGTCAGGCGCGCTTCAGGATTTATTCAAGCGGCAATATACCGAAGTGGCAGCGGTAAAGGATATCTCTTTTCAAATTCCGCAAGGAGAGATATGCGGTTACATTGGCGAGAATGGAGCGGGCAAATCGACGACGATTAAAATGCTGACCGGCATTTTGGTGCCGACCTCTGGTCATATAAAAGTAAATGGATACGTGCCGCATAAGGAACGTGAAAAGTTCGTAAACGGCATCGGTGTTGTATTCGGTCAGCGCTCACAGCTGTGGTGGGATATCGGCGTCATCGAGTCATTTCAGCTGCTGCGCAAAGTGTATCGCGTATCGGAGCATGACTTCCGGAAGCGATTGGATAATCTAGTCGAGCGGCTTGATCTGGGCGATCTGCTCAATCGTCCGGTTCGCAAGTTGAGCCTTGGACAACGGATGCGCTGCGAGCTGGTCGCGTCTTTGCTGCATAACCCGTCTATTTTATTTTTGGATGAACCGACTATAGGATTAGACATCGTTGTAAAAACCGCGATTCGCGATTTTTTGAAAGAAATGAACAAGGAGCATGGCACAACCATATTGTTGACAACGCATGACCTGCAGGATATAGAGGCGCTGTGCTCGCGCGTCATTATGCTGGATGATGGCAAAATTATATACGACGGCGGATTGGATGAGCTGAAGAGCAAGTGGAGCAAGGGCCGCGAGGTGCAATTCCAATTCGCGCATCAAACGCCGTTGTCCAAGCTGAAGCAGCTGACAGATCCGCTTGAAGTCATCTGGACGCTGGAGAATGAAGTGACGGCTAGAATGTGGCTTCCGTATGAGGTGAACGTATCGGATGCGCTGGCGCGAGTCGTTGGCGGCGTAGAAATCCGAGATATCAAAATCATTGAAACAAATACAGACGAAATAGTTCGTGAAATTTACCAATCGAGCGCAACAGGGTCATCAGCGGGAATAGCTTCAGCCTCAGTGGCAGCAACTAAGGAGAAAACGCAGCCATGAGGAGCGCTTATATAGATTTTATTCGTATGCGGTTTCTAACTATGCTTGCTTATCGGGTTAATTATTACAGCGGTATAGTTATTTATGCGATTAATATTGGGGCTTACTATTTTTTATGGAGCGCTATTTATGGCGATCAGGATACATTGGCGGGATTTTCACTGGCTCAAATGACGACCTACATCGCAGTATCATGGATGGCTCGCGCCTTCTATTTCAATAATCTGGATAGAGAAATCGCGAATGAAATTCGAGACGGCAGCGTCGCGATCCAGTTCATTCGTCCCTACAACTATTTGCTGGTGAAAATGATGCAGGGCTTCGGCGAAGGCTTGTTCCGATTGCTGCTGTTCATGGTACCAGGCCTAGTCATAGTCTGCCTCCTGTTCCCTGTAAGTCTGCCCGAGGACCCGCAAATATGGGCGATCTACTTAGTCATGTTGTTTTTAAGCTTCCTAATCAACTCACAGATTAATATTTTGACAGGGCTGTTCGCGTTTTATGTTGAAAATAATGAAGGAATGATGCGGATGAAGCGCACGATGGTCGATCTGTTCTCCGGCGTTGCCGTTCCGATTGCCTTCTTTCCAGGCTGGCTGGAAGGGATTATGCAATGGCTTCCTTTTCAAGCGATCACGTATTTGCCTAGCTCTGTCTTTACAGGGCGCACGCCGCAAAGTGAAGTGCTGGGCTTAGTGCTGCTGCAGGCCGTATGGATAATCATCCTCATCGTGCCAATCATTCTGATCTGGCGTTCGGCGCGCAAGCGGCTGTTCGTGCAAGGGGGCTGAGTGATATGAGATACGGAGCATTATTTTTGGAGTATATTAAAAACTATGCCAAAACGCGGCTGACCTATCGGGCTGATTTTTGGGTAGAGATATTGTCTGATCTGCTGTCCCAAGGCATGAATCTGATTATTATACTGATCATGTTCCAGCATACGCCTTCGCTTGGCGGCTGGTCGGAGGCAGAAGTTGTATTCGTCTATGGATTCTTTATGGTGCCGTACGGCATTTTCAGCACTTTTTTTGGCATATGGAATTTCAGCGAAAGATACATCGTTAAAGGGGAGATGGACAGAGTGCTGACTCGTCCCGCTCACAGCTTATTTCAGGTGCTGCTTGAAAATGTCGATCCGCCGTCGCTCGCCGGCTCAATCGTTGGAATTGGCATTATGGCGGTAAGCTGGCCGCAACTAGGACTGAGCTTCCATGCTTTGGATATCGTTATGCTCATTATTTTCATTCTAGGAGCTGTACTGATTTACGCGGGACTGTATACAGCGCTGAGCGCGATTTCCTTCTATTCGGATGCGCCGACAGGTATCGTACCGCTTATGTACAATATTCAAAACTATGGACGTTACCCCGTTAACATTTATAACAAAATAATACGATTCGTGCTGACCTGGCTGCTGCCGTTTGCATTCGTCGGCGTTATTCCAGCCTCGTACTTTTTGGAGAAGAAGACCGATGATTTATCTCAATTGGCGTTGATGACGCCGGTTATGGGGATCATTGTGTTCGGCCTGGGGCTGCTATTATGGAACCATGGCGTAAAAAAATACCGTGGAGCCGGTTCGTAGCTGTCATATCAACAACAAGAGGGGTAGTGGAAATGGATAAGCTGCAGCTGGGAAAGCTGGCGCCGGATTTTGAGCTTCCTGCGTCAAATGAACAATATGTGCGTCTAAGCTCTTTTAGAGGACAAAAGGTCGTCATTTATTTTTATCCTAGAAATATGACGGCGACTTGCACGCAGCAATCCTGCGATTTTCGGGATGCTTACTCGCAATATCGTGAGCATGGTGCGGTTGTACTTGGCATTAGCACCGATAATATAAAATCGCATCAGCGATTTATTGAGAAGAAGAAGCTGCCGTTTCTCCTCTTGGCGGATACAGAGCACAAGGTTTGCGAGCAATATGGCGTGTGGCAGCTGAAGAAGCTGTACGGACGAGAGTATATGGGCATTGTTCGATCTACATTCCTTATCGATGAAAAAGGCAAGCTGGTAAAAGAATGGCGCAAGGTGAAGGTAAAGGGACATATCGAGGAGGTGCTTGAAGCGGTTAGGTCGCTTTAGGCACCGATCCATATGCGTGATTATACAGGAGCAACCGTTTCAGAGCCGTAAGGCAATGGGAGGGTTGTTTTTTTAATTTCAGACGTTCAAAAGCTATGCACGCATGGTTTTGAAAAGCTTGGAAATAATACGGGCAAGACGCTTTGGAAGGAGATGATTGGCAGTGGCTAGTTCTCAAGAGAAGGCACTCAGCAGCAGCTTGAAGCACAATATGCAATGGGTTAGCGAGGTGCTGGGCGGAAGCGAGGATTTGTCGATACGTCAATTCCGGCTTCGCGTCGTGACTTCTGTTGAGGCAGCAGTCCTGTTCATAGACGGGCTAGTAAATACAGATCTTGTTCAAGAGAGCATTATTAGCTCATTAATAGCAGGGCCATCACGTTTGGAGAATCTGGAAACGGGAGTGCCAGTTATTCCAAAGCTAATCAAGCCGGATTATTCTAAGCTGCTTCAGCTACTGAAGGAGGACTTACTTCCGGTAGGTGCAGTTGAGCTGCTCACGGAGAAAACGATATTTCTAGAAAAGCTGATGTCAGGAAACGTCTTAATCCTATTGGACGGACATTCAGGAGCGCTGGCAGCAGAGCTTAACGGTTGGAAAGAAAGGACCTTGTCGGAACCGGATTCAGAGACCGTTGTTCGCGGCCCTCGGGAAGGCTTCACAGAAAATATTCGAACAAATACAGCATTAGTCAGGCGAAGAATAAAAAGCCCGAATCTAAGAATTTTGCAGCAAAATCTGAAAATCAAGTCTGGGACGAAGGTTTCGATCGCTTATTTGGAAGGAACAGCACTAAGCCATGTCATAAAAGAGGTCGAACATCGGCTTAGTCTGATTGATATCGATATTTTACTTGAGAGTAACCAATTGGAGGAACTGATACAGGAGGAGGGTTATTCGCCATTTCCGACTGTTAACCATACAGAAAGGCCTGACGTGGCTGCATCGGCCATACAGGAAGGACGGATCGCAATTTTTGTTGATGGAACTCCCATCGTTCTATTGGTGCCTTCTGTATTTATTCAGTTGTTTCAATCGGCAGAGGATTACTACCAGTCTTGGGATATAGGCAGTCTCATTCGTCTGCTTCGTTATGCTAGCTTTTTTATTGCGATGCTTTTGCCATCTATTTATATAGCTATTACAACCTTTCATCAAGAGATGCTTCCTACAATATTGCTGATCAGCATCGCTTCACAGCGTGAAGGGGTACCATTTCCTGCATTTATTGAAGCGTTGGCTATGGAGATCACATTCGAGATATTGCGTGAAGCAGGCATACGTATGCCGAAAACAATAGGGCAGACGGTATCGATTGTCGGAACGCTTGTTATTGGACAAGCAGCGGTTGAAGCTGGAATTGTATCAGCAGCGATGGTTATCGTTGTATCCTTAACGGCTATATCCAGCTTCGTATTGCCCTCATTCAATTTGTCGATTACGGTGCGCATGCTCCGTTTTATTTTTATGGCGCTCGCAGCCTCCTTTGGCATTATCGGAATAGCTGTTGGCATCATTGCGTTGTGCCTCCATTTATGCAGCTTAAAATCTTTCACGATCCCTTATATGACTACGCTTGCTCCGTATGAGAGAAGTAATCAGAAAGACACATTAGTCCGGTTGCCTACATGGATGATGCTAACGAGACCGAGCTTGTTCACAAGGAGAAACCCGATAAGACAGAGCCAAGTGTTAAAGGATATAAAAATGAAGCCTCCTCGGAAATGATGCCGAGCAGTAAAGGGGGAAGGGAAATGCCGAATAGAAAAAGCGTACTTCTGCTATGCTTGGCTGGCTTACTTCTTACAACGGGCTGCTGGGATCGGCGTGAGCTTAATACGATTGGCATTGTAGTAGGCTTGGGTATTGACCTAAAGGACGGTCTTTTCGATGTTTCGGTACAAATGATCAATCCGAATCAACAAACCTCAACCAGTGTCGATAGTCAGACGAAAGTAGCCTTATATAAGCAAAAAAGCTCAACGGTCAAAGAAGCGATGCGCAAGATTAGCGCGATTAGCCCCCGCATAAATTACTTGTCGCATCTACGCATTTTTATTCTAGGAGAAGAGCTGGCTAAAGAAGACATAGAGGAAGTGCTGGATTATTTGTCACGTGATCATGAGGTGAGATCGGATTTCTACATAGTCATAGCTAAAGGACTGCAAGCATCTGACCTATTAAGTATTCTGACACAGATTGATACGATCCCAGCCATTCGCATGTATAACATGCTTAACTTATCAGCTAAAATGTGGGCGCCGACTCTCGGTATTAGAATGATTGAGCTGATTAAAGAGCAAGGCAATCACTACGGGAAAACATCAGTGTTATCTGGGATAGGAGTCAGAGGAGATTTAGAAAAGATTAAAACTAAGCTAAGCGATGAGCTCATCGATCCGCCAGGAAGAATTTACTATGGCGGCATTGCTGTTATGAAGGATCATAAATTAGCCGGGTGGCTGAGTGATACTGATAGTGAATCCTATGTTTATTTGGTTGATAAGGTGAAATATTCGGTACTTCAAGTACCGTGCGGAGAGGATGGAAAGGCTGTGCTTGAAGTGATGGGATCGAGGACAAAGCGAACAGTTAGTCTATCTAACGGAAAGCCCTCTATCAAAGCAGTGATTAGCATGAAAGCAGATGTTAGCGAATTCATATGCGAGAAAAGCCTATTAAGTGCTGAAATGATTGATGAGCTTGAGAATTCGGCCAGCGATAAGCTGAAGCGGCAGCTGGAGAAGACGGTGAAGCATGTTCAGCATAAGTATCAGGCTGATATTTTCGGATTTGGCGAATTAATTTACCGCAAATACCCAAAGGAATGGAAGCGGCTTGAACCGGATTGGGAGCAGCTATTTAAGGACTTGCCAGTCGAAGTTGAAGTAAAGGTTAAAATAAATCATTTGGGTACAGTAAATGAGCAGCTGTACTATGAAGAGAGCGACTAGCTATGGTGTTTACTGTTGTTATATTAATCGCTGCAGCAGGAGCTATGGAGCTCGTATCCATCTATCGAAAACGAGAATGGAAGACGCTGTGGATATATAGTCTGCTTCTGTTGATCGGCAGCGGGGTTATAATCGCGTGGATGCAGGATATCGAGATTCCAAGCCCATATTTCATTATCACTGCTCTATTCCATAAAATGAGCCGCATTATATTCCCAACGGAATAGCTCAGCCGAGAAGAAGAAGGAGAAGGACAGATATGGAAAAAGGGATGATATCGGAGCGGCAGTTCACCATATTAGCGGCTATAACGATTATTGGCGATTCGCTGCTTGTTATGCCTGGTATGTTAGCCTCTGTCGCTAAGCAGGACGCCTGGTTGTCAGCGCTGCTTAGCCTGCTGCTGGGCTTACTAGTAACCTGGCTCTTCTGCATGGCAGCTAAATGCTATCCGAAGCTGAACCTAATCGCCTCTTTGCAAAAGGTTTACGGCAACTGGCTTGGCGCGTTGCTTGCGATCATATTTTTGTTTCACTCTTTAATGACTTCAGGCGTTGTATTGCGCGAGGCTGGTGATTTTATACAGACCCATTCCTTGCCGAAGACACCAACAGTCGCTGTGCTATTGCTGTTCTTAGTCATTATTGTCATGGCGATAAAGCTGAGGCTCGAAGCCTTCAGCCGCACGGCTGAGCTGCTTTTTGGCGTCTTCATCGTCTTTTTTGTTTTCGTGAGCATCGCGCTGCTGCCGCAAATCCAACTGAAAGAGCTGCAGCCTTTCTTTCAGAACGGCTTCATGCCAATTATGAGAGGAGGGCTTATCGGGGTAACATTTTCCTTTGTTGAGGTTAGCGCATTGCTGATGATCGCCCCTTATGTAGCCTGGAACGATAAAAAAATGAGCAATAAGCGTTTTTTAACTGGTGCGCTATTAGGAGGCATCGTTTTGCTGTTCGTTACATTTTATGCGAATACTGTGCTGGGTCCGCTGCTTACGGAAAGACAGATGTATCCAACCTATACGCTGGCTAAAAGAATCAGCATAGGCAATTTCCTCGAGAGGCTGGAAGCGCTTCTGGCGTTTATGTGGGTCATATCGAATTATTTCAAAATCGTGCTGCATGCCTATGCATTGGCAACGGGGCTTGCGCAATTGCTCCGCATGAAAGACTATAGTCAGCTTGCCTTTCCGGTAGCGCTTCTTGTAGTGGCTACGGCGTTGATCATATATCCGAATATAATATTCTTTAACACAGAGCTGACGCGAACATACCCTTTATTTGATCTTACAATTGCATTGGGCATTCCAATGTTGCTCGTAATCGGAGCTTTGTTCCGCAAGGGGGCGAGCTCTATATTAAAATTATAAATACTATCTGCTAAGTTAGGCATTTGCTTGCCAGAAGGCTCATATACTCTATCAGAAATGCTGATTACAGTATTCATAGAATAGAGAAAGGGTGAGCGGTTCTATGCGGCAATGTTTTGAGCTGTTAGTATGCCTCATGCTTATTATGACAAGCATAGCAGGGCTGCCTGCTGCTGTTGCAGAGGCGGAAATGATTGGAGGCGGATCAGGGAGCCAAGCTGTGGCCTCTAGTATTGCCGCGTCATCAAATCACGTGTCGTTGAACGATTCTCAACTCATAAATAGTAGAATAACTGCCGAGCACGCCAATGCTGTCGGTCCGGACGAGAAGATTGTCTACCTTACGTTTGACGACGGCCCTAGCAAGCATACGGAGAAAGTGCTCGATATTTTACGGCAGGAGGAAGTTGCCGCGACCTTTTTTGTATTAGGAGAAGCAGCAGAACGTTACCCTGAATTGCTGAGAAGAGCTGCAGATGAAGGTCATTCGATTGGCAATCATACTTTTGATCATCGATACGAAACGATATATGGAAGATTTGCTGCCTTCGCAGAGCAGATTATTGCAGCTGAGGAGGCTATATATAAAGCCGCTGGCGTTAGAACGAATTTAGTGCGCGCGCCTGGAGGCAGTTATTCGAATTTTGACCAGGGATATTTTGATGCGTTAAGCGAGGCGGGCTATCAGCTGCATGATTGGAATGTTGACAGCGGGGATTCGAAGCGGCGCGGAGTACCAGCCAAGGAAATTATCGCAAATATAAAAGAATCAAAGCTGCCCAATAAAGTGAATGTGCTGCTTCATGACGGAGGAGGGCATGAGGAGACTGTAAAAGCGCTGCCTGATATTATTCGTTATTACAAAGGGCTAGGCTATACATTTGCTGCATTGACCGAGGAGGATGAGCCTATACAATTCAAGGCTGCCCCAAAGCTTAAATGGGATAGGCCGGCTGTAACGAAACGGGAGACGGCTGCGTTCGTCAAGCGTGCAGCGTCGGCGAGGGTGCTGCTGGAACAGGAATTGCTGAAGAGAGCGGAATCTGAGGAAATGAAAGAGAAGGAAAAGAAAGGGCATGCAGTTGGCGGGGTGCCGTATTTAAGGCTGCAGAAAGGCGCGGACTATTTGCAGCTTGCCCCGCATGAATATGAGCTGATCGATGGTTCCATTCATTTATCTCTGAGCAAGCTGATGAACTGGATCGGCGGAGAAGTGCGGTACGATGCTAATCAAGCGATGGCTGTCGGCCATTTAAATGGCGAGAATAAGCAGTGGACGCTGGATAGCGAGCAGTCCTCCATGATAAATGGAGATATAAAGGTGCCGTTGAGAGCGACCCTGAAAGATTTTGACATTGAGATCGATAACTATATTTTCAACAAGGATCAACGCTCCGTTTGGATAAAGAGCTAAGCGCCGACTCTCTAGCAGGTCTAAATGAAGGAAAAGCTGGAGACACTGGAAGATAGATAGATTTATGTTCCAGGAGGCGAAAATAATATGATTAATTCAGAAGCGTTGGCTCAAGAAAGCGGGGCTGCGGTTAATATTCAATGGCCAGAGCCGCCGCATATTCTATTAAGTAGATTGCAGGCTAAGGTAGGGAATGTTTTGCTAGGCAAGGAGAAGGTAATTAAAGAAACGTTAATTGCATTGCTGGCAGGAGGCCATGTGCTGCTGGAGGATGTGCCCGGCGTAGGCAAAACGATGCTGGCGCAAGCTTTTGCACGCGCTGTCGGCGGTGAATATAAACGAATTCAGTTTACTTCCGATATGCTTCCGTCAGATGTGGTGGGCAGTATTGTGCTGGACAGCCGCACCTCGGAGCTTGTCTATCGGCCGGGTCCTATTATGGCGAATATCGTGCTGGCGGATGAAATCAATCGGACTTCGCCCAGAACACAGTCGGCGCTGCTGGAAGCGATGGAGGAACGGCGGGTTACTGTGGAGGGAAGAACGAGAAGGCTGCCAGTGCCTTTCATGCTAATGGCAACGCAAAATCCGTTAAGCTTTGAAGGCACGAATACGCTTCCGGAGGCACAGCTGGACCGCTTTATGATGAGGCTGACGATCGGCTATCCGGATAAGGACTCGGAGCTGAAAATGCTGGAACAATACGCACATAATAAACGAATCGAGCCGGAACGTCTGCGCCCAGTGATGACGACAGAGGAATGGCTGCAAATGCAAGCTGAAACGCGTCAGACGCATGTGCATCCAGCGTTGATGGAGTATACAGCGGCTGTAGGTGCTGCAAGCCGTCAGTTGCCTGACGTGAGGCTAGGCTTAAGTCCGAGAGCGTTGCGCGATTGGTTGAGAGCGGCTCAAGCATCAGCTTATTTAGAGGGAAGAGTATATGTTATTCCAGATGATTTTCTAACTGTGGCAGAAGGCGTGCTGCCGCATCGACTGCTCATGAGCCGAAGCGCGGTTTCCAGCGGGATGGATACCTATGCCGCGCTGCGCAAATTACTTCGCGAGTGCCCGATTCCGGCTGCTGCTGGCGGATATGTGGGCGGGAGAAGACGATGAGTGCACATAGCGGCAGCTTAAAGGATAATCGAGCAGCGATACGCTTGCCGCTCTACCGTACGAGATGGATGGTTTGGCTCCTGCTAATCGCGGGCTGGCTGGGAGGAGCAACAGCAATTGTCAGCCGCGGCGGAGCAGTGGAATGGTTTATGACTGCTGTCATAACGATTATTGCACTAATAAGCGGGCTGGCTCCTTATATGGCTACAAAAGGCATAGAGGCTGTGCGGATCGTATCCCGAACGCAGGTGGAGAGCGGCGGAGAGGCAGAGGTGTCACTTGTTGTGAAGCGGGCTTATACGGTGCCATTTGTCTGGCTGGCCGTACAGGACTTGGCAGTCAATCAAACCTCAATGGCTGACCGTCATGTTCGGTTTCGCGTTGTTCAACTGGCTCCTTGGTTGCAGGAAAGCAATGTCACTTATACGTTAAAGGAGCTGGAGCGCGGCAAGCATCAATTCGCTGAAGTGACGATAACAGCAGGCGATTGGCTCGGATTAACAGCGGTGCACAGGCGCTTAAAGGTCGAATCCGAGCTTATTGTGCTGCCGAGTGCTCCGGTACGCGGAGGGATATCCTTGGAGGATGGCGGAGCGGACTTGCACATGGAGGAGCCGCCGCTTAGCGCAGATGATCGAAATGAGCTCGTAGCTGCAGAGCTTAAAACCTCAATGGGCAGAGAAGGAATCGGTCCGGAGAGCCGGCCGTTTCGAGAAGGAGATTCACTTCGTCATGTGGATTGGCGCTCCGCTGCGAGGGGAAGCGACTGGATGACGAAGCTGCACAGCCATGAGCGACCGATTCAGAAGCTGATCGTGCTGGATACGGCAGCAGATTCCTATGAGCGAAAAGACAGACTATTCGACGCGGCGGCCAGCTGGGTTTCGCTAGCGCTAGAGGAGGCGGTGCTTGCCGGGAATGAAGCGGTACTGCTCACAGGACAGCAGCATAAGGCGCCGTTCGCAAGTGCAAGCGGGCAAACGAGCGGTCATGCTGGCGGAGCAAGTGTGAGCGGGCAAACGAGCGGTCATGCTGGCGGAGCAGGTGTGAGCGGGCAAACGAGCGGTCATGCTGGCGGAGCAGGAGTGAGCGGGCAAACGAGCGGTCATGCTGGCGGAGCAGGTGCGAGCGGGCAAACGAGCGGTCATGCTGGCGGAGCAGGTGCAAGCGGGCAAACGAGTGGTCATGCTGGCGGAGCAGGTGTGAGCGGGCAAACGAGCGGTCATGCTGGCAGAGCAGGTGTGAGCGGGCAAACGAGCGGTCATGCTGGCGGAGCAGGTGTGAGCGGGCAGGATAGGGTGGACATGTTGTATGGCAGCGGCGAGAGATCTTCGTATTATGCCGCCATAGAGGGGGCGAGAACGAGGCTGTACGAGCTTCAGCTGCACCTCGCTCAGCTTCGTGCATCGGATGATTGCCGACTGCGTGATGAAGTAAAGGAGCTTCTTAAGTCTGGCATTCGAGAAAGCACATTGTATGTATTTACAGGCGATTGGAGAAGCGGAGCGGTATGGTGCGAGCTGGCTGCGCTTGCTGCAGAGCATAGCTGCCGACTGCAGCTGTTCATTGTAACGGGGAGTAGTGTGCCGTCATTCGCGATGCGAGAAACGCAGAAGTGGCTGGAAAGCTGCGGAATGAAGCTTAGCTGGCTGCATGAGCCGGAGCGGGCAAGCAGGCAACCTTTTGCAGAAGAAGGGGGTGCTTTCTATGCCTATGCCAAGAACTGAAGCGGATGACTATTTTGTATATCGGCTCCTCACAAGCGCTCTTCTTTTTGGATTGCTTATTGAATGGCTGCTGCCGTGGACAAGTGCAGGATCGGGGGCGATGCTGCATAAGCCTGCGGTTCTATTTACGGTAATTGGTGTTATTTTAGCAGTTGGCGCGTTGCGGCTTCCGACGGTTGCAGCTTTTTTCATCAACAGTGTGATTTGCTTGCTGAGTCTTACGCTTTTGTTTTCCACGGATGAGCATAATGTTCTGGAAGGCGCGGTTCAGCTATATTTTGCACTGGCGGAGCAAGTAAAGAGTATTGCTGAAGGAAACTTATGGCTTCAGAACGGGGAGCTTCGCACATTGCTGCTGTTTGTCGGCTGGGCGATGCTGGCTCCGGCGTTGCAGGCGCTGCTTTGGCTCCGGCAGGTTGCAGTTATTTTAGCTGGTTTGACTATTTTGTATTTGCTTACACTGCATGTATGGCTTGGCATGGATGTGATGTCCGCGCTTATGCGCACTGTAGCAGAGGGACTAGCGCTCAGCGCTATCGTAGCAGTGCCGCGTATTCAACGCATTATGGGCAGCGCGGTCAGCAAAGTAAGCAGCCGTTACGGGAGCTGGTTTGCTGGAGCGTTATTCGCTCTGATGGTTGTCGTCGGCTGCGGCATGCTTTTCTCAGGGGGACGTGAGTCAACGATGCCTCCCGCGAGCTGGTCCATCCGACTTAACGATACATTGCATGAAGCAATAAAAACAGCCGGAAATAAAAGCACGTCTTCAGAAACGGTCATGTACGCAAATGTCGGTCAAAGCGCTGGCAAAGCCATTAGCGGATACGGCATTGACGACAACGAGATGGGAGCGCCATTAGCACAAGATCATACACGATTGTTCATTGGCACCTCGCCCGTCAAGGCCTACTGGAGAGGCGAAACGAAAAGTCAGTATGACGGTCGCGGCTGGAGTAACGAGGAAAATATTCCAGTACTGCGCTCCGTCAACAGCAAAAGCGAGAAGAAGAAGCAAGCAGCAGGCAATGCGGGGACGAGTCTAGCATATGCAAGCGGTGCAGGAGATCTGGAGGCTGCGGCTTCTTTGCAAATGGTTTCTGAAGAACTGCTTGCCGCTAATGATCTCGAAGACATGAATGACATTTGGTTCGAGGACTTTTCTGCCCGTACCATTGAACAAAGCGTTTCTTGGGACAAGCCTGCGGCTGGGCTTCCTTTGTTTTCGTCAGGCTTATCGGGCAAAGTAACGGAGCTGATCGCTGCGGATCCTCGGAGAAAGCTGGGAAGCTATGCCGTATATTCTGATTCGGAAGCCTTGTTTATGCCCTCAGATAAAGTGAAAGCAGCCGCTTACACGATCGAGAGTCAATTGCCTCTGACGGAGCAGGAGCTGCTGCGTTATTTGCGGCAGCAAGAGAGACAGGAGCATGCATGGAATGCAATTGAGAGCGGTCAATCATGGTCAGTGAATAGTGAAGCGGGTTTAAGCGAGCAAGAGCTGGAGCGTTATTTGCAGCTGCCGTCAGCTCTGCCGGGACGTGTGACAGCACTGGCTGCAGAGGTAGCAGGCGGCGGGGTGACAAGCCGGTACGATCAGGTAAAAGCGATTGAGGATTATTTGCAGGATAGCTATTCCTATACGATTGAGGAGAGCAAAGTTCCTCTGTCGGGTTCGGATTTTGTCGATGACTTTTTATTCGAGCAGCAAATGGGCTATTGCGTCCATTTCTCGACTGCGATGGTCGTCATGCTGCGTACGCAAGGCATTCCTGCACGTTGGGTAAAAGGATTTACAGCAGGCGATGAAATAGGTGAAGCAGTCGGCTTAAAGCAGAATTACGAGGTGCGTGCGTCCGATGCTCACGCATGGGTAGAGGTTTACTTCCCCGGAGCAGGCTGGGTCAGCTTTGATCCGACGCCGGGCTTCTCCGGCGTCGTCGAAGATGTTGCCGCCGCTGCATTCGCAAGCGGTGACTTCGATGCAGCCGCCGCCGTTGACGCAGGCGGCGGTACAGCTTCGCGCGAGGCGGCAGCCATCCTCGCGCAGCTGCAAGCTGCGGCGGCATCGCCCGCCGCAGTCAGCGCCGCAGGCGCGGCCGCGCTGGCGGCGGCGCTTGCCGCCGCCGCCGTGGCGCAGCGGCAGCGGCTGCGCTTAGCGCTGGCGCTGCGCCGCTACGGCGCGGCTTATGCCGGCGTCGCGAAGCTCGCCGGCGGCAGTGCGGAGGCACGCCCCGCCTTGGGCGGCGTGCCGGAGGCGCCTGCGCCGCTGGCGCCGCGTCCGCGCAGCGGGCGCGAACGCGCGCAGGCGCTGGCCGCGCAGAGCGCGAATGCGCGCTTGCGGGCCAGTATGGCGTCAGCGGCGGCGGCTATGTCGCCGCTGGTGAACAAGCGCTTCGGCGGCGAGCTTTCGCCGAAGCTGACAGCGCGCGAGTACGCCGCCGCTGTGCGGGCGGGGCTCGCGCCGGAGCAGCAGCAGGCGTTGCATCGCCTGACCTGCTGGCTGGAGGAAGCGATGTTCAGCGTGCCGGGAACATGGACAGGCGCGCCGACACCGGCTGAGCTCTCTGCCGCTGTACGCATTTTATGCAAACGACCTGCAGCCAAAGTTACTTCAAAGCTTCGCAGCAACTAATGATTTAGAGAAGCTAAGTTATTAACAATAGTATGTAACAATGGTGGACCGCTCCTTTATCCAATCGGATGGAAGGGGCGGTTTTTGTGCATAAAACTTTGCACCAATATTTTGCACCGATACTATGCTCCACACCTTGCACCAATATTTTGCACCGATACTATGCTCCACACCTTGCACCAATATTTTGCACCGATACTATGCTCCAC
>Ga0182739_1000180_pt1 | contig 112352 bp, 86 predicted proteins | sample eDN5th30CBELigBY_FD_128873 | JGI IMG/M metagenome (GOLD analysis project Ga0182739, IMG submission 128873) | Enriched backyard soil microbial communities from Emeryville, California, USA - eDNA 5th pass 30_C BE-Lig BY (version 2) (version 2) | ecosystem: Environmental > Terrestrial > Soil >...
ATTGAAGATAAAGCGGTTGCCCGAACAACCCGCCCTTTCTCCTGAAAACACGATTTCGATCGAAGCGGAGGATTTTACCTATCAATCCAAAGGCAAAGCGAAGGTGAAAAAACGGCCCGGCAGTCAAGGAGGATATGCGGTGACGGACATCTCCGGCAGGGGCCACAGCCTCGGCTGGCGGTTCACCGTGGCCACTGCAGGGCAGTACCATCTCAAGATCCGGTATGCCACTCCAAAGCCCGACCTTCGGGCCGCTATCATGATCGACCAGGCCATCCCCGGCGAAGCAATGCGGGAGGTTCTCCTGCCCGCAGGCGACGGTTTTGGCGCTTCGGCGAAGAACTGGAAGGAGACGATGGTTAGTGATCGCAACGGAACGCCGCTTGTATTCAACCTTTCCGCGGGCGAGCACGAAGTGCGCTTGAGCCGGATGACAGAGGCCGTTGAACTCGATTCCCTGCTTTTCACCGGCGCGGAGTAGCCATCGCGTGCCAACGTCAGATCAGTATCTCATGAAACAGATTAATATCGGGATGATCGGGTGTGGAGACATCGCGCATTCCCACCTCGCGGCTCTTTCGAAAATCCGACAGGCGAGGGTCGCTGGGTATGTCGATCTCCGGCAGGAGGCCGCAACCGCCTTTCTTGAGCAGTACGGCGGTTCCATGGCATCGACGGATGCCGATGCCCTCTTTGACGACCCTTCCATTGATTGCGTCCACATCTGCACGAGACACGATTCCCACGCCGACCTCGCGGTGCGCGCTCTCCATGCCGGTAAGCATGTCATGCTGGAAAAGCCGGTCGCGCTTTCCCTGGCGGAGTGTCGCCGGATACTGGAGGCGGAACAGCGCGCCGGATCTCTCCTGATGATGGGCTTCAAGCTCCGTTTTTATCCGCTGATCCAAAAGGCGAAACGTTTTATCGGAAAGCCGAGCATGGTCACGGTGCAGATCGCCGACAACCGTTGGAGCGACCGGTCATGGGCGCAGGACCCGGTTCAGGGCGGGGGCAACCTGCTCGCCCAGGGGTGTCATGCCACCGATCTTCTCTGTTATTTAAGCGGTGGAAGGCCGGAGACGATTTACTCCATGGCCTCCAACCATACCCACCCGGAGAGTCCCCATCCGGATCACTGCATCGCCTCCATCCGGTTTTCAAACGGCGCTTTGGGAAGCTGGGTGCAGGGCGACTCCTCGGTGGCCGGGTTGACGGGCAAATTCCTGATTCAACTCTTCTCCGAAAGCGGAAAGTCCGTGCAAATCTATGACCGGGGCCGGAAGGCATTCTTTGTTGATGGAAAGCAACGCTGGCTGGAAGAGATGGCAACGGAAGAGGGATTTCTTCGCGAAAACCAGGCTTTCATCGAAGCGATCCTCGAAAACAGGCCCGCCCCGGTCTCCCTGGAGGAAGGAATCCTCGCCCTGCAACTGGTTCTCGGCGCCATCGAATCGGCGCGGATGGGGCAGCCGATGGAGATTCACTCATTCAGCCAACCGATCATCTCAACATGAACTCAACCTCTCCTGTCACATCGCCGCCGTCCCTTGAAGCCCGCCGGATGGTCTTCACCGGGAAGCAACAGGTCGACCTGGAATCCTTTGAACTGAAGCCGCCGGGCGAGGGCGAGATCCTCGTCCGCACCCGGACTTCGCTGATGAGCACCGGCACCGAAAACATCGTCTTCAACCGGTTGTTCGATCCCGGGACCCACTGGGACCGGTGGGCAAAGTATCCTTTCTATCCCGGTTACGCCTCGGTAGGCACCGTGGAGGCGGTCGGCCCCGGAACTTCGGTCAAGGAGGGCGATCATGTCGCATTCGGTCTGGGACATCGTTCCCACGACCTTCTTCGGGAGTCGGATTACTGGCCGATCCCGGCTGAAGTCCCATTCGGGGAGGCGGTCTGGTTTTCCCTCGCCAAGATCGGCTTTATGGGAGCGAAGGCGGCGGAGTATCGGCTCGGGGATCGTGTGCTGATCATCGGCGCCGGTCCCATCGGGCAGATGTCGATCCGCTGGGCGCGGGCTGCAGGCGCCGCTTCCATCATTGCCGTCGATGCCGTGGCCGGCAGGCTCGCGCTTGCCCGGCAGGGCGGGGCGACCACGGTGATCGAGGCTCCCATTGAGCAGGCCCGCGAGCAGATCCTTGCCGCCAACCACGGCGCGCTTCCCCGCGTGGTGATCGACTCGACCGGAAACGCCCGGGTCTTTGAGAGCGCGCTAAAGATGGCGGCCAGGTTCGGGACCGTGGTGATCCTCGGCGACACGGGGCAGCCGCAGATGCAACACCTGACCGGCGACGTGATCCTTCGGGGACTGACCGTGCGCGGGGCTCATGCCACCCATTACACGGACGAATGGAGCAACACCACCATCAACCGCCTTTTCTTTGACCTGGCCAGGAGAGGCGACTTTGCCCTTTCCGGTTTGATCTCCCACCGGTTCGCCCCGGAACAATGCAGGGAAGCCTACGAACTGGCCAACCGCGACCGGGCGAGCACCATGGGCATCGTCTTTGACTGGACCTGACCGCGGCGGGAAATTCAGGAGCATGGCGATGGAGCGCCGGCTCCGGGCATGATCAAACGGCTTCGCGCTCCGCTTCCGGCGGCTCCAGCGGCAGATGGAGGCAGACTTCCATCCCGCCTGACAGATTACGCAACGTGACATCGCCGCCGTGACCCCGGATGATCGAGCGCGTGATCGCCAGCCCAAGCCCGACGCCCCCGGTGCTGGTGTTTCGCGAAGTCTCGGCGCGTACAAACGGAGCGAACACCCGCTCGTGCTCGCTTTCCGGAATCCCCGGCCCCTGATCGCGCACCAGAATATTGACGCCGCCTGAGGCGGCTTCCTCCGGAGCCGACCGTGGCCCGCGCCCGGCCTCGGTTTCACGGTGCGAACCATCCAGTTCCAGATTAACGGCTGCGCCATGGCCGTAGCGGACGGCATTTTCAATCACGTTACGCACCGCCCGGCGTACCGCATCAGGACGGCAGAGACACGGCAGGCGGGCATCGCCATGATAGGCCACTTTCCAGCCGAGGTCGGCCAGATCGTCGCAAAGGCTTTGCAGCAGGGCGTTGAGATCGACCACGCGGGTCGGGTCCGCAATCGCTTCGGAGCGGGCAAACGCCAGGGCCGCTTCCGTCATCGCCTGCATCTCGTCGAGGGTAGCGATGATCTTTTCGCGCACCTCCGCGTCTTCCACGAACTCCGCCCTCAGCCGCAGGGAAGTGATCGGCGTCCGCAGGTCATGCCCGATCGCCGCCAGCATCCGCGTGCGATCCTCCATGAACCGATGAAGCCGTGTCTGCATGCGATTGAAAGCCTCCATCGTCGCACGGATATCGGCCGGACCCTCCGGCACCAAAGGTTGCACCTGATCGCCGCGACCGAGCCGCTCCGCCGCGCCGGTCAGTTGCCGCAGCGGGCGGGAAAGCCGCCGCGCAATGAAAATCGCCGCGACAAGGAAGATGAGGATCGTCAAAAAAAGCGTCGTATAATAGCCGGGGGTGAGCGCCGTGCGCATCAGATAATCCGGTTTTGCATAGATGGTATGGAGCCACTGCCCATCGCCGAGGTCCATGGCAAAGCCGAAGCCGTTCCACTCCGGCAGCCTCAGGACATAGACGGCCTGTTGCGGCAGCCAGTTGCTACCCGGCAGGAGCTGCCACTCCGCCGCAGGCGAGCGGCTCAGAGGGCTTTCGTTCGCGAAAAGGCTCTCCGTCAGGTGGGTGCGGCTGGCGCCGGGTACGGAACGGGCAAGCTGCTCCCGCGCGTGGCGAATCCACTCCTGCACTGCCGCCGCGCGATGCGCTTCGTCGCCCCCCTCCGGTTCCGGCCCCTCGCGGCTGATCCAGTAACGGGTCAGCGGAGTCTCGACGGTCCCGACCGTGGTCGCCCGTTTCTCCGGGGTCATCGCCTGCGCGAGCCGATAAGCCGAGACCGCCCGCCCGAGGCATTCCTCCTGCATCACGTTGCGCATCATCCGCATCCGTTCCACCCGGTAGACGAGCAGGGAAACCGCCTGCGAAAGCGCCACCGCCAGCAGAATCAGCAGGATCAGTTGCGTATGGAGCGTCCGGGGCAGCCACTTTCTCATTGCGTCCGGACCTCCGGCGTAAACTGGTAGCCATCGCCCCAGCAGGTCTTGATCAGGGTCGGCTTGCCGGGATCGGGCTCGATCTTCCGGCGCAGGCGGCTGACCTGGTTGTCGATGCTGCGGTCCCATACGTCCGCTTCGCGGCCTGAAGTCAGCTCCAGAAGCTGGTCGCGCGAAAGGGTGACGCCCGGGCGTTCGAGAAAGACGCTCAGGAGCCGCGCCTCCGCCGTACTGAGCGGGGTCGCCACGCCGTCGGGCCCCGTCACCTCGCGGCGGCGGAGATCAAAGAGCCGGTCCGCAAAGGCAAAACGGTGGGGCGGCTGCGCGGGCCGCACCGCGGCTTCGGCTGCGGGCGTACGACGCAATACGGCCTTGATCCGCGCCAGCAATTCGCGGGGATTAAACGGTTTGGTGACATAATCGTCGGCTCCCATCTCCAGTCCCACGATCCTATCGGTATCCTCCGCGACCGCCGTCAGGAAGATCATCGGCAGGGAACTCGTGCGCGGATCGGCCCGCAACGCCCGGCAAAAGGTCAACCCGTCGCCTCCCGGCATCAGGATGTCGAGCACCAGCAGATCGGGCGGATCATCCACCGGCAGCCGTTCGAACGCCGCGATGCTTTCCGCAGCGCTCACGCGGTAACCATGCTCGCCAAGGTAACGGACGAGCAGTTCACGAATCTCTTCGTGATCATCGATCACCACGACATGATACGGCTGAATGGACGGGGAAAGGGCCACAACGGAGGGAACCTATCACCGCTCGCCGCCGCGCTCCATGTTGAAATTGTAAGAAACTGTCCCCGCTTCCGGCGCATTCTGACACATCTGGTTACAATTTTTCCCCCTCGCTGACACACTTTCTCCGCGGGAGCATGCTAGCTTTGTCGGCAATGCTCATCGTCCTCCTCGCCCTTCGCTACAAATACACCATCGGGGTGCTTGCGATCCTGATCCTCCTCTTTGGGGGCATGAGCGGCCGCCGGATGTCGACCGACATCCTCCCCCGGGTCGACAGCCCGGAGATGACGCTGGTCTGGACCTACAACGGTCTCAATGCGCAGGAAATGGGCGCGAAGATCACCTCCTTTTCCGAAATCGCCATCCTTAACAACGTCGACGACCTGCGCGAAGTCCGCACGGAGTCCTCCAACGGCGTCGGACTCGTCAAGCTTCGCTTCCAGCCTTACGCCGACATGAATACCGCGCTCGCGCAGGCCACCTCCGTCTCCCAGACCCTCCTGCGCCGGATGCCCTCGGGAACCACGCCGCCGCTGATCGTCCGGACCAGCCCCTCCAGCGTGCCGATTGTCCAGATGGTCCTCTCTTCGGACACCATGAGCGGCGGGGCGCTTTACGACTACGCACGCCTGCGGCTGCGCGCATCGCTCCAGAGCATCCCCGGGATGCGCATCTCCCTGCCGTACGGCGGCGCGGCGCGGCAGGTCATGATCGATCTCGATCCCGACGCGCTTCACGCCTTCGGCATCTCCGCGTCGGAAGTCAGCGCCGCCGTTTCCCGGCAAAACCTGACGCTCCCCTCCGGCTCCCTGCGGGAAGGGGGGCGGGATCTGCCGATCAGCCTCAATGCGAGCCCCGAAACCGTTCACGCCTTTCTCGACCTGCCGCTACGTTCCGCAGATGGCAAGATGATCCTGCTTCGCGATGTCGCCAATGTCCGCGACGGGGAGGCGGTCTCGACCAACATCGCCCGGCTCAACGGTCAGAACGCCGTGATGGTCTCGATCCTCAAGCTCGGCAACGCCTCCACGGTCGGCATTCTCGACGGCATCATGGAGCGGATGGACGAAATCCGCGCTTCCGCACCGCCCGGCATGACCATCGAGCCGATCTTTGACCAGTCGGTCTTTGTCCGCGCCGCGGTGAACGCGGTGGAACACGAGATCATGCTGGTCGGCGGACTCGTCGCGGCCGTGGTGCTGATTTTTCTCGGCTCCTGGCGCTCGACACTGACGGTCCTCACCTCCATTCCGCTCGCGCTCCTCTGTTCCGTCGGCGGGCTCTATCTGGCCGGGGCCTCCTTCAATCTCATGACGCTGGGCGGGCTGGCGCTCGCCATCGGCATCCTGGTCGACAACTCGCTGGTCGAGATCGAGAACATCAAGCGGCATATCGCACTCGGCAAAACCGTGCGGCAGGCAATTATCGACGGCGCACGGGAGGTCGCCTTCCCGGAACTGGTCTCGACCCTCTCCATCTGCATCGTTTTTCTTCCGATCTTCCTGCTGACAGGAACCGCCGCCGACGTTTTCCGCCCGCTGGCGCAGGCGGTTGTCTTCGCCATGCTTGCCAGTTACCTGTTGGCGCGCACGCTGGTGCCCACCCTCGCATCGCTCATCCTTCCGGCGGAACTCAGCCTCGCCCGGCGTCATGCGGGCCAGCGTCCCGGCATCTTTGCGCGGGCTCATCACCGGATGGAAAGCAGCCTTGAGCGCCTCGGCGAAAAGCAGGGCGCGGTCCTCGCCTTTCTGCTCTCGCGCAAGCTGTTGATCGGCGTGCCGGTCGGCATCGCCCTTGCCATCGGCGCTTTCTCCGCATGGCGCAACGGTCAGGAGTTCTTCCCCCGCACCGATGCCGGATTGATGCGCCTTTTTGTCCGCATCCCGAGCGGCATCCGGGTGGAGGAAACCGCACGGGTCATGGCCGACATCCAACGCGAGATGCGGCGGCTGATTCCCGCCGACGAATTGCAGTTCATCGTCGAAAACATCGGCGTCCCCAGCGCCATCAACCAGGCGTGGATTGAAACGACCTCCATCAGCCCGTCCGACGGCGAGATCCTTGTCCAGCTTCACGGCGACCACGCGCCGACCGACGGCTATATCGAGGCGATCCGGACCATGATGGCGGAAAAATTCCCCGGGGTCCGGTTCTTCTTCCGCCCGGCGGACGCCACCAGCCAGACGCTCGCCTCCGGTGCGCCGGGCACCTTTGAGATCCGCTTCATCGGCCGCGACGCTCCCGGCAATCTCGCCCGGCTCCGCGAAGTGCAGGAAGCGATGGGGGCGATGAAGGGGATGGTCGACATCACCCAGCGCGAAGTGCTCGACCAGCCCGGCTACTACGTCCGCATCGACCGCGCCCGCGCCGCAACCCTCGGGATCACGCAACAGGATGGCGCCAACGCGCTCCTGACCGTGCTCGGCAGCGGCGGGAGCGTGGCGGCCAACTTCTGGTCCGACCCGACCACCGGCACCTCCTACGATGTCCAGGTGATCGCTCCGCCGCTGTCGCTGGAATCGGTCGAGGATCTTTTGAATCTCACCGTCCGCCCATCGACCGGGAACGGCGCACCGGTGCCGCTCCGCGCTTTTGCGGAGGTGGTGGAACGACGTTCCCCGGCGAGTGTCTCGCGGACCATGCTCCAGCCGACTTTCACGCTGGTCGCCAACCTGACCGGGCGCGATCTCGGCAGCGCCACCCGTGAACTCGAGCAACTTCTCGACCAGGCCCGCGCCAAACTCAAACCGGGCAACCGGATCGAGCTGACCGGACAGGCCGCGCTGATGAAAACCTCCTACCGGGAACTGATCGGCGGTCTCGGCCTGGCCGCCGTGCTGGTCTTTCTCGTGATGGTGGTCAACTTCCAGTCGTGGTCGCTCCCGTTTGTGGCAATCAGCGGGCTGCCGGTGGCGATATCGGGAGCCCTCTTCGGCCTTTACGTGACCGGCACCCCCCTCAGCGTCCCGGCGCTCATGGGGATCATCATGGTCGTCGGCGTCTCCACCGCCAACAGCGTTCTGGTCAGCAGCTTTGCGCGGGACCGTGTCGAGGCCGGGGCGACGCCCGCCGCCGCAGCGGTGGAAGCCGCCACCACGCGCCTTCGGCCGGTCCTGATGACCGCCATGGCGATGATCCTCGGCGTGATCCCGATGGCGCTGGGACAGGCGGAGGGGGGCGAACAAAACGCTCCCTTGGGACGCGCCGTCATCGGCGGGCTCCTTTTTGGAACTTCGGCCTCGCTCTTCCTGGTCCCGATCGTCTTCGCCGCCGTGCGCAGCCGCTTCCCCGGAAGGAAACCTGCCGAAGAACCCTCCGGCCCGGCTCCCGTCCGGACGCCGTCGCCTGCCATGGCTACCCCTTCAACTCTTTAATGTCATGTTAGCCTATCACTAAAACGATGAAAAGAATCCTGCCTCTTCTCCTGTTTCCGCTGGTGGCGTTGGCCCGGCCCGAAACCGCGGCCCTCCCGGCGGTCACGATCGTCCACCCGAGCCCCGCCCGCGAATCCCGCGCCTACGAACTCCCCGGGCGCACCGAGCCTTACGAAGCCGCCCACCTTGCCACGCGCGCCACCGGGATCATTAGCGAACGCCGCTTCGACATCGGGGACCGGGTGGAAACCGACGAAGTGGTGGCGCTGGTCGATGCTCCCGATATCGACCACGCCGTGGAAGCGGCCCGCGCCGCACTGCTTCAGGCGGAAGCGAAAGCCCGAAACGCCCGCAAACTCGCCGACCGGGCCTCCCGGCTTCACAGGGAACGCGCCCTTTCCCGGGAGGAGTTTGAAAGCCGCTCTTCCGCTTCCGAGGAAGTCGACGCCGCCGTCGCAGAAGCAAAGGCCCGGCTTGCCCGCCTGGAAGCCCAGCAGGGATTCGCCACCGTTCGCGCCCCTTTTTCCGGTGTCATCGCCGCACGAAACTTTGACAGGGGCGACCATGTCCGCGGGGATGCCGCCGCCGGGCAGGCATGGCTCTACCAACTGGTGCGGCTGGACAAGCTGCGCTTTTCGGTCAATGCCAGCCCCGATGTCGCGCTGCGGCTGCCGCCGGGAACCGATGCCGCCGTCGCCTTCCGTGAGTTTCCCGGAAAACAATTCGAAGCGAAGGTCACCCGTTCCAGCCGGGTCTTTGATACCGCTTCGGGCACCATGCGGGTCGAGTTGCTGTTGGAAAACGGCGACCTGAGCCTCCCTGCCGGGCTGACCGGGACCGCCACCTTTCGGCTTGGACCTCCCGAAGGCACCTTTCTTGTACCGACCAACGCCTTGATCTTGCGCGAAGGCAAGTCGAAGTTGGGCACGGTCTCCGACAACAAGGTGGCATTCGTCGAAGTGCTCACCGGCCGCAACCTCGGGGTGCAGGTCGAGGTCATCTCGCCTCTGCTGAGTGAAAAAAGCGCCGTGATCATCAATCCCAACGCCATGCTCCGGGCCGGGGAAACCGTCGTCTCCAACCCTCTCGCTTCCAGAAACCGGCTCGCGCAGGAGAGTGCGCCCGGAAAACAGGCTTCGCCCAAGGCGGAGCGGTCATGGCACGCGACTTCCGAACCTTGATTCCCTCATTCCAAACAAGACTTATGAAAACACTACGATTAAATCCACTCCGCCTCTTCCTTCTTTTCGCCGTCATCGGTGGCATCGCCTTGCAGGGTAACCCTTTTTCCAGGGCTGCCTCCGGCGTCGAATGGCGAACCGACGGTGCCGCCGTTCTGAAAGCCAAACAGGATCGCCCCATCCTGCTTCGGTTCACCGCAAGCTGGTGTCCGCCCTGCCGGGTCATGAATGCCAATGTCTGGCCCAACGCCGAGGTGGCCGGGATGGTCAACCAACATTTCATTCCGGTGGAACTCGACATTGATCAACCCGAAGTCCGGGAGATCGCCGACCGGTTTGAGATCATCGCCGTCCCGACGATGGTCCTGCTCAATGGCAATGGAAAGGAGCTGGACCGGGCCAACTTCATGGACGTCAGGGAAACGATGAAGTTCCTCGAACAGGCTCGCAAGCCATAAGAGGCTGTGAAAAAAGTCCTTCAACGGCCATGGAACAGCCCGTTAAGGACGGCTAATCCCTTGCCGGTCGACAGAGCAACGATGGTGTGATAGCTTCAGCCGAGATTTCATCCATCCTAAACGCGCAAATGTCCTGGATCAAAATTGGAACCCGTGAAGAACTAAAGCAACGCAAGGTCGTCACGGTGCGAGGCTGCGACCGGCGTATTGCCGTATTCTGGAACGACGGAGAACCGCAGGCCGTGGACAACCGCTGCCCGCACATGGGCTTTCCCCTGGATCAAGGCAGCGTTCAGGAAGGAATTCTGACGTGCCATTGGCACCATGCGCGGTTTGCCTTGAAAGGCGGGTGCGCCTTCGATCTTTACGCGGATGATGTGCCGACGTTCGCTGTCCGGGAGGAGGATGGAAACCTTGAGGTCAGCGATCAACCGGAGACCGCACCGACAGAAGCCTATTACCGGAAGCGGTTGCGCCGTGGACTGGAACAGAACCTCAGTCTGCTTCAGGCAAAAAGCATCGTCGGCCTGCTCAAGTCGGGAGTCCCGGTCCCGGACATCCTCCGTCAGTTGGCAGAGTTCGGCTGCGAAAATCATGAAGCATGGGCCGACGGAATGACGCTGATCGTGCTGATGGCTCATCTTGATCCGGTGCTTTCCGACAAAACCCGGGTCTATGGGATCTGCTGGGCGGCCCGGCAGATCGCGGCGAACTGTTCCGGTCAACCGCGGCGGCGTGAGCGGGGAGCTTTGACTGGGGCCAATGAAACACTGGATCGTCTTCAGGACTGGTTTCGGGAGTTTGTCCTCATGCGGCATCGCGACGGCGCGGAGCGGGCGCTCCTGACCGCCAATGACCTTTGCCGTGATCAGGGAGACCGCCAAAGAACCCTCGCCGGAGCCATCCTGCAACGGGTCTATATCGATACCGGGCATCTCTACGACTTTACGAACAAGGCCCTCGAACTGGGGGCTCTCCTGAATACCGGGAAGGAAGACTTCTGGCCGAAAATATTGCCGCTCCTGATCCCGGAAGCTGTCGAAGGGCGGGGAGAAGAAGATCGCGCGGCGTGGCGCAATCCATTCGATCTCATCAGCGCCATCCGTTCCGCCGAAGCGGAGTTGAAGGACATTCCACCGGGGCGCGATGCCCCGCCTCCCGATCTCAGGGATATTTTGCTGGGCGGAAACTCCGGGGAGATCCTTGGCACTCTGGTCAGGGCCATCAAGTCCCAGGCTGATCCCGGGTTGATCGCCCGCGAGATCGCTCTTGCGGCAGCCTGGCGGCTGGCACATTTCGCTCCATCCAATGACCTGGGCGATTGGTTCACCCCCGTCCATGGTTTCATCTACGCAAACGCCGTCGTGCAGACCTTCAAGCGGAGTCCATCTGCGGAGCTTTATCCCGCGCTGCTGCATGGAGCGATGACGGTATTCCAGGACCGCTTTCTCAACGTACCCGCCGGGGCATACCCGAAGATCCCAGCCGCAAAGGAAAGTCTGGACCCGGAGCTTCCGGGCCAACTGTTAAAAGCGATGGACCATGCCCCCAATCCCCGCGAAGTGGTTGCCATGGCGGTGCGCTGGATCAGAAGCGGCGGTTCCATTGATCGACTGACGGACTGTCTGGCATGGGCGGCCATCCGCGAAGACCTCGATTTCCACAAGATCCAGGCAATCGAGGCAGCCTTCCAGCTTTCAAAAGATACCGACGGGATCGAGGATCGCGCCTTGCTATTCGCCGGAGCCGCCCGATACCTCGCCGCGCATTGCCCGACCCCGCGCTCGCGCCAGCAATCCACCCGAACCGCCCTGGCGCTGCATCGTGGGGAGTCGTTGGGTGATCTCCAGCAATAGGCCCGAAAGGCATCCGCTTCAGTATCAGTGTCATCGGGTCAATCCCGATTTTTTCGCCCTGAATAATGTTACGGAACCGATACGATTCAAGTGCCTGACGCCGTATCACCGGAGCAACCTCCCGGGTGCAGAAGGACCGTCCATCCACGAGCCATTGACCAGGGTGAAAGTCTGAAGAGGAGGGATTCCCCGCTCGTTGCTATAGATCTGCTGGACCAGTGTGCTGACCGCCGCCCGTCCGACTTCGAAGGCGTTTTGATTCAATCCGGCGATTTCGGGCTTGTCCGCTTTCCAACTAAGCGTCGCGAAACCGATCTCTCCATCCGGCCTCCCGGAAATCTCTTCATGGAAGAAATTGTTAAACAGGGCGGAGCGGGCCACCACGGCATCCACCTTATGTTTTGAAATCCACCGCCAGAATTCCCGCCCGTTTCCGGGCCACTTGTAGATGATCGGCACCCGGCGCGCCGCCGGTATCGAACGATGGAACACGTTCACCCCCGCGGCAAAGATTTCCCCGCCGCGTTTGCCGCTTTCCAGGACGTCAATCACGGTGGCAATGCGTTGGTAACCGATGGCGCTCAGACGCTCCATCACAAGCTGGATGGATTGCAAATAGTTGACTGCAACGCGATGGACCGAAGGTGAGGGCATGGAGTAGCCTATCGCCACATTGGGAAAATGCTCCCAGTCGAGGTCCAGCGTCCGGCCCGCGATGGAGACGGGCGCCACCACAAGGCCGCAGATATTGCGGTAGCGCATGACCTGCGACATCCGCTTCGCCGACATGCCGTAGTTGGATAGCTCAAAGAGTTCAAACCCAAACCCCAGTTGGCGACAACGGGCGGCCGCCCCTTCGTAAAACTGCCATGGAACCCCCCTTTGCCACCGGGTGCGCGATGAATAGGAAACCACATAAGCGATGACCGGCGCCGCAGTCACTTCGCGATTCGCCTGAATCTGTCGAACCATCGCTGATACGAGCGGATGGGGCTGGTACCCCATCTCACGCGCCACCGCGACCACCCGCTCGGTGGTCTCCCTGGAAATACGCGAGTGCCCCCGGAGCGCGTAGGAGACGGTCATCACCGAGACACCTGCGGCCTTCGCGACATCCCGCATTTTCACCCTTTTTACCGGTTCTTCTTCCATCGGGAAACACTTCAGACCGCCTCAGTCATTCCGGCAAATTTAATCAACGGCTGTTGTATTAGTAAAGCATCTAAAAACTGGAAATCAACGTCGTTCAAACAGATCATGCGCGAGGACAGAACGCCCCCGAACTCCCATGAAACACACCCTCCTTCTCTTTCGCATGGCCCTTTGCATTCTGGCCTGCGGCATCCATGCCCTGCCCGCTGTCGGCGAGACCTTCACGCTCGACGGCGATACGACCCCGCGCAACTGGAGCAACCTCAATCTTTGGACCATCCCCAACCCCGATCCGGGCTCGCCGGAACCGATTCATCCCGGCCGGGCGCCCGGTCTTGCCGGGGATACGGTCGATTTTACCGGAGGAGGCAGCCTTCGCACCCTCAGCCTCGATGTCGACGCCTTGACGCTTGAAAACCTCCAGGCCAAGGCCCATTGGGCGCTGCAGCCTGTGAGCACGACCACGCTTCTCATCAGCGGAGAATCGGCCCGTTTTACCCTGGGGGGTGCTTCAACAAATATCCTCTCCCTCGGCAGCGGGTTGACGATGAGGGTGGAGGGAGGGCAGATCGGTATCGGGAACAACCTGATCATCACTCGTGCCCGCGATGCCACCCTTACGATCCAGAGTGGTGCTGCCGCCAGATTTGGCACCGCAGCCAAACGCAGCGAGTGGATTCAAGGGGGACAGGGTGCCAGCCGCGACGAAGCCCTGCACGCTTCCGTTGTAGCGCAAGCAGGCTCCACGACGAGTTTCCATCTCTCAAGCCTTACGATGGGAACGGCTTCCGTCGCCTTGCCGGGGCAGGGCAGCTCCAGCGCGACGCTGGATCTTTCCGCCTCAACGGTGGAGGCCTTTGATGTATCGGGCAACGTTTCCATCGGGCAGGGTCATGCGGGGAGCTATGGCTATCTGCTTCTGCCCAGGCTGGAGGCAAAGATCGGCGGCGACCTTACCCTTGGTAGCGGGCTTGCCGCCTCCACGGCAGGGCGCATCACGCTCAACGGCACCCACCTGGAAGTCGGCGGAGATGTCATCCTTGATGTCAGCGGGCGCATGATCGTGACGATCACCGGCGACGCCCCCGCAGGCCTGTCGCTCTCCGACACCTCCAGCCTGAGCATCGCCGCCAAAGGCACCCACAGCGGAGATGCCAGCGCCGGGCTTCACCTCATTTTCTCGCAAAACCCGACGCTCTCCGGGAGCGCTCCCCTTTATGGGCTGGCATGGGAAGGGGACAAGTCGGGACAGATCCAGAGTCTTCTTGATGATTTTTCCATCACGTATGAAAACCAGATGACCGGATTCGCCCCTTCGCTGTTTTACGACGCCAATGCCAACGTCACCTACTTTGCTGCCACCGCCATTCCTGAACCGAGCTGCCTCCTGCTGCTTCCGATTGGCTGGGTCGTTGCCCGCTTCTGGCGCAGGAAGACCGGGCCGGGCATCGCGCAGCCCTCTTCCCGTCGCCGCGCTTCCGAGGGCAGGCGCGCCTTCTCCATCCTTGAACTGAGCGTAGCGGTGGCGGTAGTGGCCGTATTGGCAAGCCTGCTGGTGCCGGTGTTCGCACGAAGCCGGGCCATCTCCCTTCAGGCTGCCTGCGCCTCCAATCTGCGTCAGGTCTATGTCGCGCTCCAGTGTTTCCTCACCGAAAACAGCCAGCGCTTTCCTCCCAACCGTGCCAACAGCGCCTATCAGACGGAGCGTAACCCCGCCGGCGTCCACCACCAGGAGTATCTTCAGCCGTATCTCCCGGGTTTTATCTTCCCATCCCGGACTGCGCAGGAGGCAGGCCCTTTCTGGTGCCCCGCAGATGGATCGCGCAGGGACTACCTCCCGATGCATTCCTATGGGATCAACATTTTGCATGGTCTGGACGATGCGGTTCGCTATACCTCCATTGCCCAACCCAACCAGTCGGTCTATCTGATCGACGCCATGCGGGGGACCCGATCGACCTGCCGCTTGAACAACAAGGCATGGCCCTTCAAGCTCGGGGAGAGCGGGCGGCAACCGCCGCAAGGGGGCGACGCCGCTCCCCATGTCGATCTGCGCCATCAGGGCAAGGCCAATGCCCTGTTTCTTGACGGTCATATCGAGGCTTTTCCCCTTGATGCCTTCATCGGCAAGAGCCCCAGCCGCATGAACTGGTAAAGTTTTTTCAAGTTTCTCTTCTTTTTCCTACGTTTCATGAAGCGCCTCCTCCTGTTCCTCCTCCTTTTTGCCGTTCCAACCGCCGACTTCCTCCGCGCCGAAGAAAAACCGGCTTTACCCAGGGCTGCATCGCCTTCCGGGAAAAATAGCGGACCGCTTCCCAGCTTTCTGCTCGATTTTCGGGACGGCAAGATGGAGGCGACCATCGCTCCGGGAGAAAAGCGCATGGGGCGTGTCCAGTTCAAAGGAGTGCTGAAAAACCCCTATACAACCCGCGAGGGCAAGCGCCGATCCATCCTCGACCACCTGCGCAAAACTGAAGGCGGGCACCATATCGTCCTCGGCGAACCCCTGGGGATCGATATCTTTGGCGCTCTCAATAGCCAGAGCGGCACCCTCGCCGCAACCTATCTCCTGGGGGAACGGGTCCATCAGGGGGGAGAGCTTTTCAGCGTCCGCTCGACCTTCTCGGGCTCGACCCAGCGGGGGCCGATGGCATGGAGACTGGCCATTAGCCCCTCTCCCGAAGCTGCGGGGAACGTCGTTTTTACGCTGGAAACCGGCGGACTGACGGCCCGCAGCGAACCGGTTGCGATCGACGATAAAGCGCGGGTCAACATCGCCATCCGTTGGGACGTGGCTCAAGGCGCGGCGCTGGCCATTGATGGCCGGCTGGTTGGGATGGCTTCAGTGGAGCTTCCGAAGACCGAGCGTTCCCTTCCCATGGAGCGCATGGAGATCCACGCAAACCATGCCGGGGAACTCCATTCCTTTAGTCTCTACAACGTCGCCCTTTCCTCCGAAGCCATCGCACGGCTTTCGCGGGGCGAATCGGTAACGGAGGCCGACGCCCCGCCGCAGGAAAGCGCCCTTCCCGCGCCGGACTGGGAGCGCGGCGCCTCTCCTCTGGAACTGCGCCCGGGCAAGCCGCTGCGAATCAAGGAAGCGATCGTGACCGACGCGCGCGAAGAGGGAATGCGGGCAGGCGGCTGGCTCGCGGTGGATGGGCAGATGGAGAGCAGCTTCCCCTGGTGGTACCACGGCTATCGCCAGTTGCCGGAGAGGATGCTGGAGATTACCCTCGCACCGGGTAGCCGCCCCGGGCGCTGGTCGTTGAAAGGGAATGTGAAGGGTTCGCTCACCCCCGTCGCCGCGGATGGAACGGAACAGCCTCCGCTCCTCGTTGATGATCAGGAGATCGCTCAACGCCAGGGTCCGGTGCCTCCGGCGGATCGCTACCGTTTGCGGGTGAAAGAAGGGCATGCGTTCGAGATCGGCTTTCAGAACGTGGAGGTTGATGCAGCCCCCGCTTCCGGGGAGAAGCTCTATCTGGCTCCTGCTGCTTCGATCCCGGAGACGATTGCGCCGGAGCTGGTGACCCGTTACCATGCCCGTTCACGCCAGTTCTTTACCGCCGTGAAAACCGCCCCTCCTCCTGCCGGGGAACGCTTCAGCGCCCGGCAGGCATGGCATATCGTCACCCCGGTGCAAACGGAGGCATTGGCATTGGGAGAAGTCGGCCTTCGACTGCAACCGGCAACGCCGCTACGCGAACCGGTGCGGGTGAAGATCACCCTCCATTCGCCGGACTCCCCCTTTCACCATCTTTCGCAGCAGGAAGTGACGCTTCTTCCCGGAGAGGGCGCTTACGAGTTCTGGATAGACCTGCGCGATACCATGCTCCTGAAAGGGGACTGCCTCTGGCTGACCCTTCAGGGAGAACACCCTCTCCCCCTTCAGCTTGGGCAGGGGGGCTCCTTGATCACCCTCGTTCCGGCAGCCGACCGGGAGGAAGCTCTTGCGCTCTGGAGAGAGAGTCTTTGGCGCACCACGCGCAACCATCTCGAATCGATCAGCGAACCGCGGCCTTGGGGCGGCATTGACGACAACCCTGCCAACGCCTGGTGGCTTCGCCAGATCGTCCCGGCCTATGCCGCCCTGGAACGGGGTCTGGAGCGCTTGAGAAGCCGGTTTCCGGACGACAGGCGCTTTCTTTCAGCTTACGTTTTCACTCACCCAAACGCCCCAAACCCGGCAAAAGACCTCTCCCTGCCTGAAGCAGAGCCGGGGGCGCCCCGGTGGGCATTCCTCATGCGGGAAAATCTGCGTCTCTACAAAGCCTTTGTCCACTGGTGGATCGACCACCGGCAGCATGCCAACGGCGAATTCGGCAACTGGTACGGAGATGACACGGACCTGCTTCAGGAATGGACCAACCTCGCTTTCATCAGCGATCCCGGGAACAAGGTGCGCGATTCCTTCACCCGGTTGAGCGAATCCATTGCGACGGGCTTCAGCCTCAATGCCGCCCCCATTATCCAAAACGGCCTGAATACCCGTTACACCGATTCCCTCCATGCTTATGAAGAAGGGCTTAATCTTCAACCGGCTGACTTTCTGCTCCACTACGGTCATCCGAAGAAGTTCGCGCGGCTTCTGAAGACCATTTCGCGCTACGATGGCTTTCTGCTGACGGAAACGGGGACACCGGGGGAACTCCGCTTCACCGGGCAAGAGGGTGCCAGCCTCCTTTTCTTCAACACCGTCCGGCCGCCGAAAGGGGGGCACCTTGATCACCGGGGGTATCTCTTTCTTCACCCTGCGCTGGTTGCCGGGTGGTACCAACGCGACCCGGCCATCTGGAACTACCTTGAAGCCGTCGGGCGCTGGTCGCTCAAGCGCACCGATGAGAAATGGAAACCGATGGGTAGTCAGCTTCTGATGGGGCTTTACCTCCATAGCGGCAAACTGGAATGGCTTGCCCCTTTCCTGCACCAACCCTCCTGGGAGAAAGGAAAAATCAGTTTTGCCGATCAGGCTTTCCTTCCCGGGCAGGTGCGGTTGAAGATCAGCAGGGAGGCGGCGCAGGCGGCGCTTGCGGATCAACAGGCCGCCCGCGATGTTGGCTATTTTGACCGCCTCGGTTCCGAATTAATGGGCGAGAGCGATCGCCGCTTTATGGAGAAGTGGCTTGAGTGGAAGCTGACCGGCGATGAAGAGGCGCTCTGCGCCGGGCTCGAAACCCAGTGGCGCAAATGGAAGTTTATTCTTCCAACGGTTACCGAGGCAGAAATGTCGGGCGACCGCGTTGGCATCCCCAAGCACCTGCTGGCTCAACTCTATCTGGGAGGTTCGGCCGGAGCCCGCAATCTGGACTTTTACCCCGATTTTGCCGTGACCTATGAGGGGTGGAACGAATTTGCCGCCATCGTTGAGGAGGATACTCCCGAGCGGCTGCGTCTCCGCTTCTATCTCTTTGGTACACAGCCCGGGCGGGGCATCATTCGTCCATGGAAACTGGCCGAGGGCGTCTATCGGCTGGAGCAGGAAGAAGAAAATGGAGCCATCTTCACGATTCCGGCTCTCGCGCTCCAGCGTGGGGACGGCGTCGAAGTGGAAGTCCCCCCGGGCAAAACGGTGAACCTGACTTTCATTCAGGAGAGCCGCACCGGGATGGATCAAACGCTGCGTGGAGATGCCGCTCTCCAGCCCGGAGGCGAGGGCATCCGGCGGGAAGGCGATAGCTTGCTGGTCCCTGTCTATAACCTCGGAAGCGTGGCACTGGCCGACGTGGACCTCCTTCTGTTCAATAGCGAAGGTCGTACGCTGGCGCAAACGACCATTCCCAGCCTTCCTCCGGTCCAAAGATGGAAGCTGGGTGAAACGCTGGTTCGCCTCCCGCTGCCGGCCGGTGATTCACAGGGGACGCTCCGGCTGGAGCTTCGCAGCCCCGCACCGGAGATCACCCGCCGCAACAACGTGACAAACTATCAGTATCAGTAACGGTGATCAACTGCGGCGATGATCAGGAACTTGATTCAGCCCCGAAAAACTGGACAGGTTTTGGGGGGAGTCCATCATTATTTATTTCTCCGGCAGTTCGGTGCCACGGCTCATGATAATCGGTGTTGAAAATCTCGGGCAAGCGATTGAGACGGCTACCCGGCCTTCACCTCCGCCTCGTCCGGCATCGCCTCGCTTTTGAGCGCAAGCACCCCGGCCTGGACAAAGAAGATGGTGCCGAGGTCCCTCAGGTAATACGGCGAGGCGTCGCTTCCCGCCGGCGGGGTGATTTTTTCCAGAACGGCTCCCTTGAGGTTGGGGTCGGAAGGGGTGGTGAACTGCACGCTCATACAAAACTCCAGCGCCTTGCGCGCCAAGGGCAGGAAGCGGGATTCGTCGCACTCCATGGCAAGGCGAAGGAAGAGGATGGCCGCGCTGGCGCTCCCGCTGGTCGCATGGCCGAAGCTGGTGGTGTTGAAGTCAAGGTCCGTCACGCGAAAGAAACCGCCATCCCGCCGGAGGGCCTGGGCATACCATTCGGCGGCCCGGATGGCCGCGGCGAGGAAGCGCTCTTCGCCGGTCTCTTTCCAGGCGTCGATCATCGGGCTGCCCCACCAGTAGGCATGGCGGGGGTGCAGGGTGCCTTCGTACTCGTTGCAGGGGCCGTAGGTGATCCAGTTGCCGGGTGGTCGCTCGGTCTGCAACAGGTGCTCCGCGGTTTCGAGGAAGATCGAGAGGAAGCGCTCGTTGCCGGTTCGATGATACGCCTTGAGGTAAACGGCGTCATCCAGAAGCGGGCGGGAGCGCTCGACGATCGTGCAATCCTTCATAGAGTCGTTCAAGGCGACAAAACGGCGTATCGCCGGGGTATAGCAGTCGCGAAAAACGCCTTTACCCGCTTCATAGGAGTGATCGGCCACCCATTGCAGGGAGTCAATGGCCGCGCGCTCATAATCGCGATGGCGGGTGACATCCGAGAGCATGAAAAGCCCCTCGGTCCCTTCGAGGATCGCACTGACATTCACGGTTTGCGGCAGATCCTCAAAAGCGAGCGGGAGGCCGAAGTCGGGGTCATCGGGGTCGGTAATCCTCTGGCGAAGAAGGAAAGAGCCGATGCCCTCCGCGCCTTGCCGGAAGGCGGGCTCTTCCATTGCGGCGTGAGCCATCAGCAACGCCTTGGCCGCCTGGGAAGAGTGCCAGTAGGGGCAGAAAAATCCCCACTCGCGGAGATCGGCCCGGTATTGGCTCCGGATGGCGCCCCGCCAGTCGTCGTAGGCGTAGCCGGGGTCGCGTTCGCCATGGCTCAGGCGGGGCGTTTTGACCTGCGCGACATCGGTGATCCAGCGACACGCCAGCACGATGCTCTGGCGCAGCTTCGCCGTAAAGTCGGCCCCGGCGGATTCATGCCGGGGAAGGGAAAGGGTATTGGATGGGATGGTCATGGCAAAAGAGGGGTCAGGCGGCGGGCAGGGTGCCGCGACCGGCGGCGAGGTGAACGGTGTCGCCCGCTACGAGTTCCACCGGTTCGCGGGTGACTTCAGGGACCTGGTGGCCCTCGGCCACCTGGGCGAGAATATCCATGGCCCGGCTGGCAATGCTGATCCAGTCACAGGCGACGTGGGTGATGGTGTGGCCGGGCAGAAGCGTCTCCATCGGATACGGCCCGTAGTTGGTGGTGACTACAGAGAGGCCGTCGAGCATCCGCTCGCGGAAGCGGGGATCTGCCGCCAGGATGCTCAGGACGCCGGAGGAGGGGAAGACCAGCCCCTGGATTTCGGAACGCGCCGGAAGATAGAAATCGAGCAGCAGTTCGGCGAGGCGCAGGCTCTGGTCGCTCTGGAAACACTGGAAGTCGAAATAATGGTAGGAGGGGTCGAAATCCATGCCACGCTTCGCCTGGGCATCGGCAATACTTTTGATCCACTGGCTCGTATAGGGATCGAAAACGTTCTTCTCGACCACGGCATACGTGGTGCAGTGGTGCCCGGCAAGGTGCGTGTCGATCAACTCTGCGGCCTGGCCATAGTCGGGGATCACGTTGTGAAGCCCCTCGCTCAAAAGCGTGCGGCCCAGCGCCACGGTGGGAAGGAAGCGCGAGACTTTCTTTAAGAGGGAAAGCTGCTTTTCCTGCGGTTGAATCCAGAGAACCCCGGAAAGATCCATGCGCCTGGCGCGTTCCACCCAGTCGTGCTCATGGGCGGGACGCGGCCCGACGTGGAGAAGCACAAATTTGCAGTCGTTCTCACTGGCCCATCGGGTCACCCCTTCGAAAATCATGGAGGCGTACCACGATCCCGGCTTGGCCCACCATGGCGGCACGACGGCGATGCTCTTCCCCTGAAGGCGATCGACCTGCATGCGTCGCGGTTGAAGGAACGTGCCGATCCGGCGCTTGCGCGTCACCGCGCCTCGTTCCTCAAGATGGCGGAGAGCGCTTCGGATGGTCTCGCGAGAGACGGAGAACTGTTGGGCCAGCGTGCGTTCATCGGCCAGCGCAAGAGGCACCGACAGCGTCAGCCGCTGGGCTTCGAGCTGCTCGGCGATTTGAACATAAATCGGGTTCATGAATAATGGTATGGCATACCTTTTTGCAGAAAGTCGAATAAATTTTCTTGAAAGCACCTTTATTTTTTGTTGGATTTTGTACCAATCAAGGTTTCGAGTGTTGCCCGGCGGCAAAACTCTTCTCTCTTTTTCGTTGCCTCCCCTGGATGATGAAAGCCCGGTTATTCTCCCTTTTATTGAAAGCCTCGATCGGCGCTGCCCTGGCCTGCCTTGCTCCCATGGCAGGGATGGGGAGCGTTGTTGACGCTTCATCGAAGGCCGGGGTGGTCGCCCTCGCGCGCCACGGCGAAGCGATGCTTCCCATCGTGATCCCGGCGACACCTTCTGAAGAGACGCGCCAACTGGCAGCCGAACTGGCCGAAGGATTGCGCAAGATCACAGGCGCCGAGTTCCGCATCGTCACGAGCGGAGAAGCGGTGAAGGGCATCGTGATGGGAACCGCCGGGGAATGGCCCGGGCTCATCCCGCAGGCAGAGGAAGGGATGGACGAACGATACACGCGGGACGACTATCTGCTTCGCTCGGGTCCGCATGGGCTCTCTCTGGTCGGGCGAAGCGCTACCGGGCTTTCCCACGCGTTATGGGGGTTTCTGCATTCCCTGGGCTTCCGGCAGTTCTTCCCCGGCCCTCACTGGGAAATCTGGCCCCGGCAGCAGGAGCTTTCCGTACAGGTCGATCGCTATGAGCGCCCGGACTACTATTTCCGCGAGGTGACCATGCTGGAGTGGCAGGAAAACCGCGAGTCCATCGCTCAATGGAAAGTGCGCAACCGGATGGCCTCGGGATTCCGGTTGAAGACGGGGCATGCCTATGACGCCATCATCCGGCGTCATGCGGCGTTTTTCAAAGAACACCCGCAGGCGGTAACCCCGGAGAACAAGCTCGATCCAACCTATCCCGGCGTGATCCCGCTGGTGATCGGCGACGCTCTGGAGCAACTCCGGCATTCGCCTGATTCGGTTTCGATGGACCCGAGCGACCACGGTGGCTGGAGGGCCGATTCACCGCTCGGCAGTCCCTCCAACCAGGCCGTCACGCTGGCGAACGAGGTCGCCAGGGGAATCGGTGAAGCCTATCCCCATGGCAAAGTCGGCATCTACGCCTACAACGAGCATTCACCCGCTCCCACGGTGGCGGTCGACCCACGGGTGATCGTGTCGGTAGCCACTTCGTTTATCAAGGGCGGCTTCACCGTGGACCAGCTCCTCGATGCCTGGCAGGCCAAAGGCGCGACCGTGGGGATTCGGGACTACATGAGTGTCTGGCTCTGGGCCAAGGATTACCCGGGACAATCGAGGGCGAACGACCTTGACTATCTTTTTCGCACCATCCCGCACTATCATGCGCAAGGGGCACGGTTCTGGCGGGCCGAGTCGACACCGTCCTGGGCGGCCAACGGGCTCGGGCTCTACCTTGTCTCGCGCCTGTTGTGGGATGTGGAGGCGGCGCAGGATCGGGAAGCCTTGCTGGCCGACTTCTTCGGGCGCTCCTTTGGCAAGGCTGCCGAGCCGATGCGGCGCTATTTCGATGAATGCCTGCTGGCCCAGGCGCGCGCTCCGCTTTCGGAGGATCTTGTCGGGCGGATGTACCGGCACCTGGAGGCGGCCCTCTCCCATACGGACCGCCTGGAAGAGCGCCAGCGGATCGGCGATTTCGTACTCTACACGCGCTATCTGGAACTGGCGTTCAACGTCAAGGGGAAGCCCCGCAGGGAGCGCCGGTCGATTCTGGCCGAACTGGGGAATTTCTCCTACCGGGCCCGCCGAAGCCACATGCTTTCCGGGCGATGGATTTTGCGCGAGTTCCGCAAACCGAACGATGCCATTGATCCCATCGCCGCCACGGCTCCGGCCGGGGAACACCCTCTCAAGCAAAACGACGAACCGATCACCGAAGAGGAGTTGAAAGAGTACGTCGCCCGGGGCATTGCCGACAACCGGCTGCTGGACTTTACGCCCCGAAGCTTCGAAGGCCCGTTGCGCCCGTTTCCGGCTGCCCGGAGGACCGGGGCCATGACCGACGCGGAAGCGCCCGCGCCAGTGGTTCTCGTCGGGAGCAACCGCTTCTACCTCTACATGGACCAGGGCGGGGCGGAGGCCCGCTTCGATGTAAAGGTTATCTCCAAAAACGGCAACCGCGGCCCGGCCCGGGTGGCATTATACCCTCCCGACGAGGATGAAGAAACAAGCCCCCTGGCTTCGGCCGAGGCTCCGGCGGATCGGCGGCAGCATACCGTTCGCCTCTCCTGTACGGAACCCGGCCTTTATCGCGTGGAGATCACCGCTCCCGGGAATACGGAAATCAGTTGGCCGCAGGGACAGCGGGTAGCCATGCCGCAGGAGACGCTCACGACAGCCAAGCTGGTGCGACAGGATTTTTTCTTCTACGTCCCCGGCGGTACGAAAGAGGTCTCGGGTTACAGCGCCAATCGTTCGGGGAGAATCTTCAGTCCCGACGGGCGCGTCCTGCACAGCTTCGAGCGCCAGAAGGCACCGGAGTACTTCTCGATTTCCGTGCCCGATGGGCTGGATGGTGCCTGGTGGCAAATGAAAGGAGTGGCGGGCGAAAAACGTCTGATGAATGTGCCCGCCTTCCTGGCACGCCGGGCCGAGGAGGGGCTGGTCCCCCGGGACGCCCTGCCGGGTTCCATTCAATAAAAAGCAGAGTACGGCATCCCACTATGAAATCACTTCACCCTCCTCACGGTTTCACCATCGTCGAGATGCTGGTCGCCATCGCGACGGTGGCGATCCTGGCGATCCTCGCGGTTCAGGCCGGTGGGCGGATCCACGAGCGGACACAGCAGGCGGGTTGTCTGTCAAACCTGCGTTTGCTGCATCTTTTTCTCAATGCCTACGCCACGGAGAATAACGATAGTTTTCCTCCCGGCTACATCTCGGCCGCCGCGAACGGTGGAAAATCGACCACCTGGGTGCTGGAACTACGCCGGTATTCCGGGGAAATTTATTCCAATCCCGCCAAGAAAGAAGGCCTTCCCTACTGCCCGGCCACGCGCCTCAACGGACAGGTGCCGTTCCAGCGGGACAGCCGCACGTGGAAGACGGATTACAACGCCAATGGCCTGGTCCTCTCCGCCACCTCTTCCAAAAACAAACGAACCACGACAAACCCCCGCGCCATCCTTCTTTTTGATGGAGGCGGGCGCACCTCCAACAACGCCGGACAGGCGCTGCCGCATCTTCGCCATTGGGAGCACTTCAACGTGATCTTTGTCGATGGGCACGCGGAACTGGGCTCCTCATTCGACGGGTACGCCGACCGCTGGGCGCGCTGAACCCACCTAAGCACTTTTTTTCCAGGCATTTTCCTTATGAAACCAAGATGGATGGCCGCACTATCCGCAATCGGGCTTGCCTTGCCGGGGATGCTCGCAGCCCAGGAGTTCACCCTGGTGCGAAACCATGAAGCCAAAGCTGTCGTGGTGATCTCCAACCGGGAAGAAGTGGAGAAGTTTTCGCCCCGTGGGGAGACACGCCTCCTCGAGACCGCAGAAGAGTTGATTTCACTGGTGGAGCAGATGAGTGGCGTCAGGCTCGACCTCGTGAGGCGCGATCCTTCGCTCGTCCTGAGCCGGGAGGAGGAGCAGAAGCTTTATCAAGGCAAAGCGCCCATCTATCTGGGCGAAATGGCCCTTTCGAAAATACCGTCGGCCGATCTCAAGAAGGCCGTTGCCGAAAAAGCGGGGTTCCTGATCAGCGCCAGCCCGGAAGCTCTCGCGATCGCCGGGGGAACGCCACGGGGGACCGAGATCGGCGTCCATGCCTTGCTGGAGGGATTTGGCGTCCGCTGGTACTTTCCCGGCCATCTCGGCACGGTGATTCCAAAGGCGGAACGGCTGGCCGTGCCGGTCGGGGAGCGGCTGGAGCATCCCTCCTTTCAAGCGCGCCATTTTGCCCAGATCAGGCAGTCGGATGAATGGGTCCGCCATCAGAGAACCGGCGGGCCTTATTTCCCCGGCGCTCACACGCTCAAGCTGGGCCGGGGCATTTCCCCGGAAACGCACCCGGAACTCTACGCCCTTGTCGATGGCGTGCGTAAAGGTCCGCAGCATTGCCTCTCCAACCCTGAAACGCTTCGGCTTGCCGTCGATTACGCCCGGACGTACTTCCGCGAACACCCCGAAGAGCCATGGCTGGGAATGGGCCCGGCTGACGCGAGCGGCTACTGCCAGTGCAGCGGGTGCACCGCACTGGACGGCGGAGACTGGGACCCCTTTTCCAACGAAATCAGCGTGACGGATCGCTACCTATGGTTCTTTAACCGGATTCTGGAGGGCCTTCACGATGAGTTCCCGGAGAAGAAGATCGCCTTCTACATTTATCACAACTACCTGCGGCCCCCCGTCAAGGTCCAGCCCGACCCGAAGATCGTGGGAGCCCTGGCCCCGATCGGGTTATGCCGGATTCACGGTCTCAACAATCCCCTCTGCCCGGAGAAAGGCTACCTCAAGGCACTGGTTGAAAAGTGGAGGGGACTGCTTCCCGAACTCTATGAACGCTCCTATTGGTTTAACCTGGCCGACCCGGGGATGCTCTTCATCCAGATGCATCGCTTGGGGGATGAAATCAAATGGTACGCATCGCAGGGGATCAAAGGCTTCCGCACGGAGGTCACCGAGCAGTGGGCCTTTCAGGGGCCGTCGCTCTGGATCGCCGGAAAGCTGATGTGGAATGCCGCTTCGGACGTGGACGCCTTGCTGGACGACTTCTGCGAACACCTTTTTGGCCCTGCCGCCGGGCCGATGAAGAGCTATTTCACCTGCCTCGACGCAGCGTTGCGCGATGCCGACCATCATACCGGGAGCGCCTTTGACCTCCTCCGCTTTTACCCGGAGCCTGTACGGCAAAAGGCGGAAGGCTACCTGAAGCAAGCGCAAGCCGTGGCAACGGCATCGCCTTACCGGGAGCGGCTGGAGGTTTTCGCGGAAGGCTTTCGCTTCAACGAGGCTTTTGCAAGCATGATCACCCACCGCGATGCGCAGGAGTGGCAGGCCGCTGAAAAGGAACTGAAAGCAATGGATGAAATCGCCGCACGGCTGAGGGCCTGCAACCCGCCGCTGGTTTCCAACCACCCGGAAGCCTTTCTTCGTCGCTTTTTCCGCCTGCCTGTCGAGCAGGGGCACGCGCGCAGCAGCGGCGGGAACCGGGTGGTGGCTCCCCTTGTCGATGAGTGGGAAATGTTGCTCGACCCGCAAAGCGTGGGAGAAGATCTCCGCTACTTCAGCCCCCGGGCCAAGGGTGGCAACTGGCGAAAAACACCGACCTTCTCAACCACCTGGAGCGAACTCGGCCTTCGCTATTACAAAGGGCTGGCCTGGTTTCGGCAGGAGATCACCGTTCCCCGGGAGTCCGCCGGAAAGCGGATGTTTCTCTGGTGTGGCGGCGTGGACGAGACGGCGCGGATCTGGGTGAACGGGAAACGGGTGGGGACGAGTCCCTCCTCCGCGTTCACACCCTTTGAAGTCGATGCCACCAACGCCGTCGTGGAGGGCCGCAATCTGGTGGTGCTCTGTGTCGCCAACCGTCGCGTGGATGAACTCGGCACGGGCGGCATCACCGCCCCCGGGTTCCTCTACCTGCCCGTAAAAGGCGATGCCGCTGAACTAGCTAACATCAAACCGCTGCGCAATACCTTTCCATAACCATCTGCCCCCTAAAAACTCAAGCTTATGAAACGAACGCCTCGCCGGTTAGCCCAATACACCGCCTTCATCCTCCTGTCGGGGATGCTACCGGCGGTCTCCCTTGCCGATGATCTTTTCTGGAACGGCACCACCTCCGACTCCTGGAGCGCTGGCTCCAACTGGTCCTCCGGTGGAGTTCCAACGAATGCCGATACGGCGTTGTTTTCGCAAAGCGACCGCCGCGATATCGTCCTCGACATACTTGCGGGCACGGACGTTCGCGGTCTGGTTTTCGACCGGGCGGCTCAGGATTTCACCTTCACCGGAGAGAGCCTGGGGCTTGGCGCGTCCGGCATCTCCGTTTACGGCGCCGGGACGCAACGGCTCGACGTGCCGTTGCGGATCACCACGGGCAATGCCATATCGATTCATGTGGCGCGTGGAGAACTGCAACTCTCGGGTGCCATCTCGGAAGACGGGAGCGGGACTCCCGGGCTGACGAAGTCGGGCAACGGCACATGGGTCCTTTCCGGCCAGAGCAGTTATACCGGTACGACGCGGCTCAACGCGGGAGCCACGGTGTTCGATTTCTCAACCCATCCGGCAGACCTGGTCAACGCCGCCTCCTCGCTGGTCCTTGGAGGAGGCGATCTGGTTCTGCTGAACACTACGGGGGAAAGCGTCTCGCAAACCTTTTCCAGAACGACGCTGGCAAGCCGGTCCCTTTCCTCGGTTTCCTTTTCCGGCAGCGGCAGCAGCACGTTGAATCTCGGCGACACCTGGACCCGCGAAGGAAACTCCGGGGGCATCCTGCAGGTGCATCTCTCCAGCGGCGGGCGGGTTCTGGCCCCTGGGCTGCCATCGCAGACCACGCATCAATCGACCACCGCCATCCAGGGGTTTCTCGTGGTGACGGACACCGATGGCGTCGGCTTTGGCTATGTCCGGGATGGGGAGATCCAAAGATATGACGCGGCGGAAACGCTGGTGGACAACACCGGGAACAACGCCAGCCTGAATGTGCGTACTTCGGGCGATCTGACCCTTACTTCGGGAAACCGCTATTTTCAGTCGCTGGAAATTGATACCACCGACGGGGCCGGATCGCTGACCTTCGGGAGGGATTCCGATTACTTCCGTCTCGGCCAGAAAGCCCTTCTGATGAAGGGCGGGAACGACTATACCATCACCAACGGGCAGGTCGGCATGGAATCCGTGGAACTTCTGATCCATCAGCAGGGGACCGGGGTGCTGACGATTGCCGGGAGGATCGGGGCCAAAAGCGCCAGCCTGAGCAAAGGCGGAAGCGGGGCGCTCGTTCTTACGGCCGACAGCGTCTATACCGGTGCCACGGCGGTACTGGAGGGGGCGCTCTGGCTGACGGGCAACCTGACAGGGACAGGCTCCGTCGTCGTCGCCGACCAGGCGCTCCTGGGAGGGACGGGCAGCACCAATGCCGACGCGCAGGTCGTGGTCAAGGCGGGGGCAACACTGGCTCCCGGCACCGATTCCGTGGGCCAGTTTCGTACCGGCAGTACCGTTTATGAGGGAGGAGGGCGCTTTCGGCTCAAGCTTCAAACCGATGGGAGCGGGGAAGCCGGCACCGATTGGGATCAACATCGGATCACCGGGGTGCTCGACCTGAGCAACCTCAGTATGGACGAGCCGATGCAGATTGATCTTGTCAGCCTCGGCGGGCCGGGCCTCACCGGGGAGATCGACGGGTGGGACGGCAGCAGTCCCCACCTCTGGCACTCGTTTATCTCCACCACGGAGGGCTTTCTGGGGACGTTCGATTCCTCCCTTTTTGTGGTGGACACCAGCCGTTTCCTGAATGCCTTCGACGGCAGCTTTTCGGTGGCGCTTGGGACTGACGGGTTGAGCCTTGACCTGACCTATCAGGCCATTCCGGAACCCTCCACCTATGCGTTGGCTTCGATGGTCTTCGTCGGCCTGCTCGGTGGTTGGTGGAGGCGAAAAGAGCGGTGAAACGTTCCTACACCCTCTCCCCGCCGACCATGGAGTCGCCCCCGCTATCCCTTCACGACGGATTCACGGTCTACGAACGCCAGTTTGCCCTTGCGGCGGCAACGATGCCCGTCCGTGTCCCGTGGAGCGCTCAGGAACGGGAGGAAATCCTTCGCGTGGCCCGTTCGTCTCTGGGAATCCACAGAGAGTGGGTGCCGACCATCGATGCCGAGGTGGTTTCAACGACCGACGGTGGCGGTTACCGCGTGGAACACTGGCAGAGCATTTCGTGGCCGGGTTGCCGGGGGGCGGCCGATCTCTATCTTCCCAACCGGCTGCGGGAGCCGTACCCGGTCGTGATCCTTGCGTGCGGCCACGGAGAAGGGGGAAAGCGTGCCGGGATCTACCGCAGGATGGCGGTTCATCTGGTTCGCCAGGGCATGGCCGTTCTGGTACCCGATAACATCGGGCAGGGTGAACGGATCTCCATGGGGCATACGAAGGTCGTGAAGGTGTTTGAATATGGGCTCTCGCTTCAGGGTTTGATCGTCATGGAGACCATGGGCTGGCTCGATTGGGTGAAAACCGCACCGCGCCTTGATCCTGCACGGATCGCATTCGTGGGGAACTCCGGCGGCGGACTGCTGGCCTTGTTCCTGGGAGCGCTATGCCGGGACGACCTGGCAGCGATTTCTTCATCGGGCTACCCGGGCACCTTCAGCTTTATCGCGCAGAAGGAGAAAAAGCATTGCCATTGCAACCTGCTTCCGGGAGTGGTCGGCAAGCTGGAAATGTGGCAGCTCTATGGCGCCATGGCCCCGACGCCGCTCTTTCTCTTTCAGGGAAACGGGGATCACTTCTTTCCCGTGGACCTCTTTTGGCACAACGCCCGCAAGGTGCTGGCCTGTTACGAGCGTGCGGGCGCGGCAACGGATTTCCGGGCCGAGGTGACGGAAGGCGGGCATTCGTGGGACGCCCGTCGCTGTACCCTCCTGGCCCGGTACCTTTGCGGGCAACTCGGCCTCCCCTACCATGAGGCGACTACCCCGGATGTCGTGGAGCCCGGGGAACTTCCCCTTTGTTACCCCGGCGATTCTTTCCTCTCAATCAGCACCGACGAGGTGGCGCGCCGATTGACTGCCTCCCCCGAGGGAAGCGCCACCGCGCTTTGGGAGGTTTTTCCGCCGACCGTCAACGTAGCGGAGTCCCCGGAGATTTTCAGTCGGGGCGGCTTGAAGCAAATCTTCTCGCAGTACGAAGCGTTTCTGTCCCCGCCGGCAGGTGCTTTTTCCGCACATGGTTTCGGACGGGCGAGCGCGAAATAGGCACTTCGGGTTACGATCTTTCCAGGTTCTATATCGTCTGCACGAGCAATATCGGTTCTCATCAGCTTTTCCGCCCTACTCGCCTCCCCTTTACAACGCTGGAGCGGGCGGTGCTTTCGGAATTGCACCAATTCTTCCGACCTGAATTGATCGGGTGGTTTGACGAAAAGATCGTTTTCCGTCCGCTTTCGCCGGAAACGCAGCGGGAGATCGGCAGGCTTGTCGTTTGGGAGGAACTTGAACGCTTCAAAAAGAAGGGTTTCGACCTGGCCGTGTCGGATTCGGCCTTTGAATTTCTGATCCGGCGGGGCATCCACAAGACGCTGGGAGCACGGCCCATGAGAAAGGCAGTCCAAAAATTCATAGGCGATGCCATTCGGGAGGCTCTCAAGAGAAAGATGGCACGAATCGAAAGAATCGATGTTTCACCCTCCGGCAACTGTCTTGTGGCTTCTCGGAATCTGTTATAAAAACAGGATTGATTTTATAACAGGGATCAACGATCTTTGTCCCAGTGAACCTGAGTGAAAAAATTCTGAAACGCATGCGCCGAAAGAGGGGGAATGCGGTCTTCACCCGCGCCGATTTCCTTGATCTTGGTTCGACGGATGCCGTCGGGATGGGGTTGATGCGTCTGGCACGGAGTGGAAAAATCCGCCGTTTGGGGCGCGGGCTTTATGATGTGCCTCGTACTCATCCGGATCTTGGCGCTCTCTCTCCGACCGCGGAAGCGATTGCTCAGGCGGTGGCACGCCGTCAGGGACTCCGGCTCCAGCCCTCGGAAGCGGAGGCGGCCAATAGACTCCACCTCTCTGACCAAGTGCCCGCGCGAGCGATTTATGAGACTGATGGGGCTTCAAAGATTATCAAGGTTGGACGGCGTACCATCGAATTTCAGCGGCGTTTGCCTCGGAAAATGGCAGCAGCGGGAAGAATGAGCGGCCTTGTCTTCGGTGCACTCCACGCCATTGGAAAAGAAAACGTGACCACCGAGCGTATCGTTCATTTGCGCGAGTTGTTAAAAACCTCTGACAAGCGGCGGTTAATGAAGGATCTGCCGCTGGCCCCGGCTTGGATGCATCCACACTTGCGCTTTATCGCGGATAGAAAGGCGGGCGAATGAATCAGTTTACCGCTTTGTCCGCCGAAGAGCGGGCAATCTATATCCACGAAGCTGCCGAGCGCCTCAACGTGTCGTCAGTCATTGTCGAGAAGGACTTCTGGGTTTGCTGGATGCTGGAACGTCTTTTTGAGAACCCGGAACTGCGGCCACACCTGGTTTTCAAGGGAGGAACTTCCCTTTCCAAAGTATTTGGAGCCATTCAGCGCTTTTCCGAAGATATTGATCTCTCGATCAGTCCGAGGTTACTCGGGCGCGACGATGCCTTTCTCGAGGATGCCGCGACTCGAACTCAACAGAGAAAACGAATGGCGGAAATCGAAGCTCTTTGCGCTGCTGCCGTGGAGGGGCGATTGCAGCCGATCCTGGAAACGGCGACACGCCGCGTGCTCGGCGAGCCCGGCGATGGTAGAAGCTGGTTATGTTACGAGTTGGATGGAGCGACCCGTTCCCCGGTTCTTCTATTTTTTTATCCTGCCGCTATCGATGGCCGAGGAGGTTATATTCCGCAGACGGTGAAAATTGAATTCGGCTCACTGACCGATCAACAACCAACCGGGGCTCACCGAATCAGACCGCTTCTGGCGAACGTTATACCGGGGAAGTTCGAGGACTTTGCAAGCGAAGTGGTCGCTCTGGAGGTGGAGCGAACCTTCTGGGAAAAGGCGACGATTCTTCACGCGGAATACCATCGTCCTGCGGGCCAGCCGTTACGTGATCGATTTGCGCGACACTATGCCGATTTTGCGGCGCTCTGGCAGCATCCGGCATGTACCAAGGCTCTCGAACGGTTCGATTTACTCGAACGGGTGGTGATCCATAAAAGCCGTTTTTTCGCCTCAAGTTGGGCGGCCTACGATCTTGCCAGACCAGGGACGTTCCGTCTTTGCCCGCCGGACGCCCGTATCCCGGAGTTGGAACGCGATTACACGAAAATGAAAGGAATGTTCCTCGACGTTCCGATGGCTTTTAGAGAAATTATCGATACGCTCCACAGCGCCGAAAAGGTTCTCAACGCCCATCAGGAAAGTTGAATTGTGATATCTATCGAATTCAAAACAAGTTGCATATTGACGGTCAATTTGTCATGCTTTCGGCATGCCGAAAGTGCTGACCATTGATCCCGACGATTTGACTCGCCCCAATTTTCCGAAGATTGTGGAACAGATGCTCAAGAAGGGCATTGACGTTGAGGTGACGTCCAAAACGCACGTCATCAGTCTCTGGAGGGCGATCCAGCGAGCGGGATACTGGTCGTGGAGTTACCGGGTGGGGGAGCGGGCATGGCGTGTTCGGCTCTCAAAGGAACCGACGACCGGAAGAACCAATCCTTTGATTGAGGAGTGCGAACAGACGTTCAAGACGCCTTACGGACGGTGGCGGCAGTACGTTCCCGCGCTTCTGGAGGGGAAGGCCATATCGCTCCCAACGAAGGAAGAGGCCAACCAGTGCAGTCGGAGCGCCCGGTATCACCTTCGAAAAGAGGAAGCGCCTCCTTTCAAGATCGTGATTACGCCCGAGAAAAAACAGTTCGCTGTTCGCCTGGTTTGGAAAGAATCGGAGTGAAACGCGCTCGCAAAAGGGGACGCTTTGTGGTCGGCTTGGATAATCGCCACTATTGAGCCGTGGCATTCAACCACCGAAATCGACCCATGTTAAAAGTTATCGCCCAGCACTTCATCAAGACCGAGCATCTCGACTGCGTCCGGCCTCTTTATCAGGAACTCATTGAAAAGACGCGCCAAGAGGCGCTTTGTATTTCCTACGAGCTTTTTATCGACCAGCAGGATGAAGGGCATTTTGTTTTCGTGGAGGAGTGGCCGGATCGCGCGGCTCTGGACGTGCATTGCGCCACGGAACACTTTACGCGCCTGGTGCCGTTGATCAGCCAGTATCAACGTCAGGAAAGTATCCTTCTTCTGATGGACCCGTTTGATTCCGCTTCGGCGGAGTCCTGAAGCACGAAGTCGTCTACTCTGCGACGCCAATCACTCGCCCGCTGGTCACGATGGAGGCGCTGCGGACCAAGCCGGGATCGGACGGGGTGTTGAAACTTTCCTCGATCCACACATCGTGCGGGGTGACGAAGGAGAGATTGCGCGGCAGGGTCTCGGCGTGCCGGATGATCACCACGGCATCGGCTCGGTTATCGAGTCCGGCAATCTGGAGCTTGGCCGCGAGTTGATCCTGCGACCACCCCATCTTGTAACGCAGTTTCCGGATCTGCGGTCCAATCAAGTTCCGGTGCGGTTTCATTGCTTCCGTGAGGTAACAGAAGCAATAGAAGTCCGAATTTCGAGTTAGGGTGTTCGTAACTCGAACCAATTCATTTCACTGATGAGATAAGCTCTGGGGTTTTCTTTCGGCCTTCCATTGCCTGTGGAACCTATCCTGTCGGCAAACATACTTGATATGATCGCCTTCAAAGCAGGAAGCATTTACGTCATGGACCGGGGGTACATCGATTTTGCACGCCTCTATCGAATTCACCGCCGCAATGCTGGCGTCATGATGAGAGGTGTTATAAACCGAAGCAACATCCAGATGTCGAAGTTAGGGTTCATTAGTCTTCCTGGGAACGATCTGCGTATAGTCCGCCAAGGGACGCCCGAGCGCGCGAAGGTCCTCGTGGGTGATGGAGATTTTCCGGGCCATCGCCTTTTCTTCCGGCGTCATTTTCAACTCGCCGCTTTCGGTGGCCAGGAGGATGCGTTCCTTGTGGTTGGGTAGATGCCGCCGCACCCGTGCGGGGGTGCCGAGGCCGTAGTTGATATGCCCGCGACCGCAGACGACGACCACGAGTTTTCCGCCTTCGGCAGCGGCGGCAATGTTGGAGGCCATGGTCTCGTCGCGGGCGACCTGGGCTTCAAAGACCGGGCGGAGTTTTTCCGGGTCCATTGAGGCATGGACGGAGAGCATCAGGTTCATCAGTTTCTCGTACTGAGGATCGTCGGTGACAATTTCCGGAGGAAGCTGGCTGCGAAGATCGGTGTCGAGCTTGGCCAGCCCGCCGCCCCGTGAAACCTGTCGGATGATCTCTGCCGGGGCGTTAAGACCCTTGAGGGCAATGCTATTCTTCTGCGCGGTTTCGCATAGGGAACGATACTGCTCGTAGTTCTTCCACTTCTTGTCCCACCCGATGGCGTCCGCGAGTTGGTTGAAATCAAGCTCGCCACGGTTGAAACGATCCACGGCCGGTTGATCCCGTGCTTCCAGTTGCTCAAGGCCGAGCGCCATCGGGCGTTGACCTCCCTCCGCCAGTTCCTTGAGCAGATCGGCCTGCATCTGGTGATGGCGTTCAATCGTATGCACTTCACCCAGATAGATTACGTCAGCCGTTTTGAGGTCCTCGACCACGATCTCTTGGGGAACCGGTTCCCCGTTGTAGAGATCGAGCCAGAACGGCTCCGCCGCTTCCATCCGAAGAGAGAGACAGGCCAGGGCAGCTAAAAGAAGAGGTAGTTTCATAAATCCAAAGAAAAAGGGGTTGATGATGACGGGTTACTTTCGTCTTTCGGGAGTGATCGTCAGCGATTCGCGGGTTCCGTTGCGTTCTACCACAATGCTCACCGGTTCGCCAATTTTTACGGCGTCGAGAGCGTAGGTGTAGTCATAGATATTGGTGATCTTCTGGCCGGCGAGCTCAACAATCACGTCGCCGCCCTGAAGCCCGGCTTTGTCGGCAGGGGCTCCTCCCCGCACGCCGGAAATTTTCACGCCCGTCACTTCGGTGGCGTAGTCGGGAATCGTTCCAAGCGTGGCGCGGCGCTTCTCCCGTGAACCGCCGCCGGGCATCTGGCTGCGCTCGACCTTCACATACGCGGGCCGCTCATCTCCCGACGCCAGATCGCCCAGAATGGCTCCGGCAAACCGGGTGATCCGGTCGATGCCATCGTAGTTCAGGCGGTCCGGCGTGTCCGTGGGTCGATGATAATCTTCATGAGCGCCCGTGAAAAAACAGAGCACCGGCACGCCCTTGGGATAGAAGGCGGTGCTGTCGGTGGGCAGGTAGGGATCATCCTGAATCACGAGATTGAACCCTGCGGCAACATTGTGTTTTTCCGCAAGTTTTTTCCAGCCAGAAGACGATCCCGCGCCCTGAACGGAGAGCTTGTTCTCCCGCAGACGGCCCACCATATCGAAGTTTAGATAAGCCACAACGCTTTCCAGCGGAACCGTCGGCTTCTCCGCGAAATGCGAAGACCCGATGATCCCGATCTCCTCGCCGGACCAGAAGGCGAAGATCACGCCACGGGCATTACGTTCCCGCCGTTGCACCCCCCGTGCGGCGGCTTCCGCTTTGGCAAGGGCAAGCACCAGAGCCGTGCCGGAGGCATTGTCGTCGGCTCCGTAGTGGATGCCTGGTTCCTCGCCCGGTCGCTGCATGGAAGTGCCGGTTTTGCCGTGCCCGAGGTGATCGTAATGCCCGCCGACCGCAACATACTCGGGCTTTCCAGCAAACCGCCCGGTTGGCGGAAGGATGCCGATCACATTCCGGTCCTTCCTGCGTACCCTTTCCACCGCCGTGACCAGTTTTACCGTGGTATCAGGAATCGCAAACCGACCCTCGAAGTGAGGATCTTCCTGATCAAGCTGACTTTGGACCTCTTTCAGGTTTCTGCCAGCCTGCGCAAAGAGCGCTTCCGCCACTTCCTGAGAAATGGAGGCGGCGGAAATTTCAGACCCCGTGTTGCCCGCGTCGGTCTCGATGGAAACCAGTTCCCCGGCTCCGGGAGAATTTGGCCCCGTAACCACCAGCAGCGCTTTTGCCCCATGCTCACGGGCAATCAGCGCCTTGTAACGCAATCCGGAATAGCGGTTCAACTCCGCGCGACGCTCGGGCGTGACTCCTTCGGGAACATAGCGAAACACCACCACGATCTTCTCCTTCACGTCCAGACCGGCATAGGAATCATACGCCTGCGCTCCTTCCCCCGGCGTCCGAAGACCGTACCCGGCAAAGACCACCTCTCCTTCAACACTGCCATTACCGCTGAACGCCAGTGGTCGAAACGCTTCCTCAACCCGATAGCCCACGGCCTTCCCTCCGCTGCCATGAATCGAAAGCGCATTACCGGCCGCGTCAACACGAACTCCATCGGTAAACTCAAACTCCTGAAAGTAAGTGCCATCGTCGCCACCGGGCGCAACGCCTGCCTTCTCCAGTTCGGAAGCAAGATAGGCGGCCGCTTTCCGCGCACCATCGCTGCCGGTCATCCGGCCGTCCAACTGAGGGGAAGCGAGATACTCTACCGTGGTCCGAATCGCCGTCGCCTCCGTTGATGAAGTCAGGTCTCGGGCTGCAAGCGGAACTACCAGGGCGGTTGAAAGAAGAGAAGTCAAAAGAATGGAGTGGAGTTTCATGTAGTGGAGGTTTCGTGCCATCGTCTATTCCTGATAGGCTTCGATCTGTGAATCGACGACGCGGCCGGTGAATCGGTCAATGGCGAGATGGGCCCAATACCGGAACTCGCCCTGAATCGTAAAATCTTTCTCCAGATCGCTGCTCCCGCTCGGAGTCAGCCGTCCCACCTGGGAAATCACGTCAACAAACACCACCCAAGTCCTGACCTGTCCAGCCGTACCGACCGCACGGGCGAACGCTTCAAGGCCCTGCTTGGAGCTTGTAAATTTCGGGCCTTTGTACGACGCAGCCTCAAAAGCCGCAAACTTGATCGTACCGGGCATCTCCGCCACGCTATAAAGCTTCGCCGTCTGCCCCATGGCGTCAATAAACTGATACCGCAGTATTCCGGCGGCAGGTTCATCGATGGTCTCTCCCGCCCTGCCTACCAGGAGCGAGGTTCCCTGAAGCTGGTTGTCGATCAGTTGGGACGCCAGTTCTCCGGTATTCAGGTTGAGCCGTCCCGCGACCAGGCCCTTCTCGTTTTGTTCGGAGATGGTAAAGTAATCGAGCAAGGCGTAGTCGCCGCTCATGGAGGCCGGGTTGGAAACAGGAATATCATTCGTTCCATCCCAGAACTTTGGCGCCATCGTGGCAAAGTTCAGCGTCTTCCACGGCTGATCCCTGAAGACGACCCCCATCTCCGCCACCGTGCGGTACGGTCGATGAAGCATCCGATTGCGATCCTCATTTGGCAGATCCGTCAACGCCGCACCGTCTTTCATCAGATAATTTCCCAGCCCGTTGATCATGTACTTGCGCTTGTTCTCTCCATAACTGCCGATCCTGAGATCATCCGGGCGCAAGGTGCCGTCCGGGTCGGCCGCGTAAGGGACATCCCGCTGCGGGTAAAACACATGGTAGAAGGTGGAAACCTGCGTGCCGGGAATAAAATGGTTGTTCAACGTGGAAGCCTTCGCGCTCGATACCTTCCCATAGGCGACACCTCCCCGCGATGTCCTCGGGTCCGGCTTCACAAAGTACCCTGTGGAAGTGCCGAAATAGCTATCGTCATCCGAAGTCCCGCTGGGCGTTCCAACATCAACGGGAACCGAATCCCCCAGCCCGAGGGCGGGTCCATTGAATCCATCGCCGATCAGTGCGTCATACGGAATCCATACCCCCTTGGAGTTACGGTATTCCAGAATGAAATTAACCCCGCGTAGCGTCGCCTTTCCCTCCTCGGCCTTCTTGGCGTCAAATGTTCCGCCGACCGGACCGGTGGCCAGCCAGAACCCGCGATAGCTTCCTGTGTAATATCCCGGCATCGGGTCCGGAAACGCTCCCGTGCCTGAATGGATCGGGGGCGACGGCCGGTCGAAGCCGGTTGAACTGACATCCATCACCTGATTGACCGCGCTGCCCACCGCGGTCAATGGCACATCAGTGTCATTGATCCGGGTCATCGCGTCTTCCACCAGCCCCACCATGCGAAGGCGAATGGGCGGCTTTCCGGTCGACCCCGGCGGCGCATCCCCGGCGGGCAGCGCATGAGGGTTGACGAAAATCGGCAGCGCAACATAGTCAACCTGCTGGAGTTTCTTGTATTGATCGACATGAACGATCTGCGAAAACCGGATGGAGTAGAGATAGGGTAGATCCTTCTTCCCAATGGCATAGCGATACGTCCCGTCGCCATTTTTGAAACAGAGGACCGACGGCTCGTTTCCCACTCGTGCAGCATCAATGATATTGGCTCCGATCTTCAGGATATGAAGATCAACATCCTTGTCCAAAGCCTCTGTCATCGCCCCAAACCCCGTACCGCTGTGAAATCCGAGAGAGCCGGTGACGATCGCTGCCTTGAGCATTTCAAAAAAATTGGGCTCGCGCGTCAGCCCTTTCAACTCGTCCTGTGTCCTGATCGCCGGTTCGATGTATTCCCAATACCCGCTTGCGTTCAGCGTCAGCCCGAAATATTGCCGGATGGCCGTGGGCCAGACATTGAGCGAACTGCCAAACCATTGAATCCGGTTGAGGGGAAAACGCCGTGAAACGACGGGCGTATTCTCCAACGCCTGACGCACCCGTGTGGTGCCATCCAGAAAATAGTCGGTGATCGATGCCGTCACCGTCCTAAAAACTGCGGGAGAAAAGACGTTGGCCGCCGTCCCGACCGTTGGCTTCCAGGAGGGCGCATCCACCGCACGGGACCACGGGGTCATGTACCCCAATGGATTGTTATTGAGTCCATTGGAAACCGCAAAGCGGACGAGATCGGTGCGATTGAAGAACTTCGTATCTCCTTCAATCGGCTCGGTAAGACCGCTGTGATCGGCGAGGATCTTGGCAACGTAGTCTCCCTTGGTAACGCTTGCCCGGCTGCGGACATCCACAAACATGTTCGTTGGATCCTTGTAAACCACCGGCTGCCGCCCCAGCTTGGTGATATCGGCTCCGGCCATCGACCCTTTGAGCGCATTGACGGCATAGATATCGGACGCCAAAGCCACGGGATACCCCGCCACGCTGAAATCGAGGAGGTTATCGACCTGAAAGATATTGAACGCGAGGCGCCCCTGAATCGTAGGGCCCGGCGTTGTGGTGGGGCCGTCCTCATCAAAGTAAATCCAGTCCGGAGTGTTATAATCCGATGTAAACTGATTTAACGCAAAATAGATGTCGCTATCGCTCCAGCGCGGCGGATAAATATAGCGCCCCTGTTTATTGGGAGTCGCCGCCGCCACCTTGCTGGCATCCGGAGTAAAGGCTGTAATGCTTTGTTTCAGAATGGCGGGCATGTGGCTGGCCTTCGAATCCGCCAGCTTCGGTTTGAAGTGTTCCTTGGCGACCATATCGCTCCGTGTCTTTGGAAAAAGAACCGATGTGGAGCCTTGAGTCGCGATCACATCGGACGCCGTGGTCATTTCATGGGTCAACAGGCTGGAAACATAGTCAACCCCCGAGCGGGCCAGTATCTCGCTTCGCACACGCGCCGCCCCCGATGCTTCCACCATCCGATGGCCTTGTGTCTTCACAAAGAACGCCACCGTGACCGCTGTCATCAGCACAATCATACTGAGAACAATCACAAGGGCAATGCCCTCCCGCCTTTTGAAGATGGATGATTTTTTCATAAAATAGAATCTTTCATTGGTTGGGAAAAAAATAGGTGCGGGAAAGAATGCGCAGATCCTTGCGGGCATACTCCGGGGCAACCGTTGCCATGGCCTTGCTCCATTCATCGGCCGGCAGGATGCCTTCGTCAGTCAACTTTAGCGAGCCAAAGCTTTCCCGCAGTTGGTCGATCTCCTCCGCCTCTGCCACCCGCCGCATACTCCCGCCATCCATTGCGACCACGCTGACCACAAACCCGGCCACTTCCTTGAGGTTGATCCAGTAATACCCCTGGGAAGTCGGCGCATCCGCACTGCCGGAAGGCGATGTCCCCCTCGGGTCTCGGCTGACTTCGCCATCCTTCCGAAGCCAGACAATCTCCAGCCTGAACATCGCGGAAGAGGCAACGGAATTTTCGTCGATCGTCGCGTTCGCAAGCGTCGTGGCAAAGTCATAATCCGGCACACTTGCCGCACTATTGGCGGGCCAACTCAAGGCGGTAACGCCGCGAACGAAAACCGGGTGATCGACCTCCAGCGCGTGATCATGGTGAGTCTCGATCCGATACTTGACCAGCATCATCCGGGGCCTCGCAACCCCATTCGCGCTTCTCGTATTGGTAAGAAAACGGAGTTCATCGCTAACCGTGGCATCGCCCGGTTTGAAGAGAAGCGTTGTCCCGCCCAGCGTCACCAGGGAGTTGAGGTCCGCATTCAGCGTATCGAGAGCGGCACGGGCTGACCCGATGGAATCCATCTGCTTCTTTTGGTGCGAGACCACGTCGTTGACGCTTCCCGTCATGTTCACCACCAGCAGCAACATCAGGGTGAGAACCGTGATCGCGGTCAACAACTCCAGCAACGTAAATCCCCCGGCCCGACGCCATGCTGTCAATGTTTTCTTCATTTTGCAGAAAAGAGAACCAGTGAAGTGACGTTCCCCGTCGACTTGTCCCACCCGGAGCCATTCCATACCGCCTGGGCGGGCCAGGCAATGCGGATGAGCGCCCTTCCGGTGACCCAATAATCCGCCGGCGGGTCGATCGTGATCGAATAGGAAAACATCGCGTCGGCCACACTGGAAGTCGGCGTTCCGCTTGCGGTCATCATCCCGGTTAGCGGCCCGATCTCGGGATCGCCAACCTTCCAGTTGATCTCCCCGAGTGTTCCGGCAGCGACGAGATAATAGTTTTCATCTTCATCCGCATGGGCGGCATGCAGCCCGGTGGCGATCTGTTTCATGATCCGGCTCGCCTCCGCCTGCCGGTTCCCGTCGCGGATCGAGTCGAGCCCGACAGGGATCAGCCCCAGAATGGCGATCAGACAGAACGCCACCAGCCCGAGCGCAAGGGTCACCTCCACCAGGGTAAACCCGGAGATTCTGTAAGATGTCCGAACGCTGCGCAATGCCTTCATGCTTAGTGCCGGAGCAACTGGATATGGCCGTTGGCTCCATTGAGGAGAACGACCGCTTCGCTCGCCGGCCCCGATTGCTCGACCCCGCCAATCGTCGCGCGGAGCCCGAAATCAACATATTTCTCGTAGGGCGTGTTGATACTGACGCTTTCAATGTACGAACCCGAAAGGCCGGGTTGGAAGAGCGCATAGCCTTGCGGCGAGAAAATGACGGCCCGCGCCGACATCGGCTTGTCACCCAATTTCTCACCAAATTCAAACTTGGTCTTTGGAATATCGCTGAGTGAAGTGCTGGAGGGAACGGTAAGGGTCGATCCCTCCTCCGAACCAAAGCTTTTTTCCATGATTTCAGGGTCAATGGTAGTGCTTGGCACGAGCTTGACATTTTCCCAGCGATAAACCCGCGACGCCCGTTCCAGCCAACTGATGCTGCCGCCGCCCGCTCCCGCCGTCCCTCCCTTGGCAACCAAATAAAAAGCCTCGATCTGGTCATCGCCGCCCGGCGTTACCTTTTCATCCAAACAGAGGTAGACATAACTCTGCTGATTGAGCGCTTCGTTCCTCGCCAGTTCGAGCAAATCCATCAGTTCACCGGCGGACGCCGCCAGCTTCCGCGCCTTGAGAATGTCGTTGACCGATGGAACGACCAACATCATCAACAGGCTCATGATGGCGACGACCACCAGTAGCTCGATGACCGTGAAGGCTCGTGTGGAAGAAGGTGGTTGCATTCTGGTAAGCAAAGTCGGCAAAGCCGGAGAGTGTTCATGACGAACGACCCTCCGGCTTTGGGTATGAAATGGTGTCGGATCAGGCGTGGAGAGTTGCTTTTCTTCTGTTCCGGCGGATTCCAAAGAGCGTCAACCCCGAAGCGATTCCTAGCATGGCCCAGGTGGACGGCTCGGGAATCGGGGCGACGGCAATCTGGACATCGGCCAACGTAGGAACCATTCCTCCGTGAGCCCATGTGATGGTAAACTCACTGAAATCCGCATCAGGAGCCAGACTGCTCAGGTCCCAGGTATAGTTTTCCAGATGAACACCAGCAAAGAAATATCCGGCGTATCGGTCCTCATTCCATTCGGCAAGAGACACCGTCTCTTTCACCGCGTCGGCGATGCCAAATGATTGGCCGCCAATACTCAGGGTAAGCTGGGAAATGGAGTCATAGGTGGTATTACTTCCCTTCGATAGCTGAATGGTAAATGAACCGATGGGCCCGTAGGTCAGGTTCTGTGCTTCGAGGGTGTACACGTTACCCGTACGCGGCATGAGCAGTGCCGCATCGCCGCCAGAGTCGCGTAACGTCGGGGTGATGGTAAAATCGCCATAACTGGTGGCATAGCTGCTTTTTGGCGGGAAGGGGTTGGTCGTGTTATTGGTGTCCCAGAACGTGATGGTTCCACCCCATTCGGCGATGACGGTTGTTCCGTCGACGGTGGGGAGGACGCTGGCTCGTGCCGTAAAGGATGCCAGAAGGCAGGCGATCCCGAGGGCTGCTGATAGGAGGTTATTTCGAATCATGGTAGTTTTATCTGCTGTTGGTTGGTCTGGTTGTTGGGTCTGGCGGGGAATTGGTAAGAAGAGCTGTTCACGTATGGACGGGAATCTGGACCGTATCGCTCCATTCCCCGACGCGTTCGTCCCGCTGCCGGTAGATGGCGCGGTATCTCCAAAGGGTTGGTGTGGCAGGGAGAGGGAAGGTGTCGATATAGTCGGGGTGGGCGTCAATCGCCAGAAAGCGGAAGCCCTCCCCGTCCCGGTCGACTTCGATCTCCAGCGAATCGTAGTTGCTCTTGCGCCAGCGCACTTCTGGCTGTCCTCCACTAACGAGGCGCAGGGTGATCGTTGGTTTGGCCTCTTCCAGAGTGCGTGCGGAGACTCCGGCGACGATGCCGAGGTCTTCGCCAATGGCAACGATATAGGCCGCATGCGCCTTGATGCGGGCGACCAGCCGGGAGGAGCGTTTGAATATGCCGGGCAAGATCAGCGTAGTCGGTGTTTCGGGAAGGGCGGGTGGTTCCGGCGCGATGGCGGAAGCGCCCTCCGGACCATCGCGCAGGAGGTTCTTGAAAGCCGTCCATTGTTGCTGATCGGTCTTTTGCTGGTTGAGGACATCCAGCGCCCAGCGGAAAGCATTGCTGTCCGCAAGGGCTGAAAGGATTTCCAGCGGCTGCACGCCCACGGTGGGAGCATGGGCCACGATCTTGGCGGCGAAGTTCTGGAGAAAGGCGTCGCGCTCGGCGTCTGTTTTGGGTGGGTAGTTCATAAGGATAAGGTGGAATAGGTCAGGGAAGGGGCCGGAAATCGACCCACTGGTACGAATTTTTTCATCGGATGATGGTTTCCGTCGGTCGGCAGAATGATTCCGCTGATCTGCCGAATCATTTCGCCGGAGCGCGGAATGAATCTTCCAGTCGGAAGAGTGGTTTCTTCGGTCGGAGAAATGGTTTTTCCCGTGGAAAGATTGATTTTTCCGGTCGCAAAAGTGAGTCTTCCCGTCGGAAGAATGGAACGGACGACGGACAGAACGGTATCGCCCTCGGTCATTCCCATTCCGTCCCCTTGACAACCGTCGCAAACGGTCGCCCGCCGCTCGCATGCTGGAGGGTCGGCCTCCGCGCCGACCGCGGTGTTGAACTTCGGTCGGACCGTTCGCCCGCTTCCACCTCCAACCCCGCGGCGGACACGGAGGTCCGCCCTCCAGGGCGCTTCCGCGCCGGGGTGATTCGTACAGGGTCTTTGTGCCTGGAGGGTCGACCTCCGCGTCGACCGTGGCGTTGGACTTTGGCCAGGCCATCGGCTCGCTGCCACCTCCAATCCCAAGGCGGACGCGAAGGTCCGCCCAAGGCGCTTGATCCTTCGTATACGAGTGATTTTCATTGGTTAAACGTGAGAACTACACGGCGGTGGACAACCGACGCCTGCGCCCGCGGTAGAGCAGACCGGCGGCCCCAAGGGCAATCAGCGCAAACGTGGAAGGCTCGGGGATGGCGGCGTAGGAGAGGGTGAGGCTGGTGCCGTCGCTGCTCACGCTCCATCCCTGCATGTTGAAGGAGAAGTCGATATTCTCGAAATTCACGATCCCTCCGTCGGCCTGGGCAAAGGTCCATTCGTAGTCGCTGTACGCATCGAAGCCTTCCGAGAGGTTGATGTTGAAGGCGATGTAAGAGATTTCAGGGGCGACGGGATCGTCCTCTTCCCACTCCGGCGGCGGTGGCACATCCCCAAGCGTGAGTTCACCGAGGATATTGAAGAGCAAGGCATCCTCCTGGCTGGTCGGCAGGGTAAGGGTGATGGTGCTGCCATCATCGAAGAGAAGTGCTTCAAGTTGAACGCCGGTGACCCCGGCTGCCACGCCGAAGGTACCGTTCTCCCTCACTTCCAGCGGGCCATTGCCGAGGGCGTTGGCGTGGCCGAGGAGAAGGGTGCTCGTTCCCTGAACGATCGTCCCGCCGGTGTGGCTGTTGTCTCCGGCGAGAATGGTGGTCCCTTTATCGAGGATCACCTCGGTATTTCCGGTCAGCTTGATGTCGAAAAGGTAATCGGTCTCGTTGTGATTGAAGATGATCTGGCCGGTGCCGTTCCCCGTAGTAATTTCAGGAGTGTCGATAAACCCCGCCGCACCTCCTTCACCGATGCGGATGACGCCCTTGCTGTCGTAGAAGTTGGGGTCTCCCCAGTAGATATTGGGATGGCCGACTCCTTTGTGTTGCCCAAGCATAATGCCTGCTTCCACCGAGACGCGGCCACCGTCCGAAACGGTCATGGTGGCCGTGCCGGTTTCGCCGAGAACCATATTGCCCCAGTTCCGCTGTACATAAGTAGAGGAGTAAGCATATTCGACGGAATGAATATTGAGTTCCGATCCGCTGCCGGAGACTCTGATCTCCACTGTGCCGCCGCGAACGCCGGGTTGCTGATAGCTTGCTGCCGTCAGCCATGAGCCGGATACTTTTCCGCCATCCTCAATGTTCAGTTCCCCCTCGCCTCCGTTGAGTCCCATGAAGATCCCGTCGTCGGCAAGATTGATCTCCGACCCAATGCCACGAACGGTAACTGCCCCTTGTTGTGCAATGGTTGAACCGAATCCTCCTCCGATCGTCATGGCATGGAGATAGGTGATGCCTTGTATATTTCCGTAGGAATCAATATAGCCGTAAGATACCCGTTCATTGTCGGTAAGCAATCTGCCCGGATTGTCCGGACCGTCAGGGTAAATCATGACGTCCTGCCCGGTGGCATGGTTGAGAATCTTGGCGCCATCTTCAACGGTGAGCCGCCCAACCCCGTCATTCAACCCCCGGCTTCCGACGCTGATTCCACGGGCATAGAGGGTGGTGCCCGCTCCCGCGATGGTCGCTGTACTGTCGTCGCCATTGCTTGTGCCGGTGACGTTCAATGCGACGCCTGTGGCATGTTCATAACGATCCGCATAAGGGAGGGATACGTTTCCGTTCTTATCCACCGTACGGAAGTTGATTTGCTTCATATACCCGTCAACGATGGCTCCGCCCTCGATCACCAGCGTGCCGACGTCATCGTGGGCCCCTCCGACGCTGATGGATGGTCTATAAGTACTATTGGTCAGATTGGTTTTGATCGCCAGGCTTCCCCCCGAGATCGTCAGGCTGCCGGAACTGCCCCCGATGAGTTCCATATCGGAATAGCCCGCACCGGGCGATGCGTTCTCAATGTCATAGTAACTGGAGCCGAGGATCAGGTTCGGCGCTTCGATATCCTGGTTTACGAAGTGGATGTTTGCGTCGTTTCCGATGGCAATGCGAACAGAGTAGGCGAGCGGGACGTCGCTATACTCCTGACCGGTGGAATCCCAGAACTGCTGTTCCCACTGGGTAGGGTCATTCCAACCGCTTTCATCCGCACCCGTAAAAAGCAATCTCGGGGCATTTCGAGGCACCGGGTTCCAATCTTCATCGTAGTAGGTGGATTGATAAAAATATTCCGGCGGTTGAGGATAAGGCAGGGATTGAGTGTAAGCCGGACCTGCCCCTCCTGCCATCATCAATGCAAAGGTGACTCGAAGCGATAGCCGGTGACGGGATTGGTTTTTCATGAGAAGTTTGGAAGTCAACTGAGATTGGGAAGCGACTGGTCTTCGTTACGCGGTAGTCGAGAGCAGACGCCTGCGCCCGCGGCAGAGCAGACTGGCGGCTCCAAGAGCGATCAGCGCAAACGTGGAAGGCTCGGGGATGGCGGCGTAGGAGAGGGTCAGGCTCGTGCCGTCGCTGCTGACGCTCCATCCCTCCATGTTGAAGGAGAAGTCGATATTCTCGAAGTTCACGATCCCTCCGTCCGCCTGGGCAAAGGTCCATTCGTAACCGCTGGACGCATCGAAGCTCTCCGACAGGTTAATGTTGAAAGTCAGATAGGACGTATCGGGAATCACGGGCTCGCCCCATTCAGACGGCGGGGGAACATCGCCAAGCGTGAGTTCACCAAGAATATTGAAGAGCAGGGCATCCTCCTGGCTGGTCGGCAGGGTCAGGGTGATGGTGCTGCCATCGTCGAAGAGAAGTTCTTCAAGTTGAACGCCGGTGACCCCGGCTGCCACGCCGAAGGTTCCGTCTTCCCTCACTTCCAGCGGGCCGTCGCCGAGAGCGTTGGCATGGCCGAGGAGAAGCGTGCTCGTTCCCTGAACAATCGTGCCGCCGGTGTGGCTATTGTCTCCGGCAAGAATGGTGGTCCCTTTGTCGAGGATGACCTCGGTATTTCCGGTCAGCTTGATGTCAAAAAGGTAACCGGCCTCGTTGTGATTGAAGATGATCTGGCCAGTGCCGTTCCCCGTGGTAATTTCAGGAGTGTCGATAAACCCCGCCGCACCCCCTTCACCGATGCGGATGACGCCCTTGCTGTCGTAGAAGTTGGCGTCTCCCCAGTAGATATTGGGATGGCCGACTCCCTTGTGTTGCCCAAGCGTAATGCCTGCCTCCGCAGAGACGCGGCCACCGTCTGAAATGGTCATGGTGGCCGTGCCGGTTTCGCCGAGAAGGATATTGCCCCCGTTCCGCTGTACATAAGTGGAGGAGTAAGCATATTCGACGGAATGAAGATTGAGTTCCGATCCGCTGCCGGTGACCTTGATCTCCGCGGTGCCACCGCGCACGCCGGGTTCCTGATAGCTTGCCGTATGCAGGTAGGAACCGGAGACCTTGCCTCCGCTTTCGATGATCAATTCCCCTTCGCCTCCGGAGAGTCCCATGCGGATTCCCGAGTCAGCAAGGTCGATCTCCGATCCCGCGCCTCGGACAGTCACCGACCCTTGCTCTCTTTGGGTTGAACCAAAATCCCCTCCGATCGTCATGGTATATGAGTCATAGATATTCCCATAACTGTCTTTATACCGATAGTAAACAGGCTCTCTGTCGATAAGCAATCTGCCCGGCTGATCCGGGCCATCGGGGTAAATGAAGACATCCTCTCCAGTGGCATGGTTGAGGATTTTGGCGCCATCTTCGACGACGATCCAGCCTACTCCTCCATCGTCCAGGTTCTGACCGTGGCCTCCGGCGGTAATTCCTTTCGCATAGACGACGGTGCCCTCTCCCTTGATAGTCGCGCTACTATCGTCGCCGTTGCTTGTGCCCGACACGGATAACTTGACGCCTACGGCATGTTCATAAAGGTTCCTGCTTTTGGGGCTTGTAATGTTTCCGTCTTCGTCCATTTCACGGTAGTCGATTCGCTTATTGTATCCATCCACCAAGGCTCCGCCCTCAATCACCAGCGTGCCAACATCATGATGTCCCCCTCCGACGCTGATCATCGGAGTGAAGCCGCCAGCGTCCTGGACATTGGTTTTGATTTTCAGGCTTCCTCCCGAGACCGTCAGGCTGCCGGGGCTGCCCCCGAGGATCTCCATATCGATATAGCTCCCACCGGGCGGCGCATTCTCAATGTCGTAGTAACTGGAGCCAAGATAAATCCTTGGAGCTTCGACGGCCTGATCTCTAAAATGAACATGCGCGTTGTTTCCGATATAGACCGAAGTGGAGTAGGCGAGCGGGACATCGCTATACTCCAGACCGGTGGAGTTCCAGAAGTGTTGCTCCCATTGGGTGGAGTCATTCCATTCACCCTCATCCGTACCCGTGAAAAGCAGCCTTGGGGCATTCCGATAGACCACGTTCCAATCTTCATCGTAAAAGTGAGTATCAAAATACTCCGGCGATTCCGGAACCGGCACGTCCACTGCATATGCCGGACAGCCAATGCCTGCCATCAATAATGCAAAGATGATCCGAAGCGAAGCCCGGTGAAAGGATTGGTTTTTCATAGGGAAAGATCTTGGAAAATAGAGTGCCGGTTTGAAAAAATCGGCGAGATTTACTGGCTCTGGGGGTTGACGAAAAAACGAGCGTGCGAGGCGACCGAAGTGGTCGCCTCGCAGGCGTTTTATCTGCTCATTGCCAAGCCTGGCTTCATCGAAGTCGTGAATCTGAAGGACGAAGCTCAGCTTGTAGCGACGTCAATGGCGACGGTATCGACCGCGAAGGCGTGCCCAATCGTGTTGTTTGCGCTTTCAAACGCGACATTGAAGGCGGTGTCCGCCAGGATGCTCAAGTCTTCCCAAACATAGCAGGTCACGAAGTAGAACGTCGTCGTGCCTCCCTCGGCGGGGTCGGTGCCGTCCGAGGCGTCCCAGCTTCCGAACGAAAATCCGGGAGTATCTCTGGCAGTGTTCAGATTGAGTTTCTTGCTGTCTGCATCGTTGCCATTAAGCTTTGGGTTTACAAAAGGCCAATCGGCGGGGTTGTCTTTGTTTACGCCGACGATAGTCCCATTTTTATCAACCAGGAACTGCGAGTGCTTGATCTGAAGCTGAACTTTGCTGATGGCAAAGTCCGCCTCAAAGTCCAACGAAAAGGTGAACTTTCCCGTACCGGAGTCGTCCACAGTCAGACGCCCGGCACGTCCCCCTCCGGGGCTGGTGCTTAACGTGGCCGCGGAATTTCCGACCGTACTACTGCTCTGCGAGAGTTCCTTTGTGGTCAGGGTTCCACCGCTCACGAAGTCGTCAGGTGCAATGGCTGAGAAGACACCTCCGGGCGCGGATGCTCCAGCCGGGAGCGGCCACCACTCCCAAGCCGCGTAACCAAATCCAGGGTCGCTGCGGTCGCCGAACGGATCGACCTGAATGCCTTCATATGGCACCGCCGCGAGGAGGGCAACTTTTTTGCTCGGATCGACGATGGGTTCGAGAGCTCCGGGAGGAATGATGATTTTGGATGGACTCGACATAGGTCTGATACCTTCTATTTTACTGGTTTTCGTTGAGGTGCCCGAACAGAGATGCCGACTCGACTGCTGACATGATCCTTTTAGTTGAAATGTTCAGAGCCCCGGAGTTTCTCTGTCTGACGGATTTCATTCTAGCAACGAAATGAAGCTTGTCATTACCCTCGTTATGTCATTAACTAATGCTGAATTGCGATTAACGCGGTCTTGCTGTCTTTCTAGCCGTAGATATGCTCGGTCTTGCGATTGTGAGTCGAATGGAGAGCAATCCGCCGAACGGATTCGGCAAGACGCAGCAAGAAATCGGGCTTAAAGATGGGTAAAAAAAGCCGACTGCCAAGAAAACGCCATGATCGAGAGGAGACGGTGCGGAAAGAAGGGAGCAAGGGGCCTTGCCAATGTCTGCGACTACCGGGTTGATGATGGGGCAGTACGGTAAACCGGGGGAGCCACTACGCTGGGACGGGTTGTCCGGCCATCATGCCTTCGGCATCTACTGGAGGGTTAGGCCACTGCGTCAACTTGGCATTGGAGTTTGCTTCGCACTGCTTTCTCGCCTCGGCGTCAAGTCCGGAGGCGGACGGGAGGTCCACCTTCCAAGGCGCTTCCGCTCCGGGCAACCTGAAAGGGGGCAAGCGGGAACGCCGGGAGGTCAGCGAAAGACACGTCACTGCAAAGAGATGGACAGGAAGGAAATCGATTCCGCAGGCAGTTGAAGAAGCAGGGTGTTTTGCGCGAGATCCCGTCGCCGCTATTTCTTCTGCCAGAGGGCCGCCCACCGGGATGGGGTGGTGCAGTGGTAAGAGCCGAAGGTCTTGATGAAGGCGCTGAGGTTCTTGTAGCCCAGAGTAGTGGCGGTCTCCGTGACGGATTTTCCTTCCCGCAGGAGTTGGGCCGCCCGCTCCATCCGAATGGCGCGGTGGTACTCGCCAATTCCCACGCCGCAATACTCCTTGAACATGCGGCACAGGTAGAACGTGCTGACGCCTGCGCTTCGAGCCAGGGTGTTCAATGGCGGTAGAAGTTCGAGGGATTGATCAAGCATGGCACGCACCTTCTCCATCCGGTCCCGGTTGCGGTTGGCGGTGGGATTGACGAATTCGTTGAGCTTGTAAATGGTCAACGAAAGGATTTCGAGAATTTTGCCGTAATACCAGGCGTCTGCGCCCTCGGCTGGGCATGGGGGGGCGAGAAGGTCGATGCGGATCGGGATCATGGCCGAGGGCATGTGAAGACATTCCACATACGGCCTGGCGCGATCCGGGCGGGTGACAAAGGAGTGAATGGGGGGCTTGAGGCCGTCGAGGGAATTCTTCAGGTTGTCTCTGAGCCAGTCTCGCGAGAACTCAAGAGTATAAAAGCAGTGACGGCCTCCGGCGTGTCGCGTGGCTCGGGGTTTGTTTTTCGGTACGGTGTAGATCGCCACCTGATTGTCGGAGAGTTCGAATGGTTTCGCTCCGTGGAAAGTAGCCCTGCCATGGAGGTTGATGCAAATCTCCATGCTGAAGTCATGAAAGCTCTCCGCCCAGTCCAGGGGGATGTTGGTGGAGAAGTCGTGGAATTCCAGAGCGAAGTCTTCACGAATCATGCTGCCGTGGACCAATCGCCACCGGCCAGCGACTTTGCTCCATACAGTTCCTTCTTTCTGGACCTTTGTCTGGCTCTTTGAACGGGATGACGCCGATGGGCGCTTCGATATTTTGCGATCTGTCATGATGATCCTGAATCGGGGAGTACCCTATCAGGAAATATCTGTTTGTCGATAGTCTCATCTTGCTATTTATCTGTTTCAAATTGCTTTGGGATAGGTTGTTGTAGGGCTGATGGAATGGATGTTTTGTGGTAATTCTATATTGCTGATAATTTGCTTGGAATTGCTATAATCTGCTTTAAAATATTTGCGCTTACTTGGAAAGCCTGTTCCGTTTTGGTAAACGGGAGTCTTCCTGTTTTAACCACAATTTGGGATAAGTTTTTAGCAATATTTTTCCCTTTCACTTTTTCGATGACACCGACATGCTTCTGGCTCGTTCTTTTGGACGTACCGAGATGTTGCCTATTGCTGTTATGGATTGGCTATGAACGGCATGGGCATCGCGTGAACTGATTCTGTTGACCTATTTATCTTTCTATTTGCGATGAATTATTCTGGACCTGATCTTTCCCAACAGTGGGCTGCCCTCCTTGAAGCGGAGCCGCAGCTTCGTATCCGGGATGCCGCCCATTGCCTTGGGGTGAGCGAGGCGGAACTGTTGGCAACCCGTTGTGGACAAGGGGTGGTGCGGCTCGCGGGAGGGTGGAACGACATGGTCAAGGAGTTCCCGCGTTTGGGCCGGGTGATGTGTCTGACCCGCAATGATCATGCGGTTCACGAGCGGTATGGGGTTTTTGAAGCGGTCAGCTTCTTTGGACCGACGCAGGGGATGGGACAGGTGGTCGGGCGGGATATTGATTTGCGGCTTTTCATGACGCACTGGCATTCCGGCTTTGCGGTGGAGGAGCCCGATAAGAAAGGAGAGCGGCGGCGCAGTTTTCAGTTTTTTGATAAGTATGGCACGGCGCTCCACAAGGTGTATATCCAGCCGGAGAGTGAGCCGGGGGTTTACGAGGCGTTGCTGGGGGCGTATCGCTCCCCGGATCAGACGACGAAGGAGCGTGTGGAGGCGGCACAGCCGGAGACGGCGGCTGAGAAGCCTGATGAGGAGGTGGATGTGGAAGGCTTTCAGACGGAGTGGCTGGCTCTCAGTGATACCCATCAGTTTTTCATTCTTCTTAAGAAACATGGGTTGTCGCGTGTACAGGCGTTGCGGCTGGCACCGGAGGGGTATGCCTGGGAGGTGGAGGCTGATGCCGCCAGGCCGTTGCTGGAGGAAGCGTCCGGCGTAGGACTTCCGATCATGGTGTTTATCGGAAGTCCCGGATGTGTACAGATTCATACCGGGCCGGTTTCGAAAATCGCAATGTTTGGTGATGAGTGGCTTAATGTGCTCGATCCTGATTTCCAGATGCATCTGCGGCAGTCTGCGGTGACGAGCGCATGGATCGTGCGCAAGCCGACGCAAAGCGGGGTGGTGACATCGCTGGAGCTCTTTGATGCAGAAGGCGGGAATGTGGCGCTTTTCTTTGGGGTGCGTGATGAGGCTGGCGAGGAAGATCCCCGGTGGATTTCGTTGGTTCAGTCGTTGAAGTCAAAGGAAGGGCAATGAGAGTTTATCGTCTTGGTTTGAAATGGTCGGGTCCTTTCATGCTGTTGGTGTGCGCTGTGATGATGGCGCTCCTTTCTGGCACCTCGCATGGAGGGACCCGACTCGTCAGCGGAGCGGGAGCGATTACAGAAACGCTATACGCCCTTGGCGTGGAGAAGGAACTGGTTGCCGTTGACACTTCAAGCATGTATCCGGAGGCGGCACGGAATCTTCCGAAGATCGGTTATGCACGGGCGCTCTCTGCGGAGGGGGTGCTTTCCATGCGGCCCACGTTGCTTCTGCTGACGGAGGACGCAGGGCCGGAGCAGGCGATCAAACAGCTTAAGGTGGCGGGGGTAAACATGCTTTTGCTGGATGCGGAGCATACGCCGGACGGGGCGGCGCGCAGGATCAGGGAGATTGGCGAAGCCGTCGGGAGGAAGGAGGCTGCTGAAAAGTTGCTATCGAAGCTGGAGGGGGAGATCGCCGATGTCAAAGCGAAGGTGGCGGCAGCGCCCGCCCGGCCACGGGTGATGTTTATCTACACCCGCAGCGGCGGAGTGATGAATGTCGCGGGAAAGGGAACTTCTGCCGCGACCATGGTGGAACTGGCAGGCGGGGTCAATGCGGTGACCGATTATGAAGGCTACCGCTCGTTGACGGCGGAAGGTGCTGTGCTTGCCAGGCCGGACTATATTCTGGTGACGCAGCGGGGGCTGGAGAGTGCCGGGGGTATCGATGCGCTTCTCAAGCAGCCGGGACTCGCATTGACCCCGGCGGGAAAATCAAGGCAGGTTATTGCAATCGACGACCTGCTACTCCTTGGCTACGGGCCGCGTACCGGAGAGGCTGCCTTGGAGCTTTTTGAAAAGCTTCATCCTTAGAGGCTGTAGAAAAAGCCCTTCAACGGCCATGGAGCACCTCTTTTTGCCTCTAACTGCATTCCTTCTCCCTTCTGTATTCCCTGAATACAGGCGGTCGTCGGAATTTCGTTATAGGCTAAAAATAGGTACTCCGAGGCCATTAAAATCATTTTTTCACAGCCTCTAGGTGATGCAGAAACTGCTACGTCGCTTTCGAACCGCCTTTCTTGTTTTGCTGCTGGGAGTATTGGGAGCGGTATCGCTCTTTTCGGTATGCTCCGGAGCGGTCAAACTTTCCGCCGGAGATGTGGTCGGCGTTGTCCGTACGCAATTTTTGGGCGAGAACAGAGAGCCAACCGATTTGATGGAAACCAGCAGGGCGATTCTGTGGGATCTACGGGTTCCGCGCGTCCTTTTTGGCATTTTTGTGGGCGCAACGCTCTCGGTAACAGGGACGCTCATGCAGGGGCTTTTCCGCAATCCATTGGCCGATCCGGGCCTGGTGGGTGTTTCGAGCGGCGCGGCGCTTGGAGCGGTCATGGTTTTGATTCTGGCGGGACACCTGTTCCCGGCGACTTCATGGATGAGCGATGTCCGGTTCCTGCCTGTGGCCGCATTTGTTGGTGCGTTCGGGGTGACGCTTGTTATTGTACGGGTAGCTTATACCGGCGGATATACGGCGGTCGCCACTTTGTTGCTGTCCGGGGTGGCGATGAACTCGATTGTGGGCGCATCCATCGGCTTGAGCACCTTTCTGGCGACGGATGCGCAGCTTCGCTCGCTTTCATTCTGGACGCTGGGTAGCCTTGGCAGCGCGGATTGGGAAATTCTCGGCATCATGTCTCCTGTCACAGTGGTGGTATTGCTGATTTCTCCATGGTTCTCCAAGGCTCTCAACGCGATGGCGCTTGGCGAGGCCGAAGCGGAACATCTCGGCTTTTCGGTGGAACGGATCAAACATTGCATTATCCTCGTGACAGCGATCGGTGTCGGGGTGTGCGTCGCCTTCAGTGGGATGATCGGCTTTATCGGCCTTGTCGTGCCTCATCTCATGCGTTTGTGCATCGGCCCGGACCATCGTTGGCTTGTACCGGGCTCCGCCATTGGGGGCGCTATTCTGTTGGTGTCGGCGGATACCGTGGCGCGCACGGCGGTTGCACCGGCGGAGATGCCCATCGGCATCCTGACGGCGGCGCTCGGCGGTCCTTTCTTCCTGGCGATGCTCCTTTCCCAGCGTCGTCGTTCACTCTGGGGGTAGCCGATCTATTCGCCATGCTGCAAGCAAGCCAGCTTTACTATCGGGTAGGATCGCGGGAATTGATTTCAGGGATCAATATCGATCTGCGTCCCGGTGAAGTCACAACCATCCTTGGACCCAACGGAGCGGGCAAGTCGACTCTGCTCAAGCTGTTGTGCGGCCAACTCAAGCCGACGAGCGGTTCGATCACGTTTGCGGGACGTCCTCTTGCCCAATGGAGCTTGAAGGAACTGGCGACACGACGAGCCGTCCTTCCTCAACATTCCAGTGTGCCGTTTGACTTCACCGCATTGGAGATCGTTCTTCTTGGCCGCTCACCTCATGGCGATGCCAGCCGCCACCGGTCACTGGCTCTTGAAGCCATGGACTGGACTGAATGCGCCCATCTTTCGGACCGTATCGCACGCACGCTCTCAGGCGGGGAGCTTCAGCGGGTCCACCTTGCCCGTATTCTGGTACAGCTTAATCTTGGAGCCGTCACGGCACCCACGATCTTTTTCCTCGACGAACCGGTCTCCAGCCAAGACCCGGCCCATCAACACGGCGCACTGGTGGTTGCCCGGCAAATGGCGAAGAAGGGAATGGCGGTATTCCTGATCCTGCACGACCTCAATCTTGCCGCGCAGTACAGCGATTGCATTCATATTCTCAAGCAAGGGAGGCTTGTTCATTCGGGTAAACCGGAGTGTGTGTTACGGCCCGAAGTCATCAGCGATGCCTTCGATGTACGGGCGACCATTGGTGTCAACCCGATCAGCGATGGTCCTGCTGTTTTTGTGGAACCGAGAGTGGAGCGATTCACGGGCGGCTGATCTTTGCTCGACACAGGTACTTGACGCCACTACGCTACGACTTCCGCGAAAACTTCCCTCCGGGATTGATCTTTATGGCATATACCACAAAGGCAGATATTCATGGACGCACGGAGATTGAACTCATGGTGGATCGTTTTTATGAAAAAGTCCGGGCCGACGACCTGCTCGGGCCTATTTTTGACGATCTCGCCAAGGTGAATTGGGACACTCATCTGCCCCACCTCTGTGATTTCTGGCAAAGTGTTCTCTTCGGGGAACGCTGCTTCCGAGGCAACCCGATGGCGGTTCATCAGCGGCTCACTCAACTGACCCCGATGGATTGGCCCCGTTTTGAGCGGTGGCTGAATCTCTTTCACGGAACCGTGGACGACCTTTTTTTCGGCGAAAGGGCGCTCCGCGCCAAGCAGGCCGCCCATGATATGGCGCGCGCCATCCACGCCCGAATCAATAACGTGGCAGATCCCCGCTTTAATCCGGCGAACCTTACTCCCGAGCAGCGCGCCCGCTATGCGCAATACCGGGCGGGATAAAACGCCGCCGCCTAACGGTGTAGTGCAATCCGATTGATCGACAACCGCGGGACCGTGACGCCGCAGGAGAGCTTTCGGTCGGAGGTGGCCTGTTCGGGGGAATCGGAAGGCTCAGGCCGGGTTCATGCAATTCTCGCAATTGCCGTCGAGGACAATTTCGTGCCGGGTGGCCCGCTTGCGTATTCGAGAATGTCCCGGACGTCGGCCCGGCCTTTCCAAAGGGAACCCTGGGTGCCCGGCTTGCACTCCATCCCGTTGACTGGATTGCTGGCAGCGCTCTTTGTGGCACTCGGTGCGGAATTGATTTCACGCAGTTCCCGTATCAAGGAAGATACCTCGATGGGGATTCTTTACACGGTGGCTTTCTCGCTGGGGATCGTGCTGCTCAGTTTTGCAAAGGTGCGTGTGGAACTGCATCACTACCTTTTCGGCAATATTTTCGGTCTGGCAAATGCGGATCTCTGGATCATTTATGCCATCTGCCTGATCATTGTCCCTCTTCTGGTCCTTCTACAGCGCCCGCTTTTGCTGATGCTCTTTGAATCCTCCATCGCACGCAGCCGAGGCGTCCCCGTGACGGTATTAAATTACCTCCTGATCTCTATGCTCGTGCTCTCGATGATCTCGTCCCTGCAAGCCGTAGGCGTCATCTTGGCGCTCGGGCTGCTTACCGCCCCAGCGGCCACAATCTATCTTTTTTCCAACTCATTTAGCACCCTTTTTTGGGGTGGCGGCCTCCTCGGAATGCTCGGTTCCTGCGTCGGACTACTCCTTTCCTACTGGCTCAATATTCCTTCGGGAGCGTGCATTGTTCTCGTTCCGGGATTGGTCTTCCGTCTGGCATATCTGTTCAGCCCCAGATACGGAATCATCTCCAAGCTGCTGCGCCATAGCCACCTCCACGAAGAGTCGCTCGCGCGCTGGAAACTGAGAGAAGCGGAAAAGGTCGAGGAACTAGCCGTCAAATCGCCGGAGTAGATCGAACCGGAAGAACTGTGTCCTGGATTATCCGTCGCTCCGCTTCGCTCTCCACGAGAAAAGTTATTCCTGAAAATGCGACAGAGGCGATTCTTAAGGCAACCACTATGGTGATAATGAAGCGAGGTAAGCCGCGATCGCCTTGGCATCCCTCTGGTTCATCCGATAGGGTGGCATAGGAGGGAGCGTCGGAGGGAGGCCGTGGGGGCGAACACCGGTCATGAGATAGTGGGCCAATGTTTCCTCTGTATAACCTCCCGGAAGCCCCGAGATCCCAGGGGCGGCTGGAATCCATGGCATAGGAGCGACAGGTTTGAAACCGAGAGCCGCTCCTGTCAGGTCTTTCCCGGAAATAAATGCACCAGTGGCGTCTCTTGGCGAATGGCAGTCGATACACATCGCTACCCGATAGACGAGATAGTGCCCATGAGCAATGAGATGTTCACCAACTTTGGAGGTTTCGCTTCTTGTGCAACCACTATACACTACGGCAGCCAGTAATGTCATTCCGGATAAAAGGAGAACGGGATGTCTTTTCATAAAAATTCGCTTTTCAATCTTTGGCCTGCCGACGGCCAGCTCATACATGAGGGCCCATATTAGTTATCAGCCCCGGTACGATCCCTTGAAGAACTGCAACATGGGAGCGCGGAAGGCATGCGTTTAAAGTGCGTGTCATCAAACAAGCAGGCACGCTTCTTTCCCCAGAGGAGATCTCCTCACCCGCGACGACGATTGAACGCCAGCATAGCGCCGAAGCTACCCAGCAGCAGAGCCCATGTTTCGGGTTCAGGAATCGCAATCACGGCAAATTCGCTGTGGTGATCAATAATCGCCCAGGCATGCCCATCGAAATTCCCCCAGTAGCCAAGGTAATCTTCGAGATTTCCCGTATAGGCGAGACGGAAGTCGTCAAAGGTTCCAGAGAAAAAGACCGCTTCTCCCGCGCTATTTCCCTCCACCGCATTGACCCATAAACCCGTTTCATCCATCCAACCAAGATAGGTTCCGTTTGAGATGGATCGTTCAAGAGACATTTCCAGAGCAAAAATGAAAGGAGCGCTGTCACTGGAAAGCGAAAGGATATCGTTGAGCCGCGTTTCTCCTTCGGTGAAGTATTCGCTCACGCCGGGTTCTGCAACAAAGGCGACTTCCAGCACGGTCGCTTCTGACGTCACACCCTCGCGCAGAATGGCTCGCGCGGTATCGTCCGCGCCCAGTTCGCTTCGGACGTTGATCCTTTCTGTCAGATCTTCGTTGGCGCCGAAATGTTGAGCAAACGTTCCACCGGATAGGATCACGTCGCCGGTTCCGGTCAGTCTGCCTTCGAACGTCAACGTTCCTTCAGAGATTTCGATGAAGCCGGTATTTTGTAATTCAACAGTTTCACCGAAAATGGTCGAACCTTTCCCTGTTTTTCTGAACAGACCTTCATTGATAAAAAGATTCGATTCATCAATCGAATCGGAATCAATCCGATTATAGTCATCTGCTTCCTTTGCGAAGGAGGTGAAGGTGCCAGCATTCCGAAAAACGGCCTTATCCTCACCACCTTCGCCAGTCAGAACGATATCGCCGTAAAAGAATTGATCGCTTTCGGCGGCGTATCCGGCGCTCTGGATAAAGAGGCCGCTGTTGCTCACCTCGGTCTTCCCTTCAACCGTCAGATAACCTTCCCGCTCGGTGGTTCCGAGAATGGTTGTACCAAGCAGGTTTCGGATGCCGCTTCCACCGAAGGTGAAGGTGCCGATCTCAACCTCTCCATCCAATGTCAGATCGCCCAAGCCATCGATCCGACCGTAGTAGAGTGACGCTCCGCTGCCGATAAAATGCGAGTCCAATTGAATTTCGCCGCCATCGACGGTGAGATGTTCCGCCAAGAGCGTGCTTTCTTCCTCGAAGATCGCGGTCCCACCGTTGACGATCAGCCGCTGCACCTCGACGGAGGAGCCGTCTTTAAACCGGTTCAGACCGAGGGAGATTTCCATCTGCCCCTCTCCTGCTACCCGGCTCCCTTCTGAGAAAGTGTTCTCGCCGTTGAAGGTCAGTCTGGCAGTAGAATCTACGACGAACGACCCGCTGTGGTTGCCGCCGCCAATGTCCAGAACCCCTTCGAAGACCTCGACCTTTCCGGCATTATTAAAGCGAAGATAGGAACTGACGTGCGTCGTACCGCTTCCGGTTTTGTTGAAGATGCCATCATTGATGAATTGGCTGACCGACGCATCCCATGAAGGAGTGGAACTGATGTAGTTGACGGCCTCGGCTCCGATAGCGTTGGAGTTAAAGATGGCTCCGGTAGCATTGTGAAATACGCTGGATAGCCCGGTAGCATCGCTATTCAGCATGATTTCGCCGTTATAGCTCTCTTCATCAATGAAGCTGGTATTCTGATGAAAGACCCTTCCGTTGATAAACCGGCTTCCGTTCCCTTGCAGGCGGAGGGTGCTGGCGGTTGAATCCGGACCGCCCAGGCGCGTTTCTCCGGTCAGCGCGATGGCATCACCGCCAATGGTGAAGTCGCGGATGGTCGTGGTGGCATTAAGGGTGTGCGCCCCTGAAACTTGCAGTATTCCACTGGAGAGATGGAGTGTATCGAGGGTCACATCCCGGTCGAGAATCACTGTGTTCCCGTAGTCGATGTGCGCGTGATAGGTATCACCGGGGTCCGGTTGCCCGTTGTCTGGAATCTCCCCTCCGCTCCATTTGGAAGGATCGCTCCAGGGAGCCGGTTCCGTCCCGATCCAGGTTGTTGCAGTCTGTGCCTGTCCCGGCGAGGAAAGGATGAGCAGGCTGCTTAGGGCGAGAAATGAAAGTATTTTCATAGATCAGTTATTGAGGATTTCATCAGCTGCTCTTAAACCGCTGGAGTAAGCACCCCGGACTTCCGCATCTCCTCCCCGGGTGCCATCCCCTGCGAAATAGAGTCGTTGGTCGAGCGGGCGAGCGAGCGTGGCGCGGTCTTCATAGACGGAGCCGAAGGGAAAATGAGGGTAGCTTCCTTGCGCATAGGGATCGGCGGCCCAGCGGGTGCGTGCTACGGAGACCGGATTGGGGACATTCCTGCTGCCGTAAAGCTTGCGGAGGTGGGTCACGGCCTGAGTGCTGAGTTGCTGGTCACTGAGTTGTTCGGATTGGATTCCGACATTGCCGGACAGGAAACCCATAAGGACAGGTCGGTCGATGACTGGGGCGAAGTTGACAAACACCGGCCATTGGTTGGCAGGGTTGGAAGCCGCCATGAGCAGGACCGGATCGCGATCCCAGAAGCGGCTGGGGAATTCCAGAAATAGCTTATTGACCACGCCGGGCGTTGCCCCCAACAGGGCCTGCCTTTTATCTGCGGGGAGAGCGGGGGTGAAAAGGACATTTCCTCGCCGAAGCACCCCAACCGGCAGTGTGACGATCACTTTCGGGGCAGTGAAGGTTCCGCTATTGGTATGCACCGCCACGGTCTGGGAACGGTAGTCGATTTCCTGCACGATGTGGGAGGTGCGGATATCGATCCCCTCGGCCAAGACATCAATGACTTGTCCATAGCCACCCGGAAAAGCGCGGTCTTCCTGCCCGATCTCTGTGCCTTCAAGCGTTGCGTAGAAGGAGAGGTTTTCGGGTTCCGCTCCCCAGGCCGTTCGAATATACCACGATACAGTTAACTCAAAAAGATCACGTTGTTCCGAGGTCATTCCGGGCAATGAAGCAAGTACCGTGGCAATGGCCTGTGAAAGACGCATATCGGGGGATCCCAACTGCTTTTGCATCTGCGCATACTGATCAAGAGCCCCGAGGATGAATACGAACTGTGCGATAGCACCTTCCGTCTCAGCTGGCGAAAGACGCCGACCGGTACGGTTGAACATCACAGCATCATCCAGAGGCGTTTCCACCGTCGCAATACCGTGCGTACGGCAGAGCTCGGAAATGGGGCTCTCTTCTGCGTGATGGATAAAGAAAGCGCCGAGATCAACATGGCTTCCGTTGGCCCAGGGGAGTGTCCAGATGCGTCCTCCAGTCCGTTCACGGGCTTCGAGGACGATCACGCTCATTCCGTTCGCGTGAAGTCGGGATGCAGCAGCGAGGCCGGAAACCCCGGCTCCTATGATGACGACATCCGCCGTCTGGGGCGGGGCGCTTAAACCTTGAAAGCGGGATGCCAATAGCGCAGCGGAAGCTGCGAGACCAATTTTGAGAATATGGCGGCGAGTGTACATAGAAAAAACCATTGTGGTGTCTAGGCTAGTTGCCTTCTGCCCCGAAACCGCCATACGATCAGGGCTGAAAGGCACAGCATCGCCCAAGTCTGCGGTTCAGGAATGGCGGCGTAGGTAAAAGCGAGGACCTGCCCCTGCCCGTCTCCGTGTCCGTAGTTTGACACGTAAAGGATGTTCGACACATCAATTGCAAGCCCCGTTGGTGCCACGAGATCGTCTGCCAGCAGGGTTCGCGCCCCGGTGCCGGGGTCAAAGGCATAGAGCGAACCAAACCCTTCGGGGTTGAACAAGCTATCGGAATTATGCTCCAGCACGAAGAGCGTTCCGTCTGAAGCAAGAGCGAGATCAATGATATGCGTGAAACCTGTGCCAATCGTGAAAATATCCTCTCCCTCTATGGAAAAGATCCGTGCGTCGCCATGGGTAAAAGGAAACCCCGTGAGTTCACCGACATAGATCTTTCCATCGCCGGAAACGGCCAGGGCGGTAGGGACTGACTGCTGGCCGTTGTCGGCTACCGGGAATATCGTGTGGGTTGAGATCACCCCTGAAGAGCTGACGTTTAGCAGAGCGTTGGCACCGGCATCCATCACGTAAAAACCGTCGCCGCCTGCTGCCGCGATGCGGAAGGGATTGGAGTGAACGTCATCTCCTGCCGGGTTGTGATCAAGCTCATACTGGGCGATATCAGCAAAGAGCAAAGCCGACGTACTCCCAAATGGAATGCGAACTACGTTGCCCAACTTGGTGAACGACCCGGTGCGGTCCACCACATCCAGCCCCATGCCGATGGTGATATAGGCATCTCCATTACTGGAGAAGACGAGATGCGACGGGCCCATAGCTTCCAGATTTGACGGAGCATAGAGTGTCGGCAGAGCGCTAAATAGAGTGCTCTGAACGCCCCCCAGAAAGCGCGAAACGGAGCCTGTTTCTCCGTAGTAAAAATCAACGCCTCTCACCTGGATATGCTGGGCGTCGGTGGTATCAAAAGAGGAACCGGCTTCCGCCACATAGATGCCCCCATCGGGTCCGATGGTAATCCCCCGGGGAGCGTTCAGCCCGCTCATGATGATCTCGCGGGAGGTGATCCCAATGTCTACATTTGCCGCCTGTAGAGGTAGGGATAAGAGCGGAATGGAAAGGATGGAGGCCGCGATCAGCCATGCCCGCCAAGCGAATTTTCGATAGAGTGCGACAAGTTGCATAGTCCCGCAGAGAAGCAATCTCTCCCGGAAACGTCAACCGGACGGACACGAAACCCGCGAAATTGGGGACGAACGAATGATTTCAGAGATGAGCGATCCGCTCTTTAAGCTCAAAGAAGACCCGGCGAGTGGCTATGACAGGAACGGGATCATCTTTGATTTTGATTTCATAATGATGATCAATTCCCGGCATGATCCGTTCAATCAGAGCGATCTGAATCATTTCACTGCGACTGACCCGAAGAAAGATTTCAGAGGGAAGACGGCGCTCCCATTCGTGAAGGGATTGTTTGATGGTAAAATGGCGACCATCCGTCGTGTGGGCGATCGTATAATTTCCTGTTGCACTGACGCGCCGAATGGTTTTGACATCAATGAACCCGCTCTGGTTCCCCACAGGCACATAGAGCCGGTCGTCCGATGTTAACGCCGGAGGGCTCGGGGGAGGAGCGTTGAGCCGCTCAATAGCCTCATGAAGACGGACTAAATTAACCGGCTTGAGGAGGTAGTCTACCGCATTGACTTCAAAGGCACGGATGGCATAGTGGTCATATGCGGTGACAAAAATCGTCCGGACCGTAACGGGAAGGTGCGGGAGAAGATCAAATCCCGAGCCATCGCCAAGCTGAATATCGAGAAAAATCAGGTCAGGGCTGAGCTGGTCAACGAGAGCAATGGCCCGGGAAAGGTCTGCTGCCTCACCGACGAGTTCGACGGCTGGACACTCTTCGAGTTGTGCAGCCAGGTCGCGCCGGGCCAGACGTTCATCATCAATGATCAATGCGCGAAAAAGGGAAGTGTTTTTGGAGGAGGGAGGGATAGAAGTGTTCATGATGAGCGGAGGGTAATGCGGGCAATAACATCGGCGTTCTGTTGCCCGATCTCAAAAGAGTAACGATTGGGATAAAGAGCCTGCAAACGGCGTCTCAGGTTTGAAAGGCCGATACCGCATTCCTCCTCCGATCCGGGTTTCCACCGTCCGCGATTGGCAACAGATAATTCTAACGTACCATGGATAAGTGTGGCAGAAATGAAGAGGCGTAAAGGTTGGCCGGTGCTGTTGAGAAAGGTATGTTTGAAAGCATTCTCTACCAGGGGTTGAAGCAAAAAGGTTGGCACCGGCCATGTGCGAGTTTCAGGATCGATGGTAAAGCATATTTCCAGTCGCTCCTCGAACCGGATTTTTTCCAGAGCGAGGTATTTCTCAATCGCCTCGAGTTCCTCGCCTAAAGGAATTTCCTGCTGCTCGCCATGCTGTAGGGTATAACGCAGGTAATCTGCCAGTTCTCCCGTCATGATGCGTGCTTTATGAGGATCGTCAGCGATCTGCTGGCGCAGGGAGGTCAGGCTATTGAAAAGGAAATGCGGATTAAGCTGATAGCGCAACATCGCCAATTCTGCGCGGGAAGCGAGGGCCTGCGTCTCCTCAAGGATTTTCCGGGCTTCATCAGCCGCCCGCGAACGCTTCAAGGCAAAGTAAAGAACGCTCCACGCACTGTAGAACATCCCCATGCTGAACACCCCCGTGATATACCGCGTAAAGGTGTGCCCTCCGGGAACATTCAGCCCCATCCGGAGGTCAAAAATGATGGAGACAGCCGGTGTGACCGCCCCGGCTATAACGGAGATAACGATGACATGCAGGATGATCCGGAGATCGTCCAACTGTCTTTTTATAAGGTGCCTGTAATAGAGATGCATGGCTTCCATCAGCACAGCGGCGACCAGCGTCGCCCATGCGGTCATCGCCAAAACCGCTCCTATATCCTGCCCATAATACGCGACGCAGTAGACAACCCCGGTCAACACCACTGCCGCCAATCCCGGAATTTGAAGCCGCCAGTAAATCGGAAGGCGCAAATAGACCCTGACCAGTCGATCGATCAGCGATCCGGAAGATTTAATCTTTTTATCTTGAACGGGGATATCGCTCATTTTCTCCGGAGCCTATCTCTTGCCGGATGCGGTCGCAACCTTCGTGGTAACTCCTCTCCCCACTTATCCATGGCCAGACAAGGTCATTTCAAGCAATGACCGGATATGCCGCCACCTCAAGATCAACCCCAGACATCCTGTCCGATAAGAGACCATGTGGTTAAAGGGAGGTCGGATGTGGGTATTATGGGCGTCATTGATCGTCATCTCTGCATTGCCGGTGTCATACGCCGTGGTATCGGCAGATGCGGATGCGGAAAGCAATGCAATGGAAAAAGAGGAATGAATAACTTGGCAAAAAGCTTTGGTCGGCTCATGGGATGTAGAAGAACGGCGCCAGCCGGATCAAGTCAACTCAGCGGAGACGAAACCTGCAAATTCGGGGACGAGCGACATTGCCACAGCGTGCCGGATAGGACAAACCGCCCGATTTCCTGCAACGTGTGTCGGGAGAGATCGCCGGACAACCTGTCGTTTCGTCACCGGAATCGGCTGGTTCGTTGTACGTCAGGTTGACTCAGAGAGGGCGTATCCGGCCACACCGTCCCTCAAAACGATGCCTTTGGTTCCACCTTTGGCGTTCGCTTTCATCGGGAATCTGTGAAGAAAACCTTCACAAATCAACGGAAATAGCCTGAAAAAATGGTGCGCGATACAGGGTTTGAACCTGTGACCCCTACCGTGTCAAATTTGTAAAACAATTGGCAGGTTGGGACTCAAGTTGGGGCTCTCCAACTTGTCAACAAGTTAACTTGCCCTCTTTACAACAGGCTTTGCAAGGCATGGCCTGCGCGGGTTAGTGTTTTGAGCACTACCTCAAAAAGGCCAAGAGAGAAGGGTCTCTTCCACAAGTCGCGCACGCGATGAAATGTGGTCAATATTTACTATTTCGCGGAACTTCGCAGGAAGGAGCGATCCCAATACTGGCGTTCCCGATAGGCCAGGTAGGAAAGGTTCGCCAGCGGCATCTGTTCATGTTCTGCCCGGAAGATTTCAAGTTCGCGCACCCGAGCCCGGAGGTTCATGTGCGCCTGTGGGGTATTGTTGCGTTTGAGTTCCTTGGCAGCGGCAAGCGCCGCCAACGTCAACTCCGCGTGGCGAAGCCCGGCGTCGAGAATAGCGACGCGCTGCATCGGTACCGAACCGGCCTCCGCAGCGACCTTCACGGCCTTATCCAACAATTCCCGCCCCTGTTTCATGATTTGCGGAGTGAAAATCCGGTCGGCGACGAGAAGCCACGTTTTCCATCTCCCTCCTCCTTCTTCACTGCAATAGCGGTTGAAGTCCTCATCCGAAACCGCATCCGAAACCCGCTCCCAAAATGCGAAATAGTCTTTGACCTCCTTTTTGGCCGCTCCGAAGGCGCTATAATATTCGTCGAGCATTTGATCCGCACTCAAGTCCGGGCGAACGTGCATCCGCCCGAGAATGTAGAGGGTCGGCCCTTGGGTTCCCCATTGACCAAGAAAGCTGTCGAAATAGGAGCCGAACATCCCTGCCTGCACGCAGTGCTGAAATTCGGCGGCGAGAGGGCGGGCATAGAAAATCGGCATGTTATGGCCTGCTTGGGTGGAATTGGGGCGCAGGAAAATCCGCGCGCCGGTGTTTCTCCACCCATCCCAGTCCCGGCGCATTTTTTCCTGTTTCTCTTTTGTCCATGGGAAATAGGGCCAGCCGGTGTAGCTGACGATGATGCGATCATTGAGTTTCGTTTCCCGGGGTGGGGCGGCATGGTTGGCATAGGCGCTGCCGAAAACCATGACATCGGGGCGATGCCTGGCAGCTTCCCGTTGGAGAGCGAGATAGAATTTGGCATAGCGATCCGAAAGCGAAGGTGATCCGACACGGGTTTCTCCCGATCCATCAAGCGTCCTGAGCAGGGGGAATCGCTCTTTTTTGCTGGGGATCACGCCCTGTGCCCAGTAGGGGGATTGCTGGAAGAGCGGGCTCGCTGCATCCCAGGCCCGGCAGTTGGGGCAGGTGCACAGCCCTGGCGAGTCGTTGTCGCAGGCGTTGATGATCGGCGGATCCACATCCTTCGCTCCCGGTTGCGCAAGCCAGTCTTCGACGATCTGCCGATGCAATTGGGGGTTTGATACGCACATCGAAATGAATTCGCCGTTCGTATCCCCCTCAAGAGGGCGGCGCTCTCCGTTGGGCAGGCGTGAGAAGTAGTCGCGGTGCGTCTGATGGTAACGTTCCCAATAATGGGTGAAGCTGTGACTGGTGGCGTGGTAACGAACCGTAACGAATCGCTGGCGCAAAAGCCATTGATCCTGCTCCCGAAAGAACTTTTCCCGCGATGCGGGAGAGGCCCAGCCTTCCGGTTCGCGGTTGAGCTTCGACCTCAATTCAACATGCTCCCATTTTGGCGCTCCGGCCTTGCGATAGGAGTCGATGGTAATTGTGGGGCGTTGCGGAATGATCTCCCCCGTCTCCCCGGGCCAGACCCAACGAACGCCGAGTTGTTCTTCGAGAAAATCATAGACCGCCATCAAGGTTCCGACCGGAAATCGTACCGGAGATACGGCGGGCAATTCGCCGTCGCCGTCGACGCCGAAGAAGAAGAAGCCCTCATCCTGCAAAACGCCCTCGTATCCCCATTTCGCCAGTGAGCCAGTCGATAATCCAGCCCGGTTTCGCGCCGCAACAGCGCCTATGTAGATTTTAGGTTCCTTGCGCGAGGCGCTTTCCTCTTCGCGCAGAACGGGCAACTCTCCTCCGCTCGCCTTCTGGAGGTGGTGACGCAGTTCTTTGGCGGCCAGCAGTTCAACCGGTTTTGCCGCGTCGGGAACCACGATGATTGCCGTGGGCTTGCCATCCTGAACAAGGGTGAGCCCCGCTGAAGCCCACGAAGGGGCAGAGAGCAAGAAAAGAGCAACTATAAATAGTTTCATATCAGTTAAAGAAAAAACATATTGGATGTAAAAATTTCAAGAAATTTTCGCAGCAGAATGAGATTCACTTCGGAGAAATCTTCCAATCCTGGGCTATTAAATCAATGGTTCCTCTTGGGTTTTCGGTCAAATACTGATACAGTTGTTAAAATTTTGATTCAAATCTCCCTGAAACCTGGTTAAAAACCAACCTATGCCCGATTCTCTCAAGCCGACCCGAAAGTCAACCGACAGGCGTAAACGCCCCAGCAAGCGAGTTCTCGAATATCTGGAAACCGAATATCTTAACCGGGATTTTCCGGAAGGAACGCGGCTTCCGACTGTCCGGGAGTTGGCGGCACGCCTGGAGGTAAGCGCGCCGACGGTTCACGCGGTAGTGCAGAATCTTTGCCGGGAAGGGCTTCTCTCCAGCGAAGGCGGAGGGGGCGTTTTTCTCCCCCCGCGGTCAAGACGCCCCCGGCAAATCCGCATTGCCATCAGTCATGCCGCGCCCGAGGTGATCGTCGAGAATCCCAAGGCAATGGACGGATTTGAAACCGCGTGGTTCCAGCGTGTTTACGGGGGGATGCTTTATCAGGCGATGGCTGAGAAGGTATCGGTTTCCATGGTGCAGCTCCCCTGCCGGGAGTCAGGTGCGATTCTGCCGGAGACGCTGATTGACGCCGTGGACCAATTGGATGGCGCCATCATCCTCACCAGTGGATTCGGCCCGGAGGTGACGGAGGCGTATGCCGCCGCGCAAAAGCCGTTGATTTCGGCGTTTCCCGAGGACGATGCGACGACCTCCAATTTCGTGAGTTTTAATCTCCGGCCCACTCTGGAGCGGATCGCCCGAGCGGCTTTGAAAGCGGGACGCCGCCGCTTTCTGATACTGCTGCGGGGGCAACTCGCCTCCGATCAATTGCACCGGCAGCGGCTTGACGGGATCATGCGAGGGTTACGCCTGGATTTGCATCCGGAGATGCGGTTGGTGATCCATGAAGGGAATGGCTATGGCCAGGCTGAAGGCAGAAGGGCTATCGCCGAGGTGCTGGAGGGAGGCTTCACCCCGGATTTCATTTACTGCTCGGGAGACGCGCTGGCGCTCGGTGTAGCGGAGGAGCTTTCGCGGCGCGGGTGCCGCATCCCGGAGGATGTCAGCCTGGTGGGGGGTAGCGGCTTTGATCTTACGGGCTCTCCGTTCCCCACGCTCACGCGAACCGTACAACCGCTTGAGCAGATGGGGCGGTCCCTCATGGAGTTGTTGCTCCGGCGGCTGAGCCTGGGCCTCAAGGCCATGCCAGGGGTCTATTTGGAGACTCCTCTCATTGGAGGAGCGACTACCACGGCGGAGGAAAATGCCGGAATGGATTTGGTTCAGAGGTTTTGAGGAATTCAAACCTTAATGACTGTTAAAGAAGAATTTTATTGAAAATAAATTTCCCGAAGCTATAGCTGTGGGAAATGAACTCCCAAACAACCTCCCGATACGCTACCTGGGCCGCCGCTGTCCTGTCGGCTCTTACGGCATTTCTGCTTCCTTCCGCAGCTAATGCCGCAGTTCTTTGGTCAACCGCCCTTGGCGTTTACGATTTTAACGACACATCAGGGGCCGGATTGAGCGATTCCAGCGGCCCCCCTTATTCCAACGGGGTCGGCATGAAAACGGGTGCGTCTCCGAGCGCCCAAGCCGCCGTCTATAACAACGCCATTGGCACCAGCACTCTTCCGGGCTGGGATGGTTGGGCGCTCGCCCTCAATGGGGGAAGCGAGGGAGGGCGTTACGTCGATCTCGGCCAGGGAGCCGGTGACGAATATCAGATCACCGGTGCCCTTACGCTTTTCATCCGGGTGAATCTCAATAACGTCACTTCCTCAAGAGGGCTGCTGAGCAAGGATGGCCCCAGCGGATCACGCGCTTTCTCGCTGACCTTGACGGGATCAAACACGATCCAGTTCAGAATCAATGGAGTCGCCACGGTAAGCTATACCAGCGCCACGGAAATTGTCACCGATACCTGGTTTGACATTGCTGCCGTTTACAGCCCGGGTAACAAAATAGAGCTTTTTCTCAATGGCCAGAGCGTAGCCTCCACTACGACGGGAATCCCCCTTTCAATCATTAATGCGGCTTCGACTCCTTTGCTGATTGGCGCTACCCCGCAAGCTGGCGCAGTCAATGGGCTCAACGGCCTGGTCGAGAAAGTCGCCATTTGGGACACGGCGCTGACAGGCGAGCAGATCCGGGATCTTTCCGTGATTCCGGAGCCGGGGACGACAGCCCTCTTCGGTGCCGCTGTCCTCTCCCTTGCCGCCGTTCGCCTCCGGAAATCCGGCGCAAGGCGGTTTCGGGGCGGGATCATGGCGGCGGCCGCATCCCTCCTGCTCCCGGTGCATCACGGCATGACCACGGAATTCCGGTATGATCTAACCACCCAGGCGGGCGAAAAAGACGGGAAGGCCATTTCGTTTTATCCCGAACCTCAAAATGCCGCAGCAGGCGATAGTGGAGGCTACCGTCTGGACGGGCATTCGTATGGCGTTTTGAGCGAGAGCGTTTCGCGCGAGGTCATTGCGAACGGCAGCTTCACGTTGTACGCGCGAGCCAGACTGAAGCCTCACCGCGGCACCCTTATTTCCAAGCGCGGAGCTCCGGGAGATCGCACCTTTGATTTACAGTTGGCTGGAGAAAAGGATGAACTGCGCCTCGTCTTTACTGTCAGCGAAACGAAATCGGCCGATCGCAAAGTAACACTGGAGGTTCCCTTCGACACATGGATTCAAATCGTTGCCGTCTGTTCTCCGGGGGAAAGTCTGAAGCTCTATTGCAAAGAAAAAGAAATACAGCAGGGCAACTCTGAACGCAGCCCCTCCTCGGTGGCCCAGTCCGAGGTGCCGATCTTTATTGGGGCACAGCCGTTTCCGGATGCCCAAATGCCAAACAATTTCCTTCAGGGTGAGATTGCCGAGATCCGCTGCTGGAACGAGGCATTGACGGAAGACCATATTACGCGCGTGCTGGCCGAGCCATCTGAAAGGTAGATCGCACAGAGGTTTATCAATCAGATCGACGATATGAGATCATCGCCCCTACCAAATTTTCATGATTCCCTGGGTCTGGCGTGCGAATGGCTATGCTGGCATTCCATGATTCGAGCAGAGGGGGCAGCGCCCATCATCAAGGATGGCAGCGCCTATCCATATCAATCCTGGACGGGGGCACTCAGGGAGTACGACGCACGAACCCACCAATGGTTCCTTTTCGCGCCACTATGGCATACCGCGCAAGCCGCCAAGGCCATCCTGATCGCGCAACAATGGAATGCCCTGGATGAGTTCCGCCCTGCCGTTCAAACGATGATTGATTTCGTCATGAACGGGGCCGTTCGGGAAAACCAAGCGGAAACGGAGGGGCTGCTCCGCGGGCATGAAGGCGATTCAACCTGGTGTAACACCTCCTGTGCATTGGAAGCATTGGACGGGCTGATGGTTTATGAATCGCTTTCATCGGATCCAAGGGCAGCGAAGATCATCGACCAAAGCCTTTCATGGATTTCCCGCAAAGCCTACCTCGCCGGGAAGGGACTCTTTCTGGACAACTACAACCCGGTGACCGGAGAGTGCACCTCGCTGGATTGGACGCTTCGCTGCGGGCATCCTGGCAGGCCTTTGCTGGACGGTGCGGTTTTCCTGCGCCAGGCCATCCGTACAGGGGATCCTTGTTATGAAACCATTTTTCTGGAAACCGCCGGGCGGTTGTTGAAGGAAGAGAACCCTCCCGGCAACTGGATCCAGTTTCCGCCTTGTCATGCAGAGAAAGGAATCATCCACCCCCGGCATGCGTACTGGTGGGGCGAGCCAATGGTCGCCGCATGGCAGCGAACCGGCGATGATCGCTTTCTCGCCTGTGCTCGCCGGGCGGCGGATTGGTATGTGAAGGCGATCCGGTTGGATGGCGGACTCTTTCGTGCAACCAGCCTCGATTTCCGCACCCCTTCATTCGGTCAGGAAATGAGCGGCGCACTGGCCGCCGCCTGCCTCTGGCTTTCCCTTTGTGAGGCAGGGAAAGGAGACGAATATGCGGAATCGATTTGTCTTGTTCTTCGCTTTGCGCGGGAACTTCAGTTTCTTACTACCGAGGATTCAAACCTCCGGGGAGCCATTCTGGAGACCATCCATCCGCCGGATGGGACAGACCGCCCTCCATTTGCCATTCGTGATCTAGGCACAATCTTTTATGTTCAGGCACTCTCCAGAGCATTACATCTTCGCCTGCTCTCTTGAACCCCACAGACGCTCAGCCTCTCCGGGGCGGGGCTTCACTGTTCCCGAGTTGCTCGTTGCGATCATGATCGTTGCTATTGTGGCGATGCTCTGTTCAGTGGCATTCACCACGGCCAAAAAGGTGGGCGACAAGGCCCGGTGCTTGGCGCAACTGAGAGACCTCGGAACGGCGGCAGCGCTGTTCATGGCGGAGAACAATAATAAACTCCCTCCGGTGAGCGTGGAACCCGTCGGACTTTGGTACGACCATCTTCATGTCTATATCGGACGGAAGCCGGGCCGGGCGGGGCGCTTCGATCCAGATCAGAAAAGTGGTAATCCGTGGTGGTGCCCGGCAAGCAAACGAACGTCGACCCGCTATACCTACGGGGTCAACGAAATCTGTGGCAGCTTTGCCTACGTCCAACGTGGAATGGCAATGATGCCGGACGCCAAAACGGTTCTCCCAATCGCGGGACCACTGTCGAGGACGGCTTGGTTTGCTGATTGCCTGGATGACGTCTATTTCAAAAAACCTCCGTCTTCCTCCCGGCTCCTTGACTGGTGCCATTTCAACACGGCCAATGTGCTGTTCATGGACGGACACGCTGAATCCGTCAAAAATCCGGACTTCGACCAAAATCAACTGTTGCCGACGAGTCGGGAATGGACGGAGTTCTTTGGACGATAATTATGCCTATTGCTTCATCCACCCTTTCCAACCCGTCTTCAGCCTTTCGCCCAATCGCTTTTTGGTTTCTCAATCACTTTCTCGAAGAGAAGGAACTTCGACGCCAGATTGAAGAAATGGCCATCAAGGGATTGGGCGGGTTCATGGTTCACGGACGGGACGGACTTCGGACGCCCTACCTCAAGGCTGACTGGAAGCGATGTCTTGATATCGCGTTGGATGAAGCCGAAAAGCATGACCTTGAAATCTGGTTGTACGACGAGATGCATTATCCAAGCGGCAGCCTCGACGGCATGTTGACAGAGGAAGCCCCGCACCGGACAATGAAAAGCCTCGCCGTGGTTGCAGAACGCGAAATCAGGCCCTGCGATCCGCTGAACCTGGATGGGGAAGAGGGTTGGAACTGGCTTGCCGCCGACAAATCAACGGGAGAAGTCATCCGCCTCCATGCCGGAGAGCTGGCATCAAAACTCCCCTCCCGCGAAAACGGATGGTATCTTGTCGGCTTAAAAGAAATTCCCTGGGAAGCCAACCCCGGCCACAGGCTTGCCACATATCCTGATTACCTCGATCCCGATCTCTCTGCCGAGTTCATCCAGAGGACACATTGCTGGTATGAAAGGCATTTCAAAAAGTTTTTCGGAAGCCGGATTCGCGGCATTTTTTCCGATAACGTTAGCGGCAGTTTTGGCGCGGCGCGGCGAGCGATCCCATGGAGCCGCGGATTTCCCGAACGATTTGAAGCCGCCGTGGGAAAGCCGATGGATCCCGTCCTTCCAGCCCTGTTCAATGCCGACCTCCCAGGAGCCCGGGCAAACAGGATCATCTTCTGGCGATTTTTCTCGAACGCCTTCGCCGCCGCCCATCATGCAAGGATTCTGGAGTTCTGCCACCATGCCAATCTATTGAGCACCGGCCACCTCGTGCTCGAAGATGGAATGGCCGAGCATATCCGGCAGGCTGGCGATTACTTCACCATTCGCCGCCAATTCAGCCATGCGGCGGTCGATCAGGTTGGCATTTCCAATCCTGGTGACCCTCTCTTCGCCCCTGGACGGGGGGAAAAACTGAGCACGGCCATCAAGATCAGTTCGTCCACGGCCCGCTTTTCCGGATCGGAGCGACTGATGTGCGAGTGCTTTGGCAAAGCCAGCGAGCCGTGGAAGATCGACCTGCTTGAGTTACGGCGGATCTCTGGCTTTCTGGCGGCTCTCGGGGTGGATCAGTTTTTGATTCACGGCTTTTATTACTCTGTTGCGGGACATCGGAAATGGGAATGCACGCCTGATCATTTGCATAACCCGATCTGGAATCATTACCGCCTCTGGTCTGATTGGATTGCCCGGCTTTCCCTCTTGATGGCCGGGTGCGTCGAGGAGGGCGAAATCGCCGTTCTCTACCCCGCCGCTTCATTGATGGCCGCCCTTGAACTGGGCCGTCCTTCCGAATCGAACGAGTTTCCACCCAAGGACTACGGTGAACGATGCGCGCGGATTGAATCGATTTTTCGCTGTTTGGTAGACGGGTTGCTGATCTCCCACGTCGGTTTTGAAATCATTGATGAAGTGCTTCTAAAAGAGGCGCAAATCGACGGGCCGCGGATGCGAATCGGAAAACTCCGGCCCCTTGAGGCGCGAGTATTAATTCTTCCCGCCGTTGACGTGCTTGAGAGAGCTTCCTTCAAAAGGATCGAGGAGTTTCTTTCCAAAGGGGGAATCGTCATTGCCGTCGCTTGTGAAGATACCGATCTCTTCAACCCCGAAGATGGAACCCTTGTGCGTTGTGACTCCCTCTTGTGGGAAAACGCATCGCAGGTCGCCGTAGTCTGCCAGGGCGGCACTATCGAGAAAATAGCGCTTCCTTCGAACATTCCTTCAGACCTTCTTGTGGCGAGCCGTTTTTTCCAGAAGATACTCCGGGAAAAGGCCGGAATCATCGCGCCACTCTGGGTGGATCATGATTCCGCGCTGAACCTGGTAAGCCGGAGCTGGATCAAAGATGACGTTTCTTTCCGTTTCATTTTCAACATCAGCCGGGAAAAGGAGGTCGCGATAACGCTGACCGATTCATCCTCTGTCCGAAGCTGTATCGATCTGGAAAGCGGACAGTGGCACCGCTTTGAGGAAACGGAGATTCGGCTGGCTCCTTCGCAGGGATTCGTTGTCACCTCCTCGCCCAAAGAACGGGAGATTCCACGCCGGAGACTCGTTGCCTCGTCGCTCCTCGAGATGATCTGGAATATTCGCCTTCAATCGCCGAATTTTCTGCCACTGGAAAAAGGATCGATAGTGACAACCAATGGAAAGCGGATTTATCGCTACCGTTTTGATAGCAGCGTTGCGCTTCAGGCAACGCTTCTGCTTGAGCAGGAGCGGAGCAATGCCGAACTCGCCGCCGGTGCCTATGCACGCGAACACCTGCGGGCTGCATTCAACGGGATTTCAGTCGAATCATTTGGCTCGGGTTTCATTCTTGATAGTCATGTATATGAAGCCACGCTCCCCGGTGGGATTCGAAAAGGAGTGAACGAACTGGAGTTTGTGATTGGCTCCAATTACCTCGATTGGGAGTACGCCATCAATGCCCCAGTGATTGCGGGAGCATTTGCTGTCACATTAAGGGAACCCGCTCCTCTGGTAAGCGAACTTCCAGCAATGCTTCCCTATGGTTCGTGGGTTGGGCAAGGGCTGCCCTTCTTTTCCGGAGTGATCGAATATCACGCTCAAATCGAGATTCCAGGCGTCATGGGAGAAAACGGATCGATAGAGCTTTATCTCGGGAAAATGGAAAGCTCTTGTGAATGCTTCATCGACACCAAGTCGATCGGCCTTCGTTGCGGACCGGACCCAAGCTACGACGTCACCTCCTACGCGGGTCAATCCGTTCACCTGTCGATTCGGGTCGCAAATACGGCAAACAATCTCTGGATGAAGGAGAAGCAGCCAGCGGGGCTTCTCAGCCCCATATCGTTCCGATTTTATGAAAAGTGGTAATCAACCGATGATTCTCGAAGGAACGTCTGCAGTGGATGAAAAGAGACGTTATGTCATGGTAGGGACTGGCATGAGGGCCATGACCTATATTGATGCTCTCGCCGGGCCCCATTCTGACACGTCTTCTCTTGTTGCCCTGTGTGACTCCAGTTCCATACGCATGGCCTATCATGCGGACAGAATGGGCCGTATGGGTAACGATGTGCCGGTTCTCTATTCCGCGTCGGGGTACGAACGAATGCTGGAGATGGAAAACCCCGATGGAGTGATCATCTGTTCGGTTGATTCAACACACGACCAGTATATTATTCCCGCTTTGAACAGGGATCTTGAAGTCATCGTCGAAAAGCCGTTGACCACTGATTCAGGCAAGGTCGCACGCATTCATGATGCACTGACAACAAGCCATGGCAGACTTGCCGTCACATTCAACCTGCGCTGGGCGGATGGTCCCCGCAAGGTCAGGCGTCTTATTGAAGAGGGAGGGGTGGGCCAGATTCATCATATCCACTTCGAACACTTTCTCAATCTTTCCCACGGGGCAGATTATTTTCGCCGATGGCATAGTGACAAGAACCAGTCGGGAGGGCTTTTGGTTCATAAATCGACGCACCATTTTGATCTTGTAAACTGGTGGCTTGATGAATTGCCCCGCTCCGTGTTTTGCCACGGCGCGCTTCGTTTTTATGGAGAGAGCGACGCCCGGACTCCAGCCGGAAATCCTGGCCGCTTCCATCTGGATCTCCACGGGAACGAAGCGCTTCGGGAGCTTTACCTGAAGGCCGAATCCGAGACAGGCTATATTCGCAATCAAGACGTGTTTCGGAACGGTATCGACATTGAGGATACGCTTTCGGTGCTGGTTCGCTATCGTTCTGGAGCGCTATTGAACTATTCGCTCATTGCCTATTCACCCTATGAGGGGTTTAGGGTTTCTATTACAGGCGACAAGGGGAGGATTGAATACCGGGAGAGACATGGGCATCCCGTCGATGCAGGCTCCGGGGGAGAGGTTTCCGCGCCTCATTGGGAACTTGAGCATACCCGTCCCTTCTCTCCATCGGACACCGGACACGGTTTCATAAAGGAAGGAGGGCATGGAGGGGCTGATCCGTTATTGATGAAACAGCTTTTTGGCGGGACGCCAGGCGGGGTGGACCCCGAGGGGCGGGCGGCTGGCTTTTACCAGGGAGCCGCTTCCATGCTGATTGGCGCAGCGGCCAATGAGTCTATTCAAACCGGTCTGCCCGTTTCCATTGATTCGCTTTTTTCCTTTCCTCACGCTGACCGGTTGAGGGATTTTGTCCAGTAACGCATTATAACGGATGCAAACCTCTTTTCGGAACTTCCATTCATGCCCGGGAAACCCCGGCGGCCCGCGTGGCATCCGCTTTGTTTCTCACAACGTCTTCTGGTTTCAAGGCTCTTCCTTTGCCACGGATGAGCCGCCATCTCCACGAGGCGAAATCGTAGAGGCGCTTTGCGCATTGTATCGGGAGATGCGTGCCGATGTGCTCTGCCTTCAAGAAGTGCAGAGTGAAGCCGCAGCACGGAGAATAGCGGATTTTCTGGATATGGAATGGATCTTTCGTCCCGGAGGCGGGCACCCGCAGTATGGCGGAGCGGTGTTCAGTCGGTGGCCAATGAGGGAGTTGCCCCTTGAGGGAGCCTTCGTCGTAGATCGCACGTTGCTGAGGGTTGAGGTTCGCCCAAGGGAGGCACGACCTTATTGTCTAGTCAACATCCATCTTCCTTCCCATCGCCAGCACGGCGTGGAGGGAGGGCAGAAGCGGAGGTTGGAGGAGCTTGGAAGGGTCGTGGGCGAGGTGAAGACGGATATGTTGCTCGGAGATTTCAATGAACGACCTGGAGGGCCGTGCTCCATGCTTCTCCGGGAAGGGGGGCGGTATCACGACGTGGCGATAGCCTGCTTTGCGGGAGAAATGCCGACCAATCTATCGAAACCTCCGGGTTTCCGGGGTGACCAGATCTGGCTTTCAAATTCAAGGAACGGCGACTTGGCGGGGTATTTTTGTGTGTCGCGGAAGCGCCTGTCGCTCCGCCATGAGCCAGGGACATTTCTTAGCGATCACTTGCCCATTGGATGTGAATTACATAGTTCCCGGGGCTGATATTTCGAAAACCATGAACCATTCCAATCGTCGATACGTCATTCTTGGGGACCCGCATATTTCACCGGAGGAGCGGGCGCTCTGGAGAGAGGAAATCATTCCCGACATCAATACGCTCCGGCCCGACCGGGTGCTGGTACTGGGTGATCTCACCGGCGGGAAATGGGTCGGGACGGAGGACGGAACGCGCGAGGCCGTGGCCCTCTTCAACGGACTGGACGCGCCGTGGGCCTCCATCATCGGCAACCACGATTTGCAGGGGGCGTTCGGGAGTGATGAAGCGGCGGTAGCGATGATGATGGGAACACTTGGGCTGGAGCGGCCCTCGTGGGTGATCGAGGAGGAGGCGCTGGCGATCATCGGCCTCAGCAACACCTACTGGCGGCGCAACGCGAACTGCAAAAATCAGATCGTCATCGACGCGGAGCAACAGGCATGGCTGGAAAGGGAACTCCGGCGGCTGGGGAGAAAACCGGTGATCATCCTCGGGCATACGCCGCCCGTCGGGAGCGGGCTGATGGTGATGGCCGAGCTACATGCCCGCATCGGCAACGCCTACATGAATCAGGATGTTAACGCCGGGGCCATCCAGGAACTGATCTGGAACCACCCGAACGTCCTCTTCTGGTTCTCCGGGCACAACCACCTCGGCCAGCATTACCGGGACGCCATCAGCCGCAAGCTGGGCGTGCTTTACGCACACACCGGCACGGCCTCGCGTATCAGTGCTGGCAAGCGCGACGGCTGCCGCCACAGCCGGGTGCTGGAAATCGGAGAGGATGGATTCCGCCTCCGGACGTTTGACCACATGCTGCGGGCCGTGGACCCAGACCTCGATGACGCCGGCCTGTGCCCGCTGCCGGACCTAGTGGAGGAACGCCGGCGGCTCCTGCATCGGCGCTTCGTGCCGATGGACCCGCGGACAATGGAGCAGCCCGCCCCCGCGACCCAGCGCAAGGGGACGCGTTTCCTGTTCCTGAGCGACGCCCACTCCATTGCCCCGCTGGCACCGATCCAGCAGCGAGTGGCCGGGTGGTGCGCTCTCCACACCCGGGCGCTAATGCCGGACATGGTGATCCTTGGCGGCGACCTGACGCACCGCTCCTTGCCGGAACAGGCGCGAGCCTTCCTGGAGGTGTACCAAGTGGCGGACCGGCTTGTTTACCTGCCAGGGAATAATGAAGGAAGTACCTTCGAGTACCCCGCAGGGGTGGAGGCCGTGACGGCGTGCCGCAAACTGGAGGGGGCAGAGCGGGTCTGGTTGCTGCCAACAGTTAACAGGGCGCAGACAGCGGCTTCCGTGGACACGCTGTTGGAAGAGCTGCCTGCGGAGGGGAACGCGCTGGTGTTTGCCCATTTCCCGCCGGAGATGGCCGGAGAGGAACGGGTCCGGAAGCTGGCAGCCCTGCCGGTGGCGGTCCACTGGCTCTGCGGGCACAATCACCAGGCGGACGAGCGGGAGATGGGAAACCTGCGGATTACGGTTTGCGCCGGGCTGGACCCGGTGAAGGCGTGCGGCTCGCGCCCGGAGATCGTAGTGGCAGACTGGGACGGCGTCACGCTCCGCTGCCAGCGAGAGCGAGTGCCGACCAAGGTGCTCAACCCGCCGGGGCGAAAGCCAACGCATTGGGCAGGGATCGCCTTTCGCGGTTCGGCGGAGACGCTGCTGCGCGTGGCTTTGAAGCGGGAGGTGGCGGCCATTCAGTTCCACTATATCCATTCCCGGGGAGCACCTTCGGCGGAGGCGCTGGGGCTCAGCCGGGAATACCGGCGGACGGTGCCCGGCGGGTTCCTCTCACTGCACCTGCCCAATTTTCCACGCCCAGAGGAGAAGCCGAATCTGGCGGAGATGGAGCCGTACTTAGAATTTGCCGAAAAGATCGGAGTGGACGATCTGACGATCCACCTCCCGAAAGTTCCGGCCCGGCTGCTTTATGACGGGAAACAGAACTTTCAGGAGAGCGATTGGGTTCGCGGCTGCCTGGAGACCTATGCCGCGCTTTCAGCCCGAGCGTTGAAAATGGGGGCTCAGATCAGTTTCGAGAACGTTTACAACAAAGTGGTTTCTCCCCCGGGCGGGGAGGGGCTGGGGACGCAGCCGTGGCAGTTGCTCCGCTTCGTGGAGGAAATGCGGGGGCGGTTGCGAAGGGAAGGATTCTCAGCGGAGGAAGTGATGTGGGTAGGCATCATTTTCGACGCTGGGCACGCTTTCGCGGATATCCAGTTTTCCAAATATTACGGCATTGCCGACTGGCTGGTGCAGATCGCCCCATATATGCAGCTTTCCCACATCCATCAAGTACGGAGCACGGAGGACGGAAAGTGGAAGAATCACCAGACGATCAGCGACCCGCACGGGTCGCTGATCAACTACGAAGGGGTGCTCTGCGCCTTCCGCGACGTCACCTCCCGCGCTTTTCCGCTCCTGGCGGAGGTGCGGGAGCAGGAAGCCGCGCTAAAAAGCTACGCCATACTGCAGCGGATGCAGATGCTCCGCGGCGGTGCGCCGGATGAAGCCGGAACACGACAAAAAGTTTCCTCGTCCGCGGCTAGGGAAACGCTGATCAATCGCCCCATTAAGGTCGTTTGACTGATAATTCCATTTCCTACGCCCATGCCGCAGAAGGAAACGTCAAGATGCCCAGAAATCGAGGTTCCTCAAGGGCCTTTTCATCGCCAAAAACCACCTTGAAGGCGGCTTTTGCCTCCTTTTTGCGCTCATGCGCGGGATCCAGACAGCAGTGAGCACTTGGCGATCACCAAGTTTGCCAACGCGAAGAGGGTTTCAAGTTGAGCGGTATTCTTAGCCAATCCTCGGTAGCGAATTTTCCGATGACGAAAGAGATTTTTGATAATGTGGAAGGGATGTTCGACCAACGCTCGAACTCGGGCTTTGGCTTGCTCAAACGCATGCATTGAAACAGCAGATATGGCCTTGATGCAGGATGATCTCTCCAGGGTTGTAGATGCGATAGCCCTTGGCAGACAAACCATACGCATTATTCAGTTTAATGTCGGATTTGCCCTGGCCGCTAAAGCCTTGTTTCTTTTCCTTGTATTTCTGGACTACAGCAGTTTATGGATGGCGATCTTGGCTGATACAGGAGCAACGCTATTGGTAATTCTCAATGCGTTAAAGCTACTTAAAAAACCGACATTTCAATGAAGGCTCAACGTAATAGACGCAGGCGAGTGAAAGAAAAAGCAACGAGGCTTCCGCTTTCGGATATAGCAAAGATAGTCGCTCTGCCGCTGATCACCTTTTCTTTGACGGCATGGCTTATAGCTTGCTCTGCGAAGGAGCCGCAAGAGGCTGGAATTGATCGGGTGAGGCCGCGCTACTGATGGCTTGGGTTGCTGAATTCGCTACCATTGAAAGGTTATGGCTAAAAGTAATAAACCAAAGTTAAAAGACAGGGAGCCAAGCAAAGCTTCTCGCCGTCGTGTAACTCCTATCTTCCACAACCCTCAGGCGACGAGGATACTCGGTATTTCCGATGCTCTCCTCATCGATATTGAGCGTATCCTGAAGGCTGGAAGCAAACGACCTCAGAAAGCGACGGATCGCTTCAAGGAAAAGCTCACCGAGGATATGTTGTCTCAATTCAGTGGGTTCACCTCCCTTCCCGCTTCCGAGAAAGTCCTTCGTTGGAATGGAGCCAAGAGCCTTGTTGACCATGCCGAGCTTTCGTCGCTCATTCTGGAGAAGATATTCGGCCTGCCAGATTGGATCATCAGGATTCCATTGGAGGGGGATGTGCCCGAGGTATTGAAATGCCTTCCGGAAGCACAGAGGGAGAGAATACACATCGGCTTCAATTGCCAGATCTCATCCAAAGGGGCATGGGAGGCATCAGCCACCCAATCGGAGGAGGCTCATAACCTCGGCTTTAAGATTTACGCCATTCTGGAGTATAACCGGCCTGATGCAAAGTACGCCAAGGCAGCCCTTGAGCTTCCGAACACGTTAAAGTGGCTCCGCGATCTGCAACTCGATATTCTCCCCGATTCGAAATGGAGCAGTAAATCGGGCACCCCGGAAGACATCGCCAGAAGCATCCTGCAGGCTTTCCGCACGCCTGCCGGTGAGGCGACCACGGAGGAGGAAGGTGCGGATCTTCGCCCCCTTAGCGTCAAATACTCCGCTGTCTCTGCTGATCGCCCCTGGTGGATCGCCCATTTCGCGGCACCTGTGGCAGACCCGCTGCTTGCATTCGCTGAATACTTTGAAAAGCCCCAGGATCAATGGTCGGAAGAAGACAAGACCCGCTTCCTCGATCTTCTGAAAGATATCGATAGCTCGCTGAAAGCCAAGCTTCAGACCGCACACGCTCTGTATAGAATACGAGTTCTGAAGCCGGGGGTAGTTGATAAAGAAGTGGACGAAGAGGCTGACAAAGAGCCGCCTTCCTTTGTGAAGGCATGCAAAGCGATATGGCAGATCGAAAAGTCACAGGTTTACCGACTGCTGAAGGCTGGGGAGTTTCTCCACCTTCTGGAAGTGGACAACGTGCCAAAGGAAAAATGGCCAATCCATGAAACCCATATCCGCAATCTTCTGGCCTCGAAGATGAAGCCCAAGCAACGGGTTGAGTGCTGGAAGAAAATTAAAGAGCAATATCCCGGCAATCGGCTAACGGCCAAGCATATCAATCAGGATGTGGATGCTGCTTTGATTGAGCAGAAACTCCCTCCCGTTTCAAAGCCCTCAGTGGATACCCAAAAGAAGGTTCTCAAAAGTTTGGGCGTGATCGTACAGAGGGTGGAGTCCCAATTCCCGGATGACCCACAAGCCATCAATTTTGTCAGTGCTTGCCGTAGTTTCCTGAAGCACTTTGAGAAAGAGGAAGCGAGCGACTCTGTGGGTAACACGCTTGAAGAACCAGTGCAGTCCAAGGATGAGCAGGGGACGGTATTGGAAATCGCTCCCTCAGATTCCACCGAGCCAGTCACGGAAGAGGAGTCCAAGGAACAGTCAACTCAGAGTGAGGCGGATCGAATTTTTGAAGAATAGAAGTTATCCTTAAAACAAGAGGGTGTACCTGCCCTTGCCAGAAACGGAGGTGAAGTCTGAAGAAAACCAGACGTCACCTCCGTTTTCGTTGAAATACAACACTCCATTCCCCTTTAGGGGAATTCGCCCACGCTCCCTCCGCCACCGCTGTGTCTCTAATCCGCTATTGGCGTCTCCGGCTCTTTCTTCTGCTGCTGACCAGGGTGAATCTGACTTCGGATCGCTCGAACCCAAGGTTCCTTGCTGCCTTTCAGCTCCGATTCGTTCGCGACGACCCGAACCGCCTTTAGCTTCATCGCTGTAAGCAGTTCAAAGCCATGAGCCAGTCGCGTCCCCCCGATAAGGATCGATCTGGTGGAGAATAGGATTTCGATAACTTCGCGCTCATCCTTCTTCCGGTGTGAGCAGGATAATAGGTGGCCGTAGGGCATAGCCAGCACTTCTCCTTGCAGATGAAACTGCACCATATAGAGAGGCTGCCCGGAATTGTCTTCAATGAAGCACGATTTTTTGGAGATGGATTCTGAATTCATGTGGAGTATCAGGTATTATGGGTTTATGGATCAATGTCGGGAGCATCATGGTTCTCGTCAGGCGGAACCTCGTCGGAAACCTTTGGTGAAGACTTTTGAATCACCCTGGCTTGTTGAATGGCCTGAACCCTCTCATGGGACACCTTGGAGAGTGCCATTCTTGCTGCCGCCCTCAGTTGTTCAAGGGGAACCTGATCCAGCAACTTAAAGCCAAACTCTCGTTCGGTCGTATCGCGGTTCCGTTCTTCAAGCCATTTTTTGTCATCGGTAAAAAGCTGGCATGACCATTTTCCTCGTGAGATCGAGACATAGAACTGCTCCCTATTAACAGCCTTTCCCGAAAGCCGGGTAACCACGGCAATGATTTCAGTAATCGACTTGCCCTGGGCCGAAGGAGAGGTGCTCGCATAGGCATACCGATATTTGCAGTAGTCTGCTGGCAAAACACGGCCATCGTCAAGGGTGGCCTCCCGTGTTACCGGGTCGATTGATGTAACAGTGACCAACTCGCCATTGGTAAACCCGGCACTTCCGCCTGTGGCGTGGCGACTTTCCTTGAGCATGAGGCGTTCCCCTGCAGCCAATGGGATGGGTTCATTGGTGCCTACCTCAAAGCCATCAAGTTGTTTCGGGTGAAACATGGCGCTCCGACCATCCTCTCTCTCCACCGTGATGATCCCACGACTGGCCGCAGTGACTCGTACCCGCTCGTGTGCCTGGAAGTCTCCTGTCTTGATGGGGAAATAGATCGTCATGTTACGTCGATACAAGGTCGACTCCTTCTTCTGCTCCTCCGTCCATCCATTCGGGTTAAAAACCTTTATCGGAACATTGGCTCCCAACTTTCCCTGCTTCCTCAGCTTACCCCGAACCATTTCCGTTACCTTCTTCCGATCCTCGATCCCCGGTGCCACCATTAGAACGTCCTTTCCATCGGCCAGGATCTGCATATACGCATCCACGGCCTTACCATGAGGATCCGCACCTTCTGATACCCATTCAAGCTCCTCCAGCTTCTCCATTGCCGCATCGGGCCTTTTCTCCGCAGCCAGAATCACCGCCTCGCGATACTTCGGATCTTTCTGCCGCAGAACATTGGTGATCTCCGCATAACGGTAAAAACCTCCCTCCTCCAATTGTCGAAGGGCATCGCCATACGGCACGCTGCCATGTTGCCCGGTGTCCCCGGAGAGAATGAGCCTTGCATTTTGTTTGCGGGCGATCTTTATCATCTCCAGCATATCCTCCAAGCCGACCATACCGGCTTCATCCAGGATGATCACACCATTCCTGACCGTTTTGTGCTGAGAGGGATTTTTGAGGAAACCTTGCATGGTCCCTACGCTTCCCTTGGGAATACTTTTCAGCTCATTAACTGCTTCAGTCGTCGGCGCACAGGAGAAAATGCGATCATGCCCGATAGCTTGAACAAAGGTCTTGATCGTGCGGGTCTTGCCAACTCCAGCAATACCTCTGACGCCCGTAACAGCGTCTTTCGATCTCAAGACAAACTCCCCCGCCAATCGTTGATCTTCATTGAGGCCGTCGGCCTGGAACGGTTCATTGGAAAGAGGACGCTTCTTGTCCAGACCACACTTGAGCAATTCCTCCAGTTCCACCTCCTTCTTAACAATGTGAAGGCTGGTGACTTTGCCCTGCTTCAGAATCAGTTCCTTTGAATTTTGGATTACCTTGCGCAGCGCATAAACATTGACCTGATTGGAACTCCAGCGAACCGCTTCGTACATCAACTCGGCCTCAAACACGACCGACTTCCGCTCAAAGACATGCCGGACCACCTTCTTGAGAAGATCATGGGCAAAAGCTTCTTCATCAACACTCCATTTTTGATCAGGCGGCGGAGGATGAACTTCCGGAGCAGGTTGATGGACTATTACGGCAGGTATGCGTTCAACGGGAACGGTAAGACCTACCGGGGTGTCATGGATGTCTACGTTCAGGACGACCGGGATCGGATCATCATCGACTGGAAAACTCACGAGATTACCAGCATGGATCTTCGGCAGCTCGACCATTATATCCGGCACATAGAGCGCACCGAAAAGATTCCTGCCAGTCGGATTACCGGCATCGCCATTGACCTTGCACGGGAAACAGTCATCCCACGAAGGCTACGACCCGAGGGGGTCTTTATCGGAGCGCGCGATAGGTATGGGATATCTGATCCGCCGGAAAATTCATCCGAGGACATCGATCCTCATCCCAGTAAACCCAGCGTTGCCGCTTGTGGAATCCGTCCATTCACGGCCATCTGCAAGGATGCTGCCGTTGCCCCAACCGGCATGGAAATGGAGGTGAACCTATGAGATCGCGTATCATGTGGTCGGAATCGCAGCATCAAGCCTTTATCCAACTCTGCGAGATGGGAGAGGTCTTCTTCGGCGTCGATTGGCTGGAAAGCGATATCAGGCCCAGGCTGGACCCGCTGATCGTAGGGCCAACGGGTATGGGGAAATCCCATCTGGTTCGTTCCGTAGCGGAGATGTTGAAGGTGCCGCTCTTGCGACTTTCCTATGGGGAGTGGATGGTCACGGGTTCAAGATGTGCCCTGACAACGATTGCCCGGATTCACGAATTCGTCACCTCCAACCCGATGGGCATCATTCACATCGACGAGGTGGACAAGGCAAGGGTGGCGTTTACCACGGAGTGGAGCATTTATGCTTATGCCGAGATGTTCTTCCTTCTCGACCGGAATATCAGTCAACCCGCCAAGAACGAACAATGGACCCCGGAACTAAACGCTAAACTGCGGCACAACTTCTGGATCATCGGCAGCGGTACTTGGCAGGTGTTGTGGGATACTATTGCCAAGCCTTCCATTGGTTTTGGAGATACCACGGATAACGATGCAGGAGTGTACGATGCCATCAAAGAGTTGGTCCGCAAAAAGGAAATCATCCCCAAGGAGTTTCTCAAGCGGTTCTGTAACGAGTTGATCCTCATTCCTCCGGCCACCATCACCGACTACGAACTTGCAGCCGATGTGTTCGGAATCGAAAAGCTGGCTAAAGAACTGGAGGTGCCGCTGGATTACCAGGGTGCCGTCCAATCCCAAGGGGGAGCAAGATGGTTGGAGGAGACCTATGCCTCCCTTCTCATGCAAGCCTATCGGATGGGCCGAGCAGACCTACTCCAATTAAGGAAAGACCCCACGGTAGCTGATGACGGTTTCGTAGAAGAGGTTCCCTGGGAGCCATTTATCGAGGGGAAAGAATAAATACGAGCGGCGCACATCCCATTTGCAGGATGTGCGCCACTCGTCTCTCAGCTCATCCGGCGCTACGCGCCGTCTGTAGGGTGCAAAGTTTGCGAGCTTGAACCCGAAACTACGGCACGGAACACCCATTTCGGGCTGCGTCGTTTCTACTTTCAGGGTCATTGGGCGCTACGCGCCGCCTACCCATGTTCTTTGGTGAGCGCCATGAAGCGAAAGTCACTTCTGGCCGATGCAAACCACCAAACAAGAAAGCATATATGCAGCGACATCCTTATCTACTCCCCACACCCTGCGACTACGTTCACAAAAGCCTCGGCGAATGGGTCTGTAATATCGCTGACGGCGGCCCCTACCTAGACTCCGGCTACTCCCCACCAAGCGATGTGGTCATTCATCCATGGGATGAAGAGAAATTCCTCTCGGAACTGGAGAAAGCGGAACGCCAGGAAAAACTCTCTCCAGGCGGAAACCGCGCAGTGCTCTTCTGTTCCACCACAGACCCTTATCAGGTTCTCCATCATCCTGATTCAGAACAGGGGATACTCTTCAACTCGCACCGGCGGACGGTGATGCGACGGGCATTACGGCTCATTCGAGACCATTCCACATTGCGGGTGAGAATCCTGACCCGAAGCCCATTGGCTCAAGAGGACTTCAATCTCTTCAAGAGCTTTGGGGATCGCCTGATGTTCGGCATGTATCTACCCACCTTGAGAGACGATCTCTCCAGAATCTATGAACGGAATGCACCGTTACCTGACCTGCGCTGGGACGCACTTCATAAAGCAAAGGAAACGGGCCTGCACGTTTTTGTCGTAATGGCCCCGACCTATCCTGACTCAGATGAAGACGACCTTCGCCCCACCCTATATGCCATCGCTGACTTCGACCCGTTGACGGTTTTCCATGGAGTCATGCGCCTCAACGCGGACGATGTTGCCCGTGTAGTTATCAATGCCGCCCTGAATGGAACGCGAGTCAACACGAAGGCGCTTCAGTCCCGAAGAAAATGGATCAAGCACGCCCTGCATACCTTTGGCACCGTAGAGCGGATTGCGACGTGCATCGGTCTTGATGACCGGCTCCATCTTTGGCCGGATCTGATGCTTGGTACGGATGAAGCACGGTCGTTTGTCAACAATCCATCCCGTTACCGTTTCTGGCTGAACCAATGCTGGGGACGGGTCAGCGAATGGCCTCAAGCCTCCCGGTAGGCGAATGGAATGCCCTATGAAAAAAGAACCGGTAAAACCAAGGGTAATCAGTCTGGTTAACCTCAGGGGAGGCGCGGGCAGAACGACTCTTGCCATCGCGATGGCAGCTTGTCTTGCTGAGGTTCATCGAAAGCGGGTTCTTCTCCTTGATTTCGATCCTTCAGGTAACGCCAGCACTCAACTGAAAAGGTTCGATATTACTCAAGGCGCTTCGCTGACAAGGCGGATCGTGGTCAGCCCATGCATCTCCTTTGATTTATCCACCCTGGCTCCACTTTATATCGGACGCTACGACTTCGTTCTGATCGATAACCCGGCAACCCTTTGTCCATCCCTATGGAACGGGCTTGCTCTTTCCACCCATTATCTGATCCCTGCCATTCCTGAAGCTGCGTTTGTTCCTGAAATCGTTCGTCTTTTTCGGATGGTGGGATACTTTTCAAAACGGAGAGACCATGAAATCAAAGCTCTTGGGATCGTTGTAACCCATGTGCGCGAGGGGGAAATGCTTGAAGGATTCAGACGGAAACTGCTTTTTGAGGAGGGAGTAAATCCACAGAAAATGCCTCCACTTTTTAAGCATTTCATTCATCATATCCCTAACTTTTCGGAAAATGGTCTGAACTCCATAGATATCCTAAAAGTGATCGAAGAAGCCCTTCAACCTCTCTCATGACAAAAATTCAGAAGAGGCGGATTAAAGCCCTCTCCTTCTTCCTAAAGCAGGCATCCTGCAACTGTTCATCTTCGTAACTCTATGAAAAAGCACACCCAACTATTCCCTCTCACCGCTGCCGTCAAAAATCAACTCCTAGCCCTTTCGAAGGTGATTCCCGAAGAGGTGCTCAATAAGGAATCTGCTTTGTGGCTGAGTTTCGTTCTCCATGTCGGCTTTGAAGCTGGATTTCGAAGACAGGAAATCAACGAAGCTCGCCTGGCCTGGTTCGATCTGCATGGGAGGCGCATTACTGTTTTTCCGGATTCTGTAAGAGGAGGTTCCCGCACCATCCCCATGAACGAGGTATTATTCGAGTTCCTGACAGACTATCCAATGACGGGGGCCCGGTTCGTGGTAACTGATTTTGTCAGCAAGAACGAACTCCGGCGGTGCGATTACAGCCCTCTATTTCGATGCTTTATACAATGGGCTGGCACGGTGCTGAATTGTGATCTCAGCCATGTGCGAACCTCGACCATGCGCACCACATACGCCTGCCTCCTTCTCGATGAGAAGGTTTCGGCAACTCAGGTGGCCGAGTGGATGGGCTGCCCGGAAGAGCTTGTGAGGGAGTACTCGCGGGGGCAGCAGACGTAAAGGATCGGGAAACGAAAAGACTTAATCAGGGCGCACACTCCATTCTCGGGGTGTGCGCTCTTTCTTGTTCCGGGCCATTTGGCGCTACGCGCCACCTATCCATGCCCGTTGGTGAGAGCTGCGAAGTGATGCCCGCTTCCAGTCAGATCAAACCACCCAAACAAGTGAATATGCAACCAAACTGTAACTCATCGTCCCCGGAGCCGCCTGTCGGTCTCTGGGATAAACCCATCGTCATTGCCCCAAGCAATTTCATCAACAAAAGCCTCTCGGACTGGGCCTGCAACATCGCGGTTGGCTGTGCTCACCAGTGCTCCGTCTGCTATGTCCCGAGTGTTTCCACCAACAAGATGGGCCCGTCCTTGAAGAACAAAGGCGTAGAAGATCCCAGTCTGGAATGGGGAGACTATGTTTTCCTGCGCCCTTGGGATGAAAAGCAATTCCTCGCTTCGTTACGGAAAGCAGAGGAACGGAAAGTTCTTTCCCGTGATGGCAACCGGGCGGTGCTCTTCTGCTCAACCACCGATCCCTATCAGATCATCCGTCATCCCGTTGCAAGCCAAGCTGACCTGCTCAATACCATCCGAAGGGAATTGGTCCGCAAAGCCCTGATTGCCATTCGAGATCACTCCACCTTGCGCGTTCGGATTCTCACGCGCGGCCCTTTGGCCAGGCAGGACTTCGAAATATTCCAAAGCTTCGGCAAACGGCTGACGTTCGGAATGAGCCTTCCCACCTTGAATAATCGGCTCTCCCGGATTTACGAACCTCACGCTCCAGCTCCTACCAAGCGACTCAAAACACTTCAGGAAGCAAAGGAAGCGGGTCTCCATGTCTTTGTGGCAATGGCTCCAACCTATCCTGAATCCGACGAACTTGACCTTCGTAACACCATGGCAGCAATCGCAGCTCTGGAGCCGATTACCTTATTCCACGAGGTAGTAAATGTCCGCGCGGATAATATCTCCCGGACGGTCATCAATGCAGGCCTTAACGGAAAGAAGCCGGATGTAGCCGCCTTCCAGACGCGCACCTTATGGATGGAGTACGCGTTGGATACCTTCGCCACCGTAGAGCGCCTCGCCAAGGAACTCAAACTGACCCGCCGCCTGCACCTCTGGCCGGATAAATCGATGGCAGCGGCAAGATCGATGAACCGCGTCTGGAATCCTGAAAGTCACCATCAATGGCTGGTGCGTTGGTGGAACCGCGTCAGCGAATGGCCTCGGTAAACATCAAACCTCGTAAACAAGTTTCTGAAAGGACAGACGAAATGCACCAATTCACCACACAACCACCAAAGCAGAAAACCCAACCTAAGTTCCACAAAACCCGACGCCCGGAGCGATCCTGCATCCGAATGCGGAGGTTCGGCCCTATCAGGAAATACCAACTCCCGAGATGGCCGTATTGCGGAAAACTTGCGGGGACGAGAGGAACGAGGGGACACAGCAATCCTGCGGGATTTCCCAAGATCCGACATCACCACCCTGAGAAGTCGTGCCACGAGGCAGCAATACCTTGAGGCGCGATGATGATGGAGGACCAAGGGGAATGCCGTAACTCCCCGATGTAAAAACATCACAATCCCATCGGATTAAATTCCGGGTCACAGAAAAACGACAACGAAGGCAGTTCACCATGGGCTGCCTTCGTTTTTTTCAGGCCATTAAGAATCCGCCCACCTCGGGCGGCGTCTTTTAGCGCTACGCGCTGCCTACCTACTGCTGCGTGTTTGAAAGCTCAAAAGCATGGGGGGAACTAAATCGCCACCAGAGGCAGAGAGCGTCAAACCCCATAAACAAGTTCCTGAAAGGAAAACACGATGCACCCATTCACCTCATCACAAGCCATTAATTCCCCGGAAATCCCGAGGAAACCCAACCCTAACCTCACAGACTAGCAAACCTTTTCCATGAAAGTCAGATAAACTTCCTGATTTTTTTCACGCCTGATAGTTGAGCCGATTAAAAGGCCCCGCAAACCGGAAACGATCTTTAGTCATTTTTTTGAAAAAGATGTTACGACGAAAAAATATATCCCTAGAATTAGGTATGTGCAACCCGTCGTACAGACTGTCTCCCTTTCAAGGGCGATCAAGATCAGGGAAGCCGAGGAACTCCTCGGCGGCCCCCATATCTTTCGCCTCGCAAGGGCAGCACGATGGCTTTCACCAATCGTTCAGGAACGTCGCCTGACCCGCTTCGACTATCAGGAATGTCGCCTCTGTTGGGACCGGATCAAACGCGAGGGCTTTGAAGCCCTTCAGCAAGCCGCCGGCGTCTCGACCAGAAAAGAGCTGCACTCAGTGCCAGCACTTTCACCTGTCCAACCACATTCCGATTGTCTCATGAAAGAAGATACTCCTCCGATACCTCAAACTTCAAACCTCCATCCTCCTGATAAAGAAAAGCCAGCGAAACACTCACGCGGACTCTGGAAACACAAGAACGGCCATTGGTACTTCTCCCGTCAAAAGGATGGGCGTACGATCAATATCCCTCTCAAGACCAAGGATCTTCAAACCGCAGAGAAGCTGGCGAGCGATCTTCGCAAATGCTATGCGTCACGGGCAACGATACCCTTCAAAGACCTCGTGGAAGAGTTCCTTGAGCACAAAATAGCATTCAACGAATACACGGCCCATACCATTGACCAGCGTCGACACGTCCTGAACAAGCTGGGGCGCTGGCTGACCGATAAACGTCTTTCTCTACCCATTCTGACCCTGGAGGACATGAAAAATTTCTATATGACCGAGCGAAAGGTCGTGAAGGAGGCCACGGTTCAAGGATACATCGTCTCCGCCTTCCGGCCCTTTTTCCGGTGGCTCAAAGAAACCGGTGTTATCAAGGCAGATCCCGTAAAGGAGATGAAGATGGCCCGATTGACGCAAAAAGCCATGGTCAGAGAGCGATTCTGTGACGAGGATCTTCGTGATCAGCTTCTGGCACTTGCCAAGGTTGTTCCCAAGGAAGTTCTTAAGAACGACCGGGCGATCTGGCTGGAGTTTATTCTTCATGCCGGGTTTGAAGCCGGGATGCGTAAGAACGAAATCACCGAGGCTCGCCCTGACTGGTTTGACCTCAACCGAAAATGCGTGACGATCCCATTTACCGATACCTTCGCACCGAAGATGTACAAAACGCGCATCATTCCTCTCACCGATGGGTTTCTGGAGTTTCTCAAAACCTACCCGATGACCGGACAATGGTGCATTGCTCCGGATGTCGAAAAAGGCAAACGCCGATACCGCTATGACATCCGGCGACCTTTCAACAAGTTCATCGAGTGGGCAGGAAAACAACTCGGCCAGGATCTGCGCTGGGTGACCCCGCATGTCATGCGACATACCTTTTCAAGTCTGCTGATCAACTCCAATGTCAGCCTATTCAAGGTCTCCAGATGGCTGGGGGATACCGAACGGACTACGGCCAAGCACTACGCCCACCTCAAGAGCTACGATGATGAGATCAATCAGATTCGCAAGAATTCAGGCTGAACAGGGAGCCATTTGAGTCAAATATGTCTCAAGGAAAGGCGCTTTTTTGAACTGGCACGGAAATTTGTTAAATATCGTCTGCAACTCGTGCCGAGCTCGCTACCACTTGAACTTTACTCCCGCCAGTAGTTCTCGGCTTACTTCTGATGGTCTCAATGCTTTTAGAACTGACACGCCATGCCGATTGCTCACGAGGAGCCAGCGGTCGTTATAGAGAACAGCGCGTCAAAGCTGCTCAATCTCATCAGGAATGAACCATTTGTTCCTGACTGCGGATGCCGCAACGGCATCAGGATTGTCAGTATAGGCGATAAGCGCCAAGCTTTTTTCTGTACGCGTACAGGTGACATACAACAATCGGCGCGTTCGGATGATACCGCTGTCGGTCGCCTCCGCCAAATGTTTTCGATCGGTATCTGACAGTGGCTTAGCCTCCAGCAGCTTGTCATAGGAGAATAGAAATCCCCGTGCATCGCTATCATCGAGGATCACAAGCACACGTTCGAACTGTAGCCCCTTGACGCCTTGATGCGTTCCGAATCGGCCGAGATTGCTCACATATTCAGCATACGGACCTATCTGATTATAAGAGGTTTCAAGGAACGCCCGCCATGCATTGAGACTAGCTGGCGATGTTTTGGCCGAGGAATCGTCATCCTCACCGTTCTCAACGTCACTCGCCGCCTCCGTACTGTCAGCTCCGCTTGTATCAGACATCGGAGTCGGGTCGACAAACGGCCGAAGTGCCGCCGGTATCTCAAACAGCCGATGCTTAGCGACGCATTGTAGCACGTCGAAGAATGTAGTGGCAGTATTTTCTAAATTTAGGGCAAGAAGCGCGTTTACACCCGACCGTATCGGCAATAGTGGGTTATGCGGTGTCGGCGTGTCGATAATCGTGGCCCGCTTTAGCAGAGGTGATGTGGCACGCAGGTGCGCCATGACTGCGAAAGAATCATTGGCGCGAGCAGCGCGGACCACTGGCACGACACGCTCGGTAAAGAGCCGCAGTCCGGGAAGCTCCCCCGTCCTGAGACCAGTTCCGAGACGAGAGTCTCCATCAAGCGCACGGAACATTTCAAGGAAGCCGCCACGCGAGGCAGCCATATGATGTTCAAGCGTAAGCGCCTTAACCGTGGCTTGGCTTTCCCAATCAGGATCACCGCAAAGTTCCGCCATCCGTGCTCGCACCCGCTGCTCGAAGGATGGTTTGTCAACCATAGCGCTCGAACCGATAAATAACCGTACAATGCCAAGCGAGCTGTCATCGCGAGCAAGCTGGATTTGTCCGTCAATCGGAGCGCGCAGCACGTTACCGAGCGCGATCACTCGCTGTGGCGACCGATGATTCAGCCGCTTGGCGGGACGTGCCCAGTCCTTCGGTATTAACCGCTCCAATTCAGGATGGCCATCAAGGAAAATCCGCTGCATCATGTCGCCGAACAAGCCTAATCCGAACTTGCCCTTGTGTGCCGCGGCAAGCGCAAAAAATGATTCGAGCAGATCTTTGTTCGTATCTTGGCTCTCATCTATCAATAGGAACGGATACTTGTTGATCAGAACGATCTGCATCGCAGGCTTAGTTACGATGAAAGCCGCCATAATCTTTAATACTTCCGAGTGCGATAACGAATCCGTACCGAAATTGTCACCATTGGGATTGTAGGTAAACCGCCTGGGCACGCTAAGCCAGTCTAAGCGCTTCATTATTGAGGCTATGGCGCGTTCTCGATCGAGCGCCGCTTTGGTGCCGGCACGTCCCTTTGCTTGCCTCTCATGAAGATCGGCAAGATTGGCTGGAAGTGTGACAAGCAGCCATGCCTGAATATCAGTATGATAGGTTTCGATGTGCTTCCAGCAGAAGCTATGAATCGTTGAAATTGGAAACAGCGGATCTTCCCCGACACGCTCCGCAATCTCGTCGGCGGCGGCGTTGGTATAAGTGATCACCGCGATCTTTTTCCCCAAGCGGCGAAAGCCAGAGCCGTGCGCTTCACGAAAAGCGTGGAGGGCATTTTTCAGCGAACGCGTCTTGCCCGAGCCAGCACCCGCATAGAGGAAGAAACTTTGCGGGTTGGCGGGATTCATGCAGGACCGGATCGTGACGTCGGCATCGTCATCGAAGTTCGCTGGAGCGGTCTCAACTTTCGCCATTGGTTTCTCCCGATACGAGCTCACTCTCTGTGAGATCCTTGCTGACGGCACCTTCAAACCACTTAAGACCATGGTCGATATAGTCAGGCGGCTTCAAAACCATGGGATCTTCGAGCATCAGACAATCGAGTGCGAACGCTGCCTTCTCTGCGGTTTTCAGCAAATCGAGCAGTTCATCTTCGAGATCATTACCTGATAATCCCTGCGCGACGATCGTCTTAATCTTTTCAGAAGCGATTGAGCCTTCGAGATCTTTGACTGCAGTAATATTTTGCAGAATTAATGCGTCCTCAAATGTCCGAGGAATCACGGTTGCAGGCGGCGCGTCACCTGCCTGGACTGTAACCGGCTTTTGATAAGCAACGTAGAGCTCGTATCCTTCGCTGGTCGAAGAATGGCATTCAGCCGGCAGCGCTACAAGCTCATCGACCAGTTTTTTGCCCGGGTGCCACTCTTTAAGCACCGAGTTCGCGGTCTGTTGACCTTTGCCCTGTTCGGGGCGTGCGGCCTTCCATCGCGTCGTCTCCTGGCCGTTTTTGTCGGTGATTTTGATGCGCGCGGTCGCGTCGAGATCACTGATGATCAAGGTGGCAATGCCGAGTACATCGATCAGGTCTCGAAAACTATGGACATGGCTTCCACCCAATTCGAGTAGTGTGACGTAGCGTCGCGATAGTTCTGGAAAATGGTGGCGGATAAAGTGCGGTACGAGGATACGCTCAGCCTGCCCCTCAACAAAGATCACGCCATCGGCAAAAAATAGATCACAATGAGTCGCCTTGAGGTAGCGTTTCACGAAACGCTTGGTCTCGTCACCTTCTCCAAACACGTGCGAAAGATTGGCGACAGTCGTGGTGGGTGTCTCGCCTTTGGTCGAGGCTGGCCTTCGTCGAAAGTATCGTAGGTTAGCGAAATCAGCCTCATGTGCGACGTGACTGGAATGCGTGCTGACCAACAGCTGCGTACAGTAGGTGTCGTTTGTACCAAGCTCACGGTGTTTTCGGAGCAAGTCGTAAGCCTTGTTGATGAAAACTTGCTGAACTTGTGCGTGGAGGTGGGCCTCGGGCTCTTCAACCAGTACCAGATGCAGAGGCTCAACCTCGTACGATACATCCGCGCCTTCGAATACGCCTGCCTTCTCAACGCGCATCCACTCGTCACGAAAGCCCATCAGCATAAACACCATTGCGATAAGATTTTGATAACCTAACCCGGAATAGTCTTCGGGAAGTTTAAGCGCTTTGGAGCCGTCACCGGAGGGGTCGGCGACTTGGTATTGCACGGACGAGCCGTGTTTAAGGCCGTCGGTTGCTCGCAACAATGTCGAGATCTTAAGCTTAGGGTTGGTCATACCAGGATAGCCCAAGTCTTCGAGTTCCTCAAAAGCGGCGGCGAAGCCAGACTCCAATCTAGCGTCGAAGCTGCGCTCGGCTGCCTGTATAGCGCCGAGTGCCTCATAATCTTTATCGGAAGGGGTCTTCGAAGGATCGAGGTGACGATCATAGTAGGAGCGCAACTGGTCGGAGAGGCGGCGCTTAAAGCGGCGTGTTCCCGCCTCAACCTTATTGTCCCCACCGTCTCGTTCTCCAGCATCGGCAAAGTCACGCTGTGCAGCGATCTCGTCGATCTTAATAAGGTTTTTGAAGGGCGCGTGCTCAAAGGGGAGCGCGCTCTCGGGTAGCACCTGCGGAATGGCGAGACCGCATTTTCCCGGCAATGTAACTGCGGCAGGATCAAGCGGATAGGCGGCGAGTTCGAGATGTGCTCTGAGGCGACGCTCGAGAAAGTCTGTCAGGCAGAGCGGCCAAACTGCGATCTTGATGACCTCGCCATTCGGACCGGTCGTGGCGGCATCCCGCGCTGCACCGCGTTGTGTGAGATATTCATCTTTAAGCTTTTCGATATCCTTGACTTGGTATTGAAGGCGTACTCCGAGCAAGCCTCCCGACCAGTCTAGTGTCGGCAGGATATGGACGACATACTGGATCTCACTGAGAGGTACATCCAGCCAGACATCAAGCGATGGCAGGAGCGTATCTAGATTAACCGCCGGCGCTGCTTCTGCTTCCCATTGTTCACCCAAAAGATCGATCTTGGTCCAGTTCGCAATGGTGACATCACGTAGCGCGAGCGTATTCGGCGATAACAGGAACGTGCGGAGGGCGACCATCGCGGAGGTCTTCCCACTATTATTGGCCCCAACCAGAATCGTCGTCTTTTTGTCGAAATCAAGGTGTGTGGACTTTAGTTTCCGAAAATTTGAAATCTCAACGAACTTGATGCGCATTTCCCCTCCTTCAGGTGCTTTGAGTCAATCAGGCCTTTGCCCGCTGTCAAGCAGTTAGGCATGCTTCAAACCTCAGATGTCAGCACTGAGCGCAACACCATGAAGACCCGCATTTTGAATCAAGCTCTCTTGATTCATTTCCATAATTTCACGATTTTCGGGCCAGCCGAAAAAACATTCAGGAAAGAAGCTCATACCACAATCGGGAATGAAGGGATGCCTGCAATCAATGGTTTGGCCTCGCCGTTTTGATTTCTCCAAGGACAACAAATCTCCATACCGCTGCGCGCCGCGACAACTGATAATGATCCGCTCTTCCAGAGGACGGCTGGAATCCCGTTTCCCATCTTCTCAAAAAATCCCTTGCGGGCATCAGCAGTGTGGCCGCGAAATTATCTGCCAGTTGTTCAAGTTTCTTTCCCTTGTGGTTACTTGAGTTTCTGTGATCAACCCATTCCGATGATATTGCGCCCAGCGTCGGGACATGGGGCAATTCGTAAGCAAGGCCGAAGGTTTTCCGCCCCAGTGATTTACGTCGGTTGATCAGAATCGTATTACCGCTGCGAATTGGGGGCTGCAACCCCGGAATACCTTCGGGCATTTCCAGAGAGAGCACCGGAATCTATAGCTCCTGTTCACCCCTTCGATTTACGGACTTCCAAAAAGTCCAAAATCCCAACTTTCCCCCGTTTCCACCCTCAAGTTGGGAGGCAAAAGTTGGGATTTTTTGGTTGGGACATTGGAATCCCAAGTGGCCCCAAGTGGGCCTATATGACGCAAAAAAGCCAAAATCGGCTCTTTCTCATTTCTGAGTGATTTTGGCTGTAAGTATCTGAAACTGAGGGACTTGGAATGGTGCGCGATACAGGGTTTGAACCTGTGACCCCTACCGTGTCAAGGTAGTGCTCTACCGCTGAGCTAACCGCGCACTTCAGTGATTGCGACTTCACGCTGGTCGGATGGGACCGGGTGTTGATCCTTTGGAGTCGCAACGGGTCGAAGGCTAAGCCGGAGGGGGGAGGGAGGCAATGTTTTTTTTCAAAATTTTAAGAGCGTTTTGAGGCCGGGTTTGTACGGAGGGAATTTTGACTGATTTCCGGCCAGTTTCTGGAGGCCACGCTACGGCAAAGGGGGGGGCTGCCAGCGCCTGCCGGATCAGTTTCAGTTCTCCCGAAGCGGTGAGCCCCGTCGGCAGGCTGAGTGAGCCCGAACCTTTTATGTCATCCCATGCCTGGGTGGTAATGCCGGTATAACCGGCGAAGAAAAGATTGAAGGCGTCGTCCACCATGGAGCGGTGGGCGGCCACGTTGCGGCCGGGAGCCTCGGTCGATTCCTCTTCCTGCTGCGGTACTTGACCCCGCCGAGGGGAGAAACGGAACATGAGAAAAACGGTTCTTATGAACGATTCTTCTGATCAGAGCCTCATTCCTCGTTGTTCCAGAGAAGGGTCGTCGTTCCGCCATCGATAAAGATCGCCTGGCCGGTGATGGAGCGGGCTTTGGGCCCAAGGAGGAATGCCACCAGTTCGCCGACCTCCCTCGGCGTAGCGAGGCGGGGGAGGCATTGGCGCTTGCGGGCAAACTCATCCATCCACTCCCGGGCATCCGGGACGAGATTGGCGAGAAGCGCCTCGTTCTGCGGACTTTCGACCAGCCCGGGATGAACCGTGTTGGCGCGGATGCCGTCGCGACCGTAATCCACCGCGAGCCCCCGCGTGTACGCTTCCAGAGCGGCCTTGGTCGCCGCGTAAAGGGCGTACTTCTCCGCGTTCAACCGCGCATGGACCGAGCCGATGTTTACGATCGCCCCCTCGGCCTTGACCAGTTCGGGCAGCGCGGCATTGACGAAACGGAACGAGGCAAGAAAATCGACGTTGAAAAGCCCGTAAAATTCTTCCTGCGTCACGTCGCCCGCCTTTTTGGTAAGCCCGACGCCGACGTTATTGACCAGCCCGTCGAGCCGCCCGAACCGAGCCACAGCGGCCGCGACCGTCTTTTCCGGCATGTCGGGTTGCGTGACGTCGCCTTCCACCAGCTCGACTTCGGCTTCCGCCGGAAGGGTCGCCAGAAAAGCCTCCGCGCGATCCCGCCGGCGATCGGTGATCACCAGCCGCCACCCTTCGGCCACCAGCGCCTCGCTGATGCCATGACCGATGCCGCCACCGGCTCCCCCGGTCACAATGGCGACCGGACGCGGGTGAGCGTTGGAATGGGGACGGTTTTCCGGGAATTGGCTTGCCATAACGGTCGGGAGAATAACCGGAGCGCTTCGGGAAAATCAATGGCGTTTGTCCCGCCTTCCCTTTATCTCAATTTCTCTAAAAGCCGGCTCCAGGGCGGATGGATTCTCCTTCCAAACGGCCGGCTGAAATCGCCGACCTCTTGCGGATCAAAGATGAGGTCTTGAGTTTCCGGTCCGGACAGTTTCAGGGAAGTCCCCGACTCGCGGACCGGGGAGCACACGGAGATTGACAAAGACGCCAAAGTTGCGCTTCCTCTTGGATGCGATGGTGGACGATCGTCACCCGATCCCGGCGTTCGTTTTTTTCATCGTCTCAAAGCTTTTTCCGGAACCAACCACTCATGAAGCTCTCTCAATACCTCTCCATCGCCTTCGGTGCCGTGGCGCTCGCTTTTCTGAGCGGCTGCGCCTCCCAGGGCACCACCACCATTCTTCACAGGGGCGACCCGAACCCGGTCGCCTACAAGCCGCGCAACCCGGCCAACGTCAAGGTCAAGGTCTCCCTGAGCACGCAGAACGTCTACGTGATGGAGGGCGATCGCCCCCTGCTCGTGGCAGCCACCTGCGTCGGCACCCCGCAGAAGCCGACCCCGAAGGGAACCATGAGGGTCACCCGCAAGGAACGCGACAAACGCTCCTACTCGTACGGCTACTGGGTCAAGGGGAACGAAATCCGCCCCGGAAAGAGCGGCGAACGCCCCGGCGCGGGCTACCGCTACGTCGGTTACCCGATGCAGTACTGGGTCGAGTTCAAACCGGCGTACGGGTTCCACCAGGGGTATGTCTGGCCGGTCCCGCGTTCGCACGGCTGCCTGCGGCTCCACAAGAACGTCGCGGCAAAGTTCTTCGCCCTGGTGCAGGTTGGCACGCCGGTCGTGATCGCCGATCACCAGCCTGAAGACCAGACGATCGGTCGCAACGTCCCGCGTCCCAACGATTACAACGACCCCGACCCCGATCCGCACTACATGATCAGCAGCGCCGTCTTCACCCAGCCCGCAGGCCCGCTGTTGCAGGAACAGTGATTTACCGGTAGGCTTTGCTTCATGAGTATCCCTGCTTCCACCGCTTCACCTGCTTCGACGGCACCGCCCAAGCCCAAGCGGGTCAACCTGCGTACGCCCGATGTCATGGCGAAAGTGCAGGAACAGGTCGAATCACACTACCGCAGCGAAGTGGTCGAACGGCTCCGCATGAACGGCGGCGTCATTTCGGTCGACGGCGTCACCGTCAAGCTCGCCAAGCAGTTCGGCTTTTGCTACGGCGTGGAACGGGCGATCGACCTCGCCTACGCCGCTGCCAAGGTCTTCGTCGGAAAGCGCCTCTACATCCTCGGCGAGATCATCCACAACCCGGAGGTCAACGAACAGATTCGCACGCTCGGCATCAGCAACATCGTCGGCAAGGGGGGCGATGCCGATGTCTCCCACCTCACGGCGGATGATGTCGTGATCGTCCCCGCCTTCGGGACCGACGTCACCACCCTCAACCGGATCAAGGAAGTCGGCTGCCAGATCGTCGACACCACCTGCGGCGACGTCATGAGCGTCTGGAAACGGGTGCGCCAGAATGCCAATGCCGACCTGACCTCCATCATCCACGGCAAGGCACAGCACGAGGAAACCAAGGCGACCGCCAGCCGCGCGCTGCTCGACGGCAAGGGGCATTACCTCGTCGTCCTGACGCTGGAGGAGACCGACTACGTCTGCAACTACATCCGCAACGGGGGCGACAAGGCAGCCTTTTACGAGAAGTTCAAGGGAGCCTATTCCTCCGGGTTTGACCCCGATATTCACCTGCGCCGGATCGGCGTCGCCAACCAGACCACCATGCTGCGCGGCGAAACCGAAGAGGTGCAGCGCCGCCTGGAACAGGCGATCAAGGATCGCGACGGCGAAGAAAAGGCGAAGGAGAGCTTCCGCTTTTTCGACACCATCTGCGGAGCCACGCAGGAGCGGCAGGACGCCCTGCGCGAAATGCTGGCCCGCCCGCTTGATCTCCTGCTCGTCGTCGGCGGGTACAATTCGTCAAACACCTCGCACCTCGCGGAAATGGGCGAGGAAAAGCTCCCGACCTACTTCATCCGCAACGCGGAACGCCTGGAGAGCCGGGAACAGATCTGCCATTACAACCTCCAGTCCCGTCAGGAGGAACATACGCAGGGATGGCTGCCGGATCGCCCGCTGACCATCGGCGTCACCGCAGGAGCCTCCTGTCCCAACAACCTGATCGAAGAGACGGTTGTCCGCGTTTTTGAACTGCACGGGATCGACCGCGAAGAACTGCTGCAACGGACCTGAACCTTACGCCAGCGCCTCCAGCAGCGCGGCCAACTCCTGCGGACGTGTGACGTGCGGAGAGTGGCCTGTGGCAAGTTCCGTGAAGGGCAGGGGAAAGGCTGCGGCCCGGGAAGCCTCCCGGAGTTCAAGTGCAGCCTTTCGCTGCCATTGCGGGCAGACAGTGCGGTCTTCGCTGCAAACAATGTAATGCCGCGGGCGGGGGGCAAGCGCCATCAACGGAAAGTCCACGTCGTAGAAGAGATCAAGCGGGAGCGGGAACGGTCTCCAGAAGCCGGCGTAGGGGTCGCCCGGCCCGTCGTGAAAAAGGAACTCCTCCACCTTCCGGCGGGTGAGGGGGTGATCGGGCGTCGCCATCAGTTCCTGGTAAAGAGCGGTCCACTCCGGTGGAAAAATCTCTTCTCCTTCAAACAAACGGTCGTACATCGTCCGCCCCGGATGCGGCACTAGCGCGGCCAGATAAATCTCGCGGCGCGCCTTGATCTTTTCGCCAAGCAGGGAAAGAAACAGCCCGGCCATCGAGTGTCCCACCAGCACCGCATCGCGGACCACCCCGATCTCGCGGGCCAGATGCCCGATCGCCATCGGCCAGCCAGCCTCCCACGGGGCTTGCACCCAGTCAATGACCCGGCTGGTATGCCCACCGGCCTCAAGGCAGGCGCGGCAACGGTCCCAGGCGCGCGGGTGCGCCTCGGAGCCGCCGAAGAAAAGAAAAACAGCCATCAACTGAGTGGTCTTGGAGTCGGACCGCCGCGCTGGACGCTGCCACGCATCCTCCTCCCGCAGCACTCTAAAACAGCCAACACCGCTCGCACGCTGGAGGGTCGACCTCCGCGTCGACCGCGACGTTGGACTTCCCCCACGCACCCTCCTCCCACAGCGAACGCAGAGATAAACCGTGATCCCCGTTTCCAAAAAGAAACCGGGGATCACGCCTGAAACTTCTCCCCTGCGCGTTTACCCGGGCAGCGGGTAGTGCCGCGTCAGCTCGCGCACCTTCGCCTTCACGCGGTCGATCACCGCACGGTCATCCTTGTGGCTTAGGACTTCGTGGATCAGATCGCCGATTTCGGCCATCTGCTCTTCCTTCATGCCGCGCGTGGTCACCGCCGGGGTGCCGACGCGAATCCCGCCGCCGAGCGTGATCTTCTCCGTATCGAAGGGAATCCCGTTCTTGTTGACGGTGATCCCGGCGAGGTCGAGCGTCTCCTGCGCGAGCTTCCCGTTGAGCCCCTGGGGCCGCAGGTCGACAAGCATCAGGTGGTTGTCCGTACCACCGGAAACAATCCGGTAACCGTTCTGCGCAAGCTGTGCGGCGAGCGCCTGGGCGTTTTTGACGATCTGCGCGGCGTACGTCTTGAAGCTCGGCTGCAACGCTTCGTGGAAGCAGACCGCCTTCGCTGCGATGACGTGCATGAGCGGCCCGCCCTGGATGCCGGGGAAGATTTGCGAGTCGATCCCCTTGGCATACTGCTCCTTGCAGATGACGATGCCGCCCCGCGGCCCGCGCAGGCTCTTGTGCGTGGTGGTCGTGGTGAAATCGGCGAGATCGACCGGGCTCGGGTGCATCCCCCCGGCGACCAGACCGGCAATGTGTGCCATATCGACAAAGAGGTACGCCCCGACGGCATCGGCGATTTCGCGCATCCGCTTGAAGTCGATGATGCGCGGATAGGCGGAAGCCCCCGCCGTGATCATGCGCGGCTTAAACTCCTCCGCATGGCGCGCCAGCGCGTCGTAGTCGATCGTTTCAGTCCCTTCCTGCACCCCGTAGTGGCTCACTTCAAAGAAGCGGCCCGAAAAATTGGCGCGGTTGCCATGGGTCAGGTGCCCGCCGTGGGAGAGATCCATCGTCAGGATGCGCTCGCCCGGTTTGAGGACCGAGAAATAGACCGCCATGTTGGCCTGGCTGCCCGAGTGGGCCTGGACGTTGAGGTGCTCCCCGCCAAACAGCGCACGGGCGCGGTCGAGGGCGAGCTGTTCCACCTCGTCGACATGTTCGCAGCCGCCATACCAGCGCCGCCCGGGGTAACCTTCCGCGTACTTGTTGGTCAGGCAGGAGCCCTGGGCCTCCATCACAGCACGGCTGGTGAAGTTTTCCGAGGCGATCAGTTCGATGTTTTCCAACTGGCGGATACCCTCCTCGGCAATCGCCTTGGCGATCTGCGGGTCGGCTTCGCGTAGCGGAATGCCGAACCGCGCCCCGAGGTGGTCGAGTTTTTCCACCCGCCGCTCGTGCCTGCCGCCGTCGAACGGCGTGGAGAGGAAATTTTCCACGACCGCGATCGCCTGCTCGGGGGTCACTTCCTTGGCGGCGATGCTCAGGACGTTGGAGTCATTGTGACGCCGGGTGATGATGGCGTCTTCAATGGTGCTGACCAGCGCCGCGCGGATCTCCGGGTAACGGTTGGCGGCGATCGACATGCCGATCCCGCTCTTGCAGAAGAGGACGCCAAAATCGGCCTTTCCGGCGAGAAGATCGCGGCACGCCGCTTCGGCATAGTCGGGGTAATCGACCGACTCCGCAGTATACGAACCGACATCGGTGACCTGATAACCCCGCTGGGTCAGGTAATCGTGAATGGTTTGCTTGAGTTCAACGCCGCCGTGGTCTCCGGCGAGGACAATGCGCAGGGGGCGGCTTTCGGGTTGGGATGTTTGGGTCATGGATTCGTCTTTTTTTGGATGAAATCGAGCATCCTGGGGAGGGCGCTTTCAATGCTCTCGCAGCAGCGTGCGTAGGTCTCCAGCCCCTGGCCGATCGGGTCGGGAACGTCGATGCCGCGACCGGGAGGGAAAAACTCGCCGACCAGAAAGGTGCGGTTGGCGGCTTCCGGGAAAAACGTCAGGATGAGGTCGAGGTGCCCCCGGGTCATCGCGAAAATATAAGAGGCGCGGTTGACGATCCCCTCCGAAAGCGGACGGCTGCGGATGGCGTGGATGTCGATTCCCTTTCGGTTGAGGACCGAAACGGCATGAGCGCTCGGCGGCTGCCCTGCGGCGGCGCCGACGCCTGCCGAGGAGACCTCGATCTCCGGCAGTTCCCGGGTGGCGTGTCGAAAGAGACCCTCCGCCATCGGGCTGCGGCAGATGTTCCCTGTACAGACAAACAGAATGTGTTGTTTTGCTTCCACGTCGTGTTGAAGGTTTTTTGCGGACGAACCTGCAAGATTTCACGGAAACGGCGGCGTGTCGAGGGTGGAGATTGACCGCAGGCACGCTCCCCGCGCCGGGCGTGGAATGCCGCCACCGCGCGGCGTTGCAACAATCTGTTGCCTTAAAGGGTATTTGGCATCTAACTTGTGACGGTTTTGGATACACCCCCATCAGCTCAGTCGCAGAGACCGGCCGCGTCCGGCGAAGCCATCCATCCGCCCCACGAGGAGTGGTACCGCTTCGTGCTGCTTTTGACCGGCAGCCCGGCCCTGGCGGGGCCCCTCTTTCACGAGGTCATCACGGCCGCCCTGGAGCAGACCGCCCATTTCAGGAACCGGGAAAGCCGGAGGATCTGGCTGGTTCGAAGGATCAGGGAAAAGACAGCCGCGTTTGGTCGCGGGGAAGGGGGGGGTGCCTTGGCCTCCACGGGTGCCGGAGAGGAACCGTTGGCGCAGATCCGGCGGCTTCCGGAACCGGCCCGGAGCGTTTTTGCCCTTTTTCACACGATCGGCGGGGAGATGGAGTGCCTGGCCCGCCTCGCCGGCCTGAAACCGCTTGTTTTTGCCGAAAAACTGGCGCACGCCCGCCGCCTGCTCGAGCCGACCGCAGCGTTTCCCGATCAACCGTGGGTCCAGCTTCACCGCCCCTGGGGGAAGGATGCCGGTCGCACCGCCCGGGAAGTGCGCGCCGCCGACCCCGCCGCTCTGGAGCGACAGGTCGCCTTCGACCGCCGGTGGCACGAGCAGATCGAACGCATCCACCTCCCGGCCAATCTTTATCTTCCGGAGTTTACCCAACCGACCCGCCCCGGTTTCGGGGCCTTGATCCGCCAACCCGCCGTGCTGGCGATCGTCTTCGCGCTGCTGGTGGTCGTCGGCGTCGCGGTGCTGGTCACCATGCGGCAGATGGACGATTTTCCCGGTCGCGAACGGGTCAGCGAACTGGTGGAGGATTCTGTCGGCGGCAACGGCGTGGAACTTGAGGCGCTGGAGCGGCCGACGCCGACCGGCGACCTGGGCGACTGGTTCCTGCTCAAGGGGTTTGACGATTTCAACGTCCCCCCGGAACTGGAGCGGGCCGAAGCGGTGGGAGCCCGGGTCTACGAGTTCAAGGGAAAGCCGGTGGCACAGGTCGCCCTGAAAAACCGCGACGCCCTTTTGTTCGTTTTCCGTCCCGACGCCACGCGCGAATCGCTCAATCCCGGTTCGTGGTATCCATTCCAGCACAACGACTGGGCGGTGGCCGTCCGGAGCATCGGCAACGTCTTTTACGCCGTCGCCTACCTCGGCGATTCGGACGAAATGGCCGACTTTTTGCGCGAAATCGCCTTGGAACCGGGCATGGAAGGCGAACCGGCGGCCGCAGCCCCGGTAGCCCCTGAAACACCGTAAACGCCGGGCGAACCGGCAGCGGTTTCCGGGCCGAACCCGGCGACTTCCCGCGCCGCTTCCTTGGCGATCTCGATGAAATGCCCGATGGCCGAATGCCGGTTGTTCGGGAGCCATGCCGCGCAATAGCGGTACGGCGGCACCGGCGCTTCCAGCCGCACAAAGACGACGCCGACCGTCGCCAGGCGGCTGAACTGCGCCGGGAGGATCGTCACCCCGACCCCCGCGGCGACGTAGTTGAGCACCGTCACCGGCTGGTCCGCCTCCTGAACGATCTGGGGTTGAAACCCCGCCTGGTGGCAAAGAATCATCAGCCACGGGTTGAAGAGCGGCGCGCCCTGCCGCGAAGCGAGCAGGAACGGTTCCTTCGCCAGCGCCAGAAGCGGCAGCGAGGCGGGCGGCTCTCCCTCGCCAAGCAGCGGGTGCCCCTGTGGCAGGATCGCGTAGAGCGGTTCTTCCGCGACGATGGCGAGTTGCAGGTCGCTCGTCTCCTCCGCCATCCCGAAGCCGATGAACCCGAGGTCGAGCCGCCGGTTGTTGATCGCCTCGATCTGCCGGTTGGTGTCCATTTCACTGAGCCGCAGGTTCACGTCGGGAAAGCGTTGCCGGTAGGTCCGCAGCACGCGCGGCAGCAGGCCGTGGCCGAGCGAGGCAACAAAGCCGATCGAGAGTTCCCCCGTCTCGCCGCGCGCCACCCTCTGCGCCGTCCGGACGCTCTCCTCCGCCTCCCGCAACACCCGCTTGCTGTCGTCGAGAAAACGGGCCCCCGCCGGGGTGAGCGCGACGCGGTGCGTATCGCGGTCGAGCAGCCGCACGCCGATCTCCTGCTCCAACTGGCGGATCTGCGCACTCAGGGAAGGCTGGGTCACATGAACCCGGTGGGCGGCCCGCCGGAAGTTCAACTCCTCGGCAACCGCCACAAAGTAACGCAGATGGCGCAATTCCATCGGGGGACGATAGCAGGCCCGCCGCCGGGGTGAAAAGCGCCGATTTTTCCTCGACAAAACGGGAGGCCCGACCTCGTATCATGCGGTGGGCGGGCGCGTTGATTGCCCCCGCCGCCCCCTTTTTTACTTTTCATGAAAGAGATACAGTTTGGACTCATCGGTACCGGCATGATTGCCGAGTTTCACGCACAAGCCATCGCCGCCGTCCCCGGCGCGCGCCTTTCCGGCGTTTACAGCCGTTCGTCTGAAAAGGCGACCGCCTTCGCCGAAAAACATGGCGCGCAAGCGTTCACCTCGCTCGAAGCGCTCCTCGCCCAGCCGGGACTGGACGCCGTCTGCATCGCCACGCCGAGCGGCCATCACGCCGAAGGGGCGATCGCCGCGCTCAACGCGGGCAAGCACGTCTTTTGTGAAAAACCGCTGGAAGTCACCCTGGAGAAAGTCGACGCGATCATCGACGCCGCCGCCCGGAACGGGCGCAACCTCGCCGCCGTGTTCCAGATGCGTTTCGGCGCCGCCGCCGGGAAGCTCAAAAAAGCGATCGAAGCCGGTCGCTTCGGGAAAATGACGATGTGCAGTTGCTACATCAAATGGTATCGCTCCCAGGAATATTACGACCAGGGCGCCTGGCGCGGCACGAAGGAACTCGACGGCGGCGGCGTCCTCTTCAATCAGGGCATTCACGGCCTCGACCTGCTGCAATGGCTCGTCGGCATGCCGAGCGAAGTCCAGGCCCGGGTCGACACCCTCGCTCACGAGCGGATCGAAGTGGAAGATACCGCCGTCGCCCTGCTCCGCTATCCCTCCGGCGCGCTGGGGGTGATCGAGGCTTCCACCGCCACCTGGCCCGGTTTTTCGACCCGTATCGAGATTTCCGGCGACCGCGGCTCCGCCACGCTGGAAAACGACCGCATCACCTTCTGGAAATTCGCCGACGAAGAAGAGGGTGACGCCGAGATCATCGCCCAGACCAGCACCGCCGCCCTCGGTTCCGGTGCCAGCGACCCGAAGGCGATCAACATCGAAGGACACCGCCGGCAGATCGAAGACCTCGCCAGCGCGATCCGCGAAGGCCGCGCCCCCGCCATTCGCGGCGAGGATGCGCGCAACGCCGTGCAACTGATCCTGGCGATCTACGAAGCCGCGGAAAAGGGAACATCGGTCCGGCTCGGGTAATTTTTGTCGGTTTTTTTAGGGGCGTCAAAGGGCTTGAGAAGCTCTCTGACGCCTCTTTTTTTATGGAACCGTCCGTTTCTTGATCCGGATCAAGGTTGGAAGCGCCTTCCCGGTGAATGCTTGGAGCAGCCGGTCCCCCTGCGGGGAACGGTAAAACCTATTCATTCCACCAAAGGCATTCCATTATGACGATCTCATCCCAAGAACCTCCTGCTGAAAAAGTCTTCGACGTCCGCACCATTTTCTCCAACCGGCACCAGCGGATCTTCGACCGCTTTTTTCATCTCGAAATCGGCGATTACTTTGTCCTGCGCAACGGCCACGACCCGATCCCCCTGCGCGGCCAGTTCGAGGAACTGCTCCCCGGCTGCTTCAGTTGGGAATACCTGGAGCCCGGTCCGGGGTATTGCCAGGTGAAGATCACCAAGCTCAAGGCGGGGCCCGAGGGTGGTGAAGTCAGCGATTGCAGTTGCGCAGGGCATTAGCGCCACGGCAGATTGTGCGATTTTCCCGGTTTTGAGGTAAAAACTTCAGTGGTCGTCTTTTGAGGCTCGGCTTTCCCGGGGACATCCTCTATTCCATCGGGCGGGTGCGGTTCTTTTTTCCCTGCGACGGTTCTTTTTTCCCTGCGACGAAGGGAAACCGTGGGGTTGCCGCGCCCGCAGGGGATTTAGCCCCAGGCATCAACAGGAGGTTAAACAGAATGAACGAGAGATTGCTCAATCACGACCATTCGGAACTGGACGAACTGCTCGCTTCGTTTTTCCAATCATTGGAATCAGGGCAGTTGAAGGAGAGTTTTGACGCGCTCGATCTGTTTTGGGCCCGGCTGGCCATGCATATCCGCGCGGAACATCTTCACCTCTTCCCGGCCTTGCTCAACGCAGCCGAAGCGGCGGCAAAACAGGGAAAGCGAACGGTTCCGCCACTGGAGACCGTGCAGGCCCGCATCGCCCGGCTGCGGGAGGATCACGATTTCTTCATGGCCGAGTTCACCACTGCGGTCAAGGGCGTACGGCTCCTGCGCGACAACCGGCCCGAGGCGCCCGGCGCAGAGGATCTCTGCACAAGGGTCGCCGCCGCCGGGCAACGCCTCGGGGAGCACAACGAACTCGAGGAGACGGAAGTCTACAACTGGGTGCCGCTTTTGCTCACTCCCTCGGAACAGGCGACGCTCTACGAACGGATGGAGCGCGAACTGGCGCACTTCCCGCCCCGTTTCCGCAAGTAGGCCGACCCTCCAGTTCCCGGCGCGGGAGCGCCTTGGAGCGGACCTCCGCGTCCGCCGCGGGGGTTGAGGCTGCCGGGAGCAAACGGGTGTACCAGATCCAACGCCACGGTCGAGGCGGAAGTCGACCAGCATCCCCAAGTCACTTAAAGGATCGGCACCCCCTGCCGTCGAAGCTCATCCCGAACGCATTCACCGCTGACATTGCGGACGGCCCCGCCCTGTGCCAGCGCGGCTCCCGCGCCTGCGGCCTGGCCGAACTGCATGGCGCTGATCATGACGCGCGTCGCCCCGGCCGCTTCGTGGTCGACGCCGATGCAACGCCCGGCGGCGAGGACATTGACCGCCCCGTGTGCGATAAGCGAACGGTAAGGGACGCTCCAGCAGAGGGTGTCCCGCTTCGGGGCATCGCCTGCCGCGCCGTCCCAGCGCGAAGCAACGCGCCTCCCTTCGGAGGTGATCTCGCGGCGGGTGCCGTCCAGTTCGTAAAAGATGATGCCGCGGCCCTTCGGGTTGTGAATGTCGATCGGGTAGGTGCCCTGCGCAATGGTATCCTCAAAACGGGTGCCGTTGAGGATCTCCTCGCGGGTGACCATATGTTCGGCCTCAATGCGGTAGCTCTCGCGGGTGCCGATCTGCGTGGCGATGTCGCGCAGGAAGAGCTTTTCGCAACCGGGGGCGCTCTGGAGCTGGCGCATGACCCAGCGCATCTGGTAGCGGGCATGGACTTCGGCGCGGGTCAGTTCCAGGGCATCGGCGACATTGGTATTGGGAACCCGCGTGCCGGCGTACATGAGTTCTCCGGGATCAAGAACGCCTCGCTGGCCCCAGAGAAAACAGGGGTATGGCTCGCCGTTGTAATCCATCGGCTCGTTGAAGAGAAGTGCCTCCAGCAGTTCGCCGGAGGGAATCTGTTCGATCGGACCGCTGAGGCGGAAGCAGAGGGTGGGCGGCTGGCAGTGCCCCTGGGCATTGCCGAACTGGAGGGGCAGCCCCGCGCGACGGGCGAGGTCGGCATCCCCGGTGCAATCAATGAACGTGGCGGCTTCGATCGCCTGTCGTCCCGACTTGGTCTCCACGATGGCGGCGACCACCCGGTCCTTTTCCATCACCACATCGGCGAGCCAGGCGTGTAACAGGAGGCGGACCCCGGCGCCAACGACGAGATCGTCGAAAACCAGCTTGGCGGTCTCCGTGCAGACGGTCCAGTACGAGGTGCGCCCGTCGGGGGCTCCATTGCGCGCGGCTTTCAGGGCCAGCAGACGGTCGATCACCTCTTCAGGGAGGCCGCCGATGACCTTGGTCTGGCGATCCATCCCATAGAGGGAGTGCCAGATGTTCACGCTGGCCGCGGTCGCGGTGCCGCCGAGAAAACCGTAGCGCTCAACCAGCACCACCTTTTTGCCCATGCGCGCAGCCGCCACGGCGGCGCAGACGCCCGCGGGGCCGCCGCCGAGAACGGCAACATCACAACGGGTCAGGACGGGAATGCGACGGGCGGGCTCCTGGACAAAGCGGCCTTCGCAACGCTCGGGAAGAAAATCGTTCAACATGAAGCGGGAGTATCGCCCGGGCGGGGGGGAGGCGTCGATGGACGCGGCGGCGGAAGTCATGGATTCTCCGACCGGTGTTCCCTGGGCGAGCGGCTCCAGAAGAGACGGTAGCGGCGGGAGAAGTAGAGCGCGTCGTCGTAGCCGGTGCGCGCGGCGACTTCCTTGACGCTCAGGCCGGTGGTGAGCAGCAGGTAGCGGGCCTGTTGCATCCGCAGCATTTCGAGGTAGCGACCCGGGCTCATGCCGACGGTGCTGCGGAAACGTTCGCGGAGCTGGCGCGCGCTCAACCCCGTTTGTTCGGGCAGGCGGTGGAGCAGGTCGGGTTCATCAAGGTGGAGCCGCAGCCTACCGATGATGTCCTGCAACGCCGGTTCGGCGGAGGGCGGGGCTTTCGTGTTTCGCCATTCGCCCTCGCGAAGGAGGCGCATCAGGGCGAGCTTGAGCGCCATTTCCTGAAAGGGGCGTTCGCGTTCCCGCAGCATCTCGCGGTGAAGATCGGTCCACGGGCAGGCAGAGGTGTGGACCATCGGGAGGGAGCCGACCTGCGGGAGTTCCGCGAACTCGACCCAGACCATGCGGCAGCCAGGCCGGGAGTGCCACGAGCGGCTCGACCATGCGGGGACGAGCCAGAGCGCCCCCTGGGCAAAGTCGAGTTTTTCGCCTTCAAAGCGGTAAGTGAGCGCGCCCTGCTCCAGCCCGATGATCCGGTTCGTCGGGACGACTTCTTCGGCCACGCAGGCCCCGGCAGGGAAGGGCTTTGGACCATGCAGCCCAAACCAGCCGATCCGTGTCGCCGAGAGAGCTTCGAGCAAGGGGGTAAGGCTGTGACAACGGTTCATCGGCGCAAGGGGCTGGCGTTTGCCCCTGCATCATTCGCCCAACGGCGCGGGAATTTCAAAACAAACCCGAACCGTTCCGCCCCGCTACCGTCCGGTGATCCGGATCGGCGTCCCCGGCGTGACCCAGTGGTAAAACCATTCCGCCTCCTCGATCGGCAGGCGGATGCAGCCGTTGGATGCCGGGTAGTCAGGCACCGAACTGTAGCCGTGGATGAAATAGTGTCCCTTTACGACGACGCTGTACGGCATCGGCGCATTGTGGTAACGGCTGGAATAGTGCATCCGCTGTTTGCCCCCGGCGCGGAAGGTGCCGCTCGGCGTTTCCTTCCCGCGTCGGCCGGTGCTGATCCGGCTCTCAAAGACCAGTTCGTCGCCTTCGTAGGCCCGGAGGAGCTGCTGGCCTTTGCTGATCACGACCCGCTTCGGGCCGTTGGCCTCGGCAAAGGGAGCCGCCCCCATCCATAAAATGCCGATCAACGCGGCGGAAAGTCCCCTGAGAACCGTTTTCTTCTTCGTTTGCTGTACGATTTCCATCATTTTGGCCTCCAGAGAGGGGATCGGAGACCGGGAACGGTTTGCGTTCCTTTCGGCAAGATGAGAAGAGGGGCGGTTTCAGTTTTACCTAAAGCGCTACAAGCCCCTACTGTCATGTTAGCTTATTTCCTTTTCAAATTTCGGGCGCTTTTCCGATTCTCCGGCGTTGCTCGTTGCGGTCGGTATCTTAGGATACCGCCCTTACTCGCGCCTTGGAGAATACGAAAAATCAC
>Ga0182739_1000181_pt1 | contig 111664 bp, 116 predicted proteins | sample eDN5th30CBELigBY_FD_128873 | JGI IMG/M metagenome (GOLD analysis project Ga0182739, IMG submission 128873) | Enriched backyard soil microbial communities from Emeryville, California, USA - eDNA 5th pass 30_C BE-Lig BY (version 2) (version 2) | ecosystem: Environmental > Terrestrial > Soil >...
AGCAGCGCTGTCACAGAGACCGAGATGAAGGGGACTCATCTGCATGCCTCTATCGCTGGCGCAGGCAGCGGGATAGGGTTATCTTCGTTTATCATCGCATTCGTATGCGGCGCTTATTTTGTTACGGAAGGCAAAATGGGAATTGGCGGCTTGATCGCTTTCATCCAGCTGTTGAACCATTTAACTTGGCCGTTCACGAATTTGGCTGGCACCTGGGGAGCTGCGCAGCAGTCGATCGGTGCGGCAGCACGCATCTTTGAATTAATGGATCGCGAGGTCGAGCGACAGGCAGTTGAACAGAAGGATGCCTTGCCCCCGAGTAACCTTACATTTGAGAAGCTGGAGCTCGACCATGTAACGTTTGGGTATGCGGCTGTCCGTAGTGGTGAAAGTGATACTTCGATTGGTTCCGTTGTGAATGACATTACATTTACGATAACAAAGGGTCAGCGAATCGGGATTGTCGGCCCGAGCGGTTCTGGCAAAACAAGCTTATTCAAGCTGCTGCTTGGATTGTACCGTGTGCAGAGCGGAGCGATCTCAATTAATGGAATCAACCAAGAAGATATGAACCCATCGATTCTTCGTCAGTATTACGCGTTGGTGCCGCAGGAAACGAGGCTCTATACAGGAACGATTCGAGACAATCTGTTATATGGCAGCGCTGCTGCCAGTGATGAGGATATGCAGAATGCCCTTCGAGCAGCTAACGCATTTGACTTCGTTATGGCGCTCCCGCAAGGCTTGGATTCGGAGTTAGCCGAGCATGGGGGCGGCTTGTCCGGTGGTCAGCGGCAGCGACTGGCAATTGCAAGAGCCATGCTGCGTAATGCCCCGATACTTCTGATGGATGAGGCGACATCTGCGCTGGATTCTGAATCGGAGAGGGAAATCGTACAAGCTGTAAGGCGGCTGTCAGAAGGAAAGACGACCATTACGATTGCGCATCGGCTGTATACGGTTCGGGACGCGGATGCCATTATCGTTATGAACCAAGGGCGAATCGAAGCGATTGGAACGCATGAGGCTTTGCTTGAGGAATGTGAGCTCTATCGTCGAATGTACGAAGCTCAGTCCAGCGATATCGAAATCCAAGTGGTAGCGTAAGTCGTTTGTTATTTCTTCCTCTTCGCGGTAAACGATTTCTGTTAGCGTATTGCGCAATATCTTCCTACACATAATCTAAGGCCTGTTCGTACACAATACAAAAAGCGTACGGAAGTAGTCCTTATCCATATCGCGCTGAGGAGGAGCATCCATGTCCAATCATCCGATTGAAGGTCTCATGCAGACCGCGATGGAAAATATTAAAGAAATGGTCGACGTCAACACGATTGTCGGCGACCCGGTTCAAACACCGGACGGCAGCGTCATCATGCCAATATCCAAAGTAGGCTTTGGCTTCGTCGCCGGCGGCAGCGACATCCGCTTCAATCAATCGGGCGGCGGCCAACCGTCAACGACTCCGCATGAAGGCCAAACTGCCAATGTGCAAGGACCTTTCGGCGGCGGCAGCGGCGGCGGTGTATCCATTACGCCTATCGCTTTCCTCGTCGTCGGCACGCATGGAGTCAAGGTTGTACCGCTCGACAATAACACGCATCTCATTGAACGCGTCATCGATTCTGCCCCGCATGTATTCGATCGAATTCAAGGCATGTTGAAAAATAACGAGCACAAGCACGATTCCACCATTACGGAGTCTCCGCTCCTGTAATAGTTGTACCAACGACAAGCCCGTATCGGCATACGCTGATACGGGCTTGTTACTGTTCTAATCTCTAAAGACTGGATGGTGATTCATATGACATTTGTCATACGAAAAGAGATCCTTAAAATAATCTACCAGCTATGGCTTTGATTAGGTAAAATAAGGATGTCTAGAGAGATCCGGTTGAATAAATTTATTAGTTAGGCAGGCGATGGAGACGATGAAGGATTGGGCGATCCAAATAAGCAATGTTACAAAGGTGTACAAAGGGAAGAAAGCAGTTAACGATCTATCGCTTTATGTGGAGAAGGGCAGTGTCGTTGCTCTGCTTGGACCAAACGGAGCGGGCAAGACGACAACCGTATCGATGATTCTCGGATTAATTCAGCCTACGAGCGGAAGCGTGAAGCTGCTGGGCGGAGACCCGAAGGATCGCAGCGTTCGGGATCGGATCGGCGCTATGCTGCAGGATGTAAGCGTTATCGACAATTTGACCGTCGCAGAAACGATTGACCTCTTCCGTCATTACTATAAAACACCGCTCCCACTTGCGCAGCTGCTTCAGATCAGCGGTCTTACGAACGAGCGCAGTAAAATGGCTTCGTCATTGTCCGGAGGCCAACAGCGCCGTCTAGGGTTCGCGATGGCCGCAGCGGGCGATCCAGAGGTGCTGTTCCTGGACGAACCGACCGTCGGGATGGATGTGACGAGCCGTCAATTGTTCTGGGATACGGTCAAGGCAATGGCAGGAAGAGGTCGTACGATTGTACTTACAACGCATTACTTGGAGGAAGCCGATCAGATCGCAGACCGAATCGTTGTCATTAACGACGGCAGACTCGTAGCGGACGGAACGCCAAGTCAAATTAAAGCAACAACGATCGGCCGTACGATCACGTTTACAGCGGGTCCATCCGTAACGAATGAGCTATTATATGCAATCGCAGGCGTAACGGATGCAGAGTGGAATGGACGAAGAGTCCGATTGTACAGCAGCGACACAGATAGACTGATCGCCGAGCTTATTATGCGCGGCGTGGAGATGAAGGATATTGAGATCCAGAGCGGCGGCTTGGAGGAAGCGTTCCGTTCACTCGTAAGCAGCGCCAAAGAAGAATAATAATAAAGAGTAAAACAAGGGAGCTGGGATTAATCATGGATGCAAGCGTAAGAAGAGCGGCGATTGCGCAGTTAAAGTCGGAGCTGCTTCGCACGATGCGGAACAAACGATTTGTTTTCTTCACCATCATCATGCCGATCGCTTTTTACTTTATTTTCACAAGCTCTATGGATGGAGATTTAACGGTGGACGGGATCGACTGGGCGGCTTACTACCTGATGTCAATGTCTGCTTACGGTGTTGTTGGCTCGGGCATTACAACGCTTAGCAAAAAATTTTCAAGAGAGCGCTCGCAAGGGTGGTCGAGGCTGCTTCGCATAACGCCTCTGCCGTCATGGGCATTTGTCCTTTCGAAAGTCATTGCGCAAGGCTTGATCAATTTGTGCATGATCATCATTTTGTTCGTAATTGCGTCTGTAGTTAAAGGTGTGGAGCTATCTGCAGCACAATGGGTTGAAAGCGGCTTGTGGATCTGGTTCGGCAGCTTCTCCTTCATGGCGCTTGGAACGCTCGTCGGCACGATTCGGAACTCCGACGTCGTGCAGGTGGTGGGTATGATCGTTTATCTGGGTATGTCAATGCTAGGTGGTCTATGGTTTCCTGTGGAGTCGATGTCAGATACAATGCGGGGGATTGCGCATGCGATGCCTACCTACTGGCTAGGTCATGGCGCATGGAATCTGATCGGCGGCGGTGCGTTTGACTGGAATGGCGTTTTTGTTCTCGGTGCATATGTAATCGGGTTCGTGGTGCTGTCATCCTATATCATGAGAAAACAGGAAGCGGCCTAATTGATCAAATCGTTCTTGCATTCTTTGTTTGGTGAGCGGTCTCCTTCGAGACCGCTTTTATTCATGAGATGAATCCGATTGACGACACGACGAACAGGCGAATGCCGTTTTTGCTAATAACGCAATGTAGAGCATAAAGAAGACTGCTTGGACATATGCTGTACAAGCAGGCACATTTTGCGCGGCTATTTTGTCATTCAATTGTGCCAAATGGTTTACGACAGGAGGTTTCAATCGCATGTCTATGAAGTTGCTGCGTCGTCATCAGCTGATGAGGCGGCTGTCGTATGCTGCGTTAGCCGTCGCGCTGCTGACTGCTGCGATCGGGATCGGACCTGCTGCCGCTGATGCGGCTGCGAACGTTCCGCCTCTTGGGACACACGCGAAGGCAGCGGCGTTGATCGACGTGGAGTCAGGCCGGATTCTGTACAATAAGAATGGAGATCAGCGTCTTCGTATCGCTAGTCTGACGAAAATCATGACGGCCATCGTCGCGATCGAGAACGCAGATCTATCCGATAAAGTGAAAGTTAGTGTGCGTGCAGCGGGCAAGGAGGGCTCCTCGATCTACTTGCGTGCAGGGGAGGAGATGAAGCTGGAGGACATGCTGTATGGCCTTATGCTTCGATCCGGCAATGACGCCGCGACGGCAATAGCCGAGCATGTCGGAGGATCCATTGAAGGCTTTGTCCGCATGATGAACGAGAAGGCCGAATGGATTGGGCTGGATAACACCCATTTCATGAATCCTTCCGGTCTTGATGATGAAGGTCATTATTCCTCCGCGGATGATCTAGCTAAGCTGACAGCCTACGCGCTTCATAATCCGACTTTCGCCACCATCGTGAAGACCCGGGTGAAGAAGGCGCCGAATCCGTATGAATCTTGGGATTATCAATGGTCGAATAAGAACAAGATGCTGAGCATGTATGAAGGAGCAGATGGTGTCAAGACCGGTTATACGAAGCTCGCGCTGCGCTGTCTTGTAAGCTCCGCAACCCGCAATGGCCAGCAGCTTGCCGCCGTGACGATCAACGATCGCGATGACTGGGCTGATCATCGCAGCATGCTCGATTGGGGCTTTCATCATTACAAGCTTACGGTTGTAGCGAAGCAAGGGCAGCCGATTAGCGGTTATCCGCTTGCAGCAGGCCGCACATTCCGTTATCCGCTTGCGCGTGGTGAAGCCGAGCAGCTGCATTCCAAGCTTTCGTTAATAAGCAGCAGCAGCACATCCTATGCATTGGGAGAACGCGGAATGCTTCAGTGGGAGCTCGAAGGCCGAACGATTGGCGTCGTTCCCGTATACGATGCGGACAGCACTCGACTGCAATGGAAAGAGAAGCGGCCTCTGCCTGCATTAGATGATGCAGCAAGCGCAAGAGCTGGCAGCTATTCGTTCTCAGATACATTACATGCCGTTATACGAGCATTATTCGGGGGAGGAGCGTGAGCGGCCGATGGTCAATTGGATCTGGTTGTTCATGATTGTCGTCAGCGTGATCTCAGCTGCGGTGACGGGTAAGCTCGAGGCGGTTACAGAAGCGGCGTTTGATGGAGCGAAGACGGGGGTAACGGTCAGTTTTGGACTGATCAGCATTCTCGTCTTCTGGCTAGGCTTAATGCGTATCGGTGAGGATGCAGGTCTGCTTCGTGTATTATCACGAATGCTTGGACCTGCCGTCCGCTTTCTGTTCCCCGATGTACCACGCAATCATCCAGCACTCGGTTACATCATGAGCAATATGGCTGCAAACCTGCTTGGTCTTGGCAACGCGGCGACGCCAATGGGGATCAAAGCGATGCAGGAGCTTCAGAAGCTCAATCCGGACCAAGATACAGCCACCCCTGCCATGTGCACCCTGCTAGCGCTTAATACATCCAGCATTACGCTTGTGCCTACTACATTAATTGCAATTAGGCTGCAATATGAATCCGCGAATGCCGCCGAAATTGTAGGCTCCACGATCGCAGCTACCGCTGTGGCGACTGCAGCCGCCATACTCGCAGATCGCTGGTATCGCAGCCGAGCCTCGCGCTCGAAGCGACCGCCGATCACACCGACTTATACGGCGCCGCCTTCGCAATCGGGAAAGGGTGGTGAGGCAGTTGGTTGAATGGCTGTCTACACTATCGGTATGGATGATTCCCGCACTTATCGTCTTTATTCCGCTATTTGCAGCATTTAAGAAAGTACCGGTGTACGAGACCTTCGTTGAAGGTGCCAAAGATGGTTTCGGTACGGCAATCAGCATTATTCCGCATATCGTCGGGATGATGGTCGCGATCAGCATGTTTCGTGCGTCAGGCGCAATGGATATTATGTTATCGTTCTTCAAGCCATTGCTCGCTCCGCTTGGCGTGCCTGCCGAAGTGCTGCCGCTTGGATTGCTTCGCCCATTAACGGGGGCAGGCTCACTGGCTTATACGACAGATCTGATCAAGTCATTCGGACCAGACTCCATGATCGGTCGAATTGCTTCGACTATTCAAGGCAGCACCGACACCACGCTGTATGTAATAACGGTCTATTTCGGCGCTGTGGGCATTCGCAAATCGCGTTATGCACTGAAGGTTGGGTTGTTCTCCGACCTCGTTGGCTTCGCCGCTTCGATTGCGGTTTGCCTGCTAATATTCAGCTAAAAGGCTGTTCTGAGTGGGTGTCAACAAATTGTCAAATTTGAAAATTGCTCTAACAGCAAGGCAGAAGCACAAGTGCGGGCGAGATGGCGTGAAGGCCGTCAGCACCGACCTTGTGCTTTTTCGTGCTTAAAGTTAATATGGAGGGTGAGGTGAAAAAGTTGGAACGTTTACAGAAAATATTGGCGCAAGCAGGCATTGCCTCTCGGCGCAAATGTGAAGAGCTGATCTTGACTGGACAGGTGGAAGTGAACGGGGTCCAAGTTACGACGCTCGGAGCTAAGGCCGATCCGAATGAAGATGTCATTACCGTAAACGGGAAGCCGATTGAGACGGAAGCAAAGCTGTATATTATGCTGAACAAGCCGAAGGGCGTTATTACGAGCGCATCGGATCCGCAAGGCCGCAAGGTCGTGTCGGATTTTTTGTCGGGCATCAAACAGCGCGTCTATCCGATCGGACGTCTCGATTATGATACCGAAGGATTGCTGCTTCTAACGAATGATGGCGAATTCGCTAATTTGCTGACGCATCCGAAGCATCATGTGCCGAAGACGTACTTGGCAACTGTGGACGGCGTCCCGCATGGCGAGAAGCTGGAACAGCTTCGTAAGGGCGTAGAGCTTGAGGACGGGATGACGGCTCCGGCTGAGGTTGAGTATCAAGATATTCAGCCAGATAACAAGGAATCCACGATTCGAATTACGATTTATGAGGGCCGTAACCGCCAGGTTCGCCGGATGTTCGATGCGGTAGGTCACCCTGTTACTCGTCTGAAGCGGGTCAAATTCGGAGAGCTGGGCTTGCAGAATCTGAAACGCGGCGGCTGGCGTCCGCTTACGCCGAAGGAAGTGGTCGAGCTTCGCGCGGAAGCCGCTAAGGCAGAAGGCAAGGAGAATCCGATTGCTTCAAGCCGTAACGGGAAGAAGCCAGAGTGGAAGCCAAAGCCGAAGCCTAAAGGGCTAGCCGTATCATCCGTCTCTGAAGCAAGTGAAGGCCGTAAAGCTTCCAGATCGAAGCCGAGCGCGCGTACAGCCAATGGCCGCTCCCGCAAATCTTATGCAGAAGCTGTGATCGAGAAGGTCATCGGCAGCTACGATAAGAATGCAAGCGGCGCTGATGGGCGCAAGCAAGGGGAACGACAGCAGCAAGCTGGAAGCCAAGGCAGATCGCCGCGTGGACGAGCAGCTGCCGGAGCACAGCATGACGCGGCAAGAAGCGCGCAGACATCTAAGGCTGGCCGGAGGCCGCAGCAGTCTGAGAATGGCAGCAGCCGCTCGCAGGACAGCCGCGGACGCGGGCAGCAAGCACCACGTTCGAGCCATCGCCCTGGTGCGGCAGGCGGCAGCAGACCGACGCGTACACGCAAAGGTTAAGCGTTAACAGCTTCAGCTGGAGAGATGATTGTATAACATGACGGCATTGATGCGAATGCCGTCGATTTTTGTTCGAATTAAGGAAATGGATTACTTGGGTTGTTTCGCAATCTACTAGAGGTGATAAGGCTTGGGCAAAAATCGGAAGCCGATTCAGATCGTCATCTTGCTCGGCGTGTTGCTGCTCGGCGGATATGCGGTCGGCAAGACGCTGTTTGCGTCTGACGATGGCCGTCCGGCAGTCGGTAAGGAAGCGCCGAATTTTACATTGCTTGATCTGAACGGTCAAACCCATCAGTTGTCAGATTACAAAGGCAAGGCAGTGGTTGTCAATTTCTGGGGAACATTCTGTCCGCCATGTGTCACGGAGATGCCGGAGTTTCAGCGAATGTATGACAAGTATAAGAACCAGTCCTTTGAAGTGCTGGCGATAAACCTGAGCGAGAATGATTTGACCGTCAGCAATTTCGTCGCGGAGCGTTCGCTTACTTACCCGATTCTAAGGGATGCGAATCGCGTCATTGAGCGCAGGTACGGGTTGTCGCAATATCCGACGACGTTCTTCGTCAATCCGGATGGGACGATTCAGGATATCTTCGTAGGCGGAATGAGTGAGCAAGACATCGATTCGCGTGTAGAGCAGCTGCTGCAATCCTAGTTGTTCACCGTCCCTGCGAGAGTGAAGTTCAGAAGGAGGCTTTACGTTTTGTTTCAGAATACGAAGTGTGAATGCGGCCACCAGAATCCGCCAGACACGCTGCTCTGTGAGTCATGCGGCAAACCGCTGGTAGAATCGGATGAGCCGCTAGAGATGCGCTATGACGGCGTAGCCAGACGATCACAGAAACGGAATCCGAACCCGCTCGACCGGGTGTGGAGCTTTTTCTCATCGGTTCGTATCGCCGTTATCATCATCATTATTACGCTGATTGGTGCCGCGCTGGGTACGATTTATCCTCAAGGCAATAATGCGGCGTATTATAAAGAAACGTACGGATGGAGCGGAGAGCTGTATCATAAGCTCGGGCTTTCCTCTATGTACGATTCTTGGTGGTTCGTGTGCCTGCTCGTGATGATCGGTACGTCGCTGGTCATCTGCAGCCTTGACCGTGTGCTGCCGCTTTATCGTGCCTTGAGCAAGCAGCAGATTCGTAAGCATCTGCAGTTCATTACACGCCAGAAGACTTCCTATGTCGGTACGATCGAAGGAGATGCCGAGCAATGGGTTCAGTCATTCGGTAATCATCTAAAGCGCCGCAGATACAAAGTACATATTGATGGCACTGCACTTCTCGCCGAGAAGAATCGGTTCAGCCGCTGGGGCCCTTATATCAACCATATCGGTCTAATCATTCTGCTGCTCGCGCTGCTGGCTCGGACGATTCCGCATTGGACAGAAGAGAATACGATCGCTGTTCGAGACGGAGAGACCGTACAGGTTACCGGCACTGACTACTATGTGAAGAACGATAAATTTACTGTAGAGTATTATAATGAAGCCGAACTGCCGGACATGCTGAAGCAGCAGGAGCGTCCGAAGCTGTATGAGACGAAGGCTATCCTGTACGAATGTGTCAGCTCTTGCGGTGAGCCAGGCATTGAGCCGGAGCTCAAGGAAGTGAAGCAATACGACATTACGGTCAACCATCCGATGAGCTATAAGGGCGTAAAGCTCTATCAGATCGGTTACGATGATGAGCCGCTTCTCCAGTCTGTTAGGCCAATCATCGAAGATGTGAAGACAGGGCAGCAATACGGACCGTTCGATCTGCCGATGAAGAATCCGAAGACAAGCTTTGAGGTTGGTCCATACAGCTTAGAGCTGAAGGCCAATTACATGGAATTTGCATTAAATGAAGAAGGAAGTCCGGTTACGAAATCGCGGGATCCGAAAGCGCCAGCTTTCATTTTTATTGTGAAGGGACCTGGGCTTGACGAGAACGGCGAGCCGTACATGTACTTCCCGCTTGAGAAAGATAAAGAACGTTTCAGTCAGGATAAAATTAACCAAGCGATAGCATCGAAGATTCAAATCCGAGTGGACGGCATGGACAATGTTAAGTTCAGCTCCTACACGAGCTACTTGTTAATTCGAGTCGACCGTGCGCTGCCATTCGTATGGGTTGGTCTTGGCATTTGTATGCTTGGCTTGCTGATGGGTGCTTATTGGCATCACCGCCGTATTTGGCTGCGGATTGATGAAGGCACATTATCGCTTGGTGCACATACGAACAAAAACCATTTTGGCATGCGTTCGGAGACAGCTTGGGCGCTTGAACAAATGGGCATTACGGTCGAGAGCGATAAGCTCGATAACGGGGGTTATAATTCGTGAGTTGGATTGATTTCAGTGGACATGCTTACCTAGCAGCATTCGTCTTATATTGTTTCGCGTTTATGTTCTATGTGATCTCAATTGCTGGTCAGCGCTGGAGCAATCGAGACTCTAAGCGTCATACGGAGCGCTGGGGCCGCATTGCGTTCTTCACCTCTTCAGTGGGACTTGCGGGTCACTTGACCTTCTTCTTCACTCGCTGGTATGGAAGCGGACAGATTCCTACAAGTAATATGTACGAATTCATGTCGTTCCTTGCGATGGCGATCATGATCGCCTTTACGATTATTTACTTGATTTATCGCAAGCCGATTCTCGGGATGTTCGCGACTCCGCTTGCCGTCATTATCGTAGCCTATGCTTCTGTATTCCCTAAGGATGTGCAGCCGCTCATCCCATCACTGAACTCGTATTGGCTGAAGATTCACGTGACGACGGCAGCGCTCGGCGAAGCATTCTTCGCAGTCGGATTCGCAGCGGGACTTATGTATTTGCTTCGAGTGGTCGATTATAGTCGTAAGGATGCTAAAGCTCGCAAGGAGCAGCGTTGGGTCGAGTTTACGCTTTATGTTATCGTGGTCGTCATCGGCTTCATCAGCATCGTCTTCTCGTTCCGAGGAGCGGGTTACGAAGCGCACTTCACGCAAGAAAATGTAATGGTTGACGAGCAGGGGCAGACCATTACAAGGGTCGAGCAGGTCCAATACGATTTGCCGCCAATCTTCAAGCCTTATAACAGCCAAGTGGTGTCAGTCGATTCCTTCCTCGGCATGAACAAGCCTTGGTTCGAGACCCCTTCTTGGATGAATGGAATTAACGCCGGCCGCAAGCTGAATACCGTTATCTGGTCGATTATTGCCGGTTCACTGCTGTATGGACTGCTTCGTCTCGTGTTCCGCAAGCCGCTAGGTGCTGTCATTCATCCACATATGGATGGCGTTAAGCCTAGCGACCTCGACGAGATCAGCTACCGTGCCATTGCCATTGGCTTCCCCGTGTTTACGCTTGGCGCACTTATCTTTGCAATGATCTGGGCGAACGAAGCATGGGGCCGCTTCTGGGGATGGGATCCGAAGGAAGTGTGGGCGCTTATTACATGGCTCTTCTACAGCGTTTATTTGCATTTCCGTCTTTCGCGCGGTTGGCAGGGAATTCGTTCCGCATGGCTGGCCGTTATTGGCTTCGTTATTGTATGGTTCACGCTCATTGGCGTAAACCTCATTATCGCAGGCTTGCATTCGTATGCAGGGGTATAAACACCTAATTCATTGATAAAGGGGCCGTGTCTTCATGATCGATTTCGCGCATCGCATATTAGTTGTGGACGACGAAGAGCGCATTCGCCGCTTGCTCAAAATGTACTTGGAGAAGGAAGGCTACGAAATCGAAGAAGCAGAGGACGGAGAAACTGCACTTCGAATGGCGGCGAGCAAAGATTATGATCTGATCATGCTTGACGTTATGCTTCCGGGTATTGACGGCGTTGAAGTATGCTCGAGACTTCGTCAGGTGAAGGCTACGCCGGTTATTATGCTTACGGCTAAAGGCGAAGAAATGAACCGGGTACAAGGTTTCGAAGCGGGTGCAGACGATTATGTTGTGAAGCCGTTCAGCCCGCGTGAAGTGATCTATCGTGTGAAGGCGATTCTCCGCCGCTCGTCGGCTACGGCCTTCCTCACCAAGGAATCGAATTCCAGCAACAACATCGTCCTTCCGCATCTCATCATTGAACATGACGCACACCGTGTGATGGCAGGGGGACAAGAGGTAAGCTTAACGCCGAAAGAATACGAGCTGCTGCACTATTTGGCGGTATCGCCGGACAAAGTATTCTCGCGTGAAGAGCTGCTGAAGGATGTATGGAACTATGAGTTCTTTGGCGACCTGCGCACCGTAGATACACATGTCAAACGTCTGCGCGAGAAGCTGAACAAAGTGTCGGTTGAAGCGGCTTCGATGATTACAACGGTATGGGGCGTTGGCTACAAGCTTGAGGTATCGAAGTAATTGATGAAGCTGGGATGGTTGTGGCGTAGTGTAGTCGGCAAGCTGTGGATGACGATTATCGTGCTTGTGGCAGTCGTGCTGCTCATTCTAGGCATGTTTCTGCTTCAATATATCGATATTAACTTTCAGGACAAAACCTCTCATCAGGTGAAAGTGCTGTTCATTGTTACGGGGATTATCGGGTTTCTGTTATCTACGTTTTTTGCTTTCTTCCTATCGTCCAAAATTACGCAGCCGCTCATCGAGATGAAGAAGGCGGCTGCGTCGATTTCCGGGGGCGATTATGAGACGCGTGTTCCGATTCGTTCGACGGACGAGATTGGTGATCTGGCCCATGCGTTTAATCGCATGGCACATGATCTTGATTCACTCATTAATGATCTGAGTCTCGAGAAGAATCATCTCGCCAGCATCCTCCGCAGTATGTCGGATGCCGTCATCACGTTTGATGCAGAAGGCAATGTGACAATGTCGAACCCGCCAGGCGATAAGCTGATGGCGCATTGGAACTCGCTCGATTGGGAAGCGGATGAGGAGAGCCATTCATTACTAGAGGTGCCGAAGCCGCTGCTTGAGCTGTTCGGACGTGTCATTGCAGAAGGTGTGGACAGCAGTGACAAGATTCATTTTCTAAGCGGGGTATGGTCGGTTGTGATGGCTCCGTTGAAATCGAATGATTCGGTTCGTGGTGCTGTTGCGGTAGTACGGGATGTGACCGAGGAGTTCAAGCTGGAGAAGCTGCGCCGTGATTTCGTTGCGAACGTGTCCCATGAGATTCGGACGCCGTTGTCGATGATGCAGGGCTACAGTGAAGCGCTGCTGGACGGATTCGCAGATTCGCCAGAAGAGCGCGACGAGCTGGTTCAAGTGATTCACGATGAATCCGTTCGAATGGGACGGCTTGTGAAGGATCTGCTTGATCTGGCGAGGATGGAGGCAGGGCATACAGAGCTTAAGCTTATGCCATGCAATATCGATGCACTTGCAAGACGCGTTCATCGTAAGTTTATGGCTTATGCCAAGGAACGTGAGATTCGACTTCAATGCGAGCTTCCCGAGTCGCCTCCGCTTCATGTTCAGGCGGCGGATGAGGATCGGCTTGAGCAAGTACTAACGAATTTGTTGGATAATGCGTTGAGACACACGCCGAGCGGGGCAACGATTACGTTGTCAGGCGAATGGGGACCTCAGGAGCAAGGGCAGAACGAGCCTTCCAGCGTGATGCTTCGTATTGCAGATGAAGGGGAAGGTATTCCGACGGAGGATCTGCCGTACATCTTCGAGCGTTTCTACAAGGCGGATAAGTCACGTAAACGCGGTTCATCCGGTGGTACAGGGCTTGGACTTGCCATTGTGAAAAATATCGTAGAGGGCCATCACGGCCGCATTCAAGTGGACAGTATGATCGGAAAGGGTACGACATTTACAATCATGCTTCCTGTCGATTTAAATCATCAGTTGTCAAAGCGCTCATCGTCATGAGCGCTTTTTTTGTAGGATTAAATAGGATTAGAGCGGTTAATATTGTTCAACGTGAAACATTTATAGGGGCTCCGCCCCTTTAGACCCTGGATTAATTTAATTATTCGGAAAATTTAAATGATTTACCCATCCAAACCCTCCCTGCAAGGGAGGGCCCCAAGGGTTTAAAGCATATGCTCCCGATGTGGTTTCCTTACGGAAACCTTTACCTCTGGACTCCTCACAAGGACGGTATCTTGGATTCGGTGGAGCGTGTGCCCGCTCTTGCCGCTTAGTGGCAAAGCTTTTGTTCGGATGGATCTTGAAACAGTCGATCGGCTGCATCCCTTACTAAATGGATGAATGAATTGTGAAGGTTGTATTCCTATGAATCTGGAAATCACTATTATTGGCGTTTCTGGACGTGTGTTCGGTGTGGAGACAAAGGAGGGCGGACAGGGATGAAACAACTTCCGTATAAAACAATAGGTGTGATGGTGGTACTTTTTGGCGTCATGTTGTTGGTTTATAAAGTGACCTTGTTTTGGAATCCAATCGGTATTCGAAAACAAACGGTCTCATTCCTGAGAGCTGTTCAGGAGCAGGATTATAATAAAGCTGCTGAATTATTTGGCTGGGAAGGGAATAAAGCTGTGGGGAATGAGGCAAACGCATGGAAGAGGCTGTTCGAGGAGGAAGGGGTTCGGCTGCTATCGTTCAGTAACGTTCGTGCTGCATATGATGATGGCTGCTATTGCACGGGGCATGCGGATTTAGTTTTCGAGGTGGATGAAAATCCAATGATGGCGAGTGCAGTGATCACATATGGAGTTGGCGCAAGACCTAAACAAATATGTGCGATAACTCCCTCGGAGCTGAAGAATGGCTCCATTCCTCAGCTTGTGGCATGGAACGCATTGGCATGCGGGAATCGTTCATTTTGAAGTCTTATATACAGACAGCAAAACGCCAGAAACTTTACGTTTCTGGCGTTTTTGCGATTAAATCTATTACAGGCTGATCACTTTCGCTTTGTGCAGTTCCGGCAGTTTTACAATATCATCGATGACCGATGCGGGTACTTGCTTGTCGACTGTGAGCACCATAAGTGCGTCGCCCCCAGCAAGTTTGCGACCAACTTGCATTGTTGCAATGTTGACATCGTTGTTGCCGAGCAATGTACCGACGCTGCCGATAATGCCTGGCTTATCCGTATGTGACACGAGAAGGAGATTGCCTTCTGGCGCGACGTCAACTGGATAATTGTCAATTTGAACGATACGCGGACCGTAGCCTGTCATCAGTGCTCCAGATACTTTACGCTCAACTTCCTCTGTGCGAAGTGATACCGTCACGAGATTTGTGAAGTCTTTCGCAATACTTGTTTTGTTAACTACGATATTTACACTGCGTTCTTTCGCCAGGTGCATGGAGTTAACAACGTTAACTTGGTCTGCGCCGAGGTGGTGAGCAAGAACGCCACGAACGATGTAGCGAGTGAGCGGCTGTGTATCAACGTCAGCCAGGTCGCCTGCGTAGTTAACTACGATTTCTTTCACTGCGCCAGTCGCCAGTTGGGCAATGAAGCTGCCGAGCTTCTCGCCGAGCGGGAAGTAAGGCTGCAGTACGCTGCGTACATTCGCTGGGATAGGAGGCATGTTCACTGCATTGATGAACGGCTCGTCGCGCAGAATGTGGAGCACTTGCTCCGATACGTCGATTGCCACGTTCTCTTGTGCTTCAACTGTCGAAGCGCCAAGGTGAGGCGTTACGATGATCTTCGGATTCGTCAAGAATGGGTGATCCGGTGCTGGAGGCTCAACCTCGAATACGTCGAATGCTGCGCCTGCAACGATACCTTGATCGATTGCTTCAACAAGCGCTTGCTCGTCGATGATGCCGCCGCGCGCGCAGTTCACGATACGCATGCCAGGCTTCATGACTTCGAATTGCTTACGCGAGATCATGTGGCGCGTTTCTGGCGTCAATGGCGTATGAACCGTCATGAAATCAGCGTTGCGGATGATGTCGTCTACGGATGCAAGTTTAACGCCCATTTTCTCAGCGCGTTCTTCCGTCAGGAACGGATCGTAGCCGAGGATTTCCATGCCGAATGCTTTGGCACGTTTGGCAACCTCGCTGCCGATACGGCCCATGCCCATAACGCCGAGCACTTTGTTGCGAAGCTCTACGCCGAGGAATGATTTGCGATCCCATACGCCGCCTACCGTCTTCAGGTAAGCTTGTGGGATATGGCGGGCAACAGCCATCATCATTGCAAAAGTATGTTCGCAAGTTGTGATCGTGTTGCCGTCTGGTGCGTTGATAACGATAATACCACGTTGAGTAGCAGCTTCCAGATCGATGTTGTCAACGCCTACGCCTGCACGGCCGACAACCTTCAGTTTCTTGCCTGCTTCCATAATGCGCGGTGTAACGCGCGTCTGGCTGCGAACGAGCAGAGCGTCATATTCGCCGATAATAGCGACGAGCTCGTCTTCGCTCAAACCAGGGTTTTTGTCAACGATTACGTCTGCTGCATCTACAAGCTTCTGAATGCCGAGGTCACTGATTGGATCCGATACTAACACTTTAAACATGTGGAAACTGCCTCCTGTCTGAATGTGTAAATAATGATGTTGATGTGAATATGTAGGAAAAACTCCAGAATGGAGTCATTCGACGAATAGGACACTAACGAATCGACTTAATGAAAAGCCGCGCTCTGGAGCCTTATCTAAAGCGAAAAGAAGCTTGTCCAAGCGGGAAAACGATTCGTTGCTTCTCATAACGTTTATTATTTTAAAGTAGTTAACAGGTGGAATGCAATGCCGAAACTTGCCGATACGTGAATTTTCCGATATGATTCATTTCAACGTCAAAGGGAGGGTAAACGCTGTGAACCAATGGGAAAATATCGATGCGGACAAGCTTCTTGAACGGCTTGCCAATGGGTCGGTGAAGCCGGAACAAATCATTGACGTCCGCGAACATCATGAATGGGACTATTATCGGCTTGAAGGAACCACACATATTCCTATGAGTATCTTTCCGGACCAGCTTGCTTCTATCGCACCAGATAAATCATGGTACATATTATGCGGACATGGAGTGCGAAGTGTAGCTGTATGCCGTTATATGCAAGAAAACGGCTACGACGCGCTCCACAATATCGTGGGCGGCATCGCAGCCGTAGCAGAACTTAAAGGATTTCAATATGACTAATTCATTATTCTTTATGTAGATATTTATGATTCATCAGATAGGAAGAATGGCAGCTGCGGCAGCAGCTGCTTGGCATATTGGTTCACCATGCTGCTCTTGAAATCTCCGCTGCGTACGGCCTTCGTATTAACTAACAGCTCGGAGATTGGACCGATTAGATCATACTTTAGCTTGGCAGCTTGACCCGAGCTAATGAATTCATCGATGCGGCTGGTCAAATCCTGCGGGTAATAATTAACGACTGTACCAGAAGCTAGTATGAGATCAGCGCTAAGCTTGTTCTTCACGATTAGAGGAAGAGATTTCCATACGGTTGTTTTCATCGTGCCAGGCAAACCGTTGACTTGAGCAATGTCGGGATTAATCGTTCGAGCCCATTGAACCATTGCATTATAATAAGATTGCTGGCCTTGCAGTGATTTGCTGACCGCGGTTTTATATTCCGTGTCCTTGCGTATGGCGGAGAGAATCTGTGCAACAGATTGCTCGTCTTTGCCGGCAGACATCCGTTTGGATACGGATTGGAATGAAGCGATGCTCTTCAGCAGCTGCTGCTGGGATTGCTCCAGCGGTGTAGATGGAGGCATGCTCACAGCCGATATTTCATTGAATGTTTTCTGAGAGAGCGAAGCAAGTCGTTTCAGCTCGGTAGGCAAGTCGGTTGTTTGCCTTGCGTTTGCATTCTCAACAGCTGCAATCCATTCGGATTGAAATTCACGATAAGGCATAAATACAGTATGATAGTAGGAAACGAGGTCTTGCTGCTGCAGCGTGCCTGAGACGGGCTTTTTATCCGTAGATTCTTTACTTGCTTCCAGCTGGGTTGTCGTTCGATTCTTACCGACCTCTACGCCGAAGAAGAAAGCACAAACAGCGCATACCAGCATGAATAGAAATCCAAGGCTGACTAGCATTTCAGTACGAGACAAGCTTTTATTCATTCGGATAAATCCCCTTCACAATATGGTAGTATATATAAGTGTGAATATGTTGTAATAGCTCGAATAAAGTCGAATGTGGTACTAGTATAGGCGATTAAAGGAAAAAAGGGAATACAACGTTTTCAGGACAGGCGGTTGGTTATGAAAAAATTCGACATTAAAAAAATTAAGCTTCGCCAAGTGTCTGTTGACCAAATTGATGATAAGCTTTTGCTAATTAATTTGTATCTAACACAACTGCTTACTCTTATTATCGGAATTGTATGGTTATTATTTCAGCATAGAAATCCAATTCGTTTGTTACATATCCCAGAACAGTCCAATTTCTGGATGTATGGCGTCGGATTAACGGCTGTCGTTATTGCGGTTGATGTGTTAATTAGCAAGTTTGTGCCAGAGCAAGCGAATGATGATGGCGGCGTGAACGAGCGATTATTCAGAAAACGACCGGTATGGCACATCGTGGTTATGTCATTTATTGTCGCCGTGTGCGAGGAGATGCTGTTCCGAGGCGCTATGCAGCAAACGTTTGGACCGTATTGGGTAAGTATCATTTTTGCTGCTATTCATGTTCGCTATTTGCGGCACTGGATACCGACGGGTCTCGTCTTCTCGATAAGCTATGGGCTTGGATGGATCTATATTCAGAGTGGAACATTGTGGGCACCGATACTCACCCATTTTCTAGTCGATACCATTATGGGGCTTATTATTCGGTTTCGGAGGTACGATGAAGAATGAGCAGGATGGCAAAATATGGTTCGAGGCGAGCTCGAACGAGCAATGAACAGCAGCAAGCGAACACAGATTCATATATCGAGCAAGAAGAAAACGGCCTGCCGCCTAGACGAATCATTCATCCGTCTAATAAGCAGCAGACCGCTCAAATTTTCTATAATGTACTTATTATTATTTTTCTAATCCTTATCGTTACACTATTCTGGTTCGGCAAACAATCACATTCTCCGTCCTAGCCCGATTGAGCAGGACTTTTTTTATGCATTAGAAGCTGCCGCGTCGGTATCGGATTCGATCTGAATGGTGTCAGGATCGATGAAGCCGTAGCCTTTGGCTTCCAGCTTCGTTAACAATTCATCAAGCGCTTCAATCGTCCATGGCAGCTCATGCATTAGAATGTTGGCTCCTCCGTGCAGCTGCTCCATTACATTAGCAATGACGGCATCTGGTTTGTTTTTGGTTGAGCTGTCCCAGTCAAGCGAACCGTTCGACCAAGTCATATACAGCATGCCTTGATCTTTTACATAGCTGCGAACCGTATCATTGCCGGAACCGAACGGGGGACGGAAGAACTTCGGCGCTTCACCGATAATTTCTTCAACTTGCCTGTTCACATCTCCAACCTGCTTCTCAATCGATTCTTTGCTTTCTTTCTTCAGATCAATATGATCCCACGAATGGTTGCCGACAATCTGGCCGCGGTCGTGAATGAGCTTCACAAGCTCAGGATGTGTTTTGACGCGATATCCGTTCACGAAGAAAATCGCTTTGGCTTTATGTTTATCCAGGATGTCGAGCATCTCCGAAACCTGCTTTTCCTCTTTAGGGCCATCGTCGAAGGTTAAGAGTACAACTTTATCCGTTGTAGTGGTTTTGTCAATTGGAACGAAACGATATACCTTATTCATTCGATATAGCTTTTTTTGCTCCGTTTGCGCTGGTTCTGATTCTTCAGGCGGCGTCGGAGCTGCCGTCTCAGCCGATGGCGGGTTCACCGTGGTGCCGCCAGAAGTGCTGCTTGAGGAATCGGGTGCAACAGCAGTTGTGTCAGGAACGGAAGTATCCGGCTGTTGGTCGGGTACGTCTGACGTCTGTTCGGCGGCTGTTGTAGCTGGCTGCTTCGATGTATCCTTGCCAGCTGCTCCGCAGGCAGCAAGTGCGATAGCAAGCGTGAGAGGAACAGATGCTTTCAGCATGCGTTTCATGGGGTTCGGACCTCCGTCTGATAAGTAATGATGAGCTTGCTTGCTCGTCGTAAAACACGCCCTTCATTGTATCATATTTTACTGGGTGGATCGTATGCGTTTTTTCCTGTATTTCACGCGGTTAACGAAACAGGCAGAGCGCACACTAAAGTCGAAACGTAATGATCATGGATATGAATAGAAGGAGTCGATCCCATTATGAGAATGAGTGGGTTTGTTATTGGAGGCTTGCTGGGTATGGCCGCAGCGTTATACGCTTCCCGCAAGCGTCCCGGTATGGCAGCATGGGCGGTTGATGCGACAGGCGAGATGATGTCTTCAGTGAGAAAAAAGCTGATCGGTCGTGCCGTTGAGCGGAAGCTTAGCTCATGGAGCAAGGAGGCAGCCGATGCAGCCCCAAAGCAGTCCGCCGCTTCCGAAGGCAATTCCGCCGCCGCATGGCAGCAAATCGGCGCGCTCATTGAGAGCGACCCTGAGGCGAAGCGAGAGACGGAAGCGATTATGAAGGCGGCGAATAGCGGCAGCGAAGTCAGCAGCTTGACTCAGGTGGGCAGCAGCCCAACAACACACTAAAGCAAAGAAAGTACGAATACTAGCAATATCAAGGATCAGCCTATCGCTTAAACAGTGGCGAATAGGGCTGATCCTTTTTTGTCTGCAATAGTGCAATCATAGGGCGGACATGGTAACATAGGAATATGGCATGAGGGAATCACACATCATGTATGTTCTCATACCTTGTTATAACAGATGCTGCATAGGAGGATCCTGTCATGAAGATCGAACGGCTGAGCCAAGATAAAATACGCATATTTCTGACGTTCGACGACCTACTGGAGCGTGGCATTCAGAAGGAGGACATGTGGCGGGAAATTCCGAAGGTGAATGAGCTTTTCAGTGAAATGATGGATCAAGCTCATTCGGAACTCGGGTTTGAGGCCAGTGGTCCGCTTGCTGTAGAGGTGTTCGCACTTCCCGCTCAAGGTATGGTGGTGATCGTCACACGCGGCAAGTTGAATGTACACGCGGATGATTCTATCCATGAGGATGACGAGTCGGACGAAGATGTGTACGAGATGGAAGTAACGCTTGAGCAGAGCGACATGGTGATGTACGCCTTCCGCGATTTCGAAGATGTAATTGCTGTCGGACGACAGCTAAGTCAATCGGAATTGACAGAGGACGGAAGACTGTTCGCTTACAACGGCAAGTACATTATGGCAATCGATCCAACCATTATCGATCCTTCCAGACATAATGCACTCATAGCGCTTCTCGCCGAATTCGGTGAAGCAACCTCAGTGACAGAGGCTGTACTCGAAGAGTATGGCAAGGTCATCATGAACGAGGGCGCCGTTCGCCAGCTATGTCAATATTTTTCCTTCTAAGCGGAATCAGATAAGAGCATCTTGCGCCAGCCCTTAATGTGCGCGGATGCTCTTTTTAGACCACTCATAGCGATACAAGCCTGCCTCTATCATGGGTCATTCATCAACTGAAGGCCGTGATAGAGGTTTTTTCTTTCTTGTCTTAAGCTCAGCATTACAGACAGCTATCAACAAGCTTCCTGCATATGCACAGTAAACGCCGACGATACTAACATAGATCAACGTCTCAACGAACTCTTAAAGGCTCTAGGGGGAGTATTAGATGACATCACCTGATACAACGAATGTATTGCATTCTACCCAAATTGTCATTGAGCAGGCGCTGCGCAGGCTAGGCTACAGCGATAGTATGGTTGAATTGCTAAGAGAGCCGATGCGAGTTCTTACTGTTCGAATTCCTGTCCGAATGGATGACGGATCGACCAAAGTGTTTACCGGCTACCGTGCACAGCATAATGATGCAGTTGGCCCAACCAAAGGCGGCGTACGATTTCATCCAGACGTGAATGAGGTTGAAGTTAAAGCGCTTTCGATTTGGATGACGCTGAAGTGCGGGATTGCCGATCTTCCTTATGGCGGCGGTAAAGGGGGCGTAATCTGTGATCCGCGCAAAATGTCAATGCGAGAGCTCGAGCTTCTCAGCCGCGGATATGTGAGAGCGATCAGTCAAATTGTCGGACCGAACAAGGACATTCCGGCGCCTGATGTGATGACCAATGCGCAAATTATGGCTTGGATGATGGATGAATACAGCCGCATTCGCGAATTCGATTCACCGGGTTTTATTACAGGCAAACCGCTGGTGCTCGGCGGCTCGAGAGGCCGCGAAACGGCAACCGCCCGCGGCGTAGCGATTATGATTGCGGAAGCGCTTCGAATGAAAGGGATTCCGTTGAAGGGTGCTCGGGTAGTTGTGCAAGGCTTCGGCAACGCAGGAAGCTATCTTGCCAAATTTATGTATGATGCCGGTGCTCTCGTAATAGGTATTTCCGATGTGCACGGGGCATTGTATAATGAGAACGGGCTCGATATTCCCGACCTGCTGGATAAACGGGATTCCTTCGGCGGTGTAACGAATCTATTCAGTCGGACCCTAACGAATGATCAACTGCTGACATTGGATTGCGATGTGCTTGTGCCGGCTGCGATCGAGAATCAGATTACGGAGCAGAACGCCCCGAATATCAAGGCAGCTGTTATCGTTGAGGCGGCTAATGGCCCAACAACGCTAGAAGCTACTCGAATTGTAACGGAACGAGGCATACTGCTTGTACCGGATGTACTTGCAAGTGCTGGAGGTGTGATTGTATCCTATTTTGAGTGGGTACAGAATAATCAGGGCTACTACTGGTCTGATGAAGAAGTCGATCGGAAACTAGAGGCGATGATGCTGCAGGGCTTCCGCCAAGTATACGAAATACACCAGACACGCAAGATCGATATGCGCCTTGCTGCTTATATGGCAGGTGTCCGCAAAACAGCAGAAGCGACACGGCTGCGCGGCTGGGTGTAACCTATTTTATACAAGAGACAAAGGGGTGGGAAGAGGAATGCTGTTTTCGGTACTAACAGCGGCAATAGCGCCGGGCGTTTTCCTTCTCACTTATTTATATTTGAAGGATAAGTATGAAGCTGAACCGATCCATATGGTTGTACGAATGTTCTTAATCGGCGTCCTGCTGCTGCTTCCCATTATGATTATTCAGCGTGGACTTGAAATTTGGCTGGGAGACAATCCGGTTCTTCATTCATTTGGATTAGCAGGTTTTGTGGAGGAGAGCTTAAAATGGTTCGTCTTATATCACATCATCTATAATCACACAGAGTTTGACGAGCCTTACGACGGTATTGTATACGCAGCATCCATTTCATTAGGGTTCGCAACGTTAGAGAACGTCCTTTACGCAATAACGCAGCCTGCAGATTTCGGGAGTCTATTGTTCCGTGCGCTGCTGCCAGTGTCAGGACATGCGCTGTTCGGCATAACGATGGGGTATTACATGGGGAAAGCTAAATTTGCATCCTCGCCAAGGTCTTCCCGCTATATGACGATGTCTCTGCTGCTTCCGATATTGCTGCATGGTTTATACGACTGGGTGCTGATGTATTTCGATCGGGAATGGGTATGGATCATTCCGCCGTTTATGGCAGCTATGTGGATCTGGGCGCTCAAAAATATGCAGAGAGCTTCAAATCGTTCGCCATTTCGCTTCCTGCCCAGGGAAGATGAGGTTAAATTATAGTTTTCCCGTTCATACTGGATTCCGTAATGGTTATTCAGGAAGGACGATTGAGCAATGGCGGGAGAACGCGTTAAAGTAAGAATTCGTTGTAATGTTTGCGGGGAGAAATTTGTGCTCCGCGGCAAACGCGAGAAGGAGAAAATCGACACAGGCTTTAAACAGTGCATCTGCAACAACCTGTACGATTTTGAAATCGAAGAGCAGCCGGTATAGACGATGAACCGCATATAAACATTCGTGGCAATTACAGGCACGCTCGGTGAATAAAGCTTCTTTCGGTAATCCAAACTAAGGTCAGGTTTGGGACAGAAAGGAGCTTTTGTCATGTATAAACGTCTGAGTGCGATTATGTTTCCGCTCGTTACACTGCTCTGTATTGGTTCAATTTATTGGGGATACCAAGAGCATCAGGAGAAAAACTCGATTCTCATAAAAGCAGAGAACCAATATCAGCGGGCTTTTCACGATTTAAGCTCGCACGTCCAGCAAGTACATAAACAGCTGGGCAATACGCTTGCTGTGAACTCCAAATCGCAGGCTTATCATCGCAAAGGGCTGATCAACGTATGGCGTCTGACAAGCCAAGCACAGAATGAAGTAAATCAACTGCCGCTTACGCTGCTTCCTTTCAATACGACCGAGGAATTCCTGTCCCGTATCTCTAACTTTGCTTACAAAACAGCGGTTAGGGATTTGTCCAAAAATCCATTAACGGACGATGAATTCAAGACGCTTAAGTCACTATACCAGCGTTCCGATGAAATCTCGAAAAACCTTCTTACGATGCAGGAGAAAGTGTTATCCAATCATTTGCGTTGGATGGATGTTGAGGTTGCGCTCGCTTCCGAGAAGTCGGTTAATGATAATACGATTATCGACGGCTTTAAGACAGTGGACAAGAAGGTCAGCGAATACCCGGAATTGAACTGGGGACCGTCTGTTGCGAGCATGTATCAGAAGCGCACGGTCAAAATGCTCGGAGGCAATAACGTCACACCGGAAGAAATCAAGAAGAAGACGGCAGCGTTTCTAGGTCTCGACTCAAGTGCAGACATTCGAGTGGTTGAGAATGGACAAGGGACCGAATATTCATCGTATTCGGCAACGGTGAGCGTCAGCGGCAAGAATAATAAAGGCAAGAAGAACGGTGATAAGATCGAGCTTGATTTTACGAAAAAGGGCGGACTTCTCATCTGGTACATGAATCCGCGCGACGTTAACAATAAGAAGATCGGCTTAAAGGAAGCGCGCCAGAAAGCGTTGGAGTTCCTGAATAGTCATGGCTATAAAGGGATGAAGCCAGTGAGTTACGATGAGAATGGCAATGACGGAGTATTCACTTTTGTCGCAACGCAGGACGGCGTGCTTATCTATCCAGAGAAGCTGACGGTCAAGGTTGCATTGGATGATGGAGAAATCGTCGGGCTGCAAGCATCTGATTATGTATACGAGCATCATGCACGCAAGCTGCCTAAGCCTAAGGTGACGAAGGAAGAAGCACGTCAAGTGCTCAATCCAGATATGAAGGTACGGTCCCAATCGCTTGCGTTGATTCTCAATGAGATGAGCGAAGAGACGCTTTGCTATGAATTCACAGGTACGATCAACAACGAAGGCTACAAAATTTATATCAACGCAGAAACCGGCGTCGAAGAAACGATAGAGGAAATGCCGGAGCTAAATAAGTAAAATGCTTCGTGTTCAAAAATACGGTTTTCAGCACCGAGAAGGTTGGATCAAGCGGGGAATGAGGATCGGAGCGTAGTGAAGTGCTACGTGAGAACCGGAAGTCTCTGCTTCATCCAAGATTCGATGCCGAATAAACTTCTTGAGCTGCTTCGTGATCAAAAGCGTATTTTTTGAACTTCCTCTACAAGTTTCGATATGGCTCCCCACTATTCGACGTGATATAATCGCCGTATGGGAGGGGAGCCGTTTGCTGCCAAAAATCAATCAGATGATCCAATTTCAGTTCATAGCTGCTATACAGCAGGGCGAGGAGCTGGAGTTCGAATACAAGACGCGTATTGCCGATGAGCTCGATGAAGATTTCTGCGTCGAGATGTTTATTCATGAACGGACCGGCAGGTTTAAGCGGCCTTCAGTAGGAGACGCATTGACCGCGGTCTATGTGAGCGAAGAAGGCGTACAGCATTTTTTTGACACGCAGGTCACAGGCTTTGTTAACGACAAGGTTCAGCTTATTCGGATTCAGAAGCCGGATCCAGCATCCATCACGAAGACGCAGCGCAGAAATTATTTGCGAGTTTCGGCGAGCCTAGAGATCGCTGTATTAACCCCGTATGGAGATCGGTTCAATGCGTTAACCGATGATGTCGGAGGCGGCGGCGTTTCGTTTATTTGCGAAGGCTCTACGAAGCTCGAAGAAGCGAATCCGCTAGACTGCTGGCTTCTAATATCGTACAAGAATGGCGCGATCGAGCATGTATCGTTCCAGGCTGTAATTGTTCGGTTGAATACGCTTGCAACCGGACGGCTGCATGTTATGGCCAAGTTCGAGAATATTTCCGATTCCGATCGCCAGAAGATCATCCGTTACTGCTTCGAGCGGCAGCTTGATTTCCGCAACCGTTAATCGCGAATAAGCTTGTTTAGGATCGGATATCCTACGTCTAACCGCCAATAATAGGAAGGTGTGATGAGGATGGATCATTTAACAGGTCGTAAACAGCAGAAATCTGCGATTGCCCAATCGGTCTCTCACGACAAAGATTGCGCGGAACGCGAACGATACAGAAACCTGTCAGAGGACGTCAGCCGAGTGCTTCGCAACATCGTGCTGACGCTCCTTGTTTTGGTTATTTTGTCCCAGCTCGCATTGCGTTCTGATGGGATTCGACAGCATCTGTCAAACGCCGAAAAACTAGAAGGAATGCCGTTTCAGAAGGCTGGCCGTGCTTTGCATTGAGGATTGCAGTGTGGTATAATTTTCACGTTCGCAGGCTGAGCCTGCTTTTTTCTTGAGAGGTAAACGGGAGCAGCGGGCGTATATCGTGAGGCTGATCTCAGTAGGGGGGTTCGCTGTTGGTATTGCAACCAGACGGCGGCCGGGACCGGATCAACATCGCGATTGACGGACCCGCGGGAGCTGGCAAGAGTACAGTTGCTCGTAAAGTCGCCGAAACATTAAACTACATTTACATTGATACGGGCGCAATGTACAGAGCAGTGACTCTAAGCGCGCTTAACAATGGCATCAAGACGGATGACAAGAAGGCGCTCAGCAAACATGCTGAGAGCATTGACATTACGTTAATGCCTAGCGAGGCTGGACAGGTTGTGCGGTTGAACGGAGAAGACGTTACAACTGCCATCCGATCGCGAGAGGTTACGCTTCATGTTTCGCAAGTATCAGCTGTAGAAGGCGTGAGACTGCGTCTAGTCGCCATGCAGCGGCAATTGGCGCATAACAAAGGCGTCGTGATGGATGGACGCGACATCGGATCACATGTACTGCCAGGAGCAGAGTTGAAGGTATTCCTTACAGCATCTGTAGAGGAACGTGCGCTGCGGCGGTTCAAGGAATTGAATGGCCGAGACGGTATCTCACTTGCGCAGTTGGAGCGAGAGATCGCAGAGCGGGATCGGAAAGACCAGGAACGGGAGATTTCGCCTTTAGTATGTGCCCCTGATGCGATTGTACTCGATAGCACATCGATGACGATCGAAGAAGTTGCGGACAACATCGTCAATTTAAGTAGAACCAAATTGGCGGAGGCGAAGTAAACTATGATATACATCTTTTGTCGTGCTGTTCTGCGCCTTCTATATGGGCTATTGTTCCGGTTGGAAGCGCAAGGACGCGAGCATGTGCCAGCGGAAGGTCCTGTTATTCTCTGTTCGAATCATCTCAGCAACTTTGATCCGCCTACGATCGGGATTAAACTCGATCGCAAAATCCAGTTTATGGCGAAGAAGGAACTGTTCGATATTCCGCTCTTCGGCAAGCTGATTCATTCACTTGGCGCATTCCCTGTAAAGCGCGGGGGCGTCAGCAAGGAAGCGATTCGCGCATCGCTTGATCTGCTCAAATCCGGCGGCATGATGGGCATTTTCCCTGAAGGAACGCGGAAGAGCAGCGGAGAAGCCGCGAAGAAGGGTGCAGCCATGATTGCACTTCGCAGCGGGGCTGCCATTGTACCGGTCTTTATCGATGGAAATTATAAACTATTTCGTAAAACGGTTGTCCGTTACGGACCGCCAGTCGATCTGTCTGATATTATAGCTGATCCTTCCTCGGATGCGTTGGAACGTGTAACCGAGCGGATCATGAACCATATCTGGGCACTTCGCAAATAAAGTTTTAAACGCTGTTCCCGAGCTGTTTCAATCGGAGCGGGCAGGTTTAAATAAATGTTGGGGTATGAATTGAGGAGGTAATTTTCCATGTCAGAAGAAACGAAGATTGAAGAAACCGCAGCAGCGGAAACGATCAGCCAAGATGCTTTGGACAACATCGTATCCTTGAAGAAGGGCGATACGGTCAAAGGCACGATTGTCAAAATCGAAGACAACCAAGCTACAGTTAGCCTTGGATATAAATATGACGGCGTGATTCCGCTGCGCGAACTGTCGTCTGTACAACTCGACAACGCATCCACGGCGGTTCAGCTTGGCCAAGAGGTTGAACTGAAAGTCGTCAGCATCGATGACGAGAAAGAAAAGCTCGTGCTCTCCAAACGTGCAATCGACGGAGAAAAAGCATGGGATGAGCTGCAAAGCAAATTCGAAAGCGGCGAAGTATTCGAGGTTGTTGTAGCTGACGTAGTCAAAGGCGGCCTTGTGGCTGACGTAGGCGTACGCGGCTTCATTCCAGCTTCGATGGTTGAGCGCCACTTCGTAGAAGATTTCAGCGACTACAAAGGCCGCACGCTCCGCGTGAAAGTGAAAGAAATCGACCGTGAGAACAACAAGGTCATTCTTTCGGCTAAAGAAGTTCTGGAAGCTGAGTTCGAAGCAAACAAACAAAAAATTATGGCATCGCTTGAGCCAGGCCAAGAGCTTGACGGTACGGTTCAACGCCTTACGCCATTCGGCGCATTCGTTGATATCGGCGGAATCGATGGACTCGTTCACGTATCCGAGATTTCGTGGTCGCATGTTGCGCATCCGAAGGATGCTGTTTCCGAAGGCCAATCGGTTCGCGTTAAAGTGCTTAAAGTTGATCCTGCAGCAGGCAAAATCAGCCTGAGCATGAAAGCCGCTCAACCAGGCCCTTGGGAGCTGGCAACGAACAGCTTCAATACGGGTGACATCGTAACGGGTACGGTTCGCCGTATCGTTGACTTCGGTGCATTCATCGAGATCGCACCGGGCGTTGAAGGACTTGTACACATTTCCCAAATCGCACACCGCCACGTGGCTACGCCGTTCGAAGTGCTCAAAGAGGGTCAAGAAGTAAAAGCGAAAGTTCTCGACTTCAACCCTGCGCAAAAACGCGTTTCCCTGAGCATCAAAGAAACGGAAGAAGCTCCAGAGCCAGCACCACGTGCTGAGCGCAGCGAGCGTCCTGCTCGAGCTCCTAAGGAAGACCACAGCGCTGCAATTGCCGCTAACAACCAAAGCCTGAGCTTCACGCTGGGTGAGCGTTTCGGCGACAAACTGAGCAAATTCAAGTGATTCACGCTTTGGCATCCGCCAAAGAGATGAGCTAGATAGAATAGGCAAAGTCCCCATATCCGTATTTTGCGGATTTGGGGACTTTTTTCATATATAATCTTTCATCTCGTTATTCGGCCGACGTTATGAGTGGATATGCGGGAGATATCGACATTTCGTCAGAGCAGTCGAATTGTCGTTCATCGTTCCTATCGGATTCGACACAATTATCTATAATCAAGCTGCATGTTCTTGTTGGCAGCCTTTAGAAGGTGGAGTCAGACGGGTAGAAGTGTATTTCACAGTGCATAATAGAGGCATGCGAGGTGAATAGTGCAATGAATGCCGGTTATTTGTCGATGGGGCTGACACTTATTTTCATCATCTTATTCACAACTGGCTGGAAAGATTTGATTGCAGAGCGGATCCCAATGTCCTATGTATCACTAATCGCATCAGGTTGTGTATTGTTGGCGCCATTCTCTGTATCGTTCGATAGATGGTTGAATGGGCATGGCAGCGTATCGATCCAGCTTTCGGTGTGCTGGCTGACGGCTTGGGCGATCGTTGGGCTGCTGCTCTATCGGCAAGAAGGGACACTGCAGCGTCTATATGTGCTGTTTGCTTCCTTATTAACAGCGATGCTGGGCGGCTGGCTCCGCATTCTGTACTTGAATGACCCTGTGCTTATTATTTATCATGTGACGTTGGATGCAGCCTTTATGACAGGGGTATCTGCTGTACTGATGGCGCCTGCAAGCAGCACAATACGATTGGTTGTTGTTACGTTCGCAGCTGTGCTTCAACCCCTGCTTGTTGGCTGGCTGCGGCCAGGACATCCGATGGAAGGAATCACGATTGGCTCCTTGACCTGGTGGGACAGCTATCTGTTTGCACTATGTACGACATGCGTACTCGGAATGCTATTTCGGACCATGCGGGCGGCTGCTGACAAATGGCGGCTCAGGTTCGCTGACAGCGGCGGAGGGGAAGGAGCAGGCGAGGAATGAGCAATTTTTGAACAATCTCAAATATGAAATGTTAGCCAAGCGGTATGTTTTTTGTTATAGTGGTAGTCGTGAGAATGATCGAAGGAGTGGAATGTTATGGCAAGACCCGTTATTGCAATAGTCGGACGGCCGAATGTGGGGAAGTCCACCATCTTTAATCGGGTCATCGGCGACCGGCTGGCCATCGTAGAAGACAAACCGGGTGTAACCCGTGATCGGATCTATGGAACCGGCGAATGGAGCGGCAGAGCGTTCAGCATCATCGATACAGGCGGTATTGAGATCGATGGCGAAGACGAGATCATGAAATCGGTTCGGATGCAGGCAGAGCTTGCAATCGAGGAAGCCGATGTAATTATATTCATGGTAGATGCAAAAGCCGGAATGACCCATGCGGACGATGAAGTGGCACAGATGCTCTTCCGCTCGCATAAACCCGTTGTCGTAGCGGTCAATAAAGTGGATAACTTTAACCGTATGGATGACGTATATGAGTTTTATGGACTTGGCTTTGGAACGCCAGTTGCGATTTCAGGTTCTCATGGCACCGGTATCGGCGATTTGCTGGATGCTGCGATTGAGAAGCTGCCGGAGCAGGTGGACGAGGAATATGATGAGGATGTTATACGTGTAGCCCTTATCGGACGTCCTAACGTAGGCAAGTCGTCGCTTGTCAACGCGCTGCTTGGCGAAGAACGTGTCATTGTAAGCGACATTGCAGGCACGACGCGCGATGCGATCGATACGCCATTCGAGCGGGACGGTCAGAAGTATGTGCTGATCGATACGGCGGGTATGCGCAAGCGCGGCAAGGTTTATGAGACGACGGAGAAATACAGCGTTATGCGCTCGATGAAAGCGATCGAACGCGCTGATGTCGTGCTTATCCTGATCAATGGCGAGGAAGGTATTATTGACCAAGACAAGCATATTGCCGGATATGCTCATGAAGCAGGGAAGGCAAGCATATTTGTCGTGAATAAGTGGGATGTGGTGGAGAAGGACGAGAAGACGATGCAGCTGTTTACACAGGATGTTCGCGATCACTTCTTGTTCATGCATTATGCGCCAATCGTATTTGTTTCCGCCAAAACAAAACAACGTTTACATAAACTGCTGCCGGTGGTGAACCACGTTTCGGAGCAGCATGCGTTGCGGATTCAAACCCACGTTCTTAACGATGTCATTTCGGATGCGGTTGCGATCAATCCTCCGCCTACGGATAAAGGCAAACGTCTACGCATTAACTATGCTACGCAGGTTGCCACGAAGCCGCCGACGATTGTCATCTTCGTCAATGATCCCGAGATTATGCACTTCTCGTACGAACGGTACTTGGAGAATAAGATCCGTGCAGCCTTCAACTTCGATGGCACGCCGGTTCGTTTGTTCACAAGACGCAAGTCCGATTCGGATTAATCGCGTTGACGGTTGACAATACCATAATCGACTAGTCGTTTGGCTAGACAAGTAGGGGAGAACGAGCTTGTTGAACGCAGTCATAGCGGTAATAATTAGTTATTTGTTAGGTTCGGTATCATTCAGCATTGTCATTGCGCGTCTGGTGAAGGGGATTGATATTCGCCAGCATGGCAGCGGCAACGCGGGTGCGACGAACACTTTGCGTGTTCTGGGGAAAGGTCCGGGCATCCTCGTCTTCATCCTTGATATTGCGAAGGGTGTAGCTGCAGTCTGGATCGGGCATGCATTGAACGGCGGCTATGAGTCTTGGACGCCAGTATTATGCGGTCTCGCAGCTATTGTTGGCCATAACTGGCCTGTATGGTTCCGTTTCAAGGGCGGCAAAGGAATTGCAACTACAGTCGGTGTCATTGCGACGCTGGCATTCATTCCAGCGCTTATTGCTGGTGTAGTTGCTATTGCTGTTATCGCAACTACACGTTACGTCTCGGTAGGCTCCTTGCTGTTCGCAGCGCTGGTTCCGATCGGAATTGGCATTATGACGGGCAGCGGACCGATGCTTTGGGCAAGCTTGCTTATTTGTGTATTTGCTTTTGTACGCCACCGTTCCAATCTAGTTAAGCTTGTACAGGGCAAAGAGAACAAGCTGGGCGCGAAGAGAGGATAGAATATATGAAGACTGGTAATGAAGTAGGCCAGCGTAAAGCTGCTGTGCTTGTTGCCGGCAGTTGGGGCACTGCGCTTGCTATGGTACTCAGCGATAATGGGTATCAGGTCACATTATGGACACGCAATGTATCGCAGGCAGAGGAGATCAATACGCTGCATCAGAACAGCAAATATTTGCAGGATTGTATACTGCCCGATACGCTCTCAGCTTCGAACTCGATGGCGCAAGCGCTGGAGGGAGCAGAGCTCGTCTTGTTCGCTTCCACATCATCGGCAATGCGCGAAATCGCTAAGCAGGCTGCACCCTATGTTTCATCCGATGCGCTTATCGTCCATGCAACAAAAGGCTTCGAAGGTGATACCTTGAAGCGTATGACGACTGTATTATCTGAGGAGCTTGGCAGACCGGAAGAAACGCTTGTCGTTCTGTCCGGTCCAAGTCATGCAGAAGAAGTCGCGAAGCGAATGCCGACAACGATCGTGGTTGCATCCGCAGATCAGGCAAGAGCTGAGCAAGCACAGGACAGCTTCATTAATAGCTATTTCCGTGTGTACACGAATCCGGATTTAATTGGCGTTGAAGTCGGAGGCGCAATCAAGAACATCATCGCGCTAGGCGCCGGCATGTCGGATGGCTTAGGGTTCGGTGCTAATGCAAAGGCTGCGCTGCTGACGCGCGGACTTGCGGAGATTAGCCGATTAGGTACGGCAATGGGTGCGAATCCGCTCACCTTCGCCGGACTGGCTGGTGTTGGAGACCTTGTCGTGACATGTACGAGCAATCTCAGCCGCAACTGGCGTGCAGGACATAAGCTGGCGCAAGGGGTACCGCTTGAGGAAGTGCTGGAGCAGATGGGGATGGTGGTCGAAGGCGTCAAGACGACGAAAGCCGCTAGATACTTGTCTGAGAAGTATAATGTCGAGATGCCGATCGCAGACCAGTTGTACAGTGTGCTGTTCGAGGGCTGCGAGCCGAATACAGCCGTCAATAGGCTGATGGGTCGTGGACGAACACACGAAAGCGAGCAGGTTGCTCGGGACTGGGGCCTACACCAAAGCTAATGCCTTCTCATATGATGCTAGCAGCGTACGATTCGCTATTCACGGAATCGAAGTTGCAGCGCTTGGAGAGGAGGCGGCGGGTAGATGGGCAACGATAAAAACCTGTCGAAGGACGTTCTGAATGCCGTCAACAAGAAAACGGGCAAGGCGATATCGGAATCGGAAGTGAAGAAGATTGCGAGCGGCGTAACGGCAAACACGCTGCAGAGCGAGGCTGAGCTGACGAAGCTGATCAAACAAGTATCCTCAATGGCGAAAGTTCCGGTCAGTGACAAGACGATCAACGATATCGTGAAGGCTGTTAAAGCTAGCGGCATGAACATGAACAATATCGAGTCGATTATGAAAATGATGATTAAAAAGTGACGGCTGTCGGCCGAAGCACCAATCCGGTCAAGGCTTTCACGCATAGGAAAGGCGAAACGGCACTTTCATCGAATGATGGCAGGCCGTTTCTTTTTTTTGTTCATAATACTGTCTGATCCATCGGTGGGACAAACAAGCATGTTCTGCTATAATAGTACGGAAAGATTCGACATTACGAAAGATACACGGTTGGTAGATTTGTTAGGACGTGAGGTGAATCGGAATGGATCCTATGACGAAGATGTGGATATCGTTTCTGGGCATTGGCTTAATGGCGTTTGCAGCATTTCTAATATCGTTCGCCAGATATAAGACGAAAGGTGTGGTTCGGGCTGTATTGTCCCTCATCGCTTTCGTCATGCTCATATTTGGATTTATATATGGCGCATTCACTGTATTTACATAAGAAGAGGTTGAGCATATGCTGGAGTTAAAAGGAAGAACCCGAACAGCGGTCATTGAGCCGATTACAGGACAATCTATTCTTGATCTGGCGCTAAAGGCGAATGTCGATTGGCAGTTCTCTTGCTCGCGAGGCACTTGCGCCCGCTGCAGATGCCTCGTCACGGAAGGTATGGAGCTGCTTGGTGAGATTACGGATGAAGAATGGGATCGATTGGAGCCTGAGGAGTTCGATGAAGGCTATCGACTCGGCTGCCAAGCGATCGTCGTTTCAAAGGAAGGTCGTATTACAGCTGTTAATAAGCCGTATTTTTGATAGATGGAGGATGCATTCGTCTGCAGCTTACTCATTCGATTGAGCAGCTGCTGTACGCTCGGAGGAACGCGATGAATACGAACAATAACGCCTATGAGGTAACGTTTCAGCCTAGCGGTAAGAAGGCGATGATCAAACGAGGTACGACAGTGTTAGACGCAGCGAGACGCGTCAATTTGCCGATTGTGACGCGCTGCGGCGGCAAGGCATCGTGTATGATGTGCAAAGTTCGCCATGTGGGAGAGGATCGTTTCGGATTATCTCCGACTGGCGATAATGAACTGCGCAAGCTTGGCAGCTTGCATGAGGAAGGCTATCGTCTTGGATGTCAGGCGAAAGTGACGGGGCCGGTAGAGCTGATGCTGCCGGAGGATCCGCTTCGTGCGGCCGTACGCAAGCTGCTGGAGCGGCAGGATGATGATGATAATACGTTATGGTAGAAATGGAGCTGTAAGGCTATGCAACGAGGAATACGTCTGGCAGCAGCCAGCCGTCGTTTCGTTCGCCGAGGAGGAGCAGCGCTTGCTCTGCTTCTCTTCATGACGACTGCTACAGGCTGCTTATATCCGAAGGACCGGTTGGTTCAAAATCAAATACCTGCCAAAGATGCGGTGCTGAATGCGCAAACGGTCATTAATCAGTACTATACCGACACGGGCATGCTCCCAATCGTAACGAGCGGTCCGGAAACGCCCGTATACGAGAAATATCGTGTGGATTGGGCGAAGCTAAAGAGTCGTCACTACATATCCGACCCGCCAGCGCAGGCATTCGAAGGCGGAGGTCACTATTACTATCTCATCATTAACGAAGAGACCACACGTCAAGTGAAGCTGATGGATATTTCGGTGTATCAGCAGGTGAGCGACATTCAGCGCTGGATGGATGATTATGCGCGTAAGGATGCGAAGGCAGCGCTTCCGAAGAAGGAAGAAGCATACCCAGGCTATTACCGCATTGATTTCAGCATGCTGGGCCATAAAGAGCCTGAGCTGCGCTCCATTTACAGCGGCAGAGCAATCTCGCCGATAATTGATGAGCGCGGCCAAGTTTATTTGGACTATGGCCTCGATATCGCGCAAGCGGTGGAGAAGAGCGGGACTACGCCGCAAGAGGGGGATGACGTGCGGGAGCTTCTAGCGCAGTCCTCCGACCTTGTGCCGGTGAAATCGCCACCATACACTTGGGTCAATGGTGAGCCGCAGGCTCAGCCGGACTCTCAATAAAAATAATGAGAGAGAACTTTATTACGAGCAGCGCTTGATGCGCGGTACGTAATAAAGTTCTTTTTTAGTATAGCAGGGCATATAAGTGATTCGTGGAACGCCGGGCGCGCTGCGGATAGGGAGAAATGTTCTATGTAGGAAGTGTGCATATTTGTCCTCCTAACGCAATAAGATGTTACTAGTCCAAAACGTTGTACGAGTAGAGTCGCTAGCCTGCCCCTCTTGTCCGGTGGAGATGGCGGCGTACCGGAATATCAATTGGGAGGGATATTGAGTGGAAAAAGTGGACATTTTTAAAGACATTGCCGAACGGACCGGCGGTGATATTTACCTCGGTGTTGTCGGCGCTGTCCGCACCGGCAAATCAACTTTTATTAAACGTTTCATGGAGACGGTCGTGCTTCCCAATATTACGAATGATGCAGACCGTGTCCGTGCGATTGATGAATTACCGCAAAGCGCTGCTGGCAAAACGATTATGACGACGGAACCAAAATTCGTCCCTAATCAGGCAGTTAAGCTGAGAGTGGCGGAAGGACTTGAGGTTAACGTTCGTCTGGTCGACTGTGTAGGCTATGCCGTTCAAGGTGCTAAAGGCTACGAGGACGAGAATGGTCCTCGCATGATTACGACACCTTGGTTCGAGGAACCGATTCCGTTCCAAGAAGCAGCGGAGATCGGCACGCGTAAAGTCATTCAAGAGCATTCGACGTTAGGCGTCGTCGTAACGACGGACGGATCGATTGCAGAAATTCCGCGCAGCTCGTATATCGAAGCTGAGGAGCGGGTTGTCGGCGAACTGAAGGAAGTCGGTAAGCCGTTCGTACTTATCATCAACTCGACTCGTCCACGCAGTGAAGAAACACAGCAGCTGCGCAGCGAGCTTCAAGCCAAATATGATATTCCAGTCATGGCGCTGAGCGCAGCGTCGATGGGCGAAGATGAAGTGGTATCGGTGCTCCGCGAAGTGCTCTACGAGTTCCCGGTACACGAAGTCAACGTCAATCTCCCTAGCTGGGTCATGGTGCTCAGCGACAACCACTGGCTGCGTACGAATTATGAGAATTCGGTTCGCGACACCGTGAAGGATATTCGCAGACTTCGCGATGTGGACCGCGTCGTTACGCAGTTCATGGATTATGACTTCATCGCACGTGCCGGCCTTAGCGGCATGAACATGGGTCAAGGCGTCGCAGAGATTGATCTGTATGCGCCAGATGAGCTGTATGATCAAATTCTGATGGAAGTCGTCGGCGTCGAAATTAGAGGCAAGGATCATCTGCTGCAGCTTATGCAGGAATTCGCGCACGCGAAGCGGGAGTACGATCGATTCGCAGAGGCGCTTGAAATGGTCAAGACGACGGGCTACGGCATCGCTGCTCCATCGCTTGCCGAGATGGCGCTTGATGAACCGGAATTGATCCGTCAAGGCTCACGATTTGGCGTAAGGCTGAAGGCTACTGCGCCGTCCATCCATATGATCCGCGTGGACGTCGAGTCTGAATTCGCGCCGATTATCGGGACCGAGAAGCAAAGTGAAGAGCTCGTTCGGTACTTGATGCAGGACTTCGAGAACGATCCGATCAAGATCTGGGAGTCCGATATTTTCGGCAGATCGCTGCACTCGATCGTACGTGAAGGCATCCAAGGCAAAATCGCGATGATGCCGGATAATGCACGTTACAAGCTGCAGGAAACGCTTGGCCGGATTATTAACGAAGGCTCTGGCGGCCTGATTGCTATCATTCTCTAAACGATAGGACTTAAGCGAACTACCGCCTTCTCTATGCCTCTGCGGCTGTGAGAAGGCGGTTTTATGTATGCTGATTCGTGACAAATTCGTATCGGGGCTGCAGGTAACGCCTAGAAAATGTAACACATACTTGTAATTGAGAATCGGCTGTATTACTATAAGTTTGTTCGCCTCAGGTATATTTTTGCAACAATCGGAGAAACAGAAGATAATGAACCGTCTCACGCTGCCATCAGGGGAGGTGAAACCATTGAATAAAACGGATCTGATTGCTAAAGTGGCTGAGTTGACAGATTTGTCGAAGAAGGATGCGACGAAAGCAGTTGACGCTGTATTCGACGCGATTTCCGACGCGCTCCAAACGGGTGATAAAGTACAGCTGGTAGGGTTCGGCAACTTCGAAGTTCGTGAACGTCAAGCTCGTAAAGGACGCAACCCGCAAACAGGTGAAGAAATCGATATCCCTGCAAGCAAAATGCCTGCCTTCAAACCAGGCAAATCGTTGAAAGACCTTTGCTCCAACTAATAATATTTGCGGACGTCCGGCAGACCTTCTTCCGGGCGTTTTTCATTGTCCGGCTTTTCTGAAGCACGTTCTATTGACATCGCATGCACAGTTCTGATAGAGTCAATTTTGCATAAATCGTGTATCGCAATACATACGAAGTTTACACTGCTTCTTGCTTCGCTGCGAAAGGAGCAGTTTTTTGTAGCCATTAACGGAATATCCAACATAGGAGGGTGCGGCATGGATAACAATAGCAACCAAGGCGAATACATTGTTGTGAAGGCTAAGGAACAAGGCGTCGTCGTCATTGGACTGACACGTGGCACCGATACGAAATTCCACCATACGGAAAAGCTTGATCGGGGTGAGGTATTCATTTTTCAATTTACCGATCATACATCTGCCATCAAGATTCGTGGTAAAGCGACTGTTCTGACGAAGTATGGGACAATCGAAACGGATAACTAAATACCAACGAAGTACTGCAGGCAATGCCTGCTTTTTTTGTTGTTCACGGTATTGGAATGACATTCATCATCGAATCGTACAATAAGAGGAAAGAACAAGCTGGCCGCTGCAGGGAAGGTGGTCGAGCGAAAGCGGGGTTCCTCTATGTCGTTGGGCCGATCGATGATGGCTGTGAGTTTGGTTACAGCTTTAATTACAGGTATGCTGATGTTCATTCACCCTCATACAGCGGCGCCAGTACTGCGAGATATGACACCCGCACTAGCCGCTGAGAAACGTTTGACGAATACAAATCTCGTGGACTGGCTGTTGACGCTCTCGCTCCATGCGAAGCTGAAACATGTTGCGTGGTCTTCCACGACGCTTTCGATTGATTTGATGATACCGGACAATGAACCGCTTGATGATGAGGCAGTCCGAGCATTGATGAAAGATGCGGAGCAGATTTGGCAAATGTCATTCCTCCAGTTATCGAATGTAGATCGTGTACTGCTTCGAATCGGCGAGCTGCCGCAGTCGACAGCGACCGGCATGTTTGAGCGTTCGCAGAGCCAGAATCGGTCGAGCTACCGGCTGCTGCTTGCTGCAGACGTGAGGCGGACCGATCGCTGGGTCGGATTAGGCGAGGAGGGCTGGCATGGCATTGAGGATGCAGAGACCGATTCGTACTGGCGCAACCGGCTGCGCATGTCTTTTACACAACTATGGCAGTCGAAACGAAACGCGGCGTATATTGATCAACAGCGGTGATTTCGGAGAATAGATAGCCTCCTGCAGCAAATATCGTGAACAACAAAGTGCGTAGGCGCGAAGGCCTGTTTGTGCTATAATAGTTTAGATAATTGGACAGCAAGCATTGCTGCTCTGTTCGGAGGCTTTCTTAAGATGATACATGACCGAATCGTACAACTTACTCGCAAATACACCGAGCACGACATGCTTTCGCTGTATACGGAATTGCCTGCTTTTCCACAAGCACGCATTCGACTGCTCGCTGCATGCTTGAATGCTTATGGCGTGGAGAAGGAGCACCATGAGCTATACGCTGTCGTTGTTGCTCTCGTTCAGATGGGCCTTGATACGCATGATCGAATAGACACGGACATTTCCCAGCTATCGGAGAGCGCGATGCGTACAAGACAATTGAATGTGCTGGGCGGCGACTATTACAGCAGCCGGTTCTATAATCTGCTTGCTCAAGCCGGCAAGGTCGGAATGATTCGTAAGCTAAGCGAAGCGGTGTGTGAAGTTAATCGACTGAAAATGAATTTCTATACGCAGCGGCAGCTTCAGATGTCGCCAGAGCAGTTTATTGGCTATCGCGCATCCATTAAATCAGAGCTGTTCCGCGGATTTGATGAATTACTCGAAGAACCGTTATCCAGTCATTGGAACGACCTGTTAACTACAATCTCTCGTTGTGAAACCATTCACGAGGAATGGCAGCAAGCTCGACAGCAGCAGCTGACAGGCTGGGGATACTGGTACATCGTACAGAACGGTTCACGTGAGGACCGGCAGCTATTGGAAGAGCATGCTGGTTCAGATACAATGCAGCAGGTAAGCATAGAGATGACAGTTAGATTCCGGATATCGGAGATGCTGGAGAAGCTGCTTGCACGACAAGTGGCACATTTCAAAACAACGGCAGAGCATCTTACGAATAGCCAATGCATCGGTGAACTGAACAGCCTTGCAGACTCATTCCTGCAATCGCTGGCCGAACCGGTGATGTATAACGAGATGAGGTGACAGCGTGGATACACATTCTAAGGAAACACATGTGCAATCTGTCTTTCAGAAGATTGCTCCCAAATATGACCTGATGAACGATCTGATTAGCTTCCGCCGTCATAAAGCATGGCGTAAGTTTACGATGAAGCAAATGAATGTCCAGCCTGGAGCGACGGCTATCGACTTGTGCTGCGGTACCTGCGATTGGACGATTGCGATCGCGCAGGCAAGTCGGAATGGCCGTACTGTCGGGCTTGATTTTAGCTCGAACATGCTTGAAATTGGCAGGCAGAAGGTAGACAAGGAAGGGCTGAACCAGCAGATTGAGCTTGTGCAGGGCAACGCGATGGAGCTTCCATTCCCCGACAATTCCTTCGACTATGCAACAATTGGGTTCGGCCTGCGCAATGTGCCGGACTATTCGCGTGTGCTGCAAGAGATGCATCGTGTCGTAAAGCCGGGCGGGCGCGTCGTCTGTCTGGAAGTGTCCAAGCCAACTTGGCAGCCATTTAAGTCTATGTATAACTTATATTTCGAACGCATTCTGCCGCTTATTGGCCGCATTGTTGCGAAGAGCTATGAGCAATACAAGTGGCTGCCTGAATCGCTCAGGGCGTTTCCGGGGCGCGATGAGCTGGCGCAAATGTTTAAAGATACCGGTTTGCAGAACGTACAAGCCTTTCCTTTGACGGGCGGCGTCGCCGCGCTGCATATCGGCGAAAAGGGGAAAGACAAGCAATGATACGCAAAATACGCATCTTCTTAGAAATGATCAAGTTCGAACATACGATTTTTGCTTTGCCATTCGCATTCATGGGCGCCATTCTTGGCGGTATCGTAGAGAACGACAAGCTTCCTGCATGGTCAGAGATCGGATGGATAATTCTTGCTATGGTCGGCGCTCGCAGCGCAGCCATGGGACTTAACCGGCTTATTGACGCTGGCATTGATGCTCTTAACCCGCGTACGGAGAAACGTGCAATCCCGGCCGGTTTGTTGAAGATCGGAGAAGTCGTTGTATTCATTGTCGTTTCATTTGCTCTGCTCATTTGGGCTTCCACGCAGTTGAATCCGCTTTGTGTGCAGCTGATGCCAATTGCGGTATTCATGCTTGTGCTGTACTCCTACACGAAGCGTTTCACCTGGCTGTGCCACGTTGTTCTCGGCCTGACGATCGGCCTGTCGCCGCTTGGTGCGTGGGTAGCCGTAACCGGCAAGTTTGATGCATCGGCATGGGTTCTCTACGCTGCGGTCGCATTGTGGCTTGCGGGCTTCGATACGGTATACGCTACACAAGACTTTGAGTTTGACCGCAAGCATAACGTCCATTCCATACCAGCGCGCTTCGGCATCAGCCGTGCGCTGTGGATCGCACGTTCTTTCCATATTGCAACGGCAATTTGCTTTGCTTCGCTTGTTATTCTGACGAATCTAAGCTGGTTGTATTTAGTTGGAACGATTATGGCTATCATCATTTTGTTCTATCAACATTGGCTTGTTCGTCCGAACGACTTGAGCCGCGTTCAGATCGCCTTCTTCCCGATGAACGGAACGCTTAGCGTCGTGCTGTTCGTCTTTACACTCTTGGATGTGCTGGTGCTGCATCAATGGTAAACGGACTGCAGAATGGGGCAGGTGGGCGGCCTCCTCGTTGGGTCGTCGGCATTACGGGCGCTAGCGGATCTGTCTATGGCATTCGATTGATTGAGGTGCTGCTCCATGTGGGTGCCGATGTTCATGTGGTCGTGACAGATGCCGGATGGCGGGTTCTGAAAGAGGAGCTTGGCTGGGATGTCACTCGGCGCCAGGCAGCGCTTGAGGAAAGATTCAGCCAAGTGGAAGGTGGAGGCCGTCTGACCTTTCACCCTAACGCAGATATTGGCGCTTCGATTGCAAGCGGATCGTACCGCGTTGACGGCATGATCATCATACCATGCTCGATGGGAACGCTCGCTTCGATCGCACATGGCATATCGGATGATCTGATGACAAGGGCAGCGGATGTCATGATGAAGGAGGGGCGGCAGCTCATCATCGTACCGAGAGAAACGCCGCTGCATGCGATTCATCTTGAGAATATGCTGACACTCGCTAGAATGGGCGTTAAGCTTGTGCCGGCGATGCCGGCTTTTTACTTTGGGCCGCAAAATATAGATGACCTGGTCGATTTCTTGGTTGGCAAAGTACTTGACATCATGGCGATTGAACACCGCCTATTCAAGAGATGGGGAGGTGAAGGACATGCGGAATGAAGAACCGCTGTCCGTTGGCCGCATCGATTATGCGAACGCGTGGCCATTGTTTCATTATGTAACCAATGATGTGCTCGCGCAGCATGGTGCGCATATCGTGTCTCAGATTCCTGCGAAGCTGAATCGTGCATTAATGAACGGCGAATTGGCGATGTCCGCTGTATCGTCGTTTTCTTATGCTTATAACGCAGATCAATATTTGCTGCTTCCTGATCTATCGGTAAGCACGGAAGGTACCGTGCATTCCATCCTGCTCTTCTGCAAGAAGTCGCTCCATGAGGTGCGCAACGGTCGGATTGCGTTGACGAATACGTCCGCAACCTCAGTCAATTTGCTCAAAATCCTGATGACCTGTTTCTTGGAAGGCAATCCTACTTACGAAACGATGGAGCCAGATCTTGATCTTATGCTCGAATCTGCAGATGCTGCGCTTCTAATTGGTGATACTGCGATAAAGGCATCATGGCTGGACAAAGGTCTTGAAGTGATCGATCTGGGCGAGATGTGGCATCGCTGTACCGGATACGGAATGACCTATGCAGTCGTAGCTGTCCGTAAGGAGGCGGCCTCGGAACATCATGATGTCATTAAAGCCGTACATCGTGCTATAATAGATAGTAAAAATAAGAGCCTGTCTGATCGTAGTCCGCTCGTGCGTCAAGCGTGTGAACAGCTTGGCGGTACGCCGGACTATTGGCATCATTATTTTCAGACACTCAAATATGATTTTGGGCAGCGCAGGCAGGAAGGGCTCCGGCTGTACTTCCGCTTTGCCGCTCAGCTAGGGCTGCTCGAACGAGAGCCTGAACTCGTATTTTTTCAATAACTGTCATGCTTACGAAGTTGGTTTTGCATTCGCAAAACCTAAGTGGATGCTTACGAAGTTGGTTTTGCATTCGCAAAACCTAAGTGGATGCTTACGAAGTTGGTTTTGCATTCGCAAAACCTTAAGGATGGAACCTAATGAAACTAATGGACATATTCGCCCGGATGAAGGGCGATCTAAACGTAATCGAATCGGAGCTGGCGAAGGCGGTAACGTCGGATCATAAGCTGATGACGGAGACGTCGATGCACTTGCTGAAGGCAGGCGGCAAAAGGATTCGTCCCGTTATCGTGCTGCTCTCTGGCAAGTTCGGCCATTATAATCTCGACATCATGAAGTGGGTGGCCGTGCCGCTGGAATTGATCCACATGGCATCGCTTGTCCACGATGATGTCATTGATGATGCCGAGACCCGCCGCGGCCAGTTAACCGTCAAGTCCAAGTGGGACAATCGCATTGCGATGTATACGGGCGATTACATTCATGGTAAGGCGCTAACGGTGGCGACACAGCTTGATAACCCGCGTATCCATCAGATTTTGTCCAAAGCAATGGTAGAGATGTGTATTGGCGAGATGGAGCAAATTCGCGACTTCTTCAACACAGAACAATCGATTCGCCGTTATCTGCTGCGCATTCGGCGCAAGACGGCGCTGCTTATCGCCATTAGCTGCCAGCTAGGTGCGATTGCTGCTGGCGTGAGCGAGAAGGTATCGAATCAGCTGTACCGATACGGCTACAACGTCGGGATGACCTTCCAAATTCGGGATGATCTTCTTGACCTTTGCGGTACGGCCAAACAAATCGGCAAACCACCCGGCTCTGATATTCGACAAGGCAACATGACGCTGCCCGTTCTTATCGCATTGCAGGAGCAATCGATTCGCGAGCCGCTGCTGCAAGAGATTAAGCGAATTCGCGAATCAGACGGCGCTGCCAGTACGTCGGAAGCGATTCGTCTCATTCGCGGCAGCCGCGGGATTGAACAGTCCGAACAGCTGGCAGGGCGATATATTCATAAAGCGTTAGCTGCTTTAGAAGGACTTCCCGATATTCCGGCGAAGAAAAGCTTGCGGGATATTGCTCTTTTTGTGAATAAGCGCAATTATTAAATTAAGGTTCGGTTATGTGAAAGGGGTAAGAGACGATGGAGAGAACATTTCTGATGATCAAGCCAGATGGCGTACAGCGGGGATTAATTGGTGAAATCGTCGGGCGCTTCGAGCGCAAAGGGCTGAAGCTCATTGCGAGCAAGCTGATGCGGATTAGCCCAGAGCTAGCGGAGCGCCACTACGCTGAGCATAAAGGCAAGTCCTTCTACGAGCCATTAATCAAATTCACGACATCTGGACCGGTATTCGCGATGGTCTGGGAAGGGGACAATATCATCGCGCTAACTCGCGCGCTGATCGGGAAGACGGATGCGGCAGAAGCGCTGCCGGGTACGATTCGCTCGGATTTTGCCGTACATACAAGGTTCAACCTGATTCACGGCTCGGATTCCATTGACAATGCCGAACGTGAAATTGCATTGTTCTTCGAGCCTGAACAGCTCATCGATTACGAGTTGACGATTCAGCGTTGGATCTAATGCGACATAAGCAGTCATGACAGGAGGATGCTGGCTTGATGGATGCGGATTATGACAAGTTCGTGGAGCAGATCAAGAAACGAACCGCAATCGATCTCGGGCAGTACAAAGAAACACAGATGAAGCGTCGTCTAACGACGCTACGACAGAAGCATGGATTCTCTACATTTGCAGCATATCTGGACGCTCTGGCGCGCGAGTCTGCTCTTATGGATGAGTTTCTGGACCGGATGACAATTAACGTATCTGAGTTCTGGCGCAATCCGAATCGGTGGGCGATGCTCGAGGAACGGTTTCTGCCAGAGCTGCTGTCCGGCGGCAATCGGATAGCCATCTGGAGCGCAGCTTGCTCTACTGGTGATGAACCCTATACGACGGCGATGATCCTGGATCGTATGGGCGCGTTGAACCGCGCGACGATAACGGCGACAGATTTAGACCAGAACGTACTCAAGAAAGCGCAGAGCGGTTTGTATCAAGACCGTTCGGTACGCGATGTGCCTAAGTCGTATTTGGATCAATATTTCACGCGTGACGGCGATATCTATTCGATTGATGAACGGATCAAACGGTCGATTCGATTCAAGCAGCACAATCTGCTTCATGATCCCTATGACGGACCCTATGATTTGATCATTTGCCGTAATGTTATGATTTATTTTACAGAAGAAGCGAAGCAGCAAATTTATCAGCGGTTCTCGAATGCGTTGAGACCTGGCGGCATTCTATTCGTCGGAAGCACGGAGCAGATCTTTACTCCGCAGCAGTATAACTTCGAGACGGCTGAAACATTCTTTTATCGGAAAAAGGATTAGAAGCTTTCGTTGTCGCTCCTATTGGTACGCACTCATTTACTTATATAAGCAGACGAATATCATGTATGACATCTCCATCTTGTTGCTATACTAGGGTAATGGAATTGAACGCCATGGAGGGACAAGATGGATAAGCGCAAAGTGTTCGCAGCATATCGGAGAGGTTGGATTACGATCTCAGAATGCGCTCAAATTGTCGGCATGAGCTGTGAACAGCTTCGTACGATAGTGGATGGTCCGGCATCAGCCATTGAGCCGCTTGAACGTAATGATCGTACGTCAGCAATGCGTTAATGATGTGATCGGAATAAGTTGAACCAGCTGCCTATAAGCAGCTGGTTTTTTGCTTCTGCATGAGCTGTTGCTTAAGCTGCCCATGACGAACAAAGCTTGTCGTACAGCCTGGTTGCACACTTGACGTTTCTTGTCAAACCGAAGGGGCTGTACTATAATTAGCAAGGATGTTACGGGTATATTCATTGCCGGGCTGCCATTAGCCGGTGAAGGGAGCTTAATGAGAAGTGAACGGTACGAATAGGGTAAGAGAACTTACGGTTGATTTGGGCGAACGCTCCTATCCGATTTACATAGGAGAAGGTCTCCTCCAGGAGACTTCTGTATATCTTGAGAAGCATGGTGTAACCAAGAAATCACCGCTTATGATCATTACAGATGATCATATTGCGCCGTTATATTTGGATTCTCTCGTATCGAAACTGACTGACGCAGGTTATCGGGTATCTTCGGCCGTTGTACCTGCGGGGGAAAGCTCGAAGTCGTTGTCGATGTTCGAAGATTTGATCACAAAGGCGCTTGATGCAGGGCTTGACCGCAAATCGACGATTATCGCACTAGGCGGCGGTGTTGTAGGCGATCTTGCAGGTTATGTGGCAGCTGCTTATATGCGAGGTATTCGTTTCGTTCAGATTCCAACAACGATCCTTGCGCATGACAGCAGTGTGGGCGGTAAGGTAGCTGTTAACCACCCGAATGCGAAGAACATTATCGGTGCATTCCATCAGCCGGCATTCGTGTTGTTCGACCTGAACACGCTGCAATCACTGCCGCTTCGCCAAGTGCAATGCGGTCTTGCGGAAGTCATCAAACACGGTCTGATCTGGGATGCGTCCTTCGTCGACTGGTGCGACGAGAACATGGACAAGCTGCTCGCCCTTGATCCGGAAGCGCTTGGATATGCGTTGTACAAAGGCTGCAGCGTCAAAGCGGCCGTCGTATCGGTCGATGAGCGTGAAGGCGGCTTGCGTGCTATTCTGAATCTCGGTCATACGATTGGCCACGCGCTTGAAGCGGTTGCCGGATACGGTGAGCTTACGCATGGTGAAGCCATTGCAATCGGTATGATTGGATCTGCGCTCGTTGGGGTGAAGCTTGGTGCGCCGCAAGAAGTGTACGATGTAACGAAGCGCGTGTTCGGCAAGTCCGGCCTGCCGGTACGTCTGCCAGCGCATTTTGATACAGATGCTATTATGCGCGCTATGATGCACGATAAGAAGTTTACGGAAGGCAGCATTGTATATGTTGTGCCTACCGCAATCGGCCGGGTTGAGGTTCGTTCGGATGTAGCGGCCTCACTCGTGCGTGAGACAGTAGAACAATTGAAACAGGAGGCCGATTGGCAATGAGTGTACGAGGAGTTCGCGGCGCCGTTACGGTAGAGCGCAATGAAGAAGGTCTAATTCTGGACGCAACAGTGGAGCTGTTCAACGCGATCGTTGCGGAGAACGGATTTGCGCCAGAAGATATTTGCAGCGTGTTGATTACGGTTACAGGTGATTTGGATGCAACCTTTCCTGCCAAAGCGATTCGGGTAATGCCGGGCTGGGAGCTTGTTCCTGTCACATGTGCGATGGAAATTCCGGTTAAAGGCAGCCTGGAGAAATGTATTCGTTTCATGCTCCATGTGAATACGACGAAGACGCAAGCTGAGATTCATCACGTCTATCTGCGGGGCGCCCGCTTGCTTCGTCCGGATCTGTCCAAAGCTTAAGAAACGAAAGCAATCATGTGAAGTTTTTTCATTGACGTTCGTTCCTAGACGATGTATAGTAATACCAAGTTAAGTCGTAATTAGAACGTAAGCAGAGTAGTATAGACGAGGCAAGATAGAAGCAGTACAGACCGTGGGCAGTAGAGGCCAGCGGTAGAGATGAGAAGAGCTGAGTATAGAAGAGAAGAGCTAAGATGAGCGATTGATGATTGGACTTTGTCGAGGATTGTGATGCATGTTCCTATCTAATCGATAGGGATCGTGTGAACTTTCTATCTTCACAGTACGTTTCTTTCCTCGTATTCTCTCTTTGAAAGCACTCATCCTACACGTTAAGCTCCTGCCATCGGCAGGAGCTTTTTTACTATTGATGATGAACACGAAGGAGAGATCCGCTATGAACAAAGAGCTGCAGCAAGTGATTCAATTAGCTGGTACGTACAACCTGATTCCAATCGTCCGCCATACGATGGCAGACACAGAAACACCGATTCGTGTGTTTCAGCATTTCTACAAGGAGCGCAATGCGTTTCTGTTGGAAAGTGTGGAGGGCGGCGTACAATGGGCTCGTTACTCGTTCATCGGCACGGATCCATTTCTTCTTTTATACGGTAAGAACGGCACGATGATTCTGGAGCAGCAAGGTGTGAAGACAGAGCTTCATGACCAGCCGCTCGAACTGCTCAAATCGAAGCTGCGGTCCTACCGCAGCCCGCAGATCAAAGACCTCCCGCCGTTCACAGGCGGGGCGATCGGCTTCTTCGGCTACGATCTGCTGCAATATTATGAGAAGCTGCCGAAGCATCGCGTTGACGATCTCAATATGAACGATCTGCAATTCATGTTCTGCGATCAGGTCATCGTCTTCGATCATATGAAGCAGCAAATTCAAGTAATCGGCAACGTCCATATCGCAGAAGGCGCAACAGATGCACAAATCCAGGCTGCATATGAAGCGACGTGCGCGCGCATCGATGCAGCGATCGAGAAGCTGCAGCAGCCGCTTCCGATGCAATTGACGAGTGGCGGACCTATTCCGCAGGATCCGGATCTCGGCGACGTACAATCGAATATGACGAAGGAGAAGTTCATATCGAATGTAGAGGCAGCCAAGGAATATATTCGCGCAGGCGACATTTTCCAAGTGGTGCTGTCCCAACGCTTCAATATTGAAACGGAAGTAGATCCGCTTCATGTATACCGCGTGCTTCGCACGATGAACCCATCGCCCTATATGTATTATCTGAAGCTGGACGAAGAGATTATTGTCGGAACTTCACCGGAAGCGCTCGTTAAGGTTGAAGGCGATAAAGTTGAAACCCGTCCAATTGCGGGTACACGTCCAAGAGGACGGACGCCGGAAGAGGATGCGGCTCTCGAAGTTGAACTGCTGGCAGATGAGAAGGAACGCGCCGAGCATCTGATGCTTGTCGATCTAGGCCGCAACGATATTGGCCGCGTCTCGGAGTTTGGTTCGGTTCACTGCGATTCCTATATGGAGATTGAGCGGTATTCGCATGTGATGCACATCGTTTCGAATGTCAGCGGCAAGCTGCGTCAAGATAAAGACTTTTTCGATGCTTTCATTTCCTGCTTGCCAGCAGGTACAGTATCCGGAGCTCCTAAGCTTCGCGCTATGGAGATTATCGCAGAGTTTGAGAATGAATCGCGCGGCGCTTATGCAGGAGCGATCGGTTACCTCGGATTTGGCGGCAGCCTGAATACATGTATTACAATTCGGACGATTATCTTCAAGAATGGCAAGGCGTATGTACAGGCAGGAGCTGGAATCGTATGGGATTCCGTTCCGGAGAAGGAATACGAAGAAACGGTGAACAAAGCGAAAGCGAGCTTGAAGGCGATTCGGACGGCTGAGCTTCTGTTCGCAGGTGAGAAACGTTCTGCTGTTCAGGCGGGAACAACAATCAACACCGATTATGAAATGATTACGACGCAGGGGGCGAACAGCTAATGACGATGTTGACGAATTCGACGATTACGCTGGCAGGGGCGATGAACAAGCTGATCAGCGGGCAGCACTTGAATCGCGATGAAGCGCAGGAAGTTATGGGCTACATCATGCGCGGCGAAGCAACGGCTGCACAAATCGGCGGCATTGCGACAGCACTTCGGATGAAGGGCGAGACACGCGACGAAATTACCGGCTTTGCCCTCGCGATGCGTGCGTATTCCAATCATGTTGTTACGGAACAGACAAACCTTCTCGATACGTGCGGCACGGGCGGCTCGGGTATTCACAAGTTCAACATCTCGACCTCCTCGTCCATCATCGCCGCAGCGGCAGGTGTTCGAGTAGCTAAACACGGAAACCGTGCGATGTCTGGCAAAACGGGCAGCGCAGATGTGCTGGAAGCGCTTGGCGTGAATATTACACTGTCGCCGGAGCAAGCGGCTGCGTGCTTGAACGAGATCGGGATTGTGTTCATGTTCGCTCAGCTGTACCATCCTTCGCTGCGCCATGCAGCTGCGCCACGCAGAGAGCTTGGCATTCGGACGATTTTCAATATGCTTGGACCATTGACGAATCCAGCTGGCGCTGACCGTCAACTGCTGGGCTTATATGATCGTACCAAGACGGAGACGATTGCAGAGGTGCTTGGCGATCTTGGCCTGAAGCGCGCAATGGTTGTAAGCAGTCATGATGGCCTGGATGAGATCAGTATCTCGGCACCAACACAAATTTCGGAGCTTCAAGACGGCATTGTACGGACATACGATCTTACACCGGAAGAGCTTGGATTGCGCCGTCATTCGATCGATGCGATAATTGGCGGAGAAGCTTCTGATAATGCAGCTATTATTCGATCGATTATGACAGGTCAGGAGCAGGGCGCTTACCGAGATGTTGTACTTGCGAACGCAGGCGCATGTATCTATATGGGCGGCGCTGTCGGTTCGCTAATCGAAGGTGTACAGCAGGCTGCAGCTATAATCGATTCCGGCAGGGCACTTGCGAAGCTGGAACAGCTTATTCAAACGACGGGAGAGTTGGGACATGTTTCTTGATCGCATCGTAGTAACGAAGAAGCAGGAAGTGGAGGAGCTGTCCGGACGGTTCTCACTTGAAGCATATGAGCGGCGTATTGCAGATATGGCGGCAACACTCGGCTTCGAGCGTGCCGTGTCGGCAGCGGGGCGCAAGCGTCCGATGGGCTTGATTGCAGAAGTGAAGAAGGCATCCCCTTCCAAGGGATTAATTCGCGAAGATTTCCATCCTGTTCATCTGGCGCGCGCCTATGAAGAGGCGGGTACGGATTGTATCTCGGTTCTGACGGACCGCGATTACTTCCAAGGCTCGAATGAGTATTTGCAGGCTGTTCGCCAAGCTGTTCATGTACCGCTGCTGCGCAAAGATTTTACGATCGACTATCGTCAAATCTATGAAGCACGTGACATCGGCGCCGATGCGGTGCTGTTGATTGCAGCGATTCTGACGAAAGAGCAGCTGTCGGAGTTTCATGATATCGCGAAGTCGATCGGGCTTGATGCGTTAGTTGAAGTGCACGATCGCGAAGAACTCGAGACCGTATTGGAGCTCGACAAGGCTACGCTCATCGGCATTAATAACCGGGACCTGCGTTCCTTCGTAACGAATCTGAAGACGACTGAAGAGCTGATCAACATGATTCCGAAGGGCAAAGGCATTACCGTCATAAGCGAGAGCGGCATCGCCGGCGTTGACGATATGTCCAACCTGAAGTCGATCGGCGCAGATGGCGTGTTGATCGGCGAGCATTTCATGCGCAAGCCGCATGTTGGCAATGCGATCGAAGAGCTTATGGGACCGGTAGGCGTACGATGAGCGAAGCGGCACGTCCCATTGTGAGCCAGGAACCATACACGCGGATCAAAATCTGTGGTCTTCGAGACATTGCCACCATTCGTGCGATGCACCATCTAGATATCGAGGCTGTTGGGTTCGTATTCGCCCCAAGCAGAAGACAGGTTTCAGCAGAGCAAGCTGCTGAGCTCATAGCAGAAGTGCGCGCCTGGAAGGCCCGGACATCGTCGGGCCAGGCGCCGCTGGCAGTCGGCGTATTCGTTAATAGCGATCTCGCTTCACTTGCGCATGCCGTGAATACGGCTTCGCTGGACGTCGTTCAGCTGCATGGCAATGAAACGCCGGAAGACTGTGCGGCTGCGAAGCGGGAGCTGGGCGTTCAAGTGTGGAAAGTGTTCCACCTTGGCCGTGATGGCGAATTAAATGCCATCGATGCGAAGCAGCAATTGATGCCGTACAAAGGACACGTCGATGCCGTGCTTATCGATACGGCAGGCGGCGGCACGGGTACTGCTTTCGATTGGTCAGTCATTACTCGTTACAAGGAAGCTTCTGCTGAGCTTGACGTTCCTCTTTATGTAGCGGGAGGTCTAAGTCTCGAGAATGTTCAGACGCTGGTCAAGGAATACAATCCTGACGGCGTAGACGTCTCTAGTGGCGTCGAGACGGACGGGGTTAAGGATATCGACAAAATCAATACATTCGTAAGAAAGGTGTGGGAAGCATGACCCAATTACCTGACGAGAGAGGCCGGTTTGGCCAGTTCGGCGGGCGCTACGTCCCAGAGACGTTGATGAATGCGCTGAATGAACTCGAAGAGGCGTACAATACGTATTCGAAAGACCCAGAATTTCAAGCGGAGCTTCGTTATTTGCTCGATAAATATTCAGGCCGTCCAACCTCGCTATACTATGCGGAGCGGCTGACGAAGAAGCTTGGCGGCGCCAAGATCTATCTTAAGCGCGAGGACTTGAACCATACAGGTGCACATAAAATCAACAATACGCTTGGTCAAGGGCTGCTTGCAAAGCGTATGGGCAAAACGAAAATTATTGCGGAGACAGGCGCTGGACAGCACGGTGTTGCTTCTGCTACGGTTGCGGCACTGCTTGGCATGGAATGCAAAGTGTTCATGGGCGAAGAGGACACGAAGCGTCAACAGCTGAACGTGTTCCGTATGCAGCTGCTTGGAGCAGAAGTCGTTCCCGTCATGTCCGGCACTCGTACGCTTAAGGATGCATGCAACGAAACGCTTCGCTACTGGGTTAGTAACGTGGATGATACGTACTATATTCTTGGTTCCGTTACTGGACCACACCCTTATCCGCAAATTGTCCGCGACTTCCAACGCATCATCGGCGATGAAGCGCGTGAGCAAATGCTGAAGGAAGAAGGGCGCCTGCCTGACTATGTTATTGCTGCAGTTGGCGGCGGCAGCAACGCGATCGGTATCTTCTATCCGTTCGTCGAGGACGAGACGGTTAAGCTGATCGGGGTAGAGGCAGCTGGCAAGGGCGTCGATACAGACGAGCATGCTGCTACGATGACCAAAGGCCGTCATGGCGTATTCCAGGGCTCGCTCAGCTACGTGCTGCAGGATGAGTATGGTCAAGTCCAGCCGGCGCACTCGATTTCCGCAGGTCTTGATTATCCGGGCATCGGCCCTGAGCATGCGTACCTCAAAGATTCGGGCCGTGCTGCGTATGTACCGATTACGGATGCAGAAGCGCTGGAGGCCCTTCAGCTTCTGTCGCGCACGGAAGGTATTTTGCCAGCATTGGAATCGGCACATGCGATCGCTCAGACAATCAAGCTGGCTCCAACGCTAAGCGAAGACGAGATTATCGTCGTCAATTTGTCTGGACGCGGCGATAAAGACGTAGAGGCGATTATGGGCTACTTGGGAGGTGACCGCAATGAATCTCATTGATGCAGCTTTTGCACGATTGAAGGAGCAGGACGGCACTGCGCTCATCCCGTTCCTTACGATTGGTGATCCTGACTATGCGACTTCCGTCAAGATCATTCGTAAACTCGAGGAAGCCGGTGCCGATATGATCGAGCTCGGCGTCCCTTATTCGGATCCGCTGGCTGACGGACCCGTCATTCAACGAGCTTCTGAACGTGCGCTGGCGGGCGGCCAAGTGACGATTGAAGGTGTGCTTAACGTTGCTGAAGAAGCGCGCAAGGCTGGCGTGAAGCTTCCGTTCATTCTGTTCACGTACTTCAACCCTGTGCTGCAGCTCGGATTCGAACGATTCTTCGAGCTGTGTATGGATAAAGGCATCAGCGGACTCATCATTCCGGATCTGCCGCTCGAAGAAGACGGCGACCTTCGCGAGATGGCCGAAGAGGCGAATGTTCACCTTATCCCGCTCGTGGCGCCTACATCCAAAGAACGCGTTTCCCGAATTGCAGCACGTGCCCGCGGTTTCGTCTACTGCGTATCCTCGCTTGGCGTTACAGGCGTTCGCTCGGAGTTCCACGCCGGCATCGACGAGTTCTTGTCGGACGTTCGTGCAGCGGCAGAAGTGCCAATCGCAGTCGGATTCGGCATCTCGAGCCGCGAGCAGGTGGAGCGTTTCAGCAAGCAGAGCGACGGCGTCGTCGTCGGCAGTGCGATCGTACGGAAGATCGAAGAGGTATTGCCGAAGCTTCGCAGCGAAGCGGAGCAGGAAGCGGCACTCGATGAGATCGGCCAATTCGTAGCGAATTTGAAAATCCGCTAATCGCACTTATAGATAAATACGGAAGCCCTTTCGGTCAATTCGGCCGATTGGGCTTTTTATATGTAGGCGATGTATATTCTTTGTAAGGCGTTCAATCGTCCAAGGATGCAACCATTGCTGTACTCACAATCCAAATAACTGCTGCTGGAATATAATATATAGCTGCAATACTCGCATCTGTGCTGTTTGAAATATAGTTAAAGAAAAAGAAATTGTACGAAACAAACAAAACAAATGATAGTAGACCTTTTAGATAGGAGCCTCCGTATACTACAAATCCAATTCCTGGAATAAACAAATTCGAAATAACGCTGATTCGTTTTTTGAAGGAATAGTGCTTCCTCTTTAATTCGTCAATTTCTTTATACATATCCCGCTTTAGTTCCCTTAACCATTCTTCATTTTCCACAAATATTTGGCTGCTGCACATTGAAGCGGTTCATCCATTTCTTCAGCTGCATCCTTCATCTTCCAATTCAATGCTTTAACGTAATGATGCCAAGAAGCGTTGGTACGTTAGTGCGTTATTTATGCTTTGCAATGTGGCGGATATGTGAGACAATAAAGGATATATTGAAATTTCAACAATCGTTGATGAGGTGAATGGAGTCATGCAGCCAAAAAGCAATATCGTCCATCTTCCCGTTTACCAACCGGGCAAACCAGTAGAAGACGTGAAGCGGGAGCTTGGTCTCTCTGAAGTTATTAAGCTTGCTTCCAATGAGAATCCGTTCGGATGCTCCGAGCGCGCAAAGGAAGCAGTTATTTATGAGATTTCGAACAATGCCAGCATTTATCCAGACGGCGCCAGCGTTGAACTGACGAAGAAACTCGCAGATCAGCTCGGCGTTAGCACGGACAGCATTATTTTCGGCTGCGGCTCGGATGAAGTTATTCTGATGCTCGCACGCGCTTTCCTCGTTCCAGGCGACGAGACGATTATGGCAGACCAGACGTTCAGCGTGTATAAGCACAATGCTGAGGTTGAGAATGCGCGTGTTATCGAGGTTCCGCTCACGAACGGCAAACACGATCTGCCAGCGATGCTGACTCATGTTACGGATCGCACGAAGATCATCTGGGTATGCAACCCGAACAATCCAACGGGTACGATCGTATCGAAGGAAGAGCTTGAATCCTTCATGAAGCAAGTGCCGAGCAATGTGCTTGTCGTGTTGGACGAGGCATACGTTGAGTATGTAACGGACGCATCGTTCCCGAACGGCATTGAATTGCTGCCGCAGTACAATAACCTAATCGTTCTTCGTACGTTCTCCAAAATTTTCGGTCTCGCATCGCTGCGCATCGGCTATGGCGTAGGGCATCCAGACGTTGTTCGCTCGATCAACCAAGTGCGTGAGCCATTCAATACGTCGCGTGTTGCTCAAGCGGCAGCAAGCGCTGCGCTTGATGATGTTGCATTCCTGAACGTATGCCGCGATCGCAACTCCGAAGGCCTGAACTACCTGCGCGAGCAATTCGACCGTTTGGGTCTATCTTACTTCGACGCACACGGCAATTTCATCATGTTCGATACGAAGCTGCCTTCACGCGACGTGTTTGACGCTCTGCTTCGCAAAGGCATTATCTCCCGTGCAGGCTGGGGTCACTACCCAACCTACATTCGGATTACGGTCGGCAGCCGCGAGCAGAACGAGAAATTCATTACGGCGCTGGAGCAAGTACTGCAAGAAGCGGCGGTGCTTGGATAGCATATGGTTAAAATCGCGATATTCGGCGTCGGGCTGATGGGTGGCTCGCTGGCACTCTGCTTCAAGGGGAAGCCAGATCTGTATGTAGTCGGTCATTCAGCTCGCGAATCATCCGTACGTAAGTATCTCGAGCGGGGCGTTGTGGATTCAGCTACGACGTCTCTGCGCGAAGCGGCTGAGGACGCTGATTTTATTTTTCTGTGCGGGCCGGTAGGCAGCCTCGAATCAACCTTGAAGCAGCTGGCTGAGGTCAAGCTGAAGCCAGGCTGCATCATTACAGACGTCGGCAGCACGAAGTCGTCCGTGAACGCTTGCGCCAGATCGCTTGATCTAGGCGGAGCGATATTCATTGGCGGTCATCCAATGGCTGGCTCGGAGCGTTCAGGGGTGGAAGCGGCATCGCTCTATTTGTACGAGAACGCCTTCTATGTCTTGACGCCTAACAGCACAACTCCGCCTGAGGCAGTGGAGAAGCTGAAGGAGCTGCTCGTTCATACCAAAGCGAACATCGTCATCGTGGATCCGGATGAGCATGACGATATTGTAGGTGCGATCAGCCATCTGCCGCATATGATTGCCGTCGCACTTACGAACCAGGTTCGCCGCTACAATGCGAACAATGAGCTTTACTCGCAGCTTGCTGCGGGCGGATTCCGTGATATAACGCGAATCGCTTCCAGCGATCCATCAATGTGGCGTGATATTCTTATCGACAATCGAGAGGTTTTGCTTCGCTTGATTGAAGATTGGAATGCAGGCATAGAAGAGTTCGCACGTATGCTTAGAGCCGGTGATCTGGAAGGGATCGGGGAAGCGTTCCGAACGTCCGGTGAGTTCCGCAGCAGCCTGCCAGAGCGACGGAAGGGCGTCATTCATGCGATCTATGAATGTTACGTTGACGTTCCCGATACGCCGGGTGTTATCGGGCGAATTGCAACCGAGCTCGGCAACCGCCACATTAACTTAAGCAATATGCAAATTATTGAGAGTCGGGAAGACGTTCCTGGCATTCTGCGACTTTCGTTCCGTAAGCAGGACGATCTCGACCAAGCGGTTATTGCGCTTGGCGAGCTGCAATATTCGGTTCATTTTTAATAACGATCCAATAATAGAGGACTGTCCAATCTTCCATGAAGATACGGACAGTCCTTATTTTGTAAGTAGAATGATGTTTCAGAGGCCTATGAAAGCGGGTAATAAATAATGGCAAAAAAAATACCACCTCAATAAGAGGTGGTCCGCACAACGTGCGAAGTATTTGGATAGGAGTGGAGAGAAACCATACTGTACTTTTATTATATGTATACGTTTTCATTTTGTCAAGCGACAATCGTGAAAGCCTTTCCATAATAATAAGATCTTTGTTAAATATTTATCCACGCTGGTCTAGTGCTGTGTTACAATACAGTAGCATTTGGCAGGCGTGAATGCAAAATCTGTATGGCCTATGTCGAAAGAGGCAGGAATTTAGACGCATTAGTGGAATTCATCTATAGACGAAGATGTCGTTCTTCATATTTTTTTAAGAAGTACAGAAACTTTTTGCTTCCGATTCGGTACATATAGTTAGGCCGAACCGAGAAGACTCCGCAGGTGGGGAGGTTCGCCTGTCGTGACCGACACCCAATTAATACGAGAAATTAAGGACGGAAACGTCCAGATGTATTCGGAATTGATGCGGCGATACCAGCGTAAGATCCTCGCTTTCATATATCATATGCTTAAGAGCGCCAAGCTCGAGCTTATGGCGGAGGACTTATGCTCGGAGACGTTCTATAAAGCTTATAGAAGCCTGCACTCATTCCGCGAATTGGACGCGTCATTCTCGACGTGGTTATATACGATCGCTCGCAATACCGTCTTAAGCGAACTACGCAAGCAGAAAGCCGGCAGTGTGCCGCTGGAGGAGTCGAATATCGTTCCGCTCGCGCCACCGGATGCTGTACCGGAGCTGCGTCTGCTTCAGAATGAACGGATGACGATGGTTCGTGAGGCGATCAATAATTTGCCTGAAAAACAAAGATCCGCACTCATACTGCGTGAATACGAGCAGCTCGATTATCAGGAGATCGCCAACATTCTAGGGCAGACGGTCAGTTCTGTGAAATCGCTGTTGTTCCGGGCAAGGGCTAGTGTGAAGACACAGCTTGAGCCATATTTTGGCGAGGGTATGGTCGCGGATGAGTCATACGAAGGGATGAGAACGCGATGAGATGCGACGAATGTCAAGAGAAACTCGGACTGTATTGGGAGCTTCCAGAACAGGACGAAGTCAGAACGGCTATAGACCGTCATCTCTTGGATTGTCCGGCATGCGCGGAGCAGCTGCGATTGTGGGAAGAGAGCGATATGATCATTCGATCGCTCTCTGGAGACTATGAGCCTGAGCTTGATGATGATTCTTATCGACTGAATAAGTCCGTTATGGATCGGATTTATGCGGATATGGAACATCTTCGTCCTGTTCATGAACGGTCCTATCGCTTCACAGCGTCATTCCGCTTCCGCAGCATCGCTCTCATCGCGTGCTGTTTGGCGATTTTCGTCAGCGGTCTGCTCTATGCGATATTCGGAGATTGGGGCTCGTCTGCACAGAATATGGAACCGATGACAGGGCTGCTCGAGACAGCAAGCGCTGGCGGGGACGGCTCTGTGCTTGGAGGCGAGTTTTATGCCGAAGTGCCTGTAGCGAGTATAAGCGATCCGTTCGTATTGAAAGTGGTGCCGACGGTGCCGCAATATTGGATCGTATTTTCCTTGTTCGGTGTAATCGCAACGCTGCTGCTATCGAATTGGTTCGCCCGCACGCGGAAATAATGGTTATGTTGGTTAGCGGAAGTACCTCAATTGTGGAGTTGATTGCAGCGTGATAATAGGTCTTGTAAGACATGGTCAGACCGATTGGAATGCAGTAGGGCGAATCCAAGGTCAGACGGATATTCCTTTGAACGAGGAAGGCATTCGGCAGGCGAAAGCACTTGGACAGCGAATCGCAGATGAGGATCGCAAGTGGGATGCTATAATATCAAGCGATCTTCAGCGTGCTCATGAGACTGCTCGCATTATCGCCGAGGCAGCGGACATTCCGCAGCTGCCGGGGGATGAACGATTGCGTGAGCGGTATTTTGGTGAGATGGAAGGCTTAACGCGTTCGGAGCGAGTCGAGCGGTTTGGCAGTGAGTGGCCGGTCGAGCATGTGAATGGCATCGAGCCTATGGAGGCTGTACGTGAGCGAGCGCATGCTTTCGTTGAGCAGTGGAGACATGCAAAGTCGGATATGTCGCTGCTTGTTGTATCACATGGCGGTCTAATTGCAGCATTGCTGCCTTTATTATGCGAATCCATCGGGGACGATCATATCGGTAATTTGTCGTATTCGATTCTCGAATGGAACGACGAAGGCTGGACACCACTATTGTATAATTGTACCGCACACGTACAAGTATAATGAAAGATTGAATATTAGGAAGTAGACCGTTACTGCCGATGGCGTAACGGTCTTTTTTATGTATATAACGTTCTGCATGTTTTAAATATCATTGTTCTTCCCATAATGGTAATACATTCAACGTAACCGGAGTAACGTTGAACTTCGTTCAAAGGTCCTGATGTACAGCGGAGTAACGTTGAACTTCGTTCAAAGGTCCTGATGTACAGCGGAGTGACTTTGAACTCCGTTCAAAGGTCCTGATGTACAGCGGAGTGACTTTGAACTCCGTTCAAAGGTCCTGATGTACAGCGGAGTGACTTTGAACTCCGTTCAAAGGTCCTGATGTAAGGAGAGAACACGATGAATTTGGCCGATATGCTAGGTTATGCTGACATTCAACAGCTCAGTCGAATTGCAGTTGAATATCAATGCGAGTGCAACGGTAATTCCAAAAACGAATTGATTCAAACGATTCTCTCCGCCGTTAGCCGAAGGGATATTTTCGAGGAGCAGGTTAGTCGTTTAGGGTTGGAGGATTTGCGGTTTCTGAACTCACTGTTGTTCGATTCAAGATCGTCATTCAGTATGGAGGATCTGACCGCTCGCATTCAGCAAAGCAAATTCGGAGAGGAGCAGACGGGAAACGTACGATCAGCAGGTGAAGTTCAGCTGGCTGAATCCAAGGGGACTAGCAAGTCCAAATCGGCACAGGGCGGCGCGAAGAAGAAGGCGAAGTCCCCAGAGCCAGTGAAGGAGCTTACTCCACGGGACATCATTCTGAAGTTCAAGCATCAAGGCTGGTTGTTCAATGGCCTTGCGGGACCTAATCGGTATATGTTCCACGTACCTGCGGACTTGAAAACAAGACTTAGAGATACGCTTGAGCGTAAAATGTCGGGGATGGTTGAAGCAGCGGAGGAGCCGCAGGCGTATCGGGATGAGCAGGGACTGCTCAGCGAAGACTTGTACCATTTGCTTCAATACGTTCAGCGGTATGAAGTGCCGACTTCGTCGGACGGCTCCATGTATAAGAGAAACTTGCAGCAGCTGATGGAGTACATGGGTGTAAGAGAAGCATTCCCGCAGAAAGGGGAATGGCGATTCGGCTATGGACGCAAGTTCCATGTTTATCCGAATCGGCTTGCCTTATTGTACGACTTCGCTGTTGACAGTAAGCTGCTAGTTGAAACACCGGAACGACTGATGCTCACTCAGACAGGACTGGAACGTCTTACCGAAGAGCCGGTAGATGAGACGGCCAAGCTGTATCGCTTCTGGTTGAAGCTGTATCGAACGCCGATTCCGAATCTGGTTGCGCTGGTCAATTGGATTGATCGTCTTGCCAGGCAGTGGGTGACAGCAGAATCGCTCCAGCGAACGCTGCTGCCTTATGTAAAACCGTATTATTATGATACGTCAGAATCTGTGTTCGCGCACCGTATCGCAGCAATGATGCTGCACTTGGGTCTCGTTCGCATTGGCGAGCATGAGGAGCATGGCACCGTCATCCGAATGACCAAGCTAGGAACGGCTGTAATTGGAAATGTAGGGAAAGAAGAAGCTGTACGTTCCATTCGTTAAACCGTCATTAATAGCTTACTAGTCTAGCATAATGTTGACAGGTGGAAGCGGGCAGCAGCGACGTTATCCGTACTTTAGGACACTCGCAGTTAATCGTGGTCTCCTGTCCTTAGGCAGAGGCACATTAATTGGAATGGGGGGCCTTCGTACGGACGGAGCAGAGATCGGTGAATATGATTTAGTAGGAGCCGGTTCAATTGTAACCGAGAATACAAAGATTCCACCTATACTCTTTCTCTTATGATCACCCGCCAAAGTCGTCAAAGAATTGACTGAGGACGATTTGCAGCGCATGAGAAAGACGATGGAAAGCAACGTGGTGAAAGGAAAAGAATATAGGATCTCTTAACCCCGGTTGGAGGTGTATCCTATGGACAAAATGAAAGCAACGTATGAGACAATGTTGGGATTGGCGGCAGAGATGGTGTTGGACGATGCGGTTCTGAAATTTCGTACCGAACGGATTTATCGTGATATCGATCTAGCATTAGCTAGCGGAGATCAGGATACGTTCCATCGACTGGCAGAACAATTGAACGCAATTCGTCTTTCTCATTAGCCGGCTGCGACGATTGCCGAGTTTAGAATAGCCTGATGTCCGTCCTGGCGCGGTGCAGGCTATTTTTGTGCGGGATGGGTTGGCAAACGCAGTCAATCGCGTTACGATGGGAGGATGACAGCATATCGTAAGGAAAGGGAGATCTGATTGAAATTCAGCGAGATTGAAAGCAGCACGTGGGACGAGCTCAAGCCTTATCTGGATACGTGCTTATTGCCAGTGACAGGATTATCGGGCCTGGAAACACCAGCAGAGGCTACGAAAGCATTAGAAGATTTGAGAGATATTATGGACGGCATTGAAATACCGTTCAAAGGAAGAGTTGTTACATACCCGGCTTGCCATTATACAGGGGAAGAGGAAGGACATGCTATCATCGATCAGCTATGCGCTTCACTGAAACGGTTAGGCTTCCGCTATATAATAGTAGTAAGTGCTCGCCTCACGAATTTGACGACAGCAACTGCGGATCTTATATTCGCACCAACGGAGACGGGAGAAGTTCCCTCTGCTGAGCAGATTGGGCAGGAAATTCGATCCATGTGGACACCCGCCATCCATGTCTAGCCATTCCAATGCATAATAAATTCCTAATATGGGGAAAACAATGACGAAGTCATGAGTTAGGGGACTAGGTTCCCGTGTAATTGTGACAATTTCATAACAAAAAATGAAACGCTTTTGCATCGGTCAAATTAACGTCTTCCATATTCTTGACGCTCCCATACACCTAGGATATTATAGAAAATGTCTTAGTTCGTCCACGGTTTTGTCACTTTGGACAAGACGGGAGATATGGTTGGCAAAGGGGGTAGAACAGAAGATGAGCAACCACGAAGGTCAAAAACCGGTGCGCAAAGAAATGTCCCGGCGTCAATTTTTGTCGTATACACTCGGTGGAACGACCGCTTTTATGGCAGGCGGCGTCGCGCTTCCGATGATTCGATTCGCTGTCGATCCGCTCTTACAGAAGAAAGAAGAGAGCGCGTTCATTAAAGTGGCAGAAGAAGCGAAAATTACGAACGATCCGGTGGAATACAAATTCAAAATCCATCAAGTCGACGGCTGGTACGAGAGTGAAGCGGAGCTCGTCGCTTGGATTTCGAAGGACGCGAACGGAAACATTTTTGCACTATCGCCTGTGTGCAAACACTTGGGATGTACCATTGGCTGGAATACGGAGAACAGCGATCAGTACGTATGTCCGTGCCACGGTGCACACTATACCAGAGATGGTAAGAACCTAAACGTTGCACCAAATCCACTTGACGAATATGAAGTGAAGCTGGATGGCGGCTTTGTTTATCTCGGACCAATCAAGCCGAATACGCGTGTATAAAGGAGGCGCACAGTCAGATGTTTAAAGCTGTATATAACTGGATTGACGAACGTCTCGATGTTGCGCCGTTGTGGAGGGACGTAGCGGATCATGAAGTGCCTGAGCACGTTAACCCTGCACACCATTTCTCCGCATTCGTGTACTGCTTCGGCGGCTTGACGTTTTTCATCACGGTTATCCAAATTCTTTCCGGTATGTTCCTGACGATGTACTTCGTACCGGATATTAACAATGCTTATGCAAGTGTCGATTACCTGCAGCACAAGGTTGCATTCGGCGGTATCGTTCGCGGTATGCACCACTGGGGTGCTAGTCTTGTAATCGTAATGATGTTCTTACATACCCTGCGCGTCTTCTTCACCGGTTCTTACAAAGCACCGCGCGAAATGAACTGGGTTGTCGGGATGCTTATTTTCTTCGTTATGCTTGGTCTCGGTTTCACGGGCTACCTGCTTCCATGGGACAATAAAGCTTACTACGCAACAAAGGTAGGTATGCAAATTGCCGAATCCGTTCCATACATCGGTGTTTACTTGAAAGAGCTGATGCAGGGCGGTACGATCGTAGGTGCGCAGACGCTGACACGTTTCTTCGCGATTCACGTCTTCTTCCTGCCAGGCGCATTGCTTGCGCTGCTCGCAGGCCACTTCTTCATGATTCGTAAACAAGGCATTTCGGGACCGCTATAAGCGAAGGGAGGTTATTACGATGGCGCATGGTCATAAATCTGATGAGAAGATCGTCTACGTCGGAGACTCCCGCATACGCAAGCGGACGAACAAAAACCTCGTACCGCCGGACTACACGGCATTCCCGGGCAAGTCGGAAGTATTCATTCCGAACTTCCTGCTTAAGGAATGGCTGGTCGGCTGCGTCGTTCTTGTTGGCTTCCTCGTACTGACGATCTCTGAGGCTCCGCCGCTTGGTTATCCGGCGGATCCGACGAATACTGCTTTTATTCCGATGCCGGACTGGTACTTCCTGTTCCTGTATCAATTCTTGAAATATCCTTATGCTTCAGGCGATTACGTCGTACTCGGTGCAGTACTCGTTCCGGGCGTCGCATTCGGTGCGCTTCTGCTGGCTCCATTCTTGGATACAAGCAAAGAGCGCCGTTTCTATCGTCGGCCGATCGCTTCGGCACTAATGATTTTGTCGCTTATCTCGCTCGTATACTTAACGAAAGTATCTTGGGATCACTACCAGCACGAGCTGGAGGTCACGAATACGATTCCAGAGCATATCGAGCGTGAAGAGAAAGCGCGTGAAGCTGCTGAGAAGGGCGAATCGTTCAGCGCAGTTAAGAAGGAAGAGCCAGTTGCGCTCGTTGATGCAGAGGATCCAGCGATGGAAATCGCCAAAGCGAACTGCATCGCTTGCCACGCTGCTGACCTGAACGGCAACTCCAAAATGAAGGTGCCTGCTCTGCGTGGTATCGGTGATGTTTATACGAAGGACGAGCTGGTAAACATCGTAACGAACGGCAATGGCAACATGCCAGCCTTCAAAGATACGCTGTCGGCCGAGGAGATTGATCAAATCACGACTTGGCTTGCTAAACAGAAAAAAGCTCAATAATGATGTACAACCGAACCTGACCGTCATTTAAGCGGTCAGGTTTTTTGGCAATTGAGACTACAACGAAGTGTGGACGAGCGCTGTTAGCCCCCCCGTCCAACCGAGAGGAGTATGGGAGTTGCCGCTTCGCTTATTTTGGAGCCGCGCGTTTCTGACATCGCGCAATATGCTGTGGACGCTGCTTTTCGTCAATGTGCTTGGCACTATATACGGATATATTTGGTATGGTGACCAGCTTGAATGGACGGCGGGCAATAAGCCATTATGGATGCTGCCGTTTGTTCCGGATAGTCCGACAGCTAGTTTGTTTTTCTCTTTGTCTCTTGTTTATTTGCTTGTTAAAGCGCAGCCGACTTCCACATCCGGTAGAATTGTTCGTTATATAATTGAAGCACTTGGCGTCGTTACATCGGTCAAATACGGGATTTGGGCGGTTGCGATGATTGTTGCTGGCGCTTCACAAGGTGAGTCGATGGTGTGGCAGGATGGGATGCTCATTGTTTCTCATCTTGGAATGGCTGTGGAAGGTTTGTTATATTTGCGTTTCATGTCTGTAGGCAAGTCTGCTGTTGGTGTGGCGGCTGGTTGGCTGATCATCAATGATGTGGTTGATTATCGATTCGATGTGTTCCCATGGCTCCCGAAGCCGTTATATGATCATCTGCCGATCGTCTGCATTTGCACGTTTGGCCTTACATTGTTCAGCTGGATCGTAACGAACGCAGCAATCGTGCTTCGCGACGATAAGCGTTGTGCAGTAAGATAGGGAATAAGATAAGGAATAGCTAGTCTATCTTGGACAGTCTCTTCATAAGCTAGAATGAATGCGGTAGCAGGAGATGCACTCGCAACTGCAATAGCTGTGGAGGGATGTCACGTGAGAAAGAGATGGCTGGTCGCTTGTATGTTAAGCCTTATGCTGACCGTGGTGCTTATTGGAGCAGCGGCGGCAGCAGCTCCATCAGAGCGTACGGCAGCATCGATCTCGACTAGTTCGACATGGCAGCGAGTGCAACGCTCAGCAGATGCCATTTATGAAGCTTCAACAGCAGGCAATCGACAGGCTGCTTATTACGCAGGTCAACAGATATCCAGCCAGTTGAAGGAGCTCTTAACGACAGAAGGCGTAATCGAGTCAGGCCAGCTCCAGTCGATTTATCAAGAGGCCAAGCTTATGCTTGTCAACATTGAACAGAAGAAATCCGCTGTTCAATGGAGGCCGCAGGCAGCCCGAATTAAGCTTGCTGTGGATGCTGCGGCTGCACTATCGATCGGTATGCCTAGTATTGCGATGTGGCTGCAATATGAGCCTATAATCAAAGAAGATATCGCACGCATTCGGCAAGCAATCAATATGCGTAATGCACAGGCATATGCTTCTGCATCCGCAATGCTGCATACGCTTAAGGAGCATACTGACCGAATCGCCATCGCTGCAGCAATAGCGAACAAAACAAACGAAATGAACGCATTGCTGAGTAGTGTCAACTATATGTCGCGTCTGCTAGATGCAGGGCAGCGAGGTTCCATTACCTCGCAGCTGTCACAGCAAGTGCTGGCGCCTGTCGAGGCAGCGACGGCGGTCTTGTTCAGCGGCAATGAAGGACGGGAGCAGCCGGTCATTGCGCCAATTGGCGGCGGAGTACCACATCGCTGGATTTTCGGCATATCTTCGCTCATTTCAAGCTTGCTTGCTTATGTGTCCTGGCGCAAATATAAGCATACGCCATATGCAATAATGAATAAGGACGAAGCAGGGAGCCAGAAGCCGTTATTCATGAAGCGCAAAATGAAATGATATAGCAATAAGACAGCCCTGAAGGATGGAAGGAACGTACATACGTTCAATCTCTCCTTTAGGGCTGTCTCGTTCGGATTCAATCATTATGTAAAGCTTGTCCATAACCGTATCGCTACTCGTCTTCTTTAAATCCTTCACCGAGAACATCATGGACATCATTGATTACGATGAAGGCACGCGGATCAATCGATTTAACGATTTCACGAAGAATTCGTACCTCCTGGCGATTCACAACGCAATACACGATATATTTGTGCGAGCGGGAATAAGCGCCAATCGCAGGGATCAGCGTTACACCTCGGTCCATCTTCTCAGTCACACGAGAGGCGATGTCTTCGCCAACATTCGTAATAATGGAGACCGCTTTAGCTGCATAGGCCCCTTCTTGAATGAAATCAATCACGCGTGAAGCAATATATACGGTTACTAGCGTATACAGCACCTTTTCTTTCGGGATGTACAGCAATGCGAGACCGATAATGACCAGATCGAGGCCAAGAATGACTTGTCCCATGCTCCACCCCTTCCACTTGCCAACAATGCGGGCTATAATATCGACGCCGCCGGTCGTTCCGCCGAATCGGAAAGTGATGCCAAGACCTATACCAAGTGTGACTCCGGCATATAATGCGGCGAGTATATAGTCCTTGTCCGTTTGAAAAGGAACGATCCAACCGTGTGCGATTGCGCGTTCGATCAAAGCTAGGAAGGTTGACAAGCTCACTGTTCCGAATATCGTATAAGCCATTTGGCCTTTGCCGAGCATTTTGAGTCCTAATAAGAACAAGGGAATGTTCAGCACAAGCGTCGAAATGGACAACGGCGCGCCTACAGCGTAATTAAGAAGTACGCCGATACCCGTAACGCCTCCCTCCATGAGCTGGTTCGGGATGACGAAATAATGGAGCCCAAAAGCATAAATGGCGGTACCGGCCATTATAGGAACAAGCGATTTGGCATGCTGCCATAGTTTGCTTAACATTTGTGCTGCCTCCTTGTAGATCAACCAATCATAATGATGACGGGAAGTGTACGTATCGCACACGAAGCTTCTAATTAGTATGCTGCTTTTATAGAAGTTTGAAAACCATTGTTTTCAATGCCGCTTTAGGCTAACATAAAGAATAATCCGCCAGTGGCGATTTAAAGAGAGGAATGCATATGGCTGATAAATCATTATCCGACATCCAGCGTGAAGTGGATGCCTACATATCGCAATTCAAGGAAGGTTATTTCAGCCCGCTTGCCCTAATGGCAAGAATGACGGAGGAAGTCGGAGAGCTGGCACGCGAAATTAATCATCATTATGGTGAGAAGCCGAAGAAACCAGACGAGGCCGACAATTCGGTCGAGATGGAGCTGGGCGACTGCCTGTTTATTCTGTGCTGCTTTGCGAATTCACTCGGAATCGATCTGACCGAAGCTCATGATGCTGTCATGAATAAATTCAATACGCGCGACGCCAATCGGTGGACGCGGAAGGACAGCTAAACAAGTGCCGTAACGCCGAAACAATCCTTCACATATGCTGTACCACTACCGGTGTACAAGGGGGGTGGGCATATGGAAGGGGACGATTGCCTGAAGCAGGCTTACGGATGTATTTTGCAGAACGATTTCGAAGGTGCCATCCTATGGTTTGAACGGGCGATTGCCGCCGACCCGAACAATGCTTCCTACTATTATAGGTGCTCCATTTCATACGGCAGAAGCGGCAAGTGGGAACGTGCTCTTCATTATGCGTTAAAGGCTGTGGAGCTGGACCCCGAACAGAAGGCGCATTTGTATCAGCTTCATACGGTGCAGGCCAAACTGCTTGTAATGTCTGGCAAGCAAGAGCTCGGCAAACAGCCTCCTGACGCATCGATTGCAGCAGCAACGCTGCAGGAAGCGGTGGAGCTGGATCCACTCAGCTGCGAAGCTTATTACTGGTTAGCCAAAGCATTCGTGCTGCTTAATCGGTTGGACGAAGCAATGCGATTTGTATTGGAAGCCATTCGTCTGAATCCGGCAGATGATGAGGCGAGATCGTTATTCGCTGAGATAAGCCGTAAGAGACGGGCGATGCGGTATCGTCAACAGAGAAGACAAAGAAAAAGGAACAGGTGAATAGAATGACAACGAAACCCATTCATGTAGCAGTAGCAGGAGCCAGCGGACGTATGGGCCGCGAAGTCGTAAAAATGGTGTTGGATGAAGCGGATTTCGTATTGGCCGCGGCGTCTGCCCGTTCGGCAGGACCGGTCGACGCCGGCACATTTGTTGGGAAGCCAGCATGCGGCGTAACGTTCAGCTCGACGCTGGACGAAGCGCTCGATAGCGGCCCGATAGATGTACTTGTCGATTTCACTGTGCCGCATGCGGTATATGAGAACGCCAAGGCAGCCATCTCTCGCGGCATTCGTCCAGTTATCGGCGCTACGGGTCTATCCCCGGAACAGATTGACGAGTTGGACAAGTTGTGCAAAGAACGCGGCATCGGTGGTCTGATAGCACCAAACTTCTCCATCGGTGCGATTCTGATGATGCAGTTCGCTGCGCAGGCATCCAAATATTTTCCAAACCTCGAAATTATCGAATATCACGGCGATCAGAAGCTGGATGCGCCATCTGGCACATCGATCAAGACAGCCGAGCTGATCTCCAAAGTGCGCGAGGAGCATCGTCAGGGCAATCCGAATGAGGAGGAGACGATTGAAGGCGCGCGCGGAGGATATTACAACGGTTTCCGTATACATAGCGTAAGGCTGCCAGGCGTATTCGCCCAGCAGGAAGTTATCTTTGGCGCATTCGGTCAGTCGCTCAAAATCCGCCACGATTCGTATGATCGTGCAGGCTATATGCCAGGCGTAGCGGTAGCAGTTCGTAAGGTTATGGGCTATGAAGGTATGATCTACGGTTTTGAACATCTAATGGATTAACGAACAGTTGGAGAGGGGAACGTCAGCTATGTTACATATTGCTTTTATCGCTCACGATCGCAAGAAGGAAGAAATGGTCAACTTCGTTACCGCCTACGAGCATGTATTCAAGAGCTTCCAGCTCTATTCAACGGGAACGACGGGCCAACGAATCATGGAGAATACGTCGCTCCAAATTCACCGCTTCATGTCGGGTCCTCTCGGCGGCGACCAACAGATCGGCGCGCTGGTTGCGGAGAATACGATGGATTTTATTATATTCCTGCGTGATCCGCTCATGGCACAGCCGCACGAGCCGGACATTATTGCGCTGCTGCGTCTTTGCGACGTGCAGGGCATTCCGGTTGCCACGAACATTGCGACAGCTGAACTGCTTGTTAAAGCGCTTGAGCGCGGTGATTTTGCATGGCGTGAGCTCGTACATAAGTACAAACCGGAGTCGTCCCAGCCATGAGCAAGCTGGAAGGTGCTGGACTGGGCAAGCTCGACATCTTGATCTTTGGCGCACATCCCGATGATGCAGAGATTGGCATGTCCGGAACGATAGTCAAGCATATTCAAGCTGGCTATCGCGTCGGGATGTGCGATCTGACGGAAGCGGAGATGTCGTCGAATGGTACAGTCGAGCTTCGGAGACAGGAGGCTGCCGCAGCTTCCGACATTCTTGGATTGACGGTACGGACGAATCTAGGTCTGCCTGATCGCGGACTTGGCGCTGAAGGCCATGTTGAAGCGATTACGGCCGAAATTCGCAAGTGGCGTCCACGTATCGTATTCGCTCCTTATTGGAACGATCGTCATCCGGATCATAACCGCTGCAGCGCGCTCGTTGAAGAAGCCGTATTTAATGCGAAGCTTCGCCGTTATTTGCCTCATTTAGAGGCCGTTACAGTCGAACAGCTTATCTTTTATTATATTAATGATGTAGAAGATGTACGGCTTGCAGTAGACGTCTCGGACGTGTATGAGAGCAAGCTGGATTCGCTGCGTGCCTACCGTTCTCAATTCGAGGCGGTAGCGCAGGGCGAGGACCGTGTCGCAACGCCGCTTACAAGCGGGTATGTCGATCGGGTAGAAGCACGCGATCGCTTGCTCGGACAAGCACGCGGCTGGTCCTATGCGGAAGGCTTTACAACGAAGAAGCCTCATACGGTGGCGTTGTTCTAAAACGATTAAAGTCGAATGATGCCGCTTGCTATGACATAGGATATCTAACATAACTGTGGATACAACATTTTGTAATCCGGGGAGTTGCGAACCGTGACGAGGAAATTAAAAATCGGCATCACGTGTTACCCGTCGCTAGGCGGCTCAGGTGTCGTGGCGACCGAGCTCGGAAAACTGCTGGCTGAAAAAGGACATGAGATCCATTTTATAACACACAGCGTTCCGTTTCGGCTTGGAAAATTTCATAAAAATATTTTTTACCATGAAGTTGAAGTAAACGATTATTATGTATTTCGTTATCCGCCGTATGATTTAGCGCTCGCCAGCAAAATGGCACAGGTGGTGCAGATGCAGGAGCTCGATCTGCTGCATGTCCATTATGCGGTGCCGCATGCGATCTGCGCTTATCTGGCGAAGCAAATGGTCGGAAATCATTTGAAGACGGTTACGACGCTTCATGGCACAGATATTACCGTCTTGGCACAGGATGAGTCGCTGAAGGATTTGATCCGACTTGCGATTAATAGCAGTGACAGCGTAACGGCTGTGTCTGCTGACTTGATTAACGAAACACGCGAGCTTCTCGACATTACGAGAGAGATCGATTTGACCTACAATTTTGTGGACAAACGTATTTATTATCCGCGCGAATGCCAATCGCTGAAGGCCGATTATGCACCCAATGGCGAGAAGCTGCTCATGCACATTTCAAACTTCCGTCCAGTGAAACGGATCAGCGATGTCATTGACGTCTTTGCCTCTGTGGCGAAGGCGATGCCGGCGAAGCTGCTGCTCGTAGGGGAAGGTCCTGAGCTGACGAAGGCACAGTGCCAGATCAATAAGTTAGGGTTAGAGAATAAAGTGCATTTCCTCGGCAAGCAGGACGATGTCGCACAAATTATATCGATTGCGGATCTAATGCTTCTGCCTTCAGAGAAGGAAAGCTTTGGTCTCGTCGCACTTGAAGCAATGGCTTGCGGAGTGCCAACCATCGGCTCGATAGCTGGCGGCATCCCAGAGCTCGTAACGCATGGCAAGACCGGCTTCTTGTCCCCGATAGGCGATACGAAGTCCATGGCAGAGAACGCGATTAAGCTGTTGTCCGATCCGGATATGTTCCGTCAATTCCGTGAAGCCTGCATTCAGCGCGCGCGGTTGGAGTTCTGTAATGATTTGATCACGTCGAAGTATGAACAGATCTATTATCGGACGCTTGGCATTGAAGCGGACATTCCGATGCCGGTCTGCTCGGAATAGGAGCAGGGGATGACGGGGCTGTACGACAATGCGGAGATGGAGCGGGCGCTGCCGGTACTCGAGACGCTGCGTCGGAACGGGTATGAAGCTGTTTTCGTCGGCGGCTGCGTACGAGATGTTATCGTGGGCAGACCGCTTACCGATATTGATATCGCCACTTCGGCGCTGCCGGAGACGGTGATGTCGATCTTCGAACGTACCGTTCCAACTGGGCTTGCGCACGGTACGGTTACTGTACTGCTTAATGGACAGAGCTATGAAGTGACTACTTACCGGAGCGAGGCGGCGTATGATGATCATCGCCGTCCTTCTGGCGTCTCGTTTATCCCGAATCTCGATGGCGACCTGCTTCGGCGGGATTTCACGATGAACGCGATGGCGATCCGCAGTGATGGTACTCTTGTGGATCTGTATGGCGGAATGGATGATATACGAGCAGGCATCATTCGTTGTGTAGGCGTGGCAGATGAACGCTTCCGCGAGGATGCGCTGCGCATGGTGCGCGCGATTCGATTCGCGTCTACTTTCGGATACAGGATTGCGCTTAGCGCTTGGCGGGCGATTCGGCGCAACCGCGATCTGCTGGAGCATGTGGCGATGGAGCGAATCAGCATCGAGCTGGACAAAATGGTCGGCGGCGCTGGCCCGCACCGCGCCGCCGCCTGGCTCGCGGCAAGCGGGCTATTGCCGCGCGCCCGCGAGCCGCTGCCGCCTAGCTTCGCGCAGGCGGCTGGCGCCCGCGGTCGCGGCGTACCGCCGCTTACGGCAGCGCTGACGCAGCTGCCGGCTAAGGACGACCGCTGGGCGGCCGTCTTCCTCGCGCTCCGGCTGTCGCCGGAGGACGCCGAGGAGACGCTGCAGCGCCTGCGCTTCCCGGTACGCCGCACGGCGGCGATCCGGTCGGTCGTCCTCATGCATGCGGCTGCTTCGCCGCTCGCCGCCGCGCCAGCTGCGCTGCCGCCGCAGGCAGCAGAGATTGCGTCTGAAGAGCCGATGCAATCCCTGCAAGTGCCCTCGGCGGCATCGCAGGCACCCCAGCACCGCGTCCAATGGATCGACGCGGTGCTTCGCCTCGGCACGGATGCTGCCGAGGCATGGCTGCGCATTGCTCGCGTCTATGCCGCTGCACATGGCGAGCTCGGCGGCATGCCGCTATCGCTTGACTCCCTTGAATGGCTCGCGACACACCTTGCTGCACTGCCGTGTACGACCGTAAGGCAGCTTGCCGTTAATGGCGGCGATCTCGGGACAAGTCTTGGGATGAAGCCAGGCCCTCGTACAGGCGAGCTGCTGCAAGCGCTGCTCCGCGCTGCAGCGCTGGGAGAAGTACCTAACGAGCGTGAAGCGCTGCTTACGCTTGCGCAATCTATGGAAGAGGAACGGATGAACGATGGCGAACACCATACTTGAGCTGCTCGACCAAGAGCAGGGACATTATGTGTCAGGTGAAGCAATTAGTCGAACGCTTAATGTGAGTCGAACCGCGGTCTGGAAGCAGATTCGCAAGCTGGAGGAGCAGGGCTATGTGATCGAGGCTTCTCGTAAGCTTGGGTACCGGCTTTTGTTTAAGCCAGAGCCTCTATCGCTCGACAAGCTGAACGACATGCTGAAGACGAAGCGGTTCGCACGTGAAGTGAGACTGTTCAATGAAGTCGACTCTACGCAGAATGAAGCGCAGCGATGGGCAGAAGCGGGAGCGCCGGAAGGCGCACTCGTTATTGCGGAGCAGCAGTTGAGCGGCCGCGGCCGCATGGGACGTTCCTGGGTGTCGCCCTACACGAAGGGCATCTGGATGAGTACGGTTCTAAGGCCGAGCACGCCGATATATTGCGCTCCTCAACTGACGCTTCTTACAGCTGTAGCGTTATGCCGCAGTCTGCGCAGATTGACTGAGCTTGAGATCGGCATCAAGTGGCCGAATGATCTTCTTGTCAATGGCCGCAAAATCAGCGGCATTCTGCTTGAATCCGCTGCAGAAGACGAACGGATTAAATATATCGTGGCAGGTACGGGCATCAGCGTGAATTTGGATCTAACAGACTACCCGGAGGAGCTGCTGGAACGGGCTACTTCATTATCGATCCAAGCAGGACGCAAATTTTCGCGAGAGGCAGTAATTGCGGAATTCATGCTCGAGTGGGAGCAGCTGTATGACTTGTACTTGAAAGAAGGGTTTGGTCCGATCGGCACAGTATGGGAGGCGCTCTCGGTATCGCTTCATAAACCCGTAACGATTCAAACACCGCAAGGAGATTTGTCAGGCACGGCTATTGGCTTGCATGAGAGCGGAGCCATTCAGCTTCAATTGGACAACGGAGAGGTGCAGCTCGTTTTCTCAGGCGAGATGGGTCAGCCGAAGGGACAATAATGCTTCATGATGCCCAATCTCGATTTGTTCTTTCCTGTAAGACCAGGTAAGTATGGTTAGGATGGCCTAAATCTTGCAGCCTAAATTTACGCCATCCTATTAATTTGCTATAATCGTGGTACGCAAGGCGGTATCCGCTTGGAATTGCACTTGCGGTCATGCACGGAGTTTCGCCGGGAAGAATTGCCTGTTAGGCAACTGCGCACTCTGCTCTGAGCCGTTAGGGACCGAGACAGAAGGAAGCAATGAGCAACACGTTCCTTTATCGTTAGGGACCTTTTTAGCGCGGCTAAAAGGTTTTTTTGTGTTTATCCTATACTTTAAAGGGGATGAAGCGAATCATGGCGCAACCGTTAACGATCACGAAGATGAAGAAGATGAAGCAGGATCGCAATCCGATTACCGTTCTGACCGCGTACGACTATCCGTCGTCCAAATTGGCAGAGGAAGCGGGAATCGACGTCATACTTGTAGGCGACTCACTTGGGAATGCAGTACTCGGTTACGATACAACCATTCCAGTGACGCTGGACGACATGGTGTACCACACACGCTCCGTTCGGAGAGGGGCACCGCAAACGTTTGTCGTAGCAGATATGCCATTTATGACGTACCGGATTGGACGGGAAGCAACGCTTCGGAATGCCGCAAGGCTGCTGCAAGAAGGACTGGCGAATGCGGTGAAGCTGGAAGGCGGCGAGGATATCGCAGATGAGGTGCAGGCGCTTGTACACGCTGGAGTGCCTGTAATGGGACATTTGGGCCTTACACCTCAGTCCATTAATCAGATTGGCGGCTACAAAATTCAAGGCAAATTAGAGCAAGAGGCCGAGCAGCTGCTTCGCGATGCGAAAGCTCTCGAGGCTGCCGGCGCATTCGCAATCGTATTAGAGCTTGTGACAGAGCCGATTGCAGCTGCAATCAGCAAGGAGCTGTCCATTCCGACGATTGGAATTGGTGCCGGACGCGGCTGTGACGGCCAGGTACTTGTTTATCATGATATATTGCAATATTCTTCACCTTATCGCGAGAAGCGCTTCGTGAAGACGTATGCGGATATCGGCACGACGATCCGCAATGCGATTGGCGCCTACGTATCCGATGTGAAGACAGGCGCGTTTCCTGAAGAGAAGCATACGTTCCAGCTTGAGCCTGGCACCATTGTATTGCCGCACCTGTATGGATCGGGCAGCAATCCGAACAATGAAACGACGAAGCAGGAAAGGAAGCAGACGACATGATTACGATTTGCCGTACGAAACAGCAGCTGCGACAAGAGCTGGATGAACGGAGAGAGCGGCAGCCGGGTCTAACAACCGGCTTCGTTCCGACGATGGGCTATTTGCATGAGGGTCATGCAAGTCTCATTCGCCGTTCGGCAGCTGAATGCGATATTACGGTGCTCAGCATCTTTGTTAATCCACTCCAATTTGGTCCTAATGAAGATTTCGACCGTTATCCCCGTGACGAACAGCGTGACCTGACGCTCGCAGAAGAGAATGGCGCAGATATTGTATTTCTGCCGAGGGTCGAGGAGATGTATCCGTCCAAGCCGCTCACGCGGATTACAATTGATGTCGTTACCGATCGGCTGTGCGGCGCATCGCGTCCGGGCCATTTCGACGGCGTCGGGGTTGTTGTCAGCAAGCTGTTCAACCTCGTTCAGCCTGAGCGCGCCTATTTCGGCATGAAGGACGCACAGCAGGTCGCAGTCATTCGTCGGATGACCGATGATCTTGATATGCCAATCAAGATTGTTCCATGCGATATCGTACGGGAGCCGGATGGTCTAGCCCTTAGCTCACGCAACGTATATCTGAGCGCGGAAGAGCGTTCACAAGCGCTTGTCTTATCGCAGTCTCTCTCGAAAGCGAAGGATATCGGCGAGACAGCCAAGATGACCGTTCAGGGCTTGATCGACGAAGTGTCGAACCATATTCGCCAGTCTCCGCTAGCAGAGATTGATTATGTCGAGCTGCTTGCCTATCCGAACCTGACGCCGCTTGAGCCGACTCAGCTGTTGGCTCATACACCAGGCGAGCTGCTGCTGGCGGTTGCGGTGAAATTCGGAAGAACGCGTCTGATCGACAATCGGATCCTGAGTTTTTCGGAGGTGACAATCGATGTTTAGAACGATGATGAAATCGAAGCTGCACCGCGCGACGGTTACGGAGGCCAACCTCAATTATGTCGGCAGCATTACAATAGACGAGGATTTGATGGATGCCGGCAACTTGTGGGAAAATGAGAAGGTACAAATCGTAAATAATAACAATGGCGCACGTCTGGAAACTTATGTAATCAAAGGGCCTAGAGGCTCTGGCGTTATTTGCTTGAACGGCGCAGCTGCCCGCCTCGTTCAGCCTGGGGATAAAGTCATTATTATTTCTTATGCGATGATGACAGAAGAGGAAGCACGCCGATATAAGCCAACAATTGTTATTCTGGACGAGAATAACGAGCAGCTTCAATCGCTGAATCAAGAAATTCATTCTGTCGTTCTGTAACACGCCGTGCTGCCAGCGTTGTGTAAAGGCTGGGTTGCGGTATGAAATGTGCTCCCGCAACAAAGAATGAGTTTACAGGCCGGTCAATCAAGCTGTCCTTATCCATTACCCATCGACCGGTATCGTTCTACACTCATTCTTACGTAAAGGCGGGTGCCGTTATGTTTGCGCATCTGTTCGCGACGATGAACGACAAGTTGGACGAAATTAAGCAGCTGTATCCACGGGTTAGCGGCGCTAAGCGTGACCATCTGAACAAGCAGCTGGATGTTCTGAAAGCAATGAGCGACTCGATTGTCGAGCATTGGCTGTTGTTCGAAGAAAAGCTGGCTGACTTTTATGATGATTTGAAGATTCAGCCATCTATGACGGTCACGAAGCAGACACCTCCTTATACGGCTTCGGCTGCCGCCGTTGGTTCCAAGGAGCTTCATGCTTCGCAAGTCGAACAGGCAGCAGCTCAGCAAGTGTCCGAACCGTCTGGATCCGTCAAAGAGATGGAACAATGGAGCTTCCCGTCCGATACCGCTGTTTTCATTTCGAGAGGGCAAGGCTATTTCAAGCTTCACATGTTTAGTCATGCAGCGGATGAGCTTCATAAAGCGATTAACCTATCGCCTGATTGTCAGCTAGCCCATCTATTCATGGCTATGACTCTTATGCACATGCAGCGTTGGGTTGATGCAGAACAGCATTTCCAGATTCTAATATCACTCACGGACCATGCCAAATGGCGCGCAATCGGTTATAATGCTCTCGGGTGCATTCATGCTGTGCATATGAATTTAGAACTTGCGGAGCAGTTTTTTCTTAAAGCGCATGAAGCGGATCCCAGCTTTGCTGATTCATTAATGAATTTAAAATGCTGCAAGGAACGAAACGGTTCATTGTCGCTTCGATTCGGAAGCGCAGAGCTGATTCGTTAGGAGAGTTAGGAGAGGACTTGGAACTTTCGATGAGATTTGCCATACTCGATTTGGAAACGACAGGCCATCAAGCTGACGATGAGATTATTCAGATCGGCATCGTCGTGCTGAACGAGGAGCTGAGCGTAGCAGATACGTTCAGCTCCTTCGTGCGACCTGCAAAAGCGATACCTTCGTTCATTACAGGTCTGACGGGCATTACCGATGAAATGGTGAAGGATGCTCCTGTCTTGGAGGATGTACTGCCAGAGGTCGTCAAGCTGCTCGGAGACGCAATCCTTGTGGCGCATAATGTCGGGTTCGATGCCCATTTCTTAAACCGTGAGCTTGATCGCTGCGGTTATAGCCCGTTTACAGGCCGCAGGCTGGATACAGTCGATATGCTTCGCATGCTGTATCCGACTTTACCGTCGTATCAGCTGTCTGCTGTCTCGGAAGCATTCGGCATTGAGCATGAACGAGCCCATCAAGCAGACAGCGATGCGGAAGCGACAGCGCTGCTGTTCGCTGCATGCATGCACAAGCTGCAGGGACTCCCGCTGCTTAGTCTGCAGCGGCTGGGCGAGCTCTTTAACGGCTATGACGATCTGAGCTGGCTCATTCAGACGACCCTGCAGGAGAAGGAACGAGAAACATCGCTGGACCTTCAGTCTCATGTTTATTTTAACCAGCTGGCGATGAAAGTTTCAGACTGGGCAGAGCTTCAACCGGCTCGGGAAGATATGGATGAAGAAGCGATCAGCAAAATGACGTTCAAGCAATATATGGAGGGCGTACGTGATCGGTTCCGAGCGATGATGCCTGATTATGAGGAACGCGAAGCGCAGTCGATCATGTTCGATGAGGTGCATAAAGCGCTCGATAATGAACGGCATTTGCTCATTGAAGCAGGCACAGGTACAGGCAAGTCACTTGGCTACTTGCTGCCATCGTTATTTTACGGCGTGAAGGAAAACAAGAAAATCGTCGTAAGCACGCATACGATCAACTTGCAGGAGCAGCTGCGTCAACGGGATCTTCCGCTGCTGCACGAGGTTGCGCCATTCCCGTTTCGGGCAGCGATATTCAAGGGGCGAGGCAATTATATATGCCTGCGTAAGTTTGACACGAAGCTGCGAATGCGGGAGTATGTATCTCCGAATGAGGATCTGATGACCGCAGCACAGATGATTATATGGCTGGGTGAAACGGGTACAGGAGATCAAGAGGAAATGAACTTCGGCAATAAAGGCGCGGAGTTCTGGGAAACCGTTGCAAGCGACGCTGATTCCTGTCTCAACCGAGCTTGTCCTTGGTTCAAACGGTGCTTCTACCATCGGGCGAAGCATGAGGCGAATATTGCGGATGTCGTCATTACGAACCATTCGCTTGTCTTCACGGATATTCAAGCGGAGCATCGACTGCTGCCAGGCTATGAGCATCTCGTCGTTGACGAGGCGCATCATCTGGAAGAAGTGGCGAGCAAGCATTTGGGATTGCAATTATCTTATTTTTCATTGGTGCATCCATTTAACCGACTAATCAAGGACAGCCGCGGCGGCGGTCTGCTAAGCCAATTGATTGCGATGCTGCATGGCGAATCGGAATCTGGCGTGCCAGCTTGGATTGAAACGCTTGATGAGCTAAGCAAATCGTTCACCAGCATCCGAGAAGATTGGGATAAGATGTTCGAGCTCATGTATACGCTTATGGGAACAACAGGCGGAGCGCCAGCAGCTCAGACGGAGAACGGTCAATCGGTCTATCGGATTCGTCCGAATGAGCATCCAACCGGCTGGTCGACGATTACTGATATCGAGAACATTATTTTCGCCGATCTCAATAAGGCAGTGCGAACGCTTGAGAAGACGCTTAATGATATCAAGGAGAAGATCGACGATACGCCAATCGTGAACATGGTCACGGACTTGAACGGTGCGGTTAAAGATTTGGCTCGAATACGCGACGATATGCGTGTATTCGTTCGCGCGGATAAGCGAGATACGGTATACTGGATGGAAGCGACTGCACAATTTAAAGCGAAATCGCTGCAATTAAATGCAGTCCCAGCCGACGTCAGCGAGCAGCTGCGTACTCATCTCTTCGAAGCGAAGAAAAGCGTTATTCTGACATCCGCAACCTTATCGGTTCAGAAGTCGTTCCAATATGCAAGCGAACAGCTGGGCCTGGCTGGCATGGAAGAAGCGGGACGTTTAACAACCGTTCAGCTGCCGTCGCCATTCAACTATCGTGAGCAGGCGCTCGTCATCATTCCGCGCAATTTCCCGCAGCTCAAGGGCGCAGGCGGCGATCCGCATTTTGTTAACCTACTGGTGAAGTCGCTGTCGGATTCCGCTGTACTGCTGGGAGGAAGAATGCTGGTGCTGTTCACCTCTTATCGCATGCTGCGGCAGGTCTATGATCCGCTCAAGGAGGCGCTTGAAGCGCATCAGATTCAAGTTCTTGGTCAAGGGATCGACAGCAGCAATCGAAGCAAGCTGACTCGGAGATTCCGGCAGCAGAGCGCTTCGGTACTGCTCGGTACGAGCAGCTTCTGGGAAGGTGTGGATATACCGGGTGATGCATTAACCTGTCTCGCCATTGTACGGCTTCCATTCCAACCGCCTAACCACCCGCTCGTGGAGGCGAAATCGGAGATGCTGCTGGCGCAGAAGCAGAATCCGTTTATGAAGCTGTCGATTCCGCAGGCGGTCATCCGTTTCAAGCAAGGCTTTGGCCGGCTTGTCCGTTCGGCCAAGGATCGCGGAATCGTTCTTATCTATGATACGCGTGTATTGGAAACGTATTATGGCAAATATTTTCTGTACTCGTTGCCTGGTCCGAAGATTGAGCATATGCACACGGAACAGATTGTTCCGAGAATGCAGCAGTGGCTGGGAACCGAGCAGGAAGGGGTGCAGTCATGAAACAGCAGTTGAAGATATCGGAGGCGGTCGTCAGACGGCTTCCGATCTACTTGCAGGTGCTGAATGAGCTGAGCATCCGCGAGGTACAGACGGTATCCTCGCAGGAGCTTGGCCAGAAGCTGGACTTGAACCCGGCGCAAATCCGTAAGGATCTCGCTTATTTTGGCGAATTCGGGCGCAAGGGAATCGGTTACGATGTGAATTATTTGATTGAGAAAATCCGTCAGATCTTGAATCTCGACACGACGCATTACGCGGCGTTGATCGGTGCAGGTAATCTTGGACATGCGCTTTGCAATTATAATACGTATTTGAAGGATAATGTACAAATTACAGCTGTATTCGATGCTAATCCATCTAAGATCGGCACGAAGATCAACAGTCTTACCGTTCTGCCGATGGAGGCGCTTCGTTCGACTATTCAAGATCAGAATATTCAGATTGGGATTATTACCGTACCCGCTAGCGAAGCGCAGAATGTTGCCAATGTGCTGGTTGAATCAGGCATTGACGGCATACTAAACTTTGCGCCAGCCATTCTTAAAGTGCCTGAGGATGTTCGAATTCATCATGCGAATTTCACAACCGAGCTGCTAAGTTTGGCTTACTACATTGAAAAAGAGAGGTTAAAGCGCGATGAGTGAATGGCTGATTAAGAACGGCTTGTTCGTGACGATGAACGATGCACAGCCAATAGTTCGCGGTTATCTTCATGTTATCGATGACCGTATCGCATACATAGGAGAGCAGGAGCCGCAAGTTTCCGAAGGAACGGAAATTGTAAACGGCCAAGGACTCGTCTTTATGCCAGGTCTGATCAATACGCACGGCCATACGCCAATGACGCTGCTTCGCGGTTTTGCAGACGATATGGTTCTGCAGACATGGCTTCAGGATAAAATATGGCCTCTCGAAGCGAAGTTTGATGATAATTCGGCGCATTGGGGTTCCTCGCTTGCTCAGCTCGAAATGCTGAAGACGGGTACAACGGCTTTTGTCGATATGTACGACCGTACTCACATCATTGCCGGTGTTGTTGAACAATCAGGTCTTCGCGGCGTTCTCGCTCGCGGGGTTATCGGATTCGGTTCGCCGGACGAGCTGGATGCGAAGTTCGACGAAGCTTGCGGCTTCGTACGCGACTGGGAGGGCAAGGCCAACGGGCGCATCCGTACGATGCTGTCGCCGCATGCGCCTTATACTTGTGGACCTGATTACATTGAACGATTCGTTCAAGCTTCGCATGATCTGAATGTACCGATTCATACGCACATGTCGGAGACAGCGGCAGAGGTTGAACAAAACGTGCGTGACTATGGCGTAAGACCGGTTGAGCATCTCGATAAACTGGGCATGTTCGGACGTCCTACACTTCTCGCGCATGCCGTTCATTTGAACGATGAGGAAATTGCGCTGCTTGCCGAACGCGGAGTCGCAATCTCGCATAACGCGGCGAGCAACTTGAAGCTGGCTAGCGGCGTAGCACGCGTGCCTGATCTTCTTCGTGCTGGCGTAACGGTTTCGCTAGGTACGGACGGCGCAGCAAGCAACAACAATCTAAGCACGTTTGATGAAATCCGCCTCGCAGGGCTCATTCATAAAGGCGTATCCGGTGATCCAACCGCTGTGCCAGCCATTGAAGCGTTGAAGCTCGGTACGATCTATGGCGCGCGGGCTATCTGGCAGGAGTCTTCGATTGGCAGCCTCGAAGCAGGCAAGAAGGCCGATATCATTGCGCTTGATCTGAATAAGCCGCATTTCTTCCCGCTGACGGATGTTATTTCGCACCTTGTCTATTCTGGATCGGGCAGCGATGTCGTGCACGTCTGGATCGACGGCAAGCAGATCGTTCGTAAAGGCGAGTGCTTGACGCTGGATGAAGAGCGGATCTATCGAGAAACGCAAGCCGCATTCGAAAGGCTGCTGTAATCGATGCGCGCAACGAGAAAGAAGCGTGCGCCTTTCATGAACCCGAAGCGGTGGACAGCGTTATCGCTTGTTCTGCTGCTCGCAGTCATTGCAGGGCTGGGTATATGGCACAACACGATCTTCAAAGGAATATGGTCGGCCGAAGCGCAAGCGGAGCAGCAAGCGATTGAGAATGCTTCGCTGACTGAGGTTAACAGCGTAGAGAAATATGTTTGGGATGAGACGGTATGGGTTGTCGAGGGTACAGCTGCAGATGGTCAAGAGCTCTATGTCTGGCTTCGTGACAATGGAACGGAAACCGTTCCTGCGGCTCATGCAGTCAGCAAACAGCAAATTCGTGATTCGCTGCTTCAGAACAAGCCTGACGCCAGCATTAAACATATTAAGCCAGGCATTGTAGACGGCCAGCGTGTATGGGAAGTTTTCTACAGCCGCAGTGAGAGTGGTCAGCGGAAATACGAGTATTCCTTCTATCATTTTGAGAATGGAACGTTCATTAAGACGCTTAAGCTGCCAGCCAAGCAATTGCCGCAGTAAACGATATTCGATGTAAATAACGAACGCCGCCAGGGATGTGCCTGGCGGCGTTTCCTTTTATTACACCGCTCTATCGTATATCCATTGTGATATACTCTTCGTATAGCGATTGAGGCAAATGGATCATTGACAGGATGATGCTGCGGGACTTGTGAACGACTTATTGAGATTGATTTATACATTGATTTATATATAGGAGGTCGTACGATGCGAATTCGATGGATACCTGCAATGGTGTCGGTTGTTGTCGGTGTCGGCTTGTTGTTCGGAGGCTGGTATACGTATGATCAGTTCGCGGTCAAGGGACCGCTGGAGAAAGCAATTAACAAGCTGCCGGATGTCGTTGATTCGACTTCAAGCTTCGATAATGGCGCTGCGAATATTTCATTGACGCTTGATAATGGAGCTAATCTGCGAGCGGTTTATAATCAACTGAAGAACGATGGTGCTTCTGTATTGAATGGACGCGAGCTGAAGCTTGATGTAACAGGCGCAGTAAGCAGTGACGAGCTCGACAAGCTGTGGTCGACTGTGTTGTTTGATGTTGCGCAAGCGATGGAGACGAAGACGTATTCGCAAATTCCAGCGGCGCTTGATAAGCTGGCTGCGGCGAACGCAGGACTGAAGATTGATACGGAGATGGACGATACGAATGTATATGTAACGCTTCACCAAGGAGAGGCTGTCAAATACATCATCCTGCCGCGTACGCCGGCAACGATGGAGGTGTGGAATAATGCTTCGAAATTATAAGCTGGAGATCGGGATCGGCGCTGCTGTGTCCCTTATTGTGTTCCTCTTGTATAGAGGGGTGAACTTGCTTCCGCTTGCTGTTATGGCAGGCATCGTAGGCGGACTGATGTATGCAGCGAAGATGCGAGGACAAGGCCCGCTTGCTGCTTCCTCACGCGGTGCGCAGGCGAAGAAAGCATCATCCGTACAAGTGCTGACCTTTGATCAGATCGGCGGTCAAGAACGGGCGAAACGCGAGCTCATCGAAGCGCTTGATTTTCTAGTGAAGAAAGAAGAAATAGCAAGGCTAGGTATCCGTCCGCTGAAGGGGATTCTGCTGACGGGCCCTCCGGGCACAGGCAAGACGCTGCTTGCGAAGGCAGCTGCTCAATATACAGACTCTGTATTCCTTGCTGCTTCGGGCTCAGAGTTCGTTGAGATGTACGTTGGTGTCGGTGCGAGCCGTATCCGTGATTTGTTCGCTGAAGCTCGCAAGAAGGCGGCTAAGGCGGGCAAAGCCGCTGCTGTCATTTTTATCGATGAAATTGATGTTATCGGTGGCAAAAGGGACGGCGGACAGCAGCGCGAATATGATCAGACGCTCAATCAGCTGTTGACGGAGATGGATGGCATTCATACGTCCGAGACGCCGCGAATCCTCATCATGGCAGCGACGAATCGCAAAGAAATGCTGGACCCTGCACTGCTTCGTCCTGGTCGTTTCGACCGCCATATTGGCGTTGAGCTGCCGGATGTGAAAGGCCGTCTGCATATCTTGCAAATTCATGCGAAAAATAAACCATTGGAATCTGCTGATCTGCTGGACCGTACGGCAGCTGAAACATTTGGCTTCTCCGGCGCCCAGCTGGAGAGTGTTATGAACGAAGCAGCGATCTATGCGATGCGCGATCATTCTGAACAGATTGGCCGTTCCCATCTTACAAGTGCAATCGATAAAGTCATGATGGGCGAGAAGACGGATCGCGAGACGACGCAAGAGGAACGAGAACGCGTTGCGCGGCATGAGCTGGGTCATGCGATCGTTGCAGAGCTTGTTGCGCCGGGCAGCGTAGCGAATGTGACGTTATCGCCACGCGGTCAAGCGTTAGGCTATGTTCGCCATCAGCCGCAGCGTGAACGTTATTTGTACACGAAGGATTATCTTGAAGGCCAAATTCGAATCGCGCTTGGCGGTGCCGCAGCAGAAGAAATCTTCTATGGCAGCCGCAGTACGGGTTCGAAGGGCGACTTTGATCAAGCGATCAATATGGTTCGTACGATGGCGGAATGTGGTCTTACGGAGCTTGGCATTATCGACCCTGGCATGCTGACGCCAGAGAAGCTGTCCACGCTTGCTTCCGGCATGCTGGAAGACCTGCTGCAGCAGACGAAATCGATGCTGCAAGAGCAGCTCCATGCGTTCGAATACGCACTCGATATTCTCATTCGCGAAGAAGTTGTCGACGGCAGTCGATTCCGCGATTTGCTTCGCGAAGCTGTTCCAGCAGCTGCTGTTTAAACAAGTATGACAAAATGAAGGCAGACCATCGGTCTGCCTTCTTATTTGTATGAAAAGACGTTATAATGGACCTATATAGATAGATCTGTACTTACAGAGCAATAGGGTAAACGATCGTGAGACAGACATGCATTGCGGACTAGTACAGTAGTAGGAGCGGAGGAGACGGAGTTGACAGTACGTAAAGCAGGCGTTATCGGGATTGGCACGATGGGACAGGGCATTGCAGAGATGCTTGCCTCTAAGGGACTTGATGTTTATTTGCTCGATCAGTCGGAAGACAAGCTGGAGGCAGGTATTACACAAATTGAACTAAGCTTAGATAAACAGATCGAGAAGTGGGCGCTGACACAGTCAGAGAAGAAGCAAGTAATGAACCGCCTGCATCGAATGAATCGGATTGACGATCTCGCGCAGTGTGAATTCGTCATAGAGACGATTACGGAAGATTTGGAAGCGAAGAAGCAGATCTTCGAAGAGCTTGATCGCGTATGCGGTCCTGAGGTTGTTCTTGCTAGTAATACATCCACGTTAAGCTTAACAGAGCTTGCAAGCGTTACAATTCGTCCAGACCGAGTAATTGGTACGCATTTCGTTTATCCTGTTTACAAAATCGACCTTGTCGAAATTGTCCGAGGCCTGCAGACATCGGATGAAACCTTCGAACGTACGAAGCAATTCATCGAAGTTGTGACGAACAAGAAGGGCGTCATGGTATTCGAGTCCCCAGGCTTCGTTACAACACGTCTAATTTGCTTATTCATTAATGAGGCGCTTCATGTACTAGAAGAAGGCGTCGCGTCGGTCGATGACATCGATAGTGCGATGCGCATCGGCTACTCATTCCAATATGGTCCTTTCGAGATGGCAGACCGTTTCGGCTTGGACGCTGTATTGGCTGCGCTTGAGCGGATGTTCCGTGAATATGGTGAGCTCAAATACCGTCCGTCGATCGTGCTTAAGAAGATGGTTCGGGCTGGCCACTTAGGCGCCAAATCGGGCATTGGCTTCTTCAAATACGATAAGGACGGCGATCGGACATGAAAGTACTCGTAATCAACGCAGGCAGCTCGTCGCTTAAATATCAGCTCTACAATATGGAAGATGAATCCGTACTCGCCAGCGGACGTGTCGAACGAATCGGAATGGATTCTTCGATCTTGACGCATGAACCGGCGGGTAAACCAGAAGTAAAGAGCGTAAGTGAAATTCTAGAGCACACGACGGCAGTCCGCCGTGTGCTTGACCTGCTGACGGACGCCAAGCATGGCGTCATCAGCCGGGTAGATGAAATTCATGCAATCGGCCATCGCGTTGTACACGGCGGCGAATCGTTCAAGCAATCGGCGCTCGTAACGAGCGAAGTGAAGGCTGAGATTCGCAAGCTGTTCGATCTGGCACCATTACATAATCCAGCCCACATGATGGGCATTCTCGCAGTGGAGGAGAACCTGCCGGATGTGCCGCAGGTTGTCGTCTTCGATACGGCGTTCCACCAGTCAATGCCGAAGCAATCATATCTGTATGCAATCCCAATGGTGCTGTATCGGCGTCATAAGGTTCGTCGATATGGCTTCCACGGCACTTCGCATGCATATGTCAGCCAGCAGGCTGCCGATTTCCTGAATAAACCGCTGACATCGTTAAATATGGTATCTTGCCATATTGGCAACGGTGCAAGCTGCACGGCTATTAAGGAGGGCAAGTCATTCGATACGAGCATGGGAATGACACCGCTGGAAGGTCTTATGATGGGAACGCGCAGCGGCGACTTAGACCCTGCTGTCGTCCCTTACGTAATGAATAAAGAGGATCTAAGCGTCAGCGAAGTGAACTCGATGCTCAATAAGCACAGTGGACTTCAAGCGATTAGCGGATTGTCCAGCGACATGCGTGAAATTACGGACGCTATGAATGATGGGGACAAGAATGCCAAGCTGGCTTTTGATATGTACACTTATCGGATTCGCAAATATATAGGCGCATATGCTGCGGCGATGAACGGCTTGGATACGATTATTTTTACGGCGGGTGTGGGCGAGAATTCGGTTGTGATCCGGAAGGCTGTGTGTGAAGGGTTGACGTTCTTAGGCGTTGAGCTTGACGATGCCCGCAACAGCGAGCGGAGTAAAGAAACGCGCCGTATCTCGACCGACAATTCACGTATTACGGTTCTAGTTGTTCCTACGAACGAGGAGCTTTTAATCGCTAGAGATACTTATGCAATTATTCGCGAGTCATCCGATTATAATTAAGCAATAACGCGGTAAATATAGAAAGTAGAGCGTTGCTAGAAATTATATTTGTTCAGGGAAGAGGGCGGTTGTATGCAAACAAGCAACTTGACGGCCATCCGGGATATTGCAGGCAAAGTCGGCGAAACGGTTGTGATCGGCAGTTGGCTGCAAGGCAAACGATCGAGCGGTAAAATCCAGTTTCTAAAGCTTCGCGACGGCTCGGGCTTCATTCAAGGCGTGCTTGCGAAGAGCGAGGTAGATGAAGAAACTTGGGCAGCGGCACAGAAGCTGACACAGGAAAGCTCACTGTATGTTACGGGAATTGTTCGGGAGGAACCGCGCAGCCAATCAGGCTATGAGCTCACGGTGACAGGAATCGAGATCATTCAACTAACAGAGGATTATCCGATTACGCCCAAAGAGCATGGCATCGACTTCTTGATGGACCGTCGCCATCTGTGGCTTCGTTCACCGAAGCAGCGTGCGATTATGGTCGTGCGGGCACAAATCATCCGCGCCATTCAGCAATTTTTCGATGAACGCGGCTTTACGCTCGTTGACCCGCCGGTGCTGACACCGTCCTCTTGCGAAGGAACGACGAATTTGTTCCATACCAAATATTTTGATGAAGATGCTTATTTGACTCAGAGCGGTCAGCTATACATGGAAGCGGCGGCTATGGCGCTTGGCAAAGTCTACTCGTTCGGCCCTACATTCCGCGCTGAGAAATCGAAGACGCGCCGCCACTTGATCGAGTTCTGGATGATCGAACCGGAGATGGCGTTTGTTGATCATGAGCAGAACCTGCAGGTGCAGGAACAGTTTATTTCTTTCGTTGTGCAGTCCGTTGTCGCGAATTGCCGCACAGAGCTTGAAACGATTGGACGCGATGTATCGAAGCTTGAGCAGGTGCAGGCACCGTTCCCTCGTATTACGTACGATGAAGCGATCGAGATGCTGCATCAAGAAGGCTTCGACCTGCCATGGGGAGAAGACTTCGGCGCACCACATGAGACGGCAATTGCTGAGAAATTCGACCGTCCAGTATTTATTACCCATTATCCAGCGTCGTTTAAGGCATTCTATATGAAGCCTGATCCTACGAGGCCGGAAGTGGTGCTGTGCGCTGACATGATTGCACCGGAAGGGTACGGTGAGATTATTGGCGGCTCGCAGCGGATTGACGACCCTGAGCTGATGGCGCAGCGGTTCCAAGAGCATGAGCTGTCAGAGGAAGCGTACGCTTGGTATATGGATTTGCGCCGTTATGGCACGGTGCCGCATTCCGGCTTCGGGCTCGGCCTTGAGCGGACGGTCGCATGGATTTGTGGTCTCGAGCATGTACGGGAGACGATTGCGTTCCCGCGCACGCTGTACCGTTTGTATCCTTAGTACTAGCATCGTACCGTTTAACGGGATGGCGGGCAGCCATTTCACCTTGGGAGGGACACGGTTGAAGGACGAGATTTGGAAAGCTTATGCAAGAGGAATAAGTGATGCAATGAACAGCGGAGGGGTATTTATCCCCTCCGTTTTGCTCCGTACGTACAGTTCTCTGGGACTGGAAGAGAGCGATGTGCTGCTGTTGTTTCAATTGATGGCGTTTCGCGATGCAGAAGGGGTTGGATTCCCGACACCTGAGCAATTAGCCGAGCGAATGGGCAAGCCAGTTACAGAGGTTGTGTATTCTATTCGGAAGCTGATGAAGGATGGCATGCTGACGATCGAAGAGGATGCTGATCCGATGACAGAGATTCGATCGGAGCGCTACGATTGGACAAGCTGGTTGCTCCGTGCAGGCCAGCAGGCAGCGGCGATGAAACGGGAAGCAGGTGCTGCAGCCTCGATGGCTGCACGTCAGACGGCATCGACTTCTGCGTCGGCTGTCGAAGGGGGCGCTGTTGAGCCTTCAGGGGACAACTTGTTCAGTGTGTTCGAGCAGGAGTTCGGCCGTCCATTGTCGCCGATGGAATGTGAGACGATCGCCGCTTGGCTCGATCAGGATCGGTATTCCGATGATATAATTCGCTTCGCGCTTAAGGAAGCCGTGTTCGCAGGTAAGCTGCATTTCCGCTATATCGATCGTATTTTGCTCGAATGGAGCCGTAATCGGGTAACGAACGCGGATGAAGCGCGCGCTCATTCTCAGAAGTTTAGAGGCGGCCGTTCCTAGCGAAGTCAGAACTTTCAATTGCATCTGACGGTCATTTGTATTACGATTAGATAATAATTGTTCTAAAAGAAAACCTTTTCATATTGATCATGATAAGGTGGAAAGGGTGTGTCGGTATGCTAGCTATTGATGCAGAAATCGAAAAAATTAATCGGCAGATGACCGCCAAAGGCTACAAACTGACGGTTCAGCGTGAAATTACACTTCGTGTTCTGCTTGAGAACGAACAGGATCATTTGAGCGCAGAGGAAGTATTTATGCTTGTGAAGGCTCGGTATCCGGAGATTGGTCTTGCAACAGTGTATAGGACGTTGGAGCTTCTAACGGAGCTGCATATCGTTGAGAAAATGAACTTCGGTGATGGCAGCGCTCGGTTTGACCTGCGGAGCGAGGATCATCAGCATATGCATCATCATCTAATCTGTCATACTTGCGGTGCATTGAAGGAGATTAAGGACGATTGGCTCTTGGAGCTTGAAGAGCGGCTGGAGCGTGAATATGGATTCCATGTAACGGACCACCGGCTTGATTTCACCGGACACTTCCGACACTGTCGGAACAAAGAGTGCAAGCGTCAGAACAAAGCGGTATCAGCGACAGCGTAATGCTTCCTATATACAATTAAACGACCTTGATTCATCGAATAGATGATTCAAGGTCGTTTTGTGTTAGATGAGTTTCAGAGTAATCGCTATTTCAATGCGCTGCGCTCAATGTCAGCACCTAGCTCGCCAGCCCGTTCAGCCGCACGCGCAACGGCACGCTCAACGCCAATCGAGAATTGGTGCGCATCCAGCGTTTCTAGCGCTGCTTGCGTTGTGCCATTCGGGGACGTTACCTTACGGCGAAGATCAGCAGGCTGCTCGCCTGTTGAACGCACCATCTCTGCGGCGCCCAGAACGGTCTGAACGGTCAGATCGCGCGCTGCTTCAGCTGTCAAGCCAAGCTTAACGCCAGAGGCAATCATCGACTCCATCATATAATAGATGTAAGCCGGTCCGCTGCCGGAAACACCTGTTACAACATCAAGCAATGGTTCCTCCACAACCGTTGTAAGACCAACGGCTTGGAACATCGCTTCAGCGATTGCTTGCTGTTCAGCTGTCACCGACTCCGAGTAGCTGATGCCTGTTGCACCAAGACCAATCGTGCTGGACGTGTTCGGCATCGTGCGTACGATGGCCATCGGACGTCCGAGCAGCTGCTCGATCGTGCGGATCGACAGTCCGGCAATCACGCTGACGATAAGCTGGTTAGGGGAGAGCACATCACGCAGCTGCTCCAGCACGCCAGCCGCATCCTTAGGCTTAGGCGCGAGGAAGATAATGTCTGCCTTGCGAATCATGTCCTGCTTCGCTGCAGTATCGCCAGCCGTTTCGACGCCGTAGCGGTCATTCAGCTCGACTAAACGCTCTGCATTTTGCCGATTCAACATACCGATCTGCTCGGGTGCTGTCAGCCCTTGGCCAATCAAACCGCGTACGATTGCTTCAGCCATTGAGCCTGCACCGTAGAAGCACAGTCGCATGGAGCCAAGAGCAGTAGGGGTGTTGGATGTAGTAGATGGATTCATTGATGTGTTACCCTCCATTTCTAACTGTATACTAGTCGTTCATCTGTCCATTCCTTCGCTGATTTGCCCGGGTTATCCGCGTACCTGACCATTGCCGCGGATTGTGTATTTGGTAGAAGTGAGGGCAGGGAGGCCCATTGGTCCGCGTGCATGAAGCTTCTGCGTACTGATGCCGATCTCGGCGCCGAAGCCGAATTCGAAGCCGTCTGTGAAGCGGGTGGACACATTGTGGTAGACAGCGGCTGCGTCAATATCGACTAGGAAACGTTCTGCATTGTCTTTATTTTCTGTCACAATACACTCCGAATGCATCGTTCCGTAGCGGGCGATATGCGCCAATGCTTCGTCGAGGCTGTCGACAATTCGCACGTTGAGAATATAATCGTTGTACTCCGTTGCATAATCCTGCTCTGTCACGGCTTTCACATCGGCAATCAGCTTGCGTGTGCGTTCGCATCCGCGAAGCTCGACATTGGCAGCCTTCAGCGCATCTGTCAGTACAGATAGGCTGTTCGAAGCAAAGCCGCTGTGCACGAGCAGCGTCTCCATCGAGTTGCATACAGAAGGACGCTGCGCCTTCGCATTAACCGCAATACGGGCAGCCATCTCTGCATTGGCCGACTCATCGACGAACGTGTGGCAGATGCCTGCGCCGGTCTCGATGACAGGTACAGTCGCATTCTGAACGACATTCTGGATAAGCGATGCGCCGCCGCGTGGAATGACGACGTCAAGCAGGCCATTCAGCTTCAGCATTTCATCAACAGAGGAGCGTCTCGAATCCTCGATCATCTGGAGTGCTTCAATAGGCATTGCAGTGTGAGAAATCGCTTCGCGCAGCACTTCTACGATTCGACGGTTGGAATCCAGCGCCGCCGAGCCGCCGCGCAGTACGACCGCATTGCCCGTCTTGAGGCAAAGACCTGCAGCATCGACCGTTACGTTCGGACGTGCCTCGTAGATCATGCCGATAACGCCAAGCGGCACGCGGCGTTTCTCGATATGCATGCCATTTGGACGGTCGAATGTTTCGAGCAGATCGCCAACTGGATCTGGCAGCTCAACGATTTGCCGCAGTCCTTCCGCAATCGCTTCAATGCGGGAGCTGTTCAGCGCAAGCCGGTCCAGCAGGGATTCGCTTGTGCCGTTCTCGCGGCCGCGCTGCAGATCGCGTGCATTCGCTTCCATAATCGATGCCTGCTCGCGCAGCAGTGCGTCTGCCATTGCCAGCAGCGCCTCATTCTTTTGCTCCGTTGTGAGACGGTTCATGCCCGATGCTGCGCCTTTGGCAAGCTGTGCTTTCGAGCGTACTTCGCTTATCGTGTTCACTTCACTCATGTCCATACTCCTCCTTGACTATTATCAGCTTCGATTATTTCAGCGTTATCCATTCATCCCGGTGAATGACCTCGATACGCGATACCTCGATGCGTCGTTTCACTTCATCCGAATTCATGCCGGCAACTGCCTTAAGCTGCCAGGCGTCATAGTTTACGATGCCGCGGCCGATAATATCGCCGCTAAGTCCTGTTACTTCAACGACATCGCCGTGATGGAAGTCACCGGACAGCTCTGCGACGCCTGCGGGCAGCAAGCTTCTGCCGGCCGTCCGGAGCGCTTCTTCTGCGCCAGCATCTACGATAATACGGCCCAGCGGCATGGAATGGAAGCCAAGCCACTGCTTCTTGACAGGCAGGTTGCCAAGCGTTGTCTCAAAGTAAGTGCCCTTACCTAAGCCGTCAACAGCGAGACGGAGATCACCAGGCTCTGCTGCGCGTCCGACGAATGCAGGAACGCCGCCGCGCATGCAGATGCGAGCAGCTTCCAGCTTGGAGCGCATGCCGCCTGTGCCAACAGAAGAGCCGGAGCCGCCTGCAAGCTGCATCAGATCCTCGGATATTTGCGATACACGCTCGATACGTCGAGCGTTAATGTTTTTGCGCGGATCCGCTGTATATAGGCCGTCAGTGTCCGTGAGAATGATCAGCTGCTTCGCTTTCACGAGATTGGCGACAAGGGCAGAGATCATATCATTGTCGCCGAATTTCAGCTCCTCGGTAGCAACGGTATCATTCTCATTAATGACTGGAATCGCACCCTGACGGAGAAGCTCTTCCATCGTCATGAGCGCGCATTCGATTCGGCGGCGGTTGGAGAAATCCATCCGCGTCAGCAGGATCTGTGCAGCCGTATGGCCGCTGCGGCCGAAAGATTCTTGATAGGCTTGCATGAGCAGCGCTTGACCAACGGCAGCGGAAGCCTGCTTCTCGTGAAGCAGCTTAGGGCGGGCATTAAAGCCGAGTGCCCGAAATCCTGCAGCGACAGCACCTGAAGTGACAAGGACGACACTATAGCCAGCATCCTTCAGCGATGATAATTCAGAGACGAAGAAATCAAGCTTGTTTCGGTTCAATCCGCCTTCATCTGACGTAAGCGAGCTGCTGCCGATTTTGACTACAATACATTCACCCATAAGGATCCCTTCCCGTGACAATAATGATAAGTATGTAATTCGATTAGGTCGAAACAAAGAATGGACAAATAAAAAGACTCCCATCCTTATAAATAAAGGACGAAAGTCTATGCTTCCGCGGTACCACCTTTGTTGACGGCCAATTGCAGCAAATGAAAACAAATGCTGCGGAGCCATCCCGCTCATGCCTTGTAACAGTAGGCACTGTCTGACTTATCGCCAGCCGTTCGGGGATAGGATTCAGCCATGCTTCGCGGTAAATTCTTGCAGCCTATCGGAATTTACTCTCTGCGCGCGGTGCGGTTATGGCTTACTGGTCCCGTCATTACGTTCCGTATTTTCATTGTAAACAGCATATCATGATTGCATCAGCGTGTAAAGAAAGGCAAGCCCCCAGCAGGCCTCTGTAAACCCGATTCATTGCTTACTATTTTGCTTGAAAAATACCGAGTGCGCCGATCCGGCGAACCGCTTCGCGAAGCCGCTCAGCAGGGGCGAGAAGTCCAAGGCGGACATATCCTTCGCCGTGCTCGCCGAAGCCGATCCCAGGCGCGACGACAACGTCTGCCTTTTCCAATACAAGATCAGCGAATTCGGATGAAGTATATGGCTGAGGCACCGGCAGCCAGCAGAAGAAGGAGCCGCCCGGCTTGGCCGCTTGCCAGCCGATGGCGTCCAGCTCTTCGAACAACGCATCGCGGCGATGCTCGTATTCCGCGCGAAGCTCTTCGACGCAAGCCTGGGATTCCGTCAGTGCTGCAGCAGCTGCTTCTTGAATACCGCCGAACAGGCTGCAGTAGTAATGGTCTTGTATCAAATTGATAAGTCCGACGATTTCCCGGTTGCCAAGGGCGAACCCGACACGCCACCCAGCCATGTTATACGATTTGGATAAGGTATAGAATTCAACGCCAACTTCCTTTGCGCCCTCCGCCTGCAGGAAACTGACGGGCCGCTGGTCATCGAAGCCTATCGCTCCGTAAGCGAAGTCGCTTGCGATGACAATATGATGCTTGCGGGCGAATTGAACCGTTGCTTCGTAGAAGGACAGGTCAGCAACCGCACCCGTCGGATTGTTCGGATAGTTGATAAACATGAGCTTCGCTTGATCGGCTATTTCCGAAGAGACAGCCTTGTAATCAGGCAGGAATCCATTCTGTTCAAGAAGCGGCATGAACGACATGTGGGCGCCAGCCAGCTTCACGCCTGACCAATAATCCGGGTATCCAGGATCAGGCACAAGGCAAACGTCTCCAGGGTTAAGCAGGCATTGACTAATTTCGATCAGCCCTGTTTTGCCGCCGAATAGAATGGCTACCTCTGTATCTGGATCAAGCGTTACGCCATAATCCTCGGCATACCTGCTCACGACAGCTTCTTTGAGGAAACGATAGCCGGTGAACGGCGGATATCGATGATACTGCGGATTGTCTGCTGCCGACTTGAGCGATTCAACAATATGCGAAGGCGTCGGGCGATCAGGATTTCCTTGTCCTAAGTTGATGACGTCCCGCCCTTTGGCAGTCTGTGCATTTGCTTTGGCGACGAGCGATGCGAAGAACTGCTGCGGCAGTCCAACCATCCGCTCTGCGGGATGAATGGGTATCGATTGATAATTCTTGGTCACGGCTTCGTCACTCTCCACCTATTCGGATCAATATATGCCATACTTTAGCACGATGCGAAGGGGAGTGTCGAGAATGATGCAGGCAGCACAAGAGCGGGCAGCACCCGCTCGATATGTAAACCGCCTTCCACCACTAGGTTAAGCAGAAGGGAAGACGGGATATTGCATTTAAGAAGGGATGCCAATCTTCTTAACGAAAGGTGCGATATCCGCACTGAACAGCAGCAGATAAGGACGTCTTTGGTCATCGAATACAAGCAGGAGCGGCGGTTTATTCGCGCAGTTGAATAGGAACACTTCACGGACGACAAGCTCGGTCTGCGAAACCTTAACTTTAACCGGCTTGTTCAGCGGTACGCGATATACATACAGACAGCTGTCATCCGACTTCAGCTGCGGCGCGAAGCCTGTAACAGACTTCAACCAGCTGCGGGCAAATTTCTGATACTGACGGTCATTATCGACAGACTTGACGACCTTCTCGGCTTTCACATCGAACACTTGAACGGGATGGCTCGGTGCTTTCGCTTTGGCATCAGCAGCATATGCTGCAGCAGGGGGGAGCATCGTGACGAGCAGCAGCATAACCGCCACTAGGGCAGCGATGTGATGGTACAGACGATTTCTCATGTCTTGTCTCCTTTAATTGTCGATAGTAGTACGCCGTTCTACGTTAACATTCCCGTCTTGACACGGTTCCATGAGGGGTTATGATTAGGAAAATACAAACTGTTCGCAAAGGAAGATCAAGCATGTCGAATACGAAGCTGAAGCTGGCATTGCTCCAGATGGACGTTCAGCTTGGGGAGCCAGAGGCCAATTTCGCCAAGGCAGAGCAGCTGTTGATTCAAGCTGTCTCAGCGGAAGCGAAGCCGGACCTTATTATGCTGCCCGAGATGTGGAATACAGGATACGCGCTGGACCGCATACATGAATTGGCAGATGTCGAAGGGGTTCGCACACGCGAGAAGCTCGCTGCATTCGCGAAGGAGCATAAGGTTCTGCTGATTGGCGGCTCCATTGCGGAGAAACGGGAGGGCGGCGTATTCAACACGATCCATGCGTTTGGACGAAGCGGGGAAGAGCTCGGCGTCTATGACAAAATCCATCTGTTCCGTCTTATGGACGAAGAAAAATATCTTCAGCCGGGCGATCAGACAGGAATGCTGGCGCTTGAGGGAATCTCTGCCGGCATGATGATCTGTTATGACATTCGATTTCCGGAGCTGTTCCGCAAGCTTGCGCTTGCCGGAGCGAAAGCCGTATTCGTGCCGGCTGAATGGCCGAATCCGCGGCTTCATCATTGGCGGACCTTGCTGCAAGCCCGCGCAATTGAGAATCAGATGTATGTCATTGCGTGCAATCGCTGTGGACAAAGCGGCGACACGGTGTTCTTCGGTCATTCGATGGTAATCGATCCATGGGGCGAGGTTATCGCGGAGAGCGACGATCAGGAGGGCATTCTGAGGGCGGAGATCGACCTCGCATTGGTCGACGACGTTCGGACGCGGATTCCAATCTTCGAGGATCGCCGTCCTAAGCTGTACGAATAGTCGTTTTGGTAAAATAATGGCTAGCCGGGCATGCCGGCTAGCCATTGTAATGTTTGTCGACGGTACGTTTCATCGTTCGGATGAACGCTTCTGCGGCACGGGACAAGTAGCGGCCCTTCCGGCTCGCGATGACTAGCGTACGGGAAGGTGCAGGCTCCGCGAGCGACAAGTAGAGCGGCGTAAATTCGCTGCGCGGCGCGCGTGTAATCATTTTCGGCACAAGAGCAATGCCCATGCCTGCAGCTACAAGCGACTGTACAGTCTCAATATTGCTGCTTTCGAAGACGATGCGCGGAGCGAATCCGGCCTGTTCGCACAAATCAAGCGTAATCTTGCGGAACCCTTGTCCTTTCTTCAGAACGATGAATGACTCATTCTCCAGTTCTTTGAGCTCAATATGGCCACTGTGATTAGCGAGCGGATGACGATGAGGAAGGGCCAGACAAATCTCTTCTTCTATAAGCGGCTCCCAAGCAAGCGATGTGTCGAACAGAGGCAACGACAGAAGACTGATATCCGTCTCGCCGCTTGCGGTCAACTGCTCCAGCTTGGCAGAAGTATCTTCGATGAGCACGACCTCGATCTCAGGGTACTGCGTACCGAACACGGGAAGCACGAGAGGGAGGATGTGAGAGCCTGTAATAGGCAGACTGCCAACAACGAGACGACCTTTGCGCATATGCGCCATATCTTCCATCTCTTGCTTCAGCTGTTCAGAAGCATCGAGAATGTTCTGCGCTTTATGGACGAACACGGCTCCTGCATGTGTAAGTTCAACGGAGTTGGTCGTCCGGCGGAACAGAAGTACGCCGATTTCCTTCTCAAGCTTGGACAGCTGCTGGCTGAGTGAAGGCTGGGCGATATGAAGCTTCTCTGCGGCGCGGGAGAAATTTTTCTCTTTTGCAATTTGAATCACATATTGAAGCTGTCGTAATTCCATTGATTGAAACTTCCTTTCGAACGGTTATATTAACGCAAAACATAGATAGGCTGCCATTTATTATTAGCATAGAATAGATCGATCCTATGAAGATGCTGACTTATCGCCAAGAGACTGCCATATGCGATGTCATCATAGTTATAACCTATAGCTATTATAGATATTATATCTTGGATCAATGAATAAGAACATGCTATTGTTAAACTAATTTAAAGCACTATTTGCTTTATCCAATTATGAGAAATAGACAATTACGGGGTGAAACGCGATGACTAAGAAAAGAACAATGTTTGAGAAAATTTGGGATAACCACGTGATTCATTCGGAAGAAGGCAAGCCGAGCATTCTGTACATCGACTTGCATTTGGTTCACGAAGTAACGTCGCCGCAAGCTTTTGAAGGTCTGCGCTTGTCGGGTCGTCAAGTACGCCGTCCTGAGCGTACGTTCGCAACGATGGACCATAACGTTCCTACGAAGGATCGCTTCAATATTACGGATCCAATCTCCAAACAACAAATCGATACGCTGACGCAAAACTGCGCAGACTTCGGCGTTAAACTGTTCGACCTGAACAACATCGACCAAGGCGTCGTGCACGTTATGGGTCCTGAGATCGGTCTTACACACCCAGGCTACACGATCGTGTGCGGTGACAGCCATACATCGACGCACGGCGCATTCGGCGCACTTGCATTCGGTATCGGTACGAGCGAAGTTGAACACGTACTCGCTACGCAATGCTTGCAGCAATCCAAAGCGAAGACGATGGAAGTTCGTTTCAACGGCTCCCGCAAACCAGGCGTAACGGCAAAGGACTTGATCCTCGGCGTAATCGCCAAATATGGTACAGACTTCGCAACAGGCTACGTTCTCGAGTACACGGGTGAAGCAATTCGCTCGCTCACGATGGAAGAGCGTATGACGGTATGTAACATGTCGATCGAGGCAGGCGCTCGCGCTGGTCTGATCGCACCGGACGAAACGACGTTCGAATACCTGCGTGGCCGTGAATACGTGCCGCAAGGCGAAGCATTCGATCGTGCTGTAGCAGAATGGTCGCAGCTTCGTACGGATGAAGGCGCAGCGTTCGATAAAGTTGTTGAATTCGACGTTGATTCCCTGATCCCGCAAGTAACGTGGGGCACGAGCCCAGGCATGGGTACGGACATTACGTCTGTTGTTCCTAACCCAGCAGAGATGGCAACAGAGAATGAGCGCAAAGCTGCTGAAGCGGCGCTTGAATATATGGACCTGAAGCCAGGTACGCCAATGAGCGAAATCGAAATCGACTACGTGTTCATCGGTTCCTGCACGAACGGCCGTATCGAGGACCTTCGCGCTGCTGCACAAGTGGCCAAAGGCTACAAAGTTAGCGACCGTGTAACGGCAATCGTCGTTCCAGGCTCTGGCCGCGTTAAAATGCAGGCTGAGAAGGAAGGTCTCGACAAAATCTTTATCGAAGCAGGTTTCGAATGGCGTGAAGCGGGCTGCTCGATGTGCCTCGCGATGAACCCAGACGTACTGAAGCCAGGCCAACGCTGCGCTTCGACGTCGAACCGCAACTTCGAAGGCCGTCAAGGCCGCGGCGGTCGTACGCACCTCGTTTCCCCTGCAATGGCTGCAGCAGCAGCAGTTATGGGCCGCTTCACGGACGTACGCGACTGGAAGCTGAAGACGGAAGTAGCGAACTAATCGCCTAAGAGAGGAGAACGATATAACATGGAAGCTTTTGTTAAACATACAGGTATCGTAGCACCGGTTGACCGCGTGAATGTCGATACAGACGCAATCATTCCTAAACAATTTCTGAAACGGATCGAGCGCAGCGGCTTCGGCCAATTCCTGTTCTTCGAATGGCGTTTCTTCGAGAACGGTGAAGTAAACCCTGACTTCGAGCCTAACAAAGCTCGTTATCAAGGTGCGTCGGTTCTGATCTCCCGCGCTAACTTCGGCTGCGGCTCTTCCCGTGAGCATGCGCCTTGGGCGATTCTTGACTACGGCTACAAAGTCATCATCGCACCATCGTATGCCGACATTTTCTACAACAACTGCTTCAAGAACGGTATCCTGCCAATCAAGCTTAGCGAAGAGCAAGTAGAAGATCTCTTCCAACGTACGGCTAAGCATGAAGGCTATAAGCTGAATGTCGATCTGGAGAACAAAGTGCTCACCGACGAGTATGGTCTCTCCATCGCGTTCGAGCTCGACGAGCACCGTCGTCAATTCCTGCTGCAAGGTCTGGACGATATCGGCCTGACGCTTCAGCATGAAGACAAGATCGCTGCTTTCGAAGCAAAACGTGCAGGTCAACCGGCTTAATCGCCCAACCTGCCTAACCACAAGCTCTGTAACTGCCTCACGGCAGTTACAGAGCTTTTTGTATTGAGGTTATTAAAAAATTTTCAACTTCTATCCTTTAAACGCAACATTTTCCGATAGAGCGCGTCTAATCTTTCGTCTGTAATAGACGAATTGCGCGTCTCCTCGACGGGATTCGCTGCAAGGCTCTCCTTCATAATCCTATGGTAGAGGTGAAAGATGAGAAAGCTAGTTGTCGTCATCATGCTGCTGTCGCTCTTCTTTTCGCTGTTTCCAGCGATCGGACAAGCTGCTTCGGTCACGCCGAAGCTCTATTTGAACGGCAAACTGTTGGATTCGCAGGAGGATCCTCAAATCGTGGACAAGTCGACGCTTGTGCCAGTAAGGGTAGTTGCTGAAGGACTAGGCTATAAAGTGGAATGGAACCAATCTCTGAAGCAAATTAATATCCAAGATGAATTAACTCAAATCACGTTGACTGTGGACAGCCTTTCGGCAAATGTGAATGGCAGCGTCATGCAGCTGGAGACGGCGGCAACGATTACGAACAAAGTAACAATGGTACCGATTCGATTCGTTGCAGAGAATCTTGGACTTCAAGTGTACTATGATAAACCGACGAAGGCTGTTCATCTGTATAAATACGCCGATTCAACGATCGATCCCGAAGCGATCGTATCGGGCAGTCCGACAGGAAAAGTCGGTAAGGATGCTGGAAGCAGTTCTGGCACTGACGGGTCCATTAGACCAGGAGTATCTGACGGATCAGCCGATACAAACATAGGTTCTGATAGCGCAAACATAGGCTTTGAGAGCTCAAACAACAGTAGCAGCCCGAACGTAATAAATTTGCCAACAGGTGCAGCAGCTGTGCTGAAATCAGTCCAATTCGACGGCTCGTCGAGCGTCATGCTTGATTATGAAGGATCGATCGAACAAATTAGAACGTTTACATTAACTTCGCCTGATCGTATTGTAATGGATTTGCCGAGCTCGGCCTTCGCTTCGAGCTTGACCCCGGGAGAAGTTGTCGTAGATTCACATCCATCGCTTACTAAGATTCGGTATGCTGTTGGTCCCGATAGTCCAACAACTCTGCGTATCGTATTCGATCTGACTGCAGCCTCGAGCTACACAGTATCGGAGCAGAGTGGACGTATTCAAGTTGATGTGTTTGACCCTTCCGTTGTACTGCCCGAGGCGTCGCAGCCATCGAATCCTAGCACTGATTCAGGGGACAAGGTATATAAAGTCGTCATTGACGCGGGACATGGCGGTACTGACCCGGGCACATCTTCCGCTAGCGGCTTGTACGAGAAGACGTTCAACCTGAGCATTGTGTTGAAGGTAAAAGAACTGCTCGACAAAGAGAAGCGTATTCAAGCTACATACACACGAATTGACGATTCCTATCCAACCCGCAAGGAACGGGTCAATATGGCGAATGATATGAAAGCGGATGCTTTTATATCGATCCATGCCAATAGCTTTACATCACCTGCAACGAACGGAACAGAGACGTACTACAACCGCAGCGATTCGAAGCCATTCGCGCAAATCATGCATAAGCATTTGGTTGCAGCAACAGGATTGAAGGACAATGGCGTTCGATTTGGTGATTTTCAAGTAATCCGCGAGACTACGATGCCAGCCATATTGCTCGAGACAGGCTACATGTCGAACACCAATGATGTGAAGTTTCTGTTCGATAGTGACGTACAATCTCGTATTGCAGCAGCTATTGTTGCTGGTATCAAGGAGCAATTGAAGCTTCAGTAGGGACAAGTAACGCAGTCTAACATTTCAATCACGAGAGCTCTGTATCTGCCGTAAGGCAGTTACAGAGCTCTTGTGTCTTCGTACCATCAAAGGGCGGTGACAGGTGGACACGTGTGAATAAGAGTGCGGTCGACGGACCGTACTAAGATACAGCAAACCTTTAGCTTTGCCGCAAGGCGGCAGGAGCGGGCGCACGCTCCTGCATAATCAAAGCAGCGTCCTTGTGAGGAGTCCAGAGGTAAAGGTTTCCGCAAGGAAACCACATCGGAAGCGTACGCCTAAGACCTTTGGGGCCCTCCCTTGCAGGGAGGGTTTGGGTGGGTAGAGTATTTTAATAGATTGAACGCTATGAGACTAGAACTGAAAATAGGGGATAGAAGGGGCAAAGCCCCTCTTTCCCGCGAAAAACTTTCGCAACATTTATCCTTTATACGCAACTTTTTCCGCTAGAGCGCGTCTAATCTTTCGTCTGTAATAGACGAATTGTGCGTCAACTCGACGTCATTCGTTGCGGGCAATATTTGTTTTAGAGGTGAAAGATGAGAAAGCTAGTTGTCGTCATCATGTTGCTGTCACTCTTCTTCTCGCTGTTCCCAGCGATCGGACAAGCAGCTTCCGTCACGCCGAAGCTCTACTTGAACGGCAAATTGCTGGAATCGCAAGAGGAACCCCGAATTGTTGGTCAATCGACGCTTGTACCAGTCAGGATCGTTGCTGAAGGATTAGGCTATGACGTTGGTTGGAACCAGTCAGACAAACGAGTTGATATTCAAGATGATTCTACGCTAATTACATTGATCGTAGACAGTCGTTCAGCCAATGTGAATGGCAGCGTTGTGCAATTGGATGCTGCAGCAACCATTATTAACAAAGTGACATTGGTGCCAATTCGTTTCGTTGCAGAGAGCCTCGGGCTTCAAGTGTACTACGACAACCCGACGAAGGCGGTACATTTGTACAAGCAAGCTGATTCAAGCTCGGGTAACGACAACAGTAATGAAGGAAGTACAGGCAGTGAAAGTCCGACAGGCTCGGAAACTTCTTCGGGCAATAATAATTCCAATACAGGAGATTCGTCGGAAAGCTCGAATAACAACAATACGGATCCGAGCACTTCATTGCCGTCCAATGTTCAAGGCTTGTTGACAACGGTCCAGTACGACGGTATTGCAAGCGTGTTGATCGATTACGATGGAACCATTACACCGAATAAAGCGTTTACACTTACGGGGCCAGATCGAATCGTAATTGACCTGCCGAATTCGGCATTCGCATCAACACTATCTCCAGGACAGGTTGTAGTTGATTCACATCCATCGCTCACCAAGATCCGTTATGCGGTCGGACCAGACAATCCAACGACATTGCGGGTCGTGCTTGATCTGAATGCAGCCTCGTCTTATAACGTATCTCAGCAAGATGGACGTATACAGATCGACGTATTCGATCCTGCTGTTGTGCCGCCGCCAGTAACAACCCCTACCACACCTAGTACGGGTTCAGGTGACCAAGTGTACAAGGTCGTCATCGACGCTGGACATGGTGGCAAAGATCCTGGTGCTAAGACGGCAACTGGCTTGTACGAGAAAACATTCAATTTGAGCATCGTATTGAAAGTCAAAGAGCTGCTCGATAAGGAGAAACGGATTCAAGTCACATACACGCGTACGGGGGACACGTATCCTTCCCTGCAGGATCGGGTAGATATTGCGAACAAATTGAAAGCAGATGCCTTCATCTCCATTCATGCTAACAGCTTTACACCTGCTACGAATGGTACAGAAACGTATTACAACCGAGCAAACTCGAAGCCATTTGCACAAATCATGCACAAGTATTTGGTCAAAGCAACAGGGCTGAAGGACAACGGCGTTCGGTTCGGCGATTTCAAAGTTATCCGTGAGACGACGATGCCTGCTATTCTGCTTGAATCCGGATACTTATCGAATGCAACGGACGCGAAAGCACTGTTTGATAGTGCCGTTCAATCACGAATTGCTGCAGCAATTGTTTCTGGCCTTAAGGAGCAGTTGAAGCTTCAATAAAAATGAGGTGAGCACGATGCGTCAACTACGTACAACGATCGGCCTGCTGCTGCTCTCAGCGGCACTTGTAACTGCTGCCAGCGGATGTGGGACGAAGGATAAGTCACAAGCGAATGCCAATACGGATTCGAGCGTGGCGGCGGCTGGCAATCAGTCGGAGCAAGCTGCCTCAACAGACAAGACCAAGCAATCGATACATATTTATTATTCCGATCAGGATTTGACTTCGCTCGTCGAGCTTAATCGAGAGATTGAATATGATTCACCGGACCAGAAGGTTGCGGCTGCGCTTGCAGCCCTGCAAACGGATGGCAGCAGCGATGCTTTGTCTCTATGGAGCAAAGCGCAGTTTCAATCCTCATCTTTGAAGGATGGAGCTGTCACGATTGACATTCATCTTCCAGAGGAGGCACGCCTTGGTGCACCAGGCGAGATGTTGGCTCTTCAAGCGTTGAAGCAGACCTTGTTTCAATTCGATGAAGTCCAGTCGATTGATGTGCTTGTAGACGGTGAAGCCGTCGACACGCTGATGGGGCATGAGGAGCTGCCTCATCCTTTCGTGAAGTAAATGTGTTGATCTAGGTGAAACAACTGACGCCGTTCTCTCTGAACGGCGCAGTTCATTTTTAAGTAGGTTTACCATTCGAGGAGGCTATCGATAATGATCTATCATCCTAAATCCTACAAAGCAGCAGCATGGCTGCTTGCATTGTCGCTAACGGCTGGCGGCACTGTATCCGCAGCTGAAGTGCCATATGATACAACCTCAGGTGTGACGGTGACTGATGCGGCCGTATCCGCTGCTTCTGCAACGCCATTCTCCGACGTTGCGCCTGCACACTGGGCAGAGAAGCATATCTCCAAGTTGGCAAGTCAAGGCATTATCGTCGGCAATAACGGGTTGTTCCGTCCATCAGACGGCGTGACGCGGCAAGAGGCAATCGTAATGGCGATTCGTTTTGCTGGTTTGGAAGGCCAATTGGATCGTGACGAAGCGGTTGTATTCCCAACTACCTTCCATGTTGATAAGTATTTTGTACCTTATGTTGTTCTAGCAATTAAAAGTGGCCTTATCGATCGGAACGAACAATTTATTCTCGCGGACAAAGAAGGCAAAGACTGGGGCAGCTCGAAAGCTACAAGGGAGTGGGTAACGAAGCTAATCGTGAAGACGATCGGCAAGGATGCGGAAGCCCTGGCACTTGGCAATCAAACCATTCCATTCGCTGATGCGTCTGCAGTTGGTGAAGGGTATGCAGGCTATATTAACGAAGCGGTTACGCTCAAGCTCATGAATGGGGTTGCAAACAATAAGTTTGACCCAGCGGGCGCTGTTACGCGTGCGATGATGGCGAAGCTGCTGAGCCTTGCAGAAGGACAATATCCAGTAAACTATGCGGGTCAGCAAGAGGGTATTCTGACGACGCTGAAGGATGGCAAGCTCGGTCTATATACCGCAGAGGGCGAGAAGACGTATACAACAAGCGCAAGCACTGTATTTGCCCGGTTCGATCAAGAGCAATTGTCGAATGCAGAGAATATGGTTTCATATGCACGCGTCTCGGTGATTGCCAAAGACGGCGCAGCTCAGTATGTGGAGCTGCTAGGCACGGAACAACAAGTGGAGACGATCAGCGGTACGTTTGATCGCATCATCCCATCGACTCACAAATTGTGGATCTGGGTGAATGATGAGCCCGTTGAGCTTCGTTACGATGATTCGCTTCAAGTGGTAGACGGTCAAGGTAATGTATTGGATGTATCTGCACTGACGAAGGATGCAACCGTTAAGATCACTCGTGATAAATTCCGTTCATCACCGATTGCCATTTCGATTCAAGCTGCAAATGTGCCGCAAAGTAAAACGAGCACAGGTACGGTACAATCCGTAGGAGCTTCTGGGATTACAATTATTTCGAATGGTGCTTCCGAGACATGGGACGTATCACCTGATGCGCTTCTGCTGAACGGCAACACGCTTCTCGATTCTCTAGCTGCTGTCAAATCAGGCGATCAAATTTCATACGAAGTGAAAAATGATGTCATCGTACGTTTGGTTGTTGAAGTTACGAACTCTGCGAAGGTAGAGTCCGGCGTATATTACAGTTCAGATAAGAAGACTATCACCTATCTGAAAGATAAGAAGTACGAAACGAAGCCGATAACGGATGCGACAGTTATTCATATCGAAGGCATGCCAACAGCTACACTCGATGATCTGCAAGACAACGATCAGATTGAATTGACGATCAATGCATCGGATCAGGTCACGAAGATTTCGGTAATAAGCCGTAAAGTTGAACTTGCTGTCGGCGTAGAAGTTCGCAACTACGATGCTGACTACAAAGCATTGAACGTTGTTGATGGCAGCGGCAAGCTGCGCTCGCTTTATTTGAAAACGAACAGCCAGGTCGTGATGAACGGTGTACCTTTCACAATCGAATCAGCAGTGTCCAGTGGTCTGTTGGCCAAAGGCCGCAAAATTACGATCAGCTATTCGGGCGACACGATTGTACGGATTGATCTATCCTTTAAGTATACCGGTACTGTCGTTTCCATTGATTCGACGAATGCGAAGCTGACGATTTCCATGAACGGTACGTTGATGACGCTGCCGATGCAGACGCCATATGTTGATCAGTTCGGAAAGTCTAGCGGTGCATTGTCAGATGTTCAATCAGGCGCAACAATCACAGCAACGATGAATCAGACGCAGGACAAAGTCGGCGGTATCTATATTCATCGTACACTGCAAATGAAGGTTGTTAGCGTTAATGCTTCGACGAATAAGATTACAGTTCGTGAAGGCAGCAGCACTGCAACCGAGATCAATGTGAGCGGTACGGAGCTGACAGATGAGAACGGCGTTAAGATTTCGTTAGGCAGCTTGCAAGCCGGTAACGTTATTAATGTCAATTTCGTAGGCAGCACGCCAGCATCTCTGCAGCGAATTACAATAAATGTCGGTACGGTTAAGAGTGTAGATGCTTCACAAGTTACACTTGTTGATTACTCGGGCCGGACGGTGAACGTACCGCTGGGAACAGGCTATTCTATTATTCGCAATGGGGCTTCTTCGGCAGCTTATACAGCTGTTCAGGCTGGCGACCGCGTTGAAGTACGTAAGGATTCACAGGGCAAGGTACAAGTGACGGTACTGAAGAGTGTCGAGAAGAAGTTCTTCAAATATGATTCTGCAACCAACACGATTCAGACGAAACGAGCTAATCTCAATGATACGAATTATAAGTTCTCGTTAGCCGGTATTCCGCTGACTTCGGGCGGCTCGGGAGTTTCTCCGACTTCGCTTAAAGATGACGACAGCCTCATCCTTTACTACTATGAGGATAAACTGATTGAAATCGAGAAACGTTAATGGGTTGACTGATTACGAAGAATAATTAGGAATGTATTTTCCAAACATAAGTGTTATCCAACGAGACCTCTGGAAGGAACCGATGCATCGGATTCTTCCAGAGGTCTTGTCGTTTTACTGTAATGGTTGCATGACGTGACATTTTTCGCTACACTTTTGACTAATAGTGTGTTTTTGGGGAGAGAGGGCAATGACAGGGAAGGAACGTATGCAGCGCATATTAGAAGCAACGTACGCGATGTTTCCAGACGCGCATTGCGAGCTTCGTCATAGCAATCCGTTCGAGCTGACGATCGCGGTTCTATTGTCTGCACAATGTACGGATGAGACGGTCAACAAAGTGACGGAGACGCTGTTCCAGAAGTATAAGCGCCCGGAAGACTATTTGGCCGTTTCGCTAGAAGAGCTTGAGCAAGATATTAAACGAATTGGATTGTTCCGAAGTAAGGCGTCGAACATCCAGAAGCTGTGCCAGCTCGTAATCGACAAATATGGCGGCGATGTACCGCGTGAACACGCACAGCTGACAGAGCTTCCAGGCGTAGGACGCAAGACGGCGAACGTCGTCGTATCGAATGCGTTTGGCGTACCGGCTATAGCGGTAGATACGCATGTAGAGCGTGTTTCGAAACGGCTTGGGGTTGCGAAAGAAGATGATTCCGTGCTTGAGGTTGAAAAGAAGCTAATGAAGCTGGTGCCGCGAGACATGTGGACGCAGACGCATCATACGCTTATTTTCTTCGGCCGCTATCATTGTAAGGCTCAGCAGCCGAAGTGTGAGATTTGCCCACTGCTTGATATTTGCAAGGAGGGCGCTCGCCGTATGAAGCCAGTCACAACAAGGTCAAGGAAAACGACTGTGGCAAGAAGCGCGGCAGCGAAGACGAAGAAGAGTTCATCGTAGTGTCATGAACGCTGAGTCTCGTCATGCGTTGCATGCGTATGAATATGACATAGAGATGCGGATAGGGAAGCGGAAGGCGAATGCAGGTTCCGCCTAGCGTTAGAGAGAGGAAAGTGGGAGAAACCGATGATGAGCCGTTTAACAGAAACAAGAGAAAGCGTTTGGACAGATGCAATTGAATTGCTGGAAAGCAAGATGGTGCAGACCGGCGATAACGAAACGGCAGGCAAGCTAAAACAGCTGGCGGAAAAAAGAGCGAATGGCAAGCTGGCTGTCGCGTTCTGCGGACACTTCTCAGCAGGAAAGTCGACGCTCGTTAACCGGTTATGCGGCGCGCAGCTGCTGCCATCCAGTCCGATTCCGACCAGTGCAAACGTTGTTACGATTCAAGGCGGACCGCGTGCTGCCGTTAAGATCGAACAGATGACCGCAGATGGCAAACAAGAGATGGTGGAGCTTCCTACATCAGAGTTAGAGCACTTGAACAAATATTGCATCGATGGCGCCCGCTATATGACGGTCGATATCGTGTATCCTTCAGACCTGCTGAGCGACGATATGCTGCTGCTGGATACTCCAGGCATCGACTCAACGGATGATGCGCATAAGCAAGCTACGGAATCGGCGCTTCATCTGGCTGATGTCGTGTTCTATGTAATGGACTATAACCATGTGCAATCGGAGATCAACTTCTCCTTCGCCAAGGAATTGAAGGATTGGGGCAAGCCGCTCTATCTCGTTGTGAACCAGATTGATAAGCATCGGGAGCGTGAGCTGTCGTTCAAGGAATACCGTACGAGCGTCGAGCAGGCGTTTGCAAACTGGCATTTGGAGCCTGCGGGCATTCTGTATGTCACTAGCCGCGAACCGAACCATCCGCACAATGAATATGAATCGCTCAAAGGCTTGCTGCGTAAGCTTGCATCCGTTCGCGGAGAGCTGGCGGACTGGAGCGTGTCGGCTTCGCTGCGCCATCTGGTGAACGTACATGCGAAGCGGCAAGAGGAGCTGGCGGAGCCGGAACGACTTCGTTACCTTGAAGAAGCAGGCGGCGAAGAGGCAGCTGCCGAGGTGAAAGGAACGCTGCGCGCGCTTGAGGAGCGGCTCGCTGCATTGAACGGTCAAGCGGAGCAAGAGCGCCTTGCTATGCGCAAGGATGTGCAATCGCTGCTCGACGGAGCGATCATTACACCTGCTGCGCTGCGTGATATTGCGCATCAGTTTCTCGAGAGCTGCAAGCCTGGCTTTAAGGCGGGACTGCTGTTCGCTGGTGCGAAGACGGCTGCGGAGAAGGAGCGGCGTCAGGAGCATTTTCGCAGCGAGTTCGAATCGGTTGTAAAATCCGCGATCGAGTGGCATCTGACGGAGCAGCTTCGGAAGGCGGCTGAACGGGCCGGTCTGTCCGATGATCAGATTACAGCCTATTTGAAGCAAATCGTATGGTCGCCAACGGGCGAATGGCTGACGGATCGGGTCAATAAGGGCGCATCGTTCGGCAATGAGTATACGATGACGTACAGCCGCGATATTGCCGCGGATGTCAAGTCGGTATATCGTCAGCTGGCGATGCCGCTGATCGATGAGATCGCTGCCTTCATTGCTGCGAACAATGAAGCAGCGGTGAAGGCAGCCGAAGCGGAGCTTCGTGCGCTTAGCTCGCGTGCGGCTGCGCTCGCGAAGCTTGAGGCGCTCGCGCAGCGGCTCGCTGCCGCCGCGGCTGCCCAGGCGGCGCTGCTGCCGCCGCAGCCTTCGGCGCCGGTGCTGCCAGCGCCAGCGGCACCGCCGCGCAGCGACGCGCGCGCAGCCGCGCCAAGCGCTGCTGCTGCGTCGCAGCAGCCCGGCGCAGCGGGCCGTGCCGCGAGCGCTGATGCGCGCGGCTCTGCCGCAGCGCCAGCCGCGCCTCGCGCGGCCGCTGCGCCGGCCGCTGCGCTAGCCGGCGGCGACGCGTTCGCGCCGCAGCGCCAAGCGGCGGCGCGCCTGCGCAGCGCTGCTGCGCTGCTGGCGCCGTACGCAGCGCTCGGCGCCGCTGCTCGCGCGATGCGCGAGAAGGCAGACCGGCTGCAGAGCAGCCGGTTCACGATCGCGCTGTTCGGGGCATTCAGCGCCGGCAAATCATCGCTTGCGAACGCGCTTATCGGCGCCTCCGCACTCCCAGTGTCGCCGAACCCGACAACGGCAGCGATCAACCGGATCGTGCCGCCTACGGATTCGCAGCCGCATGGCAGTGCGCGCGTTGTCATGAAATCGAAGGCAGGCATGCTCGATGACCTTCGTTACTCGCTCGCCCTGCTAGGCGAGACGGATCTGCCAACAGATGAGCAGGGTCTGATGCGCCGTATCGCAGCGCTGCGACCAGAAGCTGTGCAGGCGGGCGGCCGCCCGCACTACAGCTTCTTGAAAGCGGCGGAGCAAGGCTGGAGCAGCCATGCAGCAAGCCTTGACCAAGTGCTGTCTGTTGATGAGGATGAATATCGTCGTTTCGTAGCGGAAGAATCCCGTTCCTGCTTCGTAGCTGAGATCGAGCTGCACTACAGCTGTCCGTTGACGGATGCAGGCATCGTGCTCGTGGATACGCCAGGGGCAGACTCTGTCAATGCGCGCCATACAGGCGTTGCGTTCAACTATATTAAGAACGCCGATGCCGTTTTGTTCGTAACTTACTACAACCATGCCTTCTCGCAGGCTGACCGTCAGTTCCTGATGCAGCTTGGCCGTGTGAAGGATCAGTTCGAGCTTGATAAAATGTTCTTCCTCGTCAACGCAGCAGACCTCGCTTCCTCGCAGGAAGAGCTGGAAGGCGTGCTGAAGCACGTCTCCGACAACCTGCTTCAGCACGGGATCCGATTCCCGCGTCTTTATCCGGTATCGAGCCTTCAGGCGCTTGACGCGAAGCAGGACGGAGATGAAGCAGCGCTGCAGCAGTCCGGTGTTGCTGCTTTCGAACAATCGTTTACGACGTTCATTCGCGATGATCTGGGCCGTATGGCGGTCGAGTCGGCCGATCGAGACATTGCTCGTACAGGCACGCAAGTAGCGGGCTGGATTGATTCCGCTCGTGGCAGTGCCGCAGAGCGTGCCAAGCAGCGGGAGCAGCTGCTTGTTCAGACCGAACGCGCCTCTGCAGCAGCCCAATCCGTTAACGATCTCGCTGATCTGCAGTATGATCGGATGAAACGCGAGCTCGAAGAGCTGTTGTTCTATGTGCTGCAGCGGATCGGACTTCGGTTTGGCGAGTTTTACAACAATGCGTTCAACCCGTCGACACTGCGCGATGACGGCCGCGATCTGAAGAAAGCGCTCTGGACATCCTGGCTGGAGCTTGATCGTCAGCTTGCCATTGAGCTGGCGCAAGAGCTGGAAGCGACGACGCTGCGCATGGATAATGCGCTCAACGCGCTAATGAAAGAACGTTACGAGCGTGCCACGACAGAGCTCGCTGAGCTGCTCGCTGGCTTCGAAGCGTCTGCATTTGTCCGCATGGAGTGGACTGCGGACGATGTCGGCAGCAGCTGGGAAGCTGGCCAAGTCGAAGCCAAATGGTTCTGGAGCCGCTTCAAGTCGCCGCGTCAATTCTTCGAAGGAGAAGGCAAGACAGCCATGCGTGCGGACATTGAAGCGATGCTCGCCGATCCGCTGCGCAGCTGGTCCGAGAAAGCAGCGGCAAAGTGGAACGCGATCTACGAAGACCGTCTCCGCGATGCGGCCGCAGCAATCAGCACGAAGCTCGGCGAGGAAGCCCGCGCTTATGCAGACGGCCTGCTTGCATCTCTCCAAGACGGCAGCAACCTAAGCGAGCTCACGGAGCTCCACAACTCACTGCAAGCTCTGCTGCAACCCTAATCTTTTGTCCTCAATTCAAACGTCTGCCCAGTCCGTAATCCGGACTGGGCAGACGTTTTTTGCTTCTCGCACTGTGGCTCCTCTCGTCTTCATCAAATTTCCGCACGAACAATAGTTGGACCCCATAGGGGGACACGCCCCCAAGCACGCACTATTGTATCGGCGCCTCAGCCGCTCCAACGACCCTTTCCGGGGTCCCGGGGTTGGTAACCAATGTTGTCAGGTTAGCTCCTTGACCTAACAACATTGCCTCCGTACCCCATGCCGAAGCCCGCGCTGAAGCTCATACCGAAGCC